>Ga0228698_1001352_pt1 | contig 12294 bp, 4 predicted proteins | sample McNCre117_Aug_MG_FD_178015 | JGI IMG/M metagenome (GOLD analysis project Ga0228698, IMG submission 178015) | Freshwater microbial communities from McNutts Creek, Athens, Georgia, United States - 1-17_Aug_MG | ecosystem: Environmental > Aquatic > Freshwater > Creek | place: USA: Georgia...
CCAAGAACGGCGTCGCGGTGACGGGGGGCAGCACCATCGTCTCAGCGGGCGACAGCCTGGTGTGGACGCCGGTGGCGAATGCCAACGGCTCGATCGATGCGTTCACGGTGCGGGCCTGGGACGGCGCACTGGCCTCGACCCAAGCGGGGGTCGTCAACATTCAGGTCGCGGCGGTCAATGACGCCCCGACGGCGGATGCATCGGGCACGCTGGCCTACACGGAAAACCAGGCGGCGACGGCGGTGGCTTCGGCGCTGACCGTTGGCGACATTGAGGGCACGCTGGCTGGGGCGACGGTCCAGATCAGCGGCAACTACCAGAGCGGCGCCGACGTGCTGGCCTTCGCGGCCCAGAACGGCATCACCGGCAGCTGGAACGCGGCGACCGGCACTTTGACCCTGACGGGCACCGCGACGGTGGCCAACTACCAGACGGCGCTGCGCTCGATCACCTACGCCAACAGCAGCGACAACCCGAGCACGGCCGATCGCACGGTCAGCTTCCAGGTCAGCGACGGCGCCTTGACGAGCCCGTTGACCACGCACACGGTGACGGTGACCGCCGTCAACGACGCACCGACGCTGGGCGGCAGCAGCCCGAGCAACGGGCTGGTGGAAGCGGGCGGGCTGGCCAACGGCAGCGCGGGCACCGCCACGGCGACGCTCACGCTGACCAAGGCGGACGTGGACGGCACGACGCCGAGCTACGACAACGCCTGGCTGACGACCCACGGCTGGAGCACGACCGACGGTGGCGCCACCTACAGCTGCACCGGCTCCTACGGCGTGGCGACGCTGGCGACCAGCACCGGCGTGGTGACCTACGCGCTGGACAACAGCCGGTTTGCCACCCAGTCGCTGAAGACGGGTCAGATCGTGTACGACCCGTTCACGGTGCAGGTGACCGACGGGACGCTGACGGCCAGCAAGCCGTTCAACTTCTCGATCGTCGGCACGAACGACACGCCGGTGCTCCTCGACACCACCGACCCGGCTCCGGTGCTGGAAGCCGCTGACGCCAGCGCACAGAACATCGCGGCGATCTCGGGCAGCTTCGCGCTCAGCGATGCGGACCTGAACAACCTGCTCACCGCCTCGGTGGTGGGCAGCCCGGTGGTCATGCTCAACGGCGTGGTGATCGGCAGCGGCTACCCGAGCGCATTGACGGCCGCAGGCGCCTTCACGCTGAGCCCGACGGTCCAGAGCAGCACGGGCGGCACGATGGCCGTGGGCTGGACCTACGACCCGGCGGCGGCGAACCTGGACTTCCTGAAGGCCACGGACACGCTGACCGTGACCTACCAGGTCAAGGTCAACGACGGCACGGCCGACACCGCGGTGCAGGACGTGACGATCCGCATCGGCGGCACGAACGACGCGCCGGTGCTCACGGCCACCAGCAGCAACCCGACCTTCACCGAAGGCGCCGGCCACAGCCAGGGCTCGGCGGTGACGCCGTTCAGCGCGGTGGCCGCCAGCACGGTGGAGGTGGGCGAGCTGTTCACGGCCCTGAGCTTCACGGTGAACGGCGTGGCCGACGGCGCGGCCGAAGTCATCGGCCTCGATGGAAGCCACATCGCGCTGACCGACGGCGCCAGCGGCGCCACGGCCCACGGCGTGCAGTACGCGGTGAGCCTGGCGGGCGCGGTGGCGACGGTGGCGCTGACCTTCCCGGCCGGCCTGAACGCGGCGGACCTGCAGTCGGCCATCCAGGGCATCACCTACCAGAACGAGCGCGTGGACACGCCCACGGCCGGCGACCGCGTCTTCACGCTGACCCGCGTGAGCGACAACGGCGGCGGCGTGAACACGACCGTGCTGACGTCGGCCTCCACGGTCCACGTGGCGGCCGTCAACGACGCGCCGGAGCTGGGCCAGGCGCTGGCCGACCAGCAGGCGGTGGGCAACACGCCGTTCAGCTACGCGCTGCCGGCGGGTACGTTCACGGATGTGGACTCGGCGCACCTGACGCTCACGGCCACGCTGGCCGACGGCACGGCGCTGCCGAGCTGGCTGCACTTCGACGCGGCCACGGCCAGCTTCACGGGCACGCCGCCGCGCATGATCGCGGACGTCTTCACCGTGCGCGTCACCGCCAGCGACGGCAGCCTGAGCGTGAGCGATGACTTCGTGCTCACCGCGGTCAAGGGCAACGCGGTGCCCACCGCGGCCGACGCCACCCTCAGCCTCACCGAGGACGTGGCCTACACCCTGGGCGCGGCGGACTTCCACTACGCCGACGAGGACGCGGAAGACAGCCTGTACCAGGTCGTGATCACCAGCGTGCCGGCCAGCGGCAGCCTGCGGCTCGACGGCGTGGCCGTCGGCGCCGGCCAGCGCGTGGACGTGGCCGACATCCTCGCGGGCAAGCTCGTCTACCAGCCCGCGGCCAACGCCAACGGCGCGGACGTGGCGCACATCGGCTACCGCGTCAGCGACGGCATGGAAGACTCCGCGGCCAGCTACACGCTGACCGTCAACCTGGCGCCCGTCAACGACGTGCCCGTCCTCGGCGGCGCAGCCAGCGGGGACCACGCGGTCAAGGAAGACGTCGACGCCAGCGCCAGCGGCCAGTTGACCATCGCCGACATCGACAGCGGTGAAAGCCACTTCCAGGCCGCCAGCGGCGCCGGTGCCAACGGCTACGGCAGCTTCAGCCTCGCGGCCGACGGCCAGTGGAGCTACAGCCTCAACAGCAGCCTCGCGGCCATCCAGCAGCTGGGCGAGGGCGCGACGCTGACCGACCGCTTCACCGCGGTGTCGGCCGACGGCAGCGCCAGCCAGGTGATCAGCCTCACCATCACCGGCACGAACGACGCGCCGCTGCTCAGCGGCAGCGCGACGGTGCTGGGCGCGGGCACGCAGGAAGCGGCCTACACGGTGACGAAGGCGCAGCTGCTGGCGGGCTGGAGCGACGTGGATGCGGGCGACAGCCTGAGCGTGGTGAACCTGGTGGCCGACCACGGCCGCGTGGTGGCCAACGCCGACGGCAGCTACACCATCACCGGTGCGGACGGCTACACCGGCGCGATGCACCTGAGCTACAGCGTGAGCGACGGCCGCGCCACGGTGGGGGCCGGGCTGGACTACAGCCTGGTGACCAACTGGGTCACCACCGCGAGCACGACCACGCTGGTCGAGCCGATGAAGAACCTGCAGCTCACGGGCAGCGCGGCGGTCAACGGCGTGGGCAACGCGCTGGACAACCAGCTGCTGGGCAACGCCGGGGCCAACCAGCTCAGCGGCGGGGCCGGCAACGACACCCTCGTGGGCGGCGCCGGGGCGGACACGCTGATGGGCGGCACGGGCAACGACACCTACGACATCGACCAGAGCGGCGACGTCATCGTCGAAGCAGCGGGTGCAGGCACCGACAGCGTCATCAGCAGCATCAGCTACGTGCTGAGCGCGAACCTGGAAAACCTGAGCCTGACGGGCAGCGCCAACCTGAATGGCACGGGCAACGCGGCGGACAACGTGCTGATCGGCAACGACGGCAACAACGTCCTCAGCGGCGCGGCGGGCAACGACAACTTGGTGGGCGGGGCCGGCAACGACACCCTGCTGGGCGGGACGGGCGCGGACAGCTTGGACGGTGGCAGCGGCAACGACCTATACGACGTGGACAACGCGGGCGACGTGGTGGTGGAAGCTGCGGGCGGTGGCACCGACAGCGTGCAAAGCAGCGTGAGCTACAGCCTGACGGCGAACGTCGAGAACCTGACGCTCACGGGCAGCGCGGCGATCAACGGCACGGGCAACGAGCTGGCCAACCAGCTGATCGGCAACGGCGCGGCCAACGTGCTCAGCGCCGGCGCCGGCAACGACACGATCAGTGGCGGAGCAGGCAACGACACGATGATCGGCGGCACGGGCGATGACCTCTATGTGGTCAGCGACAGCGGCGACGTCATCGTCGAGGCGGCAGGCGCGGGGGTGGACAGCGTGCAGGCGAGCGTGAGCTACAGCCTGTCGGCCAACGTGGAAAACCTGACGCTGTCGGGCAGCGCGGCCATCAATGCCACGGGCAATGACCTGGGCAACGTGCTGCTGGGCAACTCGGGGGCCAACGTGCTCTTTGGTGGGCTGGGCAACGACACGCTCACGGGCGGCGCAGGCAACGACACGCTCATCGGCGGCCTGGGCGCAGACAGCCTGGTGGGCGGCAGTGGCAACGACACCTTCGTGTTCGACAGCCTGCCGACCAACGTGACCAACGTGGACCGCATCAGCGACTTCACGGTGGGCGTGGACCAGTTGCAGTTCGACGGCGGCGTCTTCACCGGCTTCGGTGTGCACCAGGCCGCACTAAGTGCAGAGATGTTCCGCTCGGGCGCGGGGGTGACGACCGCGGCCGATGCGGACGACCACCTGATCTTCAACACCACGACCGGCCAGCTGTTCTACGACGTCGACGGCGTGGGTGGCCAGGCGGCCGTCCAGGTGGCCACGCTGACGGCCAATCTGGCGCTCTCCGCCGCGGACATCTACATCGGCTGAGGCGCCGGCTTCACCCCAGCTGCGGCGCCAGCGCGCGCCGGGCGTTGGCGTCGCTCACCCCGGCGCGCGCCGCGTAGTCGGCCAGCTGGTCCTCGCCGATGCGGCCGACGTTGAAGTACGCCGCGTCCGGGTGGGCGAGGTAGAAGCCGCTGACGGAGGCGGCCGGGGTCATCGCCAGGCTCTCGGTCAGGCCCATGCCGATGTCGGCGGCGTCCAGCGCGGCGAACATCGCGCGCTTGACGCTGTGGTCCGGGCAGGCGGGGTAGCCGGGCGCGGGGCGGATGCCGCGGTAGGCCTCGGCGATGAGCGCGTCGTTGTCGAGCGCCTCGTCGGCGGCGTAGCCCCAGAACTCGCGGCGCACGCGCTGGTGCAGCGCCTCGGCGAAGGCCTCGGCCAGGCGGTCGGCCAGGGCCTTGAGCATGATGGCGCTGTAGTCGTCGTGCTCGGCGAGGAACTGGGCCTCCTTCTTCTCGACATTCAGGCCGGCGGTGACGGCGAACAGGCCGATGTAGTCGGCCTTCGTGCCCTTGGGGGCGATGAAGTCGGCCAGCGAGCGGTTCGGGCGCGGCACGCCGTCAATGACCGGGCGCTCGCTCTGCAGGCGCAGCGGCTGCCAGCGCAGCAGCACGTCGGTGCGCGTCTCGTCGGTGTAGACCTCGATCACATCGTCGTCCACCGTGTTGGCCGGCCACAGGCCGACCACGCCGTTGGCCTGCAGCCAGCGCCCGTCGATCAGGCGCTGCAGCAGGCGCTGGCCGTCGGCGAAGACGCGGCTGGCCTCGGCGCCCACGACCTCGTCGCGCAGGATCGCGGGGTACTTGCCGGCCAGGTCCCAGGTCTGGAAGAAGGGGCCCCAGTCGATGAAGCCGGCCAGCTCGGCCAGGTCCTGGTTGCGCAGCACGCGCCGGCCGAGGAACTTCGGCGCCGGCGGCGTGTAGGCGGCCCAGTCGATGGGCGTCTTGTTGGCGCGGGCCTGGCCCAGCGGCGCGAGCGGCGTGGCCTTCTTGCCGGCGTGCTGCTCGCGCACGCGCTGGTAGTCGGCCTGCAACTCGGCGACGTAGGCGGCGCTGCGCTCCTCGCTCAGCAGGTCGGAGCACACGCCCACGGCGCGCGAGGCATCAGGCACGTAGACCACCGGGCCGCTGAAGTTCGGCGCGATCTTCACCGCGGTGTGCACCCGGCTGCAGGTGGCGCCGCCGATCAGCAGCGGCGTGGCGCGCTCGCGGAAGTACGGGTCGCGCTGCATCTCGGCGGCGACGTGCTGCATCTCCTCCAGGCTGGGCGTGATCAGGCCGGACAGGCCGATGATGTCTGCGCCCTCCGCCTTGGCCTTGGCGAGGATGTCCTGGCAGGGGACCATCACCCCCATGTTGACGACCTCGAAGTTGTTGCACTGCAGGACGACGGTGACGATGTTCTTGCCGATGTCGTGCACGTCGCCCTTCACGGTGGCGATGACGATCTTGCCCTTGGGCTTCACGTCGCCACCGGCATCGGCCAGCGCCTTCTTCTCGGCCTCGATGTAGGGCAGCAGGTGCGCCACGGCCTGCTTCATCACGCGGGCGGACTTGACCACCTGGGGCAGGAACATCTTGCCGGCGCCGAAGCGGTCGCCCACGATGTTCATGCCGGCCATCAGCGGGCCTTCGATGACGTGCAGCGGCCGCCCGCCCTGGGCCGCAATCGCCTGCCAGGCCTCTTCGGTGTCGGCCTCGATGAAATCGGTGATGCCGTGCACCAGCGCGTGGCTGAGGCGGTCCTCGACGCGCACCGGCGCATCCGCGCTGCCGCGCCAGGCCAGCTTGGCGCTGTCGTCCTTGGCGGCGCCCTTGGCGGACTCGGCGATCTCGATCAGGCGCTCGCCCGCGTCCTTGCGGCGGTTCAGGACCACGTCCTCGACACGCTCACGCAGCACCGGCTCCAGGTCGTCGTAGACGCCGACCATGCCGGCGTTGACGATGCCCATGTCCATCCCGGCCTGGATGGCGTGGTACAGGAAGACGGTGTGGATGGCTTCGCGCACCGGCTCGTTGCCGCGGAAGCTGAACGAGACGTTGGACACGCCGCCCGAGACCTTCGCGCCCGGCAGGTTCTGCTTGATCCAGCGCGTGGCCTCGATGAAGTCCACCGCGTAGTTGTCGTGCTCCTCGATGCCGGTGGCGATCGCGAAGATGTTCGGGTCGAAGATGATGTCCTCGGGCGGGAAGCCGACCTCCTCGACCAGCACGCGGTAGGCGCGCGCGCAGATGTCGATCTTGCGCTGGAAGGTGTCGGCCTGGCCGGCCTCGTCAAAGGCCATCACCACCGCGGCGGCGCCGTAGCGGCGCACCAGGGTGGCCTGGCGCTTGAACTCGGCCTCGCCCTCCTTCAGCGAGATCGAGTTGACGATGCCCTTGCCCTGGATGCACTTCAGGCCGGCTTCGATGACGCTCCACTTCGACGAGTCGATCATGATCGGCACGCGCGCGATCTCCGGCTCGCTGGCGATCAGGTTCAGGAAGCGCACCATCGCCGCCTGGCTGTCGAGCATCGCCTCGTCCATGTTGACGTCGATGATCTGCGCGCCGTTCTCCACCTGCTGGCGGGCGACGGCCAGGGCCTTCTCGTACTCGCCGGCCAGGATCATCTTGGCGAAGACGCGGCTGCCGGTGACGTTGGTGCGCTCGCCGACGTTGACGAAGAGCGAACCCGTGCCGATGGACACCGGCTCCAGGCCGGACAGGCGCATCGGTGGCGGGGTGTGCGTGGGGGTCATGTTGTTGTGGTCCAGGTCAGGTCAGGCGGTGGCGGAGGACGTCGCGGCTTCGGCGGTCGTGAGCGAGGTGAACGGCCGGGCGTGCACGCAGCGCGGCTGGTAGCGGCCCACGCGCTCGGCGATCGCGCGGATGTGGTCGGGCGTGGTGCCGCAGCAGCCACCGGCGATGTTCAGGAAGCCGTCGCGCGCGAACTCCTCGACCAGCGCGCCGGTGACGGCCGGCGTCTCGTCGAAGCCGGTGTCGCTCATCGGGTTGGGCAGGCCGGCGTTGGGGTAGCAGGAGATCGCGGTGTCGCCGGCGATCTTCGACAGCTCCTCGATGTACGGGCGCATCAGCGTGGCGCCCAGCGCGCAGTTCAGGCCGATGGCGATCGGGCGGGCGTGGCGCACGCTGTGCCAGAAGGCGCCCACCGTCTGGCCCGACAGGATGCGCCCCGACGCGTCGGTGACGGTGCCGGAGATGATCACCGGCAGGCGCTCGCCGGTGGCTTCCATCAGCTCGTCGACCGCGAAGATCGCCGCCTTGGCGTTGAGCGTGTCGAAGATGGTCTCGATCAGGAAGAGGTCAGCGCCGCCGTCGAGCAGGCCGCGGGCCTGTTCGAGGTAGGCGGCCTTGAGCTCGTCGAAGCTGGTGTTGCGCGCGCCGGGGTCGTTGACGTCCGGGCTGATCGAGGCGGTGCGCGGCGTCGGGCCGATGGCGCCGGCGACGAAGCGCGGCTTGTCCGGCGTCGAGAACTGGTCGCAGCAGGCGCGGGCCAGCTTCGCGGCGGCCACGTTCATCTCGTAGGCCAGCTCGCCCAGGCCGTAGTCGTCCTGCGCGACGCGGTTGGCGCCGAAGGTGTTGGTCTCGATCAGGTCCGAGCCAGCGGCCAGGTACTGGTCGTGGATCTCGCCGATCACGTCGGGGCGCGTGAGCACCAGCAGGTCGTTGTTTCCCTTCAGGTCGGTGGGGTGCTCGGCGAAGCGGGGGCCGCGGAAGTCCGCCTCGCCCAGCTTGTAGCGCTGGATCATCGTGCCCATCGCCCCGTCGAGCACCAGGATGCGCTCGCGCATCAGCGCCGGCAGCTGGGCGGCGCGGGTGTAGGTCGGGGCAGCGTTGGCGATGGCGTTGGCGTTGGCGGAGGGGGCAGCGGCGTTCATGGCCGCGATTTTAGGGAGCCGGCCCCAACCTTCAGGTTCAGTGCACGAAGCCGATGCCCCGGCGCTCGCGCACCTGCGGCTTGACGCGGTGCTCGCTCTCCAGCTGGGCCAGGAACTCATCGGGCTCGAAGGCGCTGCCCAGGATGTCCACCTGCCGCTTGACGGCCGCGAAGTCGCCCGCGGCGAGCTGGTCGAGCGCGGCCAGGCGCCGGCCCTGCTCGTCGCTCAGGCGCTGCGCGTCGCCGCCCAGGGCCTCGGCGATGAACATGCGCCGGCGCTGCTCGGCGTCCAGCGGCTGGAAGCGGATCTTGAAGGTGAAGCGGCGCAGCGCCGCCTCGTCGATGTCCTCGAAGAGGTTGGTGGTGCAGATGAAGATGCCGGCGAAGCGCTCCATGCCCTGCAGCATCTCGTTGACCTCGCTGACCTCGTAGCTGCGCTCGGCGCGGCGGCGGCTGCGCATGAAGCTGTCGGCCTCGTCGAGCAGCAGCACGGCCTGGTCGTGCTCGGCTGCCTCGAACATGCGCGCCATGGCCTGCTCGGTTTCGCCGACGTACTTGCTGACCAGGTCGCTGGCCTGGCGGATCATCAGCGGGCGGCCCAGCTCGCGGGCGATGTGCTCGGCCAGCGCCGTCTTGCCCGTGCCCGGCGGGCCGTAGAAGCACAGCGCGCCGTGGCCGCGGCGCTGCAGCGCCTCGACGATGCGCGGCACCGGGAAGCGCGACTCCACGTTCAGCAGGCTCAGGTCGTAGCGCGTGACCACGGGGCGGGCGCCGCGGTCGGCGCGCGCGGCGTTGCCCAGCGCCTTGTCGGCGTGGGCCAGCTGGCGCTCGATCAGCGCCTCCAGCGGGGGCGACGCATCCATGCCGCCGTGGCCCCCGTCGTCCGTGCCGACCAGCCGGGCGAAGCGCACCGCGGTGCGGATCTGCGCGGGCGTCAGGCTGCCGCGCTGCGCCAGGCGCTGGGTGAATTCGGCGCTCACCGGCGCGCCGGCCAGCGCGCGCTGCACCAGGGCCTCGCGCGCGCCGGGCGGGGGCGATTTGAGCTCCAGGTGGTACTGGAAGCGGCGGCGGAAGGCCACGTCGATCTGCTCGATGCGGTTGGTCACCCAGATCACCGGCACCGGGTTGGTCTCCAGGATCTGGTTCACCCAGGCCTTGCCGTTCACCGAGTGGCCGCCTGGGCCCTCGCCGCCGTTGTCCAGGCGCGCCATCAGCTGGGCGGAGTCGGCGCTGACGGGCGGGAAGACGTCCTCCACCTCGTCGAAGAGCAGGGCGACGTTCGGGCTGGCCTTCAGGAAGACCTGGCTGATCTGCAGCGAGCGGTAGCGGTCGCGCCCGGACAGCGCGTTGCCGTCGCGGTCGGCGTACTCGACCTCGTAGAGCTCCAGCGCGGCGGCCTGGGTGGCCACGCGCGCCAGCTCGGTCTTGCCGGTGCCCGGCGGGCCGTAGAGCAGCACGTTGACGCCGCTCTGGCGCTGCTGCACGGCGCGCTGCAGCAGGGTGGTCAGCAGGCCCAGGTCCTCGGCGACGAAGCCGAAGTCCACCGGCGTCAGCTCGGTCTTGGTCGCCGGTCGCGTGAACACCGCCATCAGGTCCTGCGGGTCGCGGTACTCGCGCATCAGCACCGGCGGCAGCTGGTCGCTGACCTTCATCAGGTCGGCCAGGTCGGTGATGTTGTGTTCGGAGATCAGGTTCTCGACCATGCCGATGCGCTCGAGCCGGCTGCCCGCGCGCAGCGCCTCGGCCAGCTCGCGCGCGTCCACGCCCGCCACCTCGGCCAGCGTGGCGTAGGCCTCCTGGGCGCTGCCGACCTTGAACTCCACCAGCAGGCCGCGCAGCTCGCGCTGGTAGCGCGCCAGCGTGCCGTAGAGCAGCAGCGCGCGCTCGGCGGCGTTGAGCTGCAGCAGGCCGGAGAGCAGCTCGACGTTCTTCTGCACCAGCGTGTTGGCGCCCTGCAGGCTGCCGGCCAGCCAGTCGTTGGTGGCCCCCAGCACCGCCATCAGGTCCTTGGGCGCGTCCTTGACGTACTCATCCAGGTAGAAGAACAGCGTCTGTTCCTCGTAGGGCCCCTGCCACTGGCCGTGGCGGGCGAGGAAGGCACCGTCCTCCAGCGCCTCGTGGCCGGCCCAGCCCTCATGACCGCGCACGCGCCGGCCGAGGAACTCGCGCAGCCGCGTCAGCACCGTCTGCGGCCAGACGAGGTGGCGCGCGGTCAGGGCCAGCACGCTGTTCCAGTCACGGCGGCCGGAAAAGCGCAGCGCCTGCTTCATCAGCAGGCTCAGGATGAAGCGGCTGCACAGCCGGTCGAGCACCGGCGTGGCGTCCAGCCCCGGGGGCAGCACGACCCAGGTCGGCCCCAGGCGGCGGCGGGCGCGCCGGGGCGACGGTTTGCTGGTGGGCTGGACTGCTTCGTTGCGCATCGACCTCTCCGCCGGGCGGGCGGGGCGGAACAGGCGATGGCGTTCCGGGCCCCCGGCCCGTCGACGGATCTTCGCGCCAACGCCCCAGCCGGCGCAAGTCGGGTGACATCCCGAGCCCGGGGGCGGCGCGACGATTCGCTCAGTGCAGCACGACGGGCTGCTGCGCCAGCTCGGTGTAGCCGGCCAGGTAGTCGTCGATTTCCTCGGACGAGGGCGAGCGGCGGATCAGGTCCTCGACGCCGGCCTTGAAGTACTCGGCCATGGCGCCATCCAGGAACACGCCGCGGCGCGACTGCTTGTCGACGATCTCGTAGCCGCCGCGGCTCAAGACCTCGGCCCGGCCCGGCTCGCCCGACGGCACGCCGCCCGGCTCCTGCGCGGCGGGCACCTCGATCTGGACGACGGCGAAGTGGTCCGAGTTGTAGAGCATCTGCATGTGGGCAACCTCCTGAAGGTGAGAGTGGGGCGCGTGCAGAAGGTTTCAAGTCCTTGGCCCTCGTCGCCGTCTTCGCCCCCCCCTGACCCAGGGCGGTCAACGCGGGGCGGTGGGGCGCCCGTCGACGAGTTGCAGCAGCAGCGGTTCGCCGCGCGGCTCGGTGAGCAGAATGCGCACCGGCCAGTGGCCTCGCAGCGGGTCCACCCAGACCTCGGCGTGGGTTTCATACGGGCCGTCGGGTTCTCGCCGCAGGTGCAGCAGGCCGTCGGCGTCTCGGCCCAGCGGGGTGAAGACCCAGTGCTGCACGTCGCCGCCCACGGAGGCCACCGCGATCTCGATCGGGGCCCCCGGCGCGGTGGCGTCGGCCTGCGACGGGTTCGGTGGCTGGCTGAGTCTCAGCGTCAGCTGCATCAGCCAGCTCAGGCGGTCCTGCGTGCCCGGGTCCAGCGCGCGCGCCACGCTGCGGCCGGAAAAGCGCAGCTCGCCCGCCTCGCCGGCATCGGCGGCCGGGCTGCCGGTGGGCGGGCGCAGCACGCTCAGCGCCCGCTCGCTGCGGCCCAGGCGCTTGTCCGTGTGGCGAAGAGGCGCCAGCCCGCAGCGGTCGAAGCCGCCTTCGCTGGTCTGCCGCAGCAGCGTGCCCGTTGGCGGCAGCTGCGCCTCCAGGCTGAGGCGGTAATGCTGGGCGTCGTGCCGCCAGCTGAGCAGGCCCTCGCCGCGCAGCCGACCGCGCTGCAGGCTGTAGCGCAGATCCACCGGCGGGGGCAGGGCGGCGTGGTCGGCGGCTGTGCAGGCGAAGGCGACGCGTGGGTTCGGGCTCGGGCTCGGGCTGGCCGTGGCGGCGCCGGCTTCAGGCGAGGCGGTCGCCGGGTCGACGGCCGGCGTCAAGGGGGCGGGCCTCGCGGTCAAGACCTGTGGAGTCTGGGCCGGTGGGCGGCGAGCGGCGTCGGCGGTGGGGGCCGATGCGGCGGGGCGGGGCCGGGCGGCTGCTGCGGCGTCGTCGGGCGTGGGCGTGGCCGGTGCTGGCCTTCGCATCGGCTCGGTGGGT
>Ga0228698_1001353_pt1 | contig 12276 bp, 16 predicted proteins | sample McNCre117_Aug_MG_FD_178015 | JGI IMG/M metagenome (GOLD analysis project Ga0228698, IMG submission 178015) | Freshwater microbial communities from McNutts Creek, Athens, Georgia, United States - 1-17_Aug_MG | ecosystem: Environmental > Aquatic > Freshwater > Creek | place: USA: Georgia...
CCTTGCAGCAGCCATTCAAGCTTATCTGGGCTGGAATTTGCCAAAAAGTTCATGTTGCCAATTACTGGTTCGCCGAACAAATCATCGGGTCCCTGTGGCATGAAGGATATATATTTGGGTACTCGGTATTCTGAGTATTTAAACCGTAGCTCGTTGTTAATTTTGGCAATGATTAGCAGTAAGCTACTGGAGCCGTCAGAGCTTTTGTAATAGTATCCGCTGGTATCTGGCGTGCTGCCGTGTGCAGTATTTAGGAATAGCCTTGTAGAGTCCTGAAACGAAACCCCGTTGAAGCAAAATGCAGGAATAAGTTCTTCAGTGATTTGCTCATTATTTATTACATGTATCGATAGATCGGGCTCAACATTGCTATCGAAGAGCATCTCGAGCCGATTAACTATTGGTACAATATAGCGCTCATACCTATTTTTAACTTCTGGGTCTTCGGTGTCTATCGGAGCTGATGGCTTATTAATAACAATCAAATCGGGGAGCCATTCTTTTTTTATATCAGATTTTAGCCAGATTCTGTTTAAGACGTCTTCGCCCCTGCCTGCCGCAAATGCATCTCTTACGCTTATCTCGAACCGTTCAGCTGGAGCACTGTCAATTGGTAAGTTTACGCCAAACTGATGTCGGTCTAATTGTCCTGGTCTTTCTGATAGTTTACTCATATCACTACATCAAACAACACATTTGTATTGATGTCAATGATTTGCCGAGTGTTGGCGCCGATACTTTGAATACGTTTGCGCACGTATGTGCCGAGTGCGTGTATCCCGAATTCTTCGAAGAATTCAATATCAGACAGTTCAATCCGCACAAGCTTTTTAAGTAGTTCGTCGGTCATATAGTCAGTAGGCGCTTCGGCGATAGCATCGCCACTCACCAAAATACCGCCGCCATCATCGTCTACCCTACTCACTAAATATCCTTTGGTACGGGTTTTTATGATATCGCCAGTAGGTGGCGCTTCGTCTGGGTCTTGGCTTTGTTGCTCGGGGCCGTAGAAAGTTAAGAAAACGGCGATATCTTTTGGATGCAATCCGTCATCAACCGAAATAATTGGAGTTATATCGTCGAGGTGAATGAGCCCATGGTCTGTGCTGAGATTGATTGCCCTGCTACGAGGGGTCAATGTGTGGTTGGCATCATCGAACGACCAGATGTTTTCGCTTGATATATTCATAAGGCACATCTTAACAGGAGTGACGACTATTGACAAGTGGTATAAAATAAGTTACAATATTCTCATAAGTGTGGGGCACTTATAGGACATTTTTATAGAGCGCATCGTTTGGTGCGCCGAATATGCAATGATCCCCTTGGCTTTATATGGTCGCTTGGCCTTGGGGGTAGCGAGTAGCGAAACCGGATGTATAACAATAGATATTTTACCCCGTATTCCGGTCTTCGTTTTTTGCGAAACCGGATTTTTATTTTTTGGGCAATTGAGCCCAAAGGAGGTGTGGAGATGTATCAACTTAGCCTGCCAAGCCACACGCTTGGCACTATCCAAGGATGGACGGCTCACTACAAGGTTTCTGCTCAGCAGAAGTTTTTTAGTACTGCGCGTTCTTTGTGGGCTACGATTCACGCCCGCCGTTATATCATTGCCGTTTTTTCGGCACTGACTATTTTTATGAGCCCCACGCTCACTCCACTTTTGCAATCACCTGTTGCGAATGCTTCGCAGACAAATAGCACCACCATTATTACCCGCTCTGATGCCGAAACGTACTACTTGCAGGCGGTGAACCAGTTACGAGCTACCCGCGGTTTAGCGCCTATGATTGTTGACTCACGTTTGAGCGCCAGTGCTATGCAGAAATCAAACGACATGGTGTTGCAAAATTACTGGGCGCACTACGCACCTAACGGCACAAGCTTCTCTGATTATATTTGGCGTATGTCACCTAAGGCAGAGCAAGTTGGTGAAAATTTGGCACGCTGTTTTGATTCGCGACAAGCCGCATTCGATGCACTTGTGGCAAGCCCCACACACTATGCAGTTATGACTGGCCGGTTCACCAACTTTGGTGTTGCCGAAGTGCAAGACACGGTATCCGGCTGCACCTATACAACCATGCACTTTGCCGAATATACGACTCAGCAATAATCATTGCCTGGTGAGTTTTTGTAGTACCATAGATGTATGGAAGTATTCACGCATATTTTGCTCTACACGCATCTTTTAGGGTTTGCAGCGGTTGCTGGTGGCCTACTGGCTCAAATTGCCGCGAATACATATAAAATTACAGTCGTTATTTTGAACGGCGCACGGTGGCAGATGATAAGCGGCCTCGCCTTGGTGGCAATCGCTCCTGCCGATTACCATACGGGTATGGTGAGCATGAAGTTGGGTATTGCGTTTGTGATTTTAGGGATCTGCGAAGCGTTACGCAAAAAGACGAATATGAGCAGCCGTGTGTACGCGCTCTTGATTTTATTGGTAGCGGTTCAGACCGCCGCCGCTCTGTTTCTAGCCAAAGACGCACTATAGTAATTCTGTACAGTCAGAAGTTGCTATACTTAATTATATATGGCAGATATTCCCTTAGCAGAGGTGATGCGACCGACGTCGCTTGATGAGGTTGTTGGGCAAACCCATTTGTTGGGTGATGGCGAAATCTTGCGTCAAATTGTTGCCAATAAGCAGCCGGTGAGCCTGATTTTATGGGGTCCTGCTGGCTGTGGTAAAACGACCCTGGCGCGCATTATCGCTAAAGAAGCTGCCGCTGAATTTATCGAAATTAGTGCCGTTACCGCCGGGATTGCTGATGTGAAACAAGTGATTCAGCACGCGGGCGAAAACCGCCGTCTCGGTATGCGGACCGTATTATTTGTTGATGAAATCCACCGCTTTAATAAGGCGCAGCAAGATGCTTTTTTGCCTCATGTAGAAAGTGGTCTTATCACGCTCATTGGGGCAACGACCGAAAACCCTAGTTTTGAGGTTATAACTCCCCTTTTATCACGAAGCCGTGTGCTCGTGCTTGAACCGCTGACGCCAGATGATGTTGTGACGATTTTGCAGCGAGCACTCAAAATGCTCAAAGCCACCAAGCGGGCAGACAAAAAAGCCCTTGGGTTAATCGCAGAACTATCTGCTGGTGATGCTCGTGTGGCGCTTGGCAACCTAGAGCTGTGTCTTGGACTCACTAGCGGCAAAATTACGACTAAGACCGTCACTATGGCCGCACAGCGTAAATTACCAAGCTATGACAAAGCTGGCGAGCAGCACTACAACATTATTAGCGCTTTTATTAAGAGTATGCGCGGCAGCGACAGTAATGCCGCGCTTTATTATTTGGCGCGCATGCTTGATGCGGGCGAAGATCCTAAATTTATTGCGCGCCGTATGGTTATTTTTGCGAGTGAAGACATTGGGATTGCGGCCAGTCCCGCACTTAACTTAGCGGTCAGTACTTTCATGGCAGTCGAACGGATTGGACTGCCCGAATGTAAATATAATTTGTTTCATTGCGCGCTCGTACTCAGTGCTAGCAAAAAATCTCGCGTCGTGGCTGATGCGATGCATAAGGCAATGCAAACCGCCAAAGCAACGCCAACTGCGGCCGTTCCCCTGCACTTACGTAATGCACCTACAAAATTAATGAAAGACCTAGGCTATGGCAAGAACTATGAATGGCAGGCTGATTTTAAGCACAAGGATGGCTTTTTGCCTGATGAACTAAAAGACCTGCAGTTGTTTTAGGGTTGTGGGGCGTAATGGTAGTCGAGTGGTTCGACAATAGTTGTTGTTGCGCTGGGGGTTGTCTGTCTGTGGCTGATGGTCGGCTGTGGGTATGCATCAAAAAGCAGATTAAAAATAATCCATATAATCAGCGTTGCCGCACCAACTAACAGTGCTGCAGTGTAGATGTTCTGATGGAATGAAAGCTGCCTCATAATACACGTCCCTATTTGACGGCATTATATAATAAAGTTACAAAAAATTCAACACCGTTATATAACATGAGGCGAGACTGAGAGCCTAGGGTAAGATGACGGGGCACGTACCAATGAGGTCGCTATTGTCGAGATTTTCGACATAAAACTTCGCAACACTTTTGCGAGATATTTTTGGTATTTCGTAAAATTTACATTTGTAACCATGTACGAAAACACGAACTGGCCACGCCAGTGGACCATCATTAAGGAGTGGTGCTCGAACAATGGTCCAGTCGAGCCCGCTTTTTTTAACGAGTCCGTCTTCTTGCTTCTTGTATTTATAGACGTGCTTGAGCGGCAAGAAAAATAGAAATCCTAGTTGCATAAAAATACTTGCATCTCGTAGGTTTTCAGTTGCCCATGCGCCACACTGGCCCCAGTAGCGCTTAACGCCATTGTGTTGCATGCCAGCAATAATATGCCTGGTTGCGACGACGCTAATGTCATAATTTTTGCTATCGCCAAGCCTTGGTGCAACGATGTTAATGACCATATCATGGCCTTTAATTGCCCTGCTCACATCGTGAGGATTGCGCGCATCGCCTTCGATGATGCGGAGATTCTGATGTGCAGGGAGCGAGTGGTTGTCGCGGTAGGTAAATGCACTTACGTGGTGCCCAGCGGCGAGTGCTTGCATAACAACTTCGCTGCCCGTTCTACCCTGCCCACCAAAAACAATAATAGTGTGTGACTTGTGTGCATCCATATAGGTATCATAAATCAAAGCAGCACTTTTCGATACGGCTCCTGATCAACTTTTATCTTGCACTGCCTGTGTGTACGGGTCTTGTATAATAATGCTTATGGCTCAGCGAAAAACAGCTAATCATAAAAGTAAAATATACAAGTTCACCTTTAACCGACACCGGTTTAAAGTACTTATAGACAATGTGTTGATTTTTCGACTTTTTCGTAAATTGCATGGCCGTTTTTGGGGGCTCACGGGAATATTAGTGCTGCTAGCTGGCACTGCTATATGTTTTTTAATTCGCCCTGATTTACTAGATTATTCGACAGCGATTAGTGACTTTGGACTTGATGTGCGTACGGCGCCTTACTTTGCAGGTTCGGTGTTTTTTGCGGCTTATGGCCTGTGGCGCTGGCGCAATTACCTGGCCCGCACCCTCAAACGTACGCGGCCTATTTTAGCGCTTATCACGTTTACGATTATTGGGCTATATATGGTCGCGTTATTTCCGGTGAGCTGGCATCCGTGGCCGTTCCGACTCCATTATTTGGGAGTCACAATTACGGGTATTAGCATAGCGGCGACGGTGGTGTTTGATATCTTACTCAGTAAAACCCGTAAGAATCAAAATGCCAACAAGACGCGCGCGGTTAAAATGGTCGCTTTCGTGCTGATTGTCGTGGGTGGGTGGCTGACCTTTGGCTCGTCCGAGGCGATTGGCTGGCTGCACGTTGCGCTTGCCGGAGAGCTCATGATGCTTATTGGGTATGCGGTCTGGATTGGTATTAAAACCTATCAGGGCGAAGATCCGCGGAGCGCACTGTCTAAACAGCTGAGCAAAATCGTACTTGTTGATTAACGCTTTTGTTCGAGCTCGTTAATACGGTCGTGGTCCAGCCCGTAGTGGTGTGCAATTTCGTGCCAGACAGTCCGTTTAATGTGTTCTTTGAGCGCTATTATATCTTCGCTGCCCGCAATAATGGGGTTTCTAAATATCGTAATTTTATCGGGTAGTACAAGGCTATAGTTGCCACTTCTGTTTGTAAGGGGTATGCCCTCGTAAAGGCCGTACAGCGTAACGCCATTTATGAGGTGGAGTTTCTGTCTTTGCTCGGGAGTTGGTTCGTCCTCTACGACAATGACGACGTTATTCATGTTGTCGGTGTAGGTATGCGGTAGCGAGTCGATTGCCTCTGATACAAGGCGCTCAAAGTGGTCGTTAGATATGTCGAGCATTACCATTATTTTAGCATCAGAACCAGCAATCCACGGTACAATACATGTATGACGCAGCAACCTAAAAAAATGACAACCAAAGATTATGAACGACTCGGCAAGACGCTCGAAGAGGTATATTTAATCGGCTACGCTAACCCGCGACGCTTTTTGTGGTTTAGCTTTTTGCGTGGCGTCGTATATGGCCTTGGCCTTTTTATAGGTGGTACCATTGTTGTCGCCTTTGTCTTGTGGACGCTTACAAAGTTTAATCATGTCCCTGTTGTGGGGCCATTTATAGATAAGATTATCGATATTATTAAGACTTCGCCCGCCTCGACGCTGTAGTTTTTGCGCCCTATTGACAACCATTAGTCGTAAGCGCATAAATAGGATTACTACTAAAAGGAGGGTTGGTGAGTATGGCAAAGAAAAACAGTGCTAGCGACGTATCCGGCTGGGTAGGCTGGGTACATTACGCAGCGTTTATTATGGTGTTTGGAGGTTTCTTCCAGATGCTACAGGGGCTAACGGCAATCGTTAAGGACGCATATTATGCTGCCGTGCCAGATTGGATTGTGACTTTGAATATGCGGCAGTGGGGCTGGTTGCTCCTCGTGCTGGGTGCGATTGTATTTTGTGCCGGTATGGCGCTGTTTTCGGGCAAAGCCTGGGGCCGTGTCGCCGGTATTGTGTTTGCAGGTGTGAGCATGCTTTTGAACCTGCTCTTCTTCGCTGCTTACCCATGGTGGTCGATTGTCGTTATCGTACTCGACCTCTTTGTTGTCTATGCACTTATTGTGCACGGTGACGAAGCTGACGACCTAGAATAAAACGTAAAATAAAAGATAAAATACCCCCTCGGATAAGGGGGTATTTTTATGTCTGTGGGGCTTGTTTTTTAGAGATAATGTTTGGGCGCCTAATATGGTAGAACGTATCGCTTTTAATCTGTTTACGTGGCACACCAAGGCCTTGTAATGTGCGGCGGTAACTCTTTACTTTTATTGATGAGCCAGACAAGAAAAAAGTTGTCTCTTTAAGCTCAAGTCCAAGAACATCCTCTATAGAATGGCCAGTGATGCGTTCTGGCTTGTATATGTACTCAATTGAAAAATTGGGAAGTGCCATTTTAGCTTCGCTCAAATCGTCGCGGAAAAAGTGATTATCTTTATTACCGACATAAAAAAGGGTGATTTTATCTTCGGCTTTTTTACCACTTAAATCCTTGATAATTGAACGGAACGGCGTAATGCCGATACCGGTCGCCAAAAAAGCATACTTTTTATCACCGGGCTTGATATGTAGTGGGCCAATAGGACCACGTAATTTAACCTCGGCACCTTTTTTGAGCTTTAAAAGCGATTGCTTGAAAGCACTTGCGTGTTCGGGGTTAATGCGGGTGGTGAATGCAATGATGTTTTCTTCTGGTGCGGATGAAATCGAGAATGGTCGGCGCCCTGTTTTGCCGTTTGCAAGCGGAACTTCAAAAAATCCATGCTGCCCTGCCTTCCACTTGAAGGGCGTGGTAGCGGTAAAGTAAAACGCATAAACGTTTTTGGCGATCTCCTGCTTATTTTTGAAGGCTAACCTTACTGGCAGGGCGAGATGTTTTATTGCCATGATTCGTACATAATACTATTTTTATCTGTTTTTTCAAAAATACCCCCTGCTTTACTTAGCATGATTAAGTAACTGTTATATTTACAACGACAATGGCTTAGTGTACGCTTATGCTTATAAGTATAAAAGTAAAAGGAGAATTTTTAATGTTAAAACGACACGCACTCTTAATAGCAGCAGCGGCATTGCTCGTTGCGGGTGGGCTTGTATTCTGGGGCAGCTCGTTTGCAAAGAATATGGTGCACGATAATCTTATCGAGCAAAAAGTGAAATTTGGTTCGGCTGCATCACTAAAGGCCGAGGGTGACGACTGGGCAGTTAAGTATGCTGACCAAGACGTTGACACCGCACTAGAAGCAAAGGCGTACTCTGATTACATCAAGGGCCACCTGAAGAAGGTCGCTGGCGGTAAGACATATTCAGAAGTAAGCGCAGCATTCCAAAAAGATAAGACTAACCAGACACTTTCTGGCCAACGCCAAACATTGTTTATGGGCGAAACACTCCGTGGTCTTTTGCTTAATGCATATGGCTGGGGACTTTTGGGTATGATTGCCTTCTGGGCATCAATAGTTCTATTTGCAGGTGCAGTAGTAGCATTACTTGCATATCTTCACTCGGCCGGTCTTTTGGCTGTTGGCTCAGTAAAGAAGAAGTCAGCTAAAAAAGCTGCAAAGCGCCGTAAATAAGTAATCGCGTCAAACAAAAAAAACTGCGCCCCTGGGGCGCAGTTTTTATATAGCGCTGCTTTTGGAGGGTTCTAAAAACAGCGCCGAACAAAGGTGCTTACTTATCTAAAAGCTCTTTTTTAATATCAGCCAAATCTTCCTTGCTGATTTCTCCTTTGGCATATCGCTCTTTGGCGATATCTAACGGATCCTTACCCTGGCTCGCAGCCGTTGATTGGTTCGCAATTTTGTAAACCACATAGAGGGCAACGCCCACGAGGCTTACAAATACGCCAAAACACACAAGGGCAAGCCAACGATTCTCGTCAGCGCCATCTACCATGTGATTCATCGGGTAATAGGCATTATCACCACGATAATACTGAGCAACTTGTTGTAACATGATTCCTCCTAATGACGCATATTACTCGTGTAGTCTGAGAGAAAACTGATATTTTTATTTTTTATGATATGCGCCGACTGCTTCTGATATATGCGCATAGCCATCGGCGACAGCAAGTGCTACGAGGCCTTTGTTGATTTGTCCAATAACTTGCGGACCTTCAAAAATAAGGCCAGTAATCAGTTCGACAAGGCTGGCGCCGTGCTTCACTTTTTCGTATGCATCTTGGGCATTAAAGATACCGCCAACACCTATAATCACCAGTTTTTTGCCATAGGTGGCATATGTTTGGTGTATGAGATGGTTGCTGAGCTTGCTGGTTGGTTTGCCGCTCATATTGCCCTTCCAGTCGGCCGGAATTGCCTGCTTAAGGGCGCTATTATCGCGGTCTTTTGCTAAATTACCAATTGTTACGCCTGCTATGTTGTGTCGTACGACAACCTCAAGGAGTTTTTTAAACTCAGGCCATGGCTTATCGATGGGCATTTTTACAAAGATGGGCTGGCTTAGCTTGAGTGCATCAACAGCTGCCAAAAGTCGTTCGAGGCTCTTTGGCGTCGTGAATGGCTCCCCGCCAAATGCGTTAGGGCACGAAACGTTAAGCGTAATCATATTACCCACATGTGCTTTTTTGAGCCGTTGAAGGCTTTGGATATAATCGTCAATGCCCTTTTGTTCGGTATTGGCGCTCGCCGCATTGGTCTTGGCGACAGAAATGTTGAGCGGATATTCGAGACTGCCCTGCGCCTTAATGCGCTCAATAATCACCTCTACGCCGTCATTGTTGAGGCCAGCGTTTACAAGAATCGATTTGCTTTCGGGCAAGCGACGATAGTGAGGGCGCGGATTACCACTTGATGCTCCGTAGGTGAGTGATCCGCCTTCGACAAAACCAAAACCAAGCGACGGAAACAGCTTGAGCAATTCAAAGTTCTTATCAAAGCCAGCAGAAAGTCCGACGGGATTTTTAAAGTAGTTGCCGGCAATTGTTTGCCCGAGCACTCTTGGGCATACGTATGCATATGATGCTTTCATGATGCCCCTTACTGGGGGAATTGCGCCGGCTATCTTGCCGGCACGAGCGATGCTGATATGTACGCTATCGGGCGAAAACTGAAACAAAATAGGCTTCGCAATATGCTTATAGGTCTTGGCGCCTAACGCGCTTACTGCAGTAATCATAGCTCTTATTATGCGCCCCTGTTAGCAATCTGAAAAATGGATCTTTTATCGGGATCCCGGTTTCTTCTTTAATTTGCCATCGGTGAGCTGAAAGGTCATGTCGGTCTTACCGGCAATGTCCAAATCGTGCGTCACTACTAAAATGGTGGTGTTTTCGGTCCGCGATAGCGAATGAAGTAAATCAAATATCATCTTGCCCGTCTGGCTATCGAGGTTACCAGTGGGCTCGTCTGCCAATATAAGCTGTGGTTTATTGGCGAGTGCTCGTGCGATGGCGACGCGCTGCTGCTGGCCACCGCTAAGCTTACCGGGGCGGCGTTTTTGCTGGTCTTCTTCGAGCCCAACTTGGCCTAGGAGTTCTTTAGCGCGCTCGGTTCGTTTTTTCTTGGGCATACTAGCGAACTCAAGTGGCAGCATAACGTTTTCGAGCGCCGTCAGGTTTGGTACGAGATTATAGTTCTGGAAGATGAAGCCAATTTTTTCGCAGCGGTAACGGATAAGTTTATGGTCGCGTAACTTGGTGATATCTTTATCGCCGACCTTAATTTCTCCAGCCGTCGGCTGATCGAGTGCGCCGAGTAGGCCGAGGAGTGTACTTTTGCCCGAGCCGCTTTTACCGATGATAGACGCAAATTTGCCGTCCGCTACAGTAAACGTGACATTGTCTACGGCCGCCACTGGTGCACCACCTGATTTAAATACTTTCTTGAGATTGGTAACCTGTAACATAATCAGCTCCTTAATCTGCTCTCATTACTTCGGCCGGGCGAATTTTTGAAATAACATAGGCCGGTGCGGCACTACCGATGATGGCAATGAGAAATGCGATACCTACGCCTTCGGCAATTGTTGTGGCGCCGACAGATGCCTGTACGTTCTTGACGCTACGGAGCGCAGTGCTTGTCGTGCTACCGGAGCGTGCAAATCCACCGGGTCTACCCTGTACTTGGGTTGTGGCTGAACTACTTGAGTTATTAACGAGCATCTTGGTGATTGGCTGGGCAGCAAAGATTCCAATGAAGATGCCAACGAAAAGACCAAGCAGTGTAAGCGTTACCGCCTCGCTGACAAATTGCAGCATGGTTTTGGCGTTTGAAGATCCTATAGCCTTCATGACACCAATTTCACGGCGTCGTTCGCGGACAATCATCATCATTGTTAAGAGGATAATGATGGCACCTGCGCCAAGCGCGCCCAAGAGGCTGTAGGTAGATATAGTCTTAACGCTTTCGAGTGGTTCAACGGCGGTTTTTGCTGATGTTTGGTTGCTAACTACGTCAGCCGTCGCACCAAGTGCAGCTTTTATTGCCGTGACTACGCCGTCAATGTTGTCTACCGAATTAACGGTGACAGTGGCGCTGGTAATCTGCCCCACCTGGCTCGATAGACGCTGTACGGCCGCTAGCGGCATTATAACGCCATTATTGGCGAATGTATTGCCGGTATCGTAGACGCCCACAACGGTAACAGTCTGGCCGTAGGCGGTAAAGGTCGAGCCGACGCTGAGGTTGTTCTTTTCGGCAAGTCCCTTGCCTATCGCTGCAATATTTTCGTCCTTGCTGACATCAATTGCTTGTCCGCTTGTAAAGGTGACACTATCGCCACCATAGATGGATGCGCTAGATACATCATTGGCGCCCGTTATGGTAACGGGTGGAGTGAAAGTACGCGTAATTTGAGTGAAAGCGGAAGTGCTCGATGCGTCTGATCGTATTGTGCCACCTTCTGGGGGTGCTGCAAAGCCAACACCGGAGTTATTCTGAGCTCGAGCGCCCAGACTCCCAGCAGTGATTGCTGACTGCAGGTTCGTGTCGGTGCTCGTTAGACGATCGCTGAGTGTCTGCGTGACGCCCGTAACGTTTGTGATGCTGTTAACGGTGTTCATTTGAGCAGAGGTAAGCGCTTCGCCGCCGCCTTCGAACCCACGTGCGCCCGCTGGGCTGACGGCAATGGTGTTGCCGATACTGCTTTTAACGGTCGTTATTTTGTCTTGTACCGCTTGTCTTGCTACGAGCATCGATATTGATAGCCCGACACTAATGCCCAAGATGACTACAATTGAAAAGGTACGGATTGCGTTTCTAAACGCATTCCGTACCCCTCTATTTACTGGCCCCATTATTACTCCTTTTTTGATTCATACCTCTACCATAGGCTTGTAATCTGAGCGCATCCTGAGAATGTATTAATACCATAACTTGCTAAAAATGACATAATATGATATGATACTTCCCAACGGAACAAATCCTATGGATAGATTCGCAAAATACGGTCCCAGTGCAATTGGCTCAGAAGCGCATTCGCTGTACTTAAAGGCACTTGCCACTACAGAAATGAGTGGCCTATTGAGCCAGGTAGAGGCAGTACATAGCCCTACGATGTTCCACTTGCTGGAAACGGCACGGATGATGGCTGCAATACTTACTGCCAATGTCGTTGATTTTGATTCTGCTTTTAAGGAAGACCTTGTCTGTGCGGCTGCGCTGCATGATATCGCCAAGCCACTCTGTGTTGATGCCGCCGTACTTGATAAGTCTGATAGG
>Ga0228698_1001354_pt1 | contig 12275 bp, 12 predicted proteins | sample McNCre117_Aug_MG_FD_178015 | JGI IMG/M metagenome (GOLD analysis project Ga0228698, IMG submission 178015) | Freshwater microbial communities from McNutts Creek, Athens, Georgia, United States - 1-17_Aug_MG | ecosystem: Environmental > Aquatic > Freshwater > Creek | place: USA: Georgia...
ATCTGCAGCGAAACTCCGTTCTTGGTCATCGTGGTGTCGTCGTCGTTGACGATCTCGTCGAAGGTGAAGCCATACTGGAAGCCCGAGCAGCCGCCGCCCTGCACGAAGACGCGCAACTTCAGATCGGGATTGCCTTCCTCGGCGATCAGATCGGCCACCTTGATGGCCGCCGCGTCGGTGAAGATCAGCGGTGCGGGCATTTCGATGTCGGCTTCGACGGCAACGGCTTGTTCGCTCATGGTGTGCAACCCTTTGGGTTCGGAAATACGATGGAAATACTATAGCAAAAAAGTCGGGAATAACGCCTGGCGTTTCCCGCGATACCGCATGAGCAGCAGGGTTTTTGCTGCTGCCCAAGAAAAAACCGCCCCCAGCCCGGGGCCGGAAGGCGGCTTCTCGCAGTGAAGCGCGCGAATTAACGCTTGCTGAACTGCTTGGCGCGGCGTGCGGAACGCAGACCGACCTTCTTACGCTCGACTTCGCGGGCGTCGCGGGTCACGTAACCGGCGGCGCTCAGCGCGGGCTTGAGCGCTGCATCGTAGTCGATCAGGGCGCGGGTGATGCCGTGGCGCACTGCGCCGGCCTGGCCGGATTCGCCGCCGCCATGGACGTTGACCTGGATGTCGAAGGCTTCGACGTTCTCGGTCAGCACCAGAGGCTGCTTGGCGATCATGATCGAGGTGCGACGGCCGAAGAACGCTTCGATGTCCTTGCCGTTGACCGTGATCTTGCCGGTACCCTTCTTCAGAAACACGCGGGCGACGCTGGATTTGCGACGGCCGGTGCCATTGTTCCAATCACCGATCATGTCAGCTCCTTAGATTTCCAACACTTTGGGTTGCTGGGCGGTGTGCGGGTGCTCAGCACCACCGTACACCTTGAGCTTCTTGATCATGGCGTAGCCTAGCGGGCCCTTGGGCAGCATGCCCTTGACAGCCTTCTCCAGCGCGCGGCCGGGGTGCTTGGCTTGCAGATCACGGAAGTTGGTGCCGTAGATGCCGCCCGGGAAACCGGAGTGACGGTAGTACACCTTGTCCAGGGCCTTGGTGCCCGTGACTTTCAGCTTGGCTGCGTTGACGACGACGATGAAGTCACCGGTATCGACGTGCGGGGTGTAGATGGCCTTGTGCTTGCCGCGCAGACGGCGTGCCACTTCGCTGGCGACACGTCCGAGCACCTTATCGGTGGCGTCAACCACAAACCACTCGTGCACGACCTCAGCGGGCTTGGCGCTGACAGTAGTCTTTTGCATAAGTCTCTCCAGAGGAGTAGGTTTGGCGGGCTCTTTTCCACGGTCGGTGCTTCTCTGAAGGAAGCCTCTTAGGTGGGATTTGATTCTTCGCCGCGGAGCCCAGGAATTCGCTGCGAAGCTCTCCATTATAGGATGCGCGCTGGATTCTGGCAATCTGGCTCCACCCAGCGGGCCCAAAACCTACAATAAGCATTCACGCCGCCGTGGCGAGCCCGCGTGTGCCCACGACGGCGACCCCCCTCATCGAAAGAAATTGCTATGCGTACTGAAATCAAGCTGGCCGCCCTGGCCACCGTCGTGCTGCTGACGGCCTGCGGCAAGAAGCAGGAAGCCGCCGCGCCTGCGACCGCCCCCGCCGCCGCCGCTGCCCCCGAGCCGCTGCTCGTCAAGATCGGCCATGTCGGCGCGACCAGCGGCCCGGTCGCCCACCTGGGCCAGGACACCGAGAACGGCGCGCGCCTCGCGATCGAGGAACTCAACGCCGCCGGCATCAAGATCGGCGACAAGACCGCCAAGTTCGAGCTGCTGGCAGAAGACGACGCCGCCGACCCGAAACAGGGCGCCGCCGCCGCGCAGAAGCTGGTCGATGCCAAGGTCAACGGCGTGGTCGGCCACCTGACCTCGGGCACCACGCTGCCCGGATCGCAGATCTACAACGCCGCCGGCATTCCGCAGATCACGCCGTCCTCGACCAACCCCAAGATCACCCGCCAGGGCTACGCCGGCATGTTCCGCCTGGTCGCCGACGACACCCAGCAAGGCGCCGCGATGGGCCGCTACTCGGTCGAGACGCTGAAAGCCGCGACCGTGGCCGTGATCGACGACCGCACCGCCTACGGCCAGGGCCTGGCCAACGAGTTCGAGAAGGCCGCTGCCGCTGCCGGCGCCAAGGTGCTCGGCCACGAATTCACCAGCGACAAATCGACCGACTTCAAGGCCATCCTGACCACGCTCAAGGCCAAGAAGCCGGACCTGATCTTCTTCGGCGGCATGGACTCCGTGGGCGGCCCGATGCTGCGCCAGATGAAGCAGCTCGGCATCAAGGCCAAGCTCGTCGGCGGCGACGGCCTGTGCACCGCCGAGATGATCAAGCTGTCGGCCGAAGCGCTCGGCGACGAGCAGGTCTACTGCGTCGAGGCCGGCGGCGTCGATGGCGACGAAGTGGCCGTGTCCGACAAGTTCCGCGCCGACTTCAAGGCCAAGTACAACGTCGAGGTCCAGGCCTACGCCCCCTACGCCTACGACGGCGTCAAGCTGCTGGCCGAGGCAATGAAGACCGCCGGCTCGGCCGAGCCCGAGAAGTACCTGCCGGCGCTCAAGGCCATCAAGTACACCGGCGCCTCCGGCCATGTCGAGTTCGACGACAAGGGCGACCGCAAGAACGCCGCGCTGACGCTCTACACCTTCAAGGGCGGCGAGCGCGCCAAGCTGGCCGTGATCCGCTGACCGGCTGGGCGGCAGCTCCCGAAACGGCCCGTGAGGGCCGTTTTCCGTTTCAGGCCGGCGGCCCCATCGGGTACGATGCGCCCCATGTTCAGTTACCGCCACGCCTTCCACGCGGGCAACCACGCCGACGTGCTCAAGCACATGACGCTGGTCGCCACCTTGCAATACATGGGTCAGAAAGACACCGGCTTCACGGTGGTCGATACCCACGCCGGCGCGGGCGTCTATCGGCTGGACCAGGAGCACGCGCGCACCTCGGCCGAATCCGACGCCGGCATCTTCCGCCTGCTCGCTGCAGTCGCCGCCGCCAAGTCGGCCGGCCAGCCCGTGCCCGAGGCCGTGCGCCACTACCTCGAACAGGTGCGCGGCTTCAACAGCGGCGGCAAGGACATCCGCACCTACCCCGGTTCGCCCTGGATCACGCAGGCCCTGCTGCGACCGCAGGACAAGCTCAAGCTGTTCGAGGTCCATCCGACCGATGCGCGCCTGCTCGACAGACAGGTGGCCGAACTCGGTCGCGGCAAGCAGATCGAGGTGCTGCGGCGCAACGGCTTCGAAGGCCTCAAGAGCCTGCTGCCGACGCCGACCCGGCGCGGCCTGGTGCTGATCGACCCGAGCTACGAACTCAAGACCGACTACGCCGCCGTGATCGACTGCCTGGAGGACGCGCTCAAGCGCTTTCCGACCGGCACCTACGCGGTCTGGTATCCCGTGATCGGCCGCCCGGAGGCACACGCGCTGGCGCGCAAGCTCAAGGCCATGAGCCAGCGCCTGCAGCGCAGCTGGGTACAGGCCGAACTCAACGTCGGCCTGACCCCGACCGAGGGCAACAGCGCCCAGGTCGCGCAGGGCCGGGCCCAGACCTCGATGCGCGCCAGTGGCATGCACGTGATCAACCCGCCGTTCACGCTCGCGGCCCAGCTGCGCGAGGCCCTGCCGTTCGTGACCACGGCGCTGCACGAGCCGATCGGCTCGGGCTGGACCGTCGAGCACGGCGGCAACTGAGCCGTCGCGGCTTCAGTCAGCGCCCGCCGCGACGGGCGCCAGCCAACAAAAAAGCCGGACCGTTGCCGGTCCGGCTTTTCAGAGGCTTAGATCGGGTGACCGATCAGAAACGCCAGCCCAGGCCGACGCCGACCAGCAGCGGATCGACCTTGAAATCGCCGACCTTGGCGCCATTGACGCTCACGTCGGTCTTGATCTGGACCTTCTTGACGTCGAGGTTCAGGTACAGGTTCTTGGACAGCTCATAGTCCACGCCAGCCTGCAGGGCCAGGCCGAAGCTCTGGCGATCGACGTTGTAGCCTGCCGGCAGATCGACGGCAGTAAAGTTGGTGAAGTTGACACCGGCGCCGACATAAGGCTTGAAGCCGGACACCGGGTTGAAGTGGTACTGGGCCGTCAGGGTCGGCGGCAGGTGCTTCAGGGTGCCGATCTTGGCGCCACCAGCGCTGACGTCGTGGCGCTGCGGCACGGTCAGGATCAGCTCGGCAGCCAGGTTTTTGTTGAAGAAGTAGGTGAAATCGACTTCGGGAATGGTCTTGTCGTTGATCGTCAGATCGGTGGCGGTGCCTTGGCCGAGCGAGCCACCGTTGTCGCTGCTGAGGCGAACAGCGCGGGCGCGCACCAGCAGGTCACCTGCCTTGAAGTCTTGTGCGACAGCGGCACCGGAAGCCAGGGCAGCGCAGGCGGCTGCAGCGATGATGTACTTGTTCATATCCGTATCTGTATCTAAACCGGGGATGTTCCCGAAAAAGATTACAGAACGGAACCCGGAGACGACGTTTGACCTGGATCAAACGTGCGCCCCTGGTGTTGTATCGCCGCCGCACCCCCAAGCAGGATGCTTGACTTGAGTCAAGCCCGCGAGCTGCGCCATACCGTGATGGCAAAGCGGGCAGGCCTCACTTGGACTCAATGATCTGCACCTCGGAAATGCCATGACCCTTGATGCCCAGCGCCGCCACGGCGGCATGGCTCAGGTCGATGATGCGGCTCTTGAGGTGCGGCCCGCGATCGATGATGCGCACCGCGACCTCGCGCCCGGTCTGCAGACTGCGCACGATCACGCGCGTGCCGAACGGCAGGGTCTTGTGCGCGGCGGTCAGCTCGTTCATGTCATAGGGCTCGCCACTGGCGGTCTTGCGCCCGTGCAGGCCATTCCACAGGAACGATGCCGTCCCCTGCTCCAGCACCAGTGGCGTCGATCCGGCGCCGGCCAGCCAATCGACGCCGCCCTGCATCGCGCCCTTGACCTGGGTCAGGAGGCCGGAGGGATGGCTCCCGGGCGGCGGAGCGCTGGCCGCGACCGCTGCAGACGGCGCGGTTTCGGCCGCCTGCAGCGGCGCTGCAACCAGCAAAACCGCCGACAACGCGGCGGCACGCCAGCCGATACGCCGCTCAGACCGCTGCGAGCGCCTGCTCAAGGTCGGCCAGCAGATCGTCCACATGTTCGATCCCTATCGACAGCCGCACCATGTCGGCGCTGACGCCGGCCTTCTGCAGCTCCTGCGGGTTGAGCTGGCGGTGCGTGGTCGAGGCCGGGTGGCAGGCCAGCGACTTGGCATCGCCGATGTTGACCAGGCGCGTGAACAGTTGCAGCGCGTCCTGGAAGCGCGCGCCGGCCGCGATCGCGTCATCGGCCTTGAGGCCGAAGCTGATGATGCCCGAAGCGCGACCGCCCATGTACTTCTGCACCAGGGCATGATCGCGGTGTCCGGGCAGGCCGGCGTAGTTGACCCAGCCGACCTTCGGATGCTGGCTCAGATGGCTGGCGAGCGCCAGCGCGTTGTCGCAGATGCGGTCCATGCGCAGCGCCAGCGTCTCGATGCCCTGCAGGATCTGGAACGCGTTCATCGGCGACAGCGCCGCGCCCATGTTGCGCAGCGGCACGACGCGGGCGCGCGCGATGTAGGCCGCCGCGCCGAGCGCCTCGGTGTAGACGACGCCGTGGTAGCTGATGTCGGGTTCGTTGAGGCGCTTGAAGCGCTCCTTGTGCTCAGCCCACGGGAACTTGCCGCTGTCAACGATGGCGCCGCCGATGCTGGTGCCGTGGCCGCCGAGGTACTTGGTCAGCGAATGCACCACGATGTCGGCGCCATGCTCGAACGGCCGGCACAGATAGGGACTCGGCACGGTGTTATCGACGATCAGCGGCACGCCGGCGGCGTGCGCCACCTCGGCCAGCGCGCCGATGTCGGTCACGTTGCCGAGCGGGTTGCCGACCGATTCGCAATAGACCGCCTTGGTGCGACCGTCGATCAGGGCCGCGAACGCGGCCGGATCGCGCGGATCGGCGAAGCGCACCTCGATGCCCATCTGCGGGAAAGTGTGGGCGAACAGGTTGTAGGTGCCGCCATAGAGCGTCGAGGCCGAGACGATGTTGTCGCCGGTTTCGGCGATGGTCTGGATCGCATACGCGATCGCCGCCATGCCCGAGGCCACCACCAGCGCGCCGATGCCGCCTTCCAGCGCGGCGACGCGCGCCTCCAGCACACCATTGGTCGGATTCATGATCCGGCTGTAGATGTTGCCCGGCACCTTGAGGTCGAACAGGTCCGCGCCATGCTGGGTGTTGTCGAAGGCATAGGCCACCGTCTGGTAGATCGGAACAGCGACCGCCTTGGTGCTCGGGTCGGGCGTGTAGCCGCTGTGGACGGCCAGGGTCTCGAACTTCATCGACATCTCCATTTCATGGAACGGTTTTCAGGCCAGGGCCAGGCGCTGGGTCAGTTCCAGCGTCGCCAGGCTCTGGTTCATGGTGTAGAAGTGCAGCGCGGGCGCGCCGCCCCGCACCAGGCGCTCGCACAGCTCGGTCACGACATCGAGGCCGAAAGCCTTGATGGCCTCGATATCGTCACCGTAGCCCTGCAGGCGCAGGCGGATCCAGCGCGGCACCTCGGCGCCGCAGGCATCGGAGAAGCGCAGCAGCTGCGCCGAACTCGTGATCGGCATGATACCCGGGACGATCGGGATCTCGACGCCGAGCCGGCGCGCGTCATCGACGAAGCGGAAGTAGGCGTCGGCGTTGTAGAAATACTGCGTGATCGCCGAATCGGCACCCGCCTGGGCCTTGATCGCGAACGCCTTCAGATCGGCCTCGGGCGACTTGGCCTGCGGATGAATCTCGGGATAGGCCGCGACCTCGATCGCGAAGTCGGTGCCGGTCTCGGCCCGGATGAAGGCCACCAGGTCGCTGGCGTACTGGAATTCGCCGCCCATGCCATAGCCGCTCGGCAGGTCGCCGCGCAGCGCGACCAGGCGCTTGACGCCCATGGCCTTGAGTTCGGCCAGCTGGGCACGCACGCTGGCCTTGGTGGCGCCGATGCACGAGAAGTGCGAGGCTGCGGCCTGGCCCTCGGCCAGGATCTCGCGCACCGTGTTGAACGTGCCCTCCTGGGTCGAGCCGCCCGCGCCATAGGTCACGGAGCAGAACTCGGGCGCCAGCGCGTAGAGCTTCTGGCGCACCACGCGCAGCTTGTCGGCGCCCTCGGGGGTCTTGGGCGGAAAGAATTCGATACTCAGGGGCAGGCCCATACAAAAAACTCCCGGTTGCCGTCACCGCCGGTGATCGGACTTTCAAAGTAATCGAGCACGCGCCAGCCCAGGTCGGTGCCGGCCTGGCGCAGCCGCGCCTCGACCAGCGCGTAGCTGGCCGCGTCGCGCACCAGGCCGCCCTTGCCGATGTGCCCGGGCTGCAGCTCGAACTGCGGCTTGACCAGCATCAGCAGGTGGCCGTCGGCTTTCAGCAGCGGCGCCAGCGCCGGCCAGACCAGGGTCTGCGAAATGAAGGACAGGTCGCCGACGATCAGGTCGAACGGCGGCGCGGCGCGCTCGCCGCCGGCCGCGCGCAGCGCCTGGGCCGACAGCTCGCGCGCATTGAGCTTCTCGACGCAGACCACGCGCGCCTCAGAACGCAGACGCTCATGGAGCTGGCCGTGGCCGACATCGACGCCGACCACGGACGCCGCGCCCTGCTGCAGCAGGCAGTCGGTGAAACCGCCCGTGCTCTGGCCGACATCGAGGCAGCGCAGCCCCGCGACCGGCTGGCCGGTGCGCGCCAGCGCGCCTTCGAGCTTGAGCCCGCCGCGCGAGACATAGCGCGCCTCGGCCGCGTCGGCCAGCTGCAGCTCGGCCAGCGCCGGCACCTCGTCGCCGTTCTTGGCCACCGCCCGCCAGGGACCGGCGCCCAGGCGCCAGCTCAGGCCGGCCGCGATCAGGCGCTGGGCCTGCGAGCGCGAGGCGGCCAGGCCGCGCTCGACCAGCAGCTGGTCGGCCCGCATCAGTAGCGGTAGGTGTCGGGCTTGTACGGACCCTGCTTGGGCACGCCGATGTAGGCGGCCTGCTCATCGGTCAGCTCGCTCAGCATCGCGCCGACCTTCTTGAGGTGCAGGCGCGCGACCTTCTCGTCGAGGTGCTTGGGCAGCACGTAGACCTTGCCGGCGTCATAGCCTTCCGGGTGGCAGAACAGCTCGATCTGCGCGATGGTCTGGTTCGCGAACGAGGAACTCATCACGAAGCTCGGATGGCCGGTCGCGCAGCCGAGGTTGACCAGGCGGCCCTTGGCCAGCAGGATGATGCGCTTGCCATCCGGGAAGATCACGTGATCGACCTGGGGCTTGATCTCCTCCCACTGGCAGTTCTGCTCCAGGCGCGCGACCTGGATCTCGTTGTCGAAGTGGCCGATGTTGCAGACGATGGCCTGGTCCTTCATCGCGGTCATGTGCTCGAACGTGATGACGTCGCGGTTGCCGGTGGTGGTCACGAAGATGTCGGCCTTGTCGGCGGCCCACTCCATGGTCACGACCTTGAAGCCTTCCATCGCGGCCTGCAGCGCGTTGATCGGGTCGATCTCGGTCACCCAGACCTGGGCCGACAGCGCGCGCAGCGCCTGGGCCGAGCCCTTGCCGACGTCGCCGTAGCCGCAGACCACGGCCACCTTGCCGGCGACCATCACGTCGGTCGCGCGCTTGATGCCATCGACCAGCGACTCGCGGCAGCCGTACAGGTTGTCGAACTTGCTCTTGGTCACCGAGTCGTTGACGTTGATGGCACGGAACATCAGCGTGCCCTTGGCCGACATTTCCTTCAGGCGGTGCACGCCGGTGGTGGTTTCCTCGGTCACACCGATGATCTGCGCGCTCTTGCGGCTGTACCAGCTCGGGTCCTCGGCCAGCTTGGCCTTGATCGCGGCGAACAGCACGCGCTCTTCCTCGCTGCCCGGGTTGGCGAGCAGCTCGGGGTGGTGCTCGGCCTGCTTGCCCAGGTGCATCAGCAGCGTCGCGTCGCCGCCGTCGTCGAGGATCATGTTCGGGCCCTCGCCCTCGGTGCCGGCGGCGCCGAAGTCGAAGATGCGGTGGGTGTAGTCCCAGTACTCGGTCAGGGTCTCGCCCTTGACCGCGAACACCGGGGTGCCACTGGCGGCGATCGCGGCGGCGGCGTGGTCCTGGGTCGAGAAGATGTTGCACGAGGCCCAGCGCACCTGGGCGCCGAGCGCCTGCAGCGTCTCGATCAGCACGGCGGTCTGGATCGTCATGTGCAGGCTGCCGGTGATGCGTGCGCCCTTGAGCGGCTGCTTGGCGGCGAATTCCTCGCGGATCGCCATCAGGCCGGGCATCTCGGTCTCGGCGATGCGGATTTCCTTGCGGCCCCACTGGGCCAGGCCGATATCGGCGATCACGCAGTCGGCGTTGACGGGGGACTTGAGCGGTGCGTTCATGGATGGTCTTTCAAGCTGGGAAAAACCACCGACGCAGCACGGCCAATACATCGCGCTCACGCCACGCCGGTGGGTGAGCGCCGTTGTTGGACCAGGCGCCCACAGCGGACGACCCGGGAATCCGAGCCTCACCCCACGCCTTGGCGGGGCTGCAGCGCTCCTCGGAAAGAATCAATTATAAAGAGACTCGCCGGATTCCTATAATCAGGCCGCAAAACCACCGCACTTTCACCTTGAGCACGCCGTCCAACTCCTCCTCGCAAGCCCTCTCACTGGTCGCCGCCGACATGCGGACGGTGGACAGCGTGATCCAGCACAGCCTGAGCAGCGACGTGCCGCTGGTCAGCCAGGTCGCGCAGTACATCGTCAGCGCCGGCGGCAAGCGCGTACGCCCGGCCCTGCTGCTGCTGGCCTGCGGCGCGCTCGGCAGCCAGGATCCGCGCCGGCACAGCCTGGCCGCCGTGGTCGAGTTCATCCACACCGCGACCCTGCTGCACGACGACGTGGTCGATGAATCGACGCTGCGGCGCGGGCGCGACACCGCCAACGAGGTGTTCGGCAACGCCGCCAGCGTGCTGGTGGGCGACTTCCTCTACTCGCGCGCGTTCCAGATGATGGTCGATGCCGGCGAGATGCGCGTGATGCAGGTGCTGGCCGATGCGACCAACGTGATCGCCGAGGGCGAGGTGCTGCAGTTGATGAACATGCACGACGCCTCGCTCGACGCCGAGGCCTACATGCGCGTGATCCGGGCCAAGACCGCCAAGCTGTTCGAGGCCAGCACCCGGCTGGCCGCGATCCTGGCTGGCGCCGATGCCGCGACCGAGGCGCGCTGCGCCGAATACGGCCAGGCGCTCGGCGCGGCATTCCAGGTCATCGACGACGTGCTCGACTACGAGGGCGACGCCTCCGAGCTGGGCAAGAACCTCGGCGACGACCTGCGCGAGGGCAAGGTCACGCTGCCGGTGATCTGCACGCTGGAGCGCTGCAGCGCCGAGCAGGCCGAGCTGATCCGGCACGCGATCGAGCATGGCAACACGGAACGCATCGCGGAAATCCTGCAAATCGTGCGCAGCTGCGGCGGCCTCGATGACGCACGCCTCGCCGCCCAGGCCGAGGCCCGGCGCGCGATCGATGCCGCCCGCGCCCTGCCGGCCAACGAGTGGTCCGAGGCCATGGCCCAGCTGGCCGCCTCGCTGCTGGAGCGCCGGACCTGACACGGATGTGGCACGGGGCGCGGAAGCGTAAAAAACCGTGCTACAATGCGCTTCTCAGCTGATCGGGAACATTCAAGATCAGCTATCGGAATGTAGCGCAGCCTGGTAGCGCACTTCGTTCGGGACGAAGGGGTCGGAGGTTCGAATCCTCTCATTCCGACCAAGATTCTCCTGCCAGTCAGGAAACAAAAAAGCCTAGCAAACGCTAGGCTTTTTTGTTTCCTGGCGCTCCGTGCCGCCGGATCAGGCCGGTTGCGGTGCGGAGGCGCCGTCATGCCGCCCGCGGCCACGCCGGCGCAAGCCGCTCCACAGCGCCAGACCCGCCGCCAGGAAGCTCAGCGGCGCCGCAGGCTCGGGCACCTGCAGGCGGTCGGTCACATCCAAGGTGAAGTCACCGTTGGCACCGCCGAAGGTCAGCGTATGGACCCCGGTGGGCAGCGGAGAAAGCGCAACCCAGTAGCCGTCCGAGACCGCATCGTGCTCACCTTCGTTCACCGGAAGGCCAAACGCCGCGAACACGTTGTCCGCCGGCAGATTCACCTTGAAGATGCCGTTGCTTGTCTGACGATAGTCCGGATAGGTCAGCAGATCTTTGCCATCAAGCATCGCCGTCAGACCGCCGGCTGCGCCACTCATGTCGATGAACGAGAGACCGCACGCCACCCTATCGGGCGCGGAATCGCAGACCTCCTCGGGCTCGCCGAGGCTTGGGTTGTAGTAGACGCTGGCATTGTTCAGCACCGGAAAAAAGATCGGCCGGCCTTCCGCCACGTTGATGGTCCGGCTGACGCTGGGCGTCCCCAGCCAGCTGCCGGCCAGGAAGAAGACGCTGCCGTTGTTGTTCACGCCCGCGAACGAACCATCGGCATCGAAAAGCGGGTTCGTGGCCGCCGGCGCCCCCAGTATCCACTGCCACCACTGCTGCGACAGATCGAGCTGGCTCTGGCCCGCGACCGGCTGCGCAGGATCGATGACGTAAGGCGACGGCGCAGCGGCCTGGGCCGCCACGGCCAGGGTCGCGGCAATGGCCACGACCAGTTTCTTGAATGGCTTCATGAATGAGTCCTCCCAAAGCAGAGCAAGATGGCTCCACCCCAGGTCACTGCAATTACCATGCCGGCAATCATTCACAAATAAATCAATCGCTTGTCGCCGGCCAGCCCAGGCCTTGTAAAAATAGCCGACGTCAGACCGCCTGCTGCCAGCGCTGCAAATCCGCAGGCTGAAGCCGGCCGAGCTGGCGCTCGACCACCCGGCCCGCGCGGTCGAACAGCACGCTGAACGGCAGTCCACCGCCGCTGTTGCCGAGCTGGCGACTGAGCCCGAGGCCGCCCGGACCTGCCAGCCCGACCGAAAAGCTCAACGGACGCCGCTGCAGGAAGGCGCGCACCGCACCCGCCTGATCGACCGCCAGACCCAGCACCTGCCAGCCCTGGGCACCCTGCTGACGGAAGAACTCGTCGAGCAGCGGCAGCTCCTCGACGCAGGGCGGACACCAGGTGGCCCAGAAATTCAGCAGCAGCGGCCGGCCACGCAGCGCCGCCATCACGACGCTCTCGCCCTGGGGCGATTCCCATTGCAGCCCCCACAGGGATTCGAGCGCCGTGTCGGGCACAGCCGCAGGGCGCGATCGCCACCATGC
>Ga0228698_1001355_pt1 | contig 12274 bp, 6 predicted proteins | sample McNCre117_Aug_MG_FD_178015 | JGI IMG/M metagenome (GOLD analysis project Ga0228698, IMG submission 178015) | Freshwater microbial communities from McNutts Creek, Athens, Georgia, United States - 1-17_Aug_MG | ecosystem: Environmental > Aquatic > Freshwater > Creek | place: USA: Georgia...
GACGATGACGCAGGCGGCGGGGTTGAGCTGCACCTGGCAGCTGGTGAAGACGTAGAGCTGCTGGATGACCTTGTCGGGCTCGGAGCCCTGCGGGAGGTGGACGAGGATCTCGACCTTGTCGGCGGTATTGTCGTCGACGTGCTTGACCTTGATCTTGCCCTTGGCGTTGGCGGCGAGGATGGACTCGATGAGGGACTCGGTGGTGACGCCGTAGGGGAGCTCGGTGATGGCGAGGAGGTATTTGGAGCGCTCCTCGATCTTGGCGCGGACCTTCACCTTGCCGCCGCGCTCGCCGTCGTTGTATTCCGCGAAGTCGGCGGTGCCGCCGGTGGGGAAGTCGGGGAGGATGCGGAAGGTTTTTCCCTGGAGGTGGTTGATCGCCGCGCGGCAGAGGTCGTTGAAGTTGTGCGGGAGGATCTTGGTCGAGAGGCCGACCGCGATGCCGTCGGCGCCCTCGAGGAGGACGATCGGGAACTTGGCGGGGAGGGTGATCGGCTCCTTGTTGCGGCCGTCGTAGCTGAGCTGCCAGGTGGTGGTCTTCGGGTTGAAGAGGACGTCCTTGGCGAAATTGGTCAGGCGGGCCTCGATGTAACGGGGGGCGGCGGCATCGTCGCCGGTGAGGGTGTTGCCGTAGTTGCCCTGGGGCTCGATGAGCCAGGCGCGCTGGCCGATGGACACGAGCGCGGCGCCGATGGAGGCGTCGCCGTGCGGGTGGAGCTTCATCGTGGCGCCGACGACGTTGGCGACCTTGTGGAAGCGGCCGTCGTCCATGTCCCAGAGGGTGTGGAGGACGCGGCGCTGGACGGGCTTCAGGCCGTCGTCGATGTGCGGGACGGCGCGGTCGAGGATGACGTAGGACGCGTAGTCGAGAAACCAGTTGCGATAGGAGAGCGCGAGGGGGGCCTGCTCGTCCTGAACCTTCTCGCCCTTTTTGCGCTTCGGTGCCGGAGGCACCTCAGCGGCCGACGCTGCGTCGGCGAGACCTGAAACCTGAGACCTGAGACCTGAGGATTCTGCAGCCTTGGGGCTGTCCTCTGACTTCGGTCCCTTGACCGCCGGAGTCGACGGCTTGGTCTCGGCATCGAGGGGCAATTCAGGCTGGTCGTTGTTCGGTTTCTTACGTTTGGCCATTTCAAAAAGGATTTGGTCTCACGCAAAGGCGCAAAGACGCAAAGGTGAGGAGAGAGTGATTAGGATTTGATCCAAAAGTGGGTTCGGAACTTTGCGCCTTGGCGGCTTTGCGTGAAAATCATGCCTCGACCAGGTCCTTCTCCACGCGGAGGTTGTCGATGATGAAGTCCTGGCGCTCGGGCGTGTTCTTGCCCATGAAGAAGCTCAGGAGCTCGTCGGAGCTGTAGAGGTGGTGCAGGTTCACCGGGTCGAGGCGGATGTTCTCGCCGATGAAGTCCTTGAACTCGCCGGCGCTGATCTCGCCGAGGCCCTTGAAGCGCGTGATCTCGTGGGTGGCGCCGCACTCGGTGACGGCGGCCTGCTTCTCCTGCTCCGAGTAGCAGTAGCGCGTGATCTTCTTGTTGCGGACGCGGAAGAGGGGCGTCTGCAGGATGAAGAGGTGGCCCTGGCGGATGACGTCGGGGAAGAACTGGAGGAAGAACGAGAGCAGCAGCAGGCGGATGTGCATGCCGTCCACGTCGGCGTCGGTGGCGATGACGATGCGGTTGTAGCGCAGGCCGTCCATGCCGTCCTCGATGTTGAGCGCGGCCTGGAGGAGGTGGAACTCCTCGTTCTCGTAGATGACCTTCTTGGTCAGGCCGTAGGTGTTGAGCGGCTTGCCCTTGAGGGCGAAGACGGCCTGCGTCTGGACGTCGCGCGTGGCGGTGAGGGAGCCGGCGGCGGAGTCGCCCTCGACGATGAAGAGGGTGGACTCCTCGGCGCGCTCGTTGCGGTCGCCGAGGTGGAGGCGGCAGTCGCGGAGCTTGCGGTTGTGGAGGGAGGCCTTCTTGGCGCGCTCGCGGGCGATGTTGCGGATGCCGGCGAGCTCCTTGCGCTCGTGCTCGTTCTCCTCGATCTTCGCCTTGATGATCTCGGCGGTCTCGCGGTTCTTGTGCAGCCAGGTATCGAGCGCCTGCTGCATGAACTTGCCGACGAATTCCCTGATCGAGGGGCCCTTGGGGCCGATGTCGGTCGAGCCGAGCTTGGTCTTGGTCTGCGACTCGAAGACCGGCTCCTGCACGCGGACGACGATGGCGGCGTCGATCGACTGGCGGACGTCGGCGGCGTCGAAGTCCTTCTTGAAGTGGTTGCGGAGGGTCTCGACGAGGGCCTCGCGGAAGGCGGCGAGGTGGGTGCCGCCCATGGTGGTGTGCTGGCCGTTGACGAAGGACCAGTATTCCTCGCCGTAGTGCTTGCCGTGGGTGAGGGCGATCTCGATGTCCTCGCCCTCGAGGTGGATGATGGGGTAGAGCGGCTCGCCGGAGAGCTCCTTGGTCAGGAGGTCCTTGAGGCCGTGCTCGGACTTGAAGGGCTTGCCGTTGAGCGTGAGGGTGAGGCCGCGGTTGAGGAAGGCGTAGTTCCACAGCATGTCCTCGATGAACTCGGTGCGGAACCTGAAGTCGGAGCCGAAGAGCTTCTCGTCGGGCGTGAACTCGATAATGGTGCCGGTGCGCTCGTCGGTCCGGGTGACGCGCGACTGGGTCTTGAGCTTGCCCTTCTCGAACTCGACGACCTTGGTCTCGCCGTCGCGGACGGCCTGGGCGCGGTAGGTGGCGGAGAGGGCGTTGACGGCCTTCTGGCCGACGCCGTTGAGGCCGACGGCCTTCTGGAAGGTCTCGGAGTCGTACTTGGCGCCGGTGTTGATGATGGAGACGCAGTCCACCAGCTTGCCCAGCGGGATGCCGCGGCCGTAGTCGCGGACCTTGACGGAGCGGTCGGTGAGCTCGACCTCGATCTTGCGGCCGCCGCCCATCATGAATTCGTCGATGGAGTTATCGATGGTCTCCTTGAGGAGGACGTAGATGCCGTCCTCGGCGTGGGCGCCGTTGCCGAGGCGGCCGATATACATGCCGGGGCGGAGCCGGATGTGCTCGAGGGAGCTGAGGGTCTTGATGCTGGCTTCGGTATAGTTGGACGCCATTGCGTGGGAGGGGGGAGGTGGGTGGGGAGGGCCCTGCTTGGCCCGGCCGGGCTGGGCGACGAAGAGCCCGTCCCCGGCAGGCTGGGGCGCGTTGGCGGAATAGAGAGGGAGAAGCGCGCAAGGTGACAAGAGCCAAGTGGCATAAATGGCCCATGGTGGGCGGGCGGGCGGCCGGCGGACCAGCACGGACTTGCGGCGGCGGGGGAACCGTACACCATGGGAGCCGGTCCAACGCACCCATGCTCAAAAAACTCCTCCTCCTCGGGCTCCTCGCGGCCGTCGCCCTTTATTTCGCCCTGGCTTTCTTCCTCGGCTCCATCGTGAAGGCGGGCGTGAACGGCTTCGGGCCGAAGCTCACCCAGACCAAGGTCGAGCTGGCGGGCGCCAGCCTGTCGCCCTTCACCGGCTCGGGCACGCTGACCGGCCTCACGGTCGACAATCCCAAGGGCTGGAGCGAAGGCCGCGCCTTCTACCTCGGCAAGGTGCACGTCGACGTGGCCCCGTTCTCGATCTTCGGCGACCACGTCGTCATCAACGAGATCACCATCGACCAGCCGGAATTCGCCTACGAGACGAAGCTGGTCAGCAGCAACATCAAGGACCTGCTGAAGAACATCGAGGAATTCACCGGCAGCGGGGGGCAGGCGCCCGCGACCAAGGGCGGCAAGCCGATCAAGTTTGTCGTGAAGAAATTCCGCCTGACCAACGGCAAGGCCACGCTCGGCGTCGGGGCCGCGGCCCTGCCCGTGCCGCTGCCGCCGATCAGCCTCGACAACCTCGGCGTGGCGGAGGGCGGCATCACGGCGGACCAGCTGGCCGGGGCCCTCATGCAGAACGTGCTCGGCAGCATCGTGACCGGCACCGCCAACGCCCTGACCCAGGTCGGCTCGACCGCCGGCGCCACCTCGGTCGAGAAGACCAAGGAGGCGGCGAAGAAGGTCGGCGAGGGCCTCAAGAACCTGTTCGGGAAGCCCTGATTCAATCCGGTTGATTCAGCCGGGCCGGTCCTCCAACCTCGCGCCATGACAAAACCCCCGTTCCGCCCCGCCACCTTCGTTGCAATCGGCCTGCTGGCCTTCGCCGCCGGCTGCAGCTCGACGGATAAAACCGAGGCCAAGAAGGCGGAGGCGGACGAATACGTCTACGTCACCGTGACGGGCAGCAACATTCCCAAGCGCATCAAGAAGTCCGACATCGCCGCCGGCAAGGTGGAGCCCGAGGTGGCCGCGCAGCTGGTGGACAAGGAAGAGTTCGCGAAGAGCCTGCGCCCGGCCCCGATGAAGGGCAACTGACGCGGCCGGCGGGTGTATGCCGCCGCGCGAGGCCCGGGGCTGTGCGCCGGGCCGGGGATTGGGACGTTGACGGCCCCCGGTGGCCGGGGAATCCTCGCGCCATGAAAGCCACCTACTACCTCGAGGTCATTTCATCATGGTGCTACTGGGCCGAGCCCGCCTGGGCCGAGTTGCAGCGCCGTTACGCCGGCCGTGTGGACTTCGAGTGGAAGATCGCGCTGATGCGCAAGGAGGGCTACCCGGTGTCGCGCGAGCAGTGCGACTGGTTCTACCGCCGCAGCGGCCTGCTGATGAAGTCGCCGTTCATGCTGAACTCCGGCTGGCTGGAGCCGTGGCGCGAGGGGCTGTTCCCCGCCGCGAGCTACGTGGCGGAGGCGGGCAGGGATTTCGGCCTCACCGGCGACGACCTGCGGCTGGCGCTGGCGCACGCCGCGGACCGCGACGGCCTGAAGGTGGCCTCGATGGACGCGGCGATCGAGGTGGCGGTGAAGGCCACCAAGCTTGACGGCCGGGAGCTGCGCGCCCGGGCCGAGTCGCCCGAGGTGGCCGCGCGCATCGCGGCCAGCACGGCGGAATTTTTCGCGCACCAGATCGACCAGCGGCCGGCGTTCATCCTCACGAGCGAGATCGGCGACAAGGCGGTCTTTTCCGGCGTGGTGAAGGTGGAGCCGCTGGCGGCGACGATCGACGCGATGCTGGCCGACCTGGCCGGCTACGCCGCGCACAAGGCCCACTTTGGCGGGCCGCCGAAGGGCTGAGGCGCACCGTGGCGGCCGGCCCGGAACCGGGCAAAAAAAGGCGGCCCCGGGGTGGGGGCCGCCTTGATGGCTAATGTAATCTCCGGGCTTACAGTTTCTTCTCGAGTCGCACGTAGACGAAGCGGCCCTCGTCGGTGTAGAGGAACCCGGGATAGTTGTTGGAGTTGTCGCCGGCGGCCTGGGCGAGCGGGGGATCGGTGTCGAGGAGGTTGTTCACACCGGCGGTCAGCTTCAGGTCGGACCACCACCTGCGGTCCGCCGGGCCCTTCGAGGGGAAGAACCGGTAGCTGGCCTGCAGGTCATAGAGCATCGTCGAAGCGACCTTGCGCGGGTTGCCGTCGAGGTCGAGGTCGCCGAAGCTGTCCGTGTAGTTGGCGGTCAGGCGGGTGGTGAGGCCCTTGTAGGTCCAGTGGACCCAGGCCTGGCCCTTCCAGCGGAGGTAGGCGTCGTCGGAGGCGGAGCCGGGGACGGCCTGGCCGATGAGTTCGGTCAGGTTGCCGTCGCCGATGGAGTCCTGCTTGTAGGAGTTGGTGTAGACAGCGCTGATGCCGGTCTCGAAGCGGCCCATGGTGTCGGACTTCCAGGTGTAGCTGGTGGTGAAGTCGATGCCCTTCACCCGGGTTTTGCCAAGGTTGCGGAAGACCGAGTTGACCTGCACGAGGTTGTTCGCGGAATCGCGCACAATGCTCTCGCCGGGGATCAGGTGATTGGTGAGCGAGCGATCCAGCGTGTCCTGGAAATTGATGTTCACCGTGCCAATGCGCTCGATCTGCCAGGCGTCCATCGAGAACGTGAAGCCGTCGAGCAGGCTGCCCTTTGGCGTCCAGACCACGCCGACGTTGAACGACTTGGAATCCTCGGGCTTGAGGTTCGGGTTGCCCTTGGTGGTGACGGGCTGTTCGGGTTCCACGACATGGGAGACCGGATCGTTGATCGGGGCCAACGCGCTGACCGGCGGCGCGTAGAGCTGGAAGAGGGAGGGCTGCAGGAAGCCCTTGCCCCAGCTGGCGCGGAACACGAGGTTGTCGTTGACCGGCGTCCACTTGAGCCCGACCTTGGGCACGAAGGTGGTCTGCTTGCTGGTGACGAAGTCCTCGTAGCGCCCGGCGAGGTTCAGCGAGAGACCGTGGATGAAGTCCGCCGAGTGTTTCTCGCTGAAGAGCGGAACCTCGGCCTCGGCGTAGTAGGAGACGATCTTGCGCTGGCGCGAGATGGGCGAGGCGGGGGTGGCGGCGAGGATCTCGCCGGCCTGCAGCGCGGAGTCGGGCAGCTGGCTGATGGCCTCGCGGCGGAAGTCCACGCCGAGGGCGAAGCCGACGCTGCCCGCCGGCGTGTCCATCAGGTCGCCCGTGGTCAGGTTCGCCCCGCCGTCCAGCATCTGCGAGGAGTTGCGGTCGCGCTCGTGATGGATGGCATAGTTGACCACCGCGGAGTTGGACGGGATCGTGTTCTTGTAATAGCCGAACGGGTTGTAGGGGATGGTGGTCCCGATGTATTCCGTGCTGGCCGGGTTGAAGATCGGGTCGGCGGCGTTGAGGGTCCGCAGCATGCGCGAGGTGTTGATCAGGCGCAGGTCGGCATTGTTCTCGATCGTGCTGTAGCGCATCTGGGCGTTCAACGTGAACTTGTCGGCCACGTTGTCGAGCCGCAGGCCGCCGGTCATGGCGTTGGCGGAATTGTTGTTCCGGAGGACACGATTGCCGAACTCGGCGAGCCGGATGCGGGAGCTGCCCGAGATGTCCTGGTTGAACGGGTTGAACGGGTTGTAGGCTCCGGCGGCGGCCGTGCGGCCGAGGCCGGCGGCGACTTCCGCGGCGGTCAGGATCGGATTCGGCGTGTTGGCCGGGATGACGATGGTCTTCTGGCCGGGTGAGGCGAAGTTGCCGGTGGCGTAGGGGGCCAGCTCGTCATATTGGACGACCTCCTGGTGCATGGCGTCGCCGAAGATACGCAGGTTGGGCATCAGCACGCGATCCCAGGCGAGATTCAGGCCCTTGCGATTCACCTCGGGCATGGAGCCGGAGAACTCGTTGAAGTTGAACCGGGAGGCGCGGGCCGTCGTGAACGTGTAGGCGCTGGCCGGGAGAAGGCCGTTGTTGGTCGCAGCCTTGTTGCCCGGGGCCGGGGTGCGGACGTCGCCACCAAGGACCGGGCCGGTGGTACCGAAGAACGTGTTGGTCGTCGTGTTCGCGGCGCCATCAATGGTGATCGGCGCACCGGCGGGCAGGCCGAGGGCCAGCAGCACCGCGGCCCGGGTCAGCTGGAAGTTGGGCGGCGAGGCGTTGGTGCTCTGGAAGGCCGGGAAGGCGGAGAAGCTGCGGTCGCGGTTGAAGATCGGCTGGCGCTGCTGGTAGTTGGCCGTGACGGTGATGCTGCCCTTCTCCGAGGTCACGCCGTAGACGAAGTTGGCGTTGAAATCCGAGGAGTCCTTGTTGGTCGTGTTGCCGTAGGACAGCGTGGCCATCGCGCCGTCATAATTGCGGCGGAGGATGATGTTGATCACCCCGGCGACGGCGTCGGCGCCGTAGGTGGCGGAGGCGCCGTCCTTGAGGACCTCGATACGCTCGATCGCCGCAAGCGGGATCGTGTTGAGGTCCACGAAGGCGGTCGTGCCGCCGGCGCCCACCGGGTACGGCGCCACGCGCCGGCCGTTGATGAGGATGAGCGTCGCCTCGGGCCCGAGGCCGCGCAGCGAGGTCGAGGTGCCGCCCGGGGTGAAGCCGGTGGCGTTGTTCGACAGCGGCACGCTGCCACCGTTCGAGAGCGTCATCTTCTGGAGGAGCTCCGTGGTGTTGAACATGCCGCTCTCGTCGATGGCCTGGCGGTCGATGGTCACCACCGGGAAGGTGTGGGCCTCGCCGGCCACTTCCGTCGTCGGGATGTTGGATCCGGTGACGACGTATTTTTCCAGCTTGATCGAGGGTTCGTTCGTCGCAGCGGTCTGCTGGGCCGGGCCAGCAACCGCGAAGACGGAGGCACAGGCGATCAACGCGCATGCACTCCGCAGACTAAGGGAGCTCTTGCTCATAGTTAGGGTGGGTTAGGTTTTCCTTGCCCGCCGGCGGTCGGCCGGTGAGCCAATCCTGTCACCCCACACGCAGTCAGATGCGGCATTGCGGCGGAATGCCACATAGACGAGCCGCGCTTTCTCTGCGACCTATGCGGAGATATTCAAGTCAACCACGTCCGAGCTTTTCGCCATGGCGGAAAGCCCGGGAATGGCAAAAGGCGGCGGAGCAGGCCGCCCGGCATACAAAACCGGCGCAAAAAAAGGCGGCTCCCGGAGGAGCCGCCTTGATGGCTAAACGTGGCGTTCAGAGTTTTTTCTCGAGGCTGACATACCAGAAGCGGCCCTCATCCGTGTAGAGGAAGCCGGGGTAGCCGTTGGAGTTGCCGCCGCCACCCGAGGCGAAGGGCGGATCCTTGTCCAGGAGGTTGTTGCAGCCCACGGTGACCTTGAGGTCCGTCCACCACTTGACGTCGCTCGCGCTCTTCGAGGTGAAGGCCCGGTAGCTCAGCTGGAGGTCATAGAAGATGGTGGACTTGACCTTGAACGGGTCGCCGTTGCCGTCGGTGTCGAGGAAACCGTCGGTGTAGTTGGCGGTGAGGTGGGTGTTGAGGTTGTGCCAGTTCCAGCCGAGCCAGGCCTGGCCCTTCCACTTCAGCACGCCGTCATCACCCGGGCTGGCACGGGGGTCAGCCTGGCCGATGTAGTCGAGGGCGGGGAGCGTGGGGGCGGTCTGGTAGTCGAACTTGGTCAGGAGCGTGGCCGTCACGCCGGTGTCGAAGCGGCCCAGGGTCGCGGTCTTCCAGGCATAGCTGGAGGTCAGGTCCAGGCCGGCGGTCCGGAACTTGCCGACATTGCGGAAGATCGTGTTGATCTGCACGAGATTGCCGGCGGCATCCCGGACGATGCTCTCGCCCGCGACCAGGTTGTTGGTGACCGAGCGGTTGACGGCGTCCTGATAGTTGGCGAGCACCTGGCCGTCGCGGTCGATGTGCCAGTAGTCCACGGCGGCGGTGAAGCCCTCGAGGGCGCCCTTGGGCGACCAGACGGCACCGAGGTTGAAGGACCGGCTCGTCTCGGACTTCAGCCGGGAGTTGCCGGTGACCGTCACGCTCTGCTCGGGCTCGAAGTTGCCGGTGACCGGATCGGTGATGGGGCTGAGGCCGGCGGTCTTGCCGGAGAACAGCTCGAAGAGCGCGGGCTCGCGGTAACCCTTGCCCCAGCTGGAGCGGATGACGAGGGTCTCGTCGAAGGGCGTCCAGCGGACGCCGACCTTCGGCACGAAGGTGCTGCGGCTGCTGGTGAGGAAGTTCTCGTAGCGGGCCGCGACGTTCAGGGAGAGGCCGCGGGCGCCCGGCACGGCGTTCTTCTCGCTGAAGAGCGGGATCTCGAACTCGGTGAAGTAGGAGGCGATTTTCCGCTGGCGAACCACCGGGGAGGCCGGCGGGGCGCCGAGGATGTCGCCGGCCTGGAGGGAGGAGTCGGGCTGCTGGTCGACGGATTCCCGGCGGAAGTCGGCGCCGAGGGCGAAGCCGACGCTGCCGGCCGCCAGGTCCGTCAGGTCGCCGGTGCTGATCGAGATGCCGCCGTCCACCATCTGCGAGGTGTTGAGGTCGCGCTGGTACTGGGTGGCGAAGGCAACCGGGGCGCTGTTGGTCGGGATGGGGTTCCGGAAATAGCCGAAGGGGTTGTACGGCACGGTGGTGCCGATGTAGCTCGAGCTCGCCGGGTTGAAGATCGGATCGTTGGCGTTCATGGCCCGCAGCAGGCGGGAGGTGTTGATCAGGCGGATGTTGTCCGCGTTCTCGATCTCACTGTAGCGCACCTTGGCGTCGACCGTGAACTTGTCGGCCACGTTGTCGAACCGGAGGCCGCCGGTGAAGGCGATGGCGGTGTTCTTGTTCTCGTACTTGCGGTTGCCGAACTCGGCGAGGCGCATGCGCGAGCCGCCGGCGAGGTCCTGGTTGAACGGGTTGAACGGGTTGAAGGCGCCGGCGACGGCGGTGCGGCCGCCCGCCGCGGCCTCGGCGGCCGTCAGGACCGGGTTGGGCGTGCGGGCCGGGATCACGATCGTGGTCTGGCCGGGGGTGAAGAAGCTGCCGGTGGCATACGGGGCCAGCTCGTCAAACTGGCGCGTCCGCTCGAAGAAGGCGTCGCCATAGAACTTGGCCGACTTGCCGAAGAAGTCGCGCTCCCAGGCGAGGAACATGCCCCGGCGGTAGATCTCCGGGTAGGAGCCCGACAGCTCGTTGAAGTTGAAGGTCGAGCTGCGGCCCGTCGTGAAGGTGTACTGGCTGGCGGGGAGGAGACCGTTGTTGGTCGCGTTCTTGTTGCCCGCCGCGGGGGTGCGCGGATCGCCGCCGGTGTTGGGCCCGGTGGTGGCAAAGAAGACCTGGGTGGTGGTGTTGGGCACGCCGTTGATGGTGATGGGCGAGCCGGCGGGAAGGCCGAGCGCCGCCAGCACCGCGTCGCGGGTGACCTGTAAGTTGGGCGGCGTGGAGTTCGAGCTGAAGAACGGGGGGAACTGCGAGTAGGAGCGGTCCCGGTTGAAGATCGGCTGGCGGCTCGAGTAGTTGGCCCCGAAGGTGAGGCTGCCCTTGTCGGAGGTGACGCCGTAGACGAGGTTGGCGTTGAAGTCCGAGGAGTCCTTGTTCGTGGTGTTGCCATAGCTGACGGTGGCGGTGGCGCCCTCGTAGTTGCGCCGGAGGATGATGTTGACCACGCCGGCGACGGCATCGGCGCCGTAGGTGGCGGAGGCGCCGTCCTTCAGGACCTCGACGCGCTCGATCGCGGCGAGCGGGATCGTGTTGAGGTCGACGAAGGCGGTGGTGCCGCCGTTGCCGACCGGGTAGGGCGCCACGCGGCGGCCGTTGATGAGCACGAGGGTCGCCTCGGGCCCGAGGCCGCGGAGGGAGGTGGAGGTGCCGCCCGGGGTGAAGCCGGTGGCGTTGTTGGAGAACGGCACGCTGCCGCCGTTGGAGAGCGTCATCTTCTGCAGCAGCTCGGTGGTGTTGAAGATGCCGCTGGTCTCGATGGCGGTGCGGTCGATGGTCTGCACCGGGAAGGTGCGGGCCTCGCCGGCCACTTCCGTGCGGGGAATGTTGGAGCCGGTGACGACGTATTTCTCGAGCTTGACGGTGGGGTCGTTGGCAGCGTCTTGCTGGGCGAAGCCAGCAACCGCGCAGAGGGAGGCACACGCGATCAACGCGCAGGCACCCCGCAGTCCACTAACGGAGCGTTTGCTCATGGTCTGGATGGTTTGGTGTTGGAGCCGCGCGGCAGACGGCCGCCCGGCAGTTCGGTTCGGCGGGCAGTATTCCGGGCCGGTTCCCGTGGCGGAATGGCAGAGAGACAGGGTGGCGGCGCGCGGCGACCGGCCGCCAGCGCGGCGCGCCGGGCCGCCATTCCGGCCGGTTCGCCCGGCAAACGGAACCGAGGCAAAAAAAGGCGGCTCCCGGAGGAGCCGCCTTGGTGAGGGAAGGATGGACTGCGATTACAGCTTCTTCTCGAGCTTCAGGTAGACGAAGCGACCCTCGTCGGTATAGAGGAAGCCCGGGTAGTTGTTCGAGTTGTTGCCGCCGTCCTGCGCGAGCGGCGGATCGGTATCGAGGACGTTGTTGCAGCCGACGGTCACCTTCATGTCCGACCACAGCTTGCGGTCCGTGGGTCCCTTCGAGGGGAAGAGTTTGTAGGTGAACTGGAGATCATAGATCATCGTCGAGGCGACCTTGCGCGGATTGCCGTCCAGGTCGAAGTCACCGAAGCTGTCCGTGTAGGTGCCGGACAGGTGGGTGGAGAGACCCTGGTAAGTCCAGTCCAGCCAGGTCTGGCCCTTCCAGCGCAGGTAGGCGTCGTCGGAGGCGGAGCCGGGGATGGCCTGGCCGATGAGCTCGGTCAGGTTGCCATCGCCGATGGAATCGACCTTGTAGGAGCTCATGTAGACGGCGTTGACGCCGGCTTCAAAGCGCCCGAGGGTCTCGGTCTTCCAGGTGTAGCTGGTCGCGAGGTCAAGGCCCTGCGCGATGGTCTTGCCGAGGTTGCGGTAGACCGAGTTGACCTGGACGAGATTGTTCGCGAAGTCGCGGACGATGCTCTCGCCGGGGATCAGCTTGTTGGTCAGCGAGCG
>Ga0228698_1001356_pt1 | contig 12268 bp, 7 predicted proteins | sample McNCre117_Aug_MG_FD_178015 | JGI IMG/M metagenome (GOLD analysis project Ga0228698, IMG submission 178015) | Freshwater microbial communities from McNutts Creek, Athens, Georgia, United States - 1-17_Aug_MG | ecosystem: Environmental > Aquatic > Freshwater > Creek | place: USA: Georgia...
GATCTCGAGGCGCTGCTCTGGTTCCAGGACTACCTGACCCGCTATCCCGGCGGCCTCGTGATCATCTCCCACGACCGCGAGTTCCTGAACTCGCTCTGCAACGGCATCCTTGAGCTGCGCGGCGGCACGCTGAACAAATACACCGGCAACTACGACGACTACCTGAACGAGAAGGACGCCCGCAAGGAGCAGCAGGCGGCGCTCTTCAAGAACCAGCAGCGCGAGATCGCCCACCTGCAGAAATTCGTCGACCGCTTCGGCGCCAAGGCCTCGATGGCCTCGCGCGCCAAGTCCAAGGAAAAGCAGATCGAGCGCCTCCAGGAGGTCGCCGTCGAGGAACCCTGGGAGGACCTCAAGAAGATCAATTTCCGCTTCCCGCAGCCGCCGCGCTCCGGGCTCAAGGTCATCGAGCTGGAGCACGTCCAGCAGGCCTACGGCGACCACGTCGTTTACCGCGACCTGAACTTCACGGCCGAGCGCGGCCAGAAGATCGTGCTCGTCGGCCCGAATGGCGCCGGCAAGTCCACCCTGCTCAAGATCCTCGCCGGCAACCTGCCGATCCAGGGCGGCCTGCGTGACCTCGGCAGCAACGTCGTGCCGGGTTACTTCGCCCAGAACCGCGCCGACAACCTGAAGCTCGACCTCACCGTCTTTGAAAACGTGATGGAGCTGCGCACGAACGAGAACCAGCTCACCGAGCAGCAGGCGCGCGCCGTCCTCGGCGGCTTCCTGTTCCGCAAGGACGACGTCCACAAGAAGGTCTCCGTGCTCTCCGGCGGCGAGAAGTCCCGCCTCGCCCTCGCCCGCCTGCTCGTCAACCCGCCCAACCTGCTGCTGATGGACGAGCCCACGACCCACCTTGACATCCCGTCGATCGATTCGCTTGTCAACGCACTCAGGAATTTCGAGGGCACTTTCATCTTCATCAGCCACGACGTGTATTTCATCCGCCAGTTGGCGAAGACCGTCCTGCATGTCCACAGCGGCCGGCTCACGCCTTATGCCGGCGACTACGACTACTACCTGGAGAAGTCCAGGGCCGGCAACGCCCGCGCCGCGCTGACGGCCGGGTTCACCGATGCCCGTCCTGTCCAGAAAGCAGAGGTCAAGGGTCAGAAGCCAGCCGGACCCAAGGCCAGCAAGCCCAACCCCGGCGAGTTGAAGAAGCTCCGCACGGAGGTCGGCCACCTGGAGGAGAAGGTCTCCCAGCTGGAGACCAAGCAGAACGAGCTCACCGCCGAGCTCGAGGCGCCCGAAACCTATGCCTCGCCCGGCAAGGCCCAGCACCTCAACCGCGAGCTGTCAGTGATCGTGGACCAGCTGCAGGCGGCCACGGCCGCGTGGGAAACCGCGGCGGCGCGTCTCGCCGAGTTGGAAAAGGCCTGAGACGGCCATGAAAAAGCGGCGCCCAAAGAGCGCCGCTGCAGGCCGCAGGGCCGGGACGGAAACCGATCAGGTCTGCCGGGTGAACAGGTTCCGGGCGGCGAGAAACGGCGCCGTGGTGAACGAGGGCTTGGGCTCGGGCAAGACCACCTTGGCCGCGGCCTCGGCCGCGAGCTCCTGCTCGCGGATCTTCACCCAGGCCTCCCGGCGGGCGACGTTTTCCTCCCGCGCGACGAGGCGTTCCTCCCGGTCCCTGAGCGCCAGGCGGTCATCCGTCATCCCGCGGCGGGCCGCCTCAAGCAGGGCGTGGGCGCGGTCGTATTTCTCCCACTCCGCATCGAGCGCGGCCTGGCTGTTCGGCCCGCTCGGCGTGACAAAATACTGGGGGGCCGGCTGGGTGGCCTGGCCGTGGTGGGCGTGATCCACCAGCAGCCGCAGGCGCTGCTCGTATTCCTTGAGGCTGGCCTCCTTCTGCTGCATGGCTTCGATGTCGGTGGAAATCTGCGCGCGCAGCTTTTCGAGATGCGCCGCCTCCTGGGCGGTGTCCGACTTGGCGGATGTGGTGGGCGTCGTGTTCATGATGATGAGATGTGAGAGGTGCGACGCCAACATAGCAGGATGGTCCCTTCGTGCCTAGAGGCCCGGGGCCTATTTACCCGGGCTTTACCGCCGGCCCCGGGGCTTTTACGGAAATATGAAAGCCGCCCGTTCCCGGGCGGCTTTCAACACACACCACTCCGAAAAATCAGGCCCGGAACATCACGTCCTCGCGATTGAACATCTTCACCGCGAGGGTCAGCGCCAGGGCGGCGTAGAGGCTCGAGGATCCGAAGATGATCGCGATGAGATCCCAGTGCCAGACACCCGAAAGCATCTCCTTGCACACAAGGCTGAGGTTGAGGATCGGCACCAGCGCGAGCTTCGCGTTCAGGTCGATGCCCGGCAGCATGCCCATGGCCGCGGGCATGATGATGACGATCATCATCGGCGCGAGGTAGCTCTGCGCCTCCTTGTAGCTCTTGGCAAAGAGCGAGATCGTGAACGCCACCGCCGCGAACAGCACCGCGACGGGCAGCACCATCGCGAGCACGCCGAAGAGGCCGAGCGGGTCGACCGTCGGCATGGTGTCCATCGTGGTCTTCGCGGCGGCCGCGCCGACCTTCATCGTCGTGCCGCTGCCGGTCATGATCGCGCCGCCGATGTAGGCCGTGGTGCCCATGGAGAGCAGCATGAAGACCATCGCGGAGATCGACCCGGTGAGGACCATCAGGAACTTGCCGAGCACGATGTTGACCCGCGGCACCGGGCTGCACAGGAGGGTCTCCATCGTGCCGCGCTCCTTCTCGCCGGCGGTGAGATCCATCGCCGGATACATCGCGCCCGTGAAGCAGAGGATGATGATGAGGTACGGGACGAAGCCGCCGACGAGGTTGCCCCCGACCTTCTCCGGGGGCGCGGCGTTCCGGCGCTTCACCTCGAAGGGCTTGAGCAGCGTGACCGGCTGGCCGCGCTCGGTCAGGCGCGCCTCCGCCGTCCGCTGGCGCAGGTCGGTGAAGAAATTCTCCAGCGCTTTCTGGCCGAGGCTGGATTTGATCTCCCCCTCATAGTAGAAAATCGTGACCGCCGGCGCCGCGCCGGTCTTCAGCGCCGCCTCGAAGCCGGCGGGGATCTCGACCGCCGCGCGGATTTTCTTGTCGCCGATGGCGGCCCGGTAGTCGCCGGCCGGGACGATCCGGAAAACGGGGCGGTTTTTCTCGCTGTCGTGCTCCGCCTTGAGGGCGGCGACGATGCCCGGCGAGTCCTCCCCGCCGATGATCATGATGGCCGAGGCCTCTTCCTTCGCCTGGCTCATGATCCTGCTCATGACCTTCCCGAACCCGAAGGTCATCAGCGGGATGACCACGGTGGGGATGATGATCATCGACATCAGCGTGCGGCGGTCGCGCAGCGAGTCGCGGAGTTCCTTCAGGTAGACGGTGAGAATGTTGTTCCAGTTCATGGCGGGGCCTCAGTTTTTGAGCGCGGCGGCCAGGGCGGCCTCGCCGCCCACGGCCTTCACGAAGACTTCCTCCATGTCCTGCTCGCCGAAACGGGCGCGCAGCTCGGGCACGGTGCCCTCGGCGACCAGCCGGCCGCCGTGGATGATGCCGACCTGGTCGCACAGCTTTTCGACCTCGCTCATGATGTGGGTGGAGTAAATGACGGTCTTGCCGCGGTTGCGGCATTCCCGCACGAAGGCGACGATCGCCCGCGCGGTCATGACGTCGAGGCCCAGGGTAGGCTCGTCGAAGATCATCACCGCCGGATCGTGGATCAGCGTGCGGGCGATGGAGGTCTTTTGCTTCATGCCGGTGGAGAACTTGTCGCAGCGGCGGTCGAGGAACTCGGCCATGTCGAGCTCGGCCGAGAGCACCTGGATGCGCGCCCTGATGGCCGCGTCACTCATGCCGTTGAGCTGGCCGAAATACGCGATCATCTCGCGCGCGGTGAGCCGGCCGTACAGGGCGGTGCTGGCGCCGAGGAAGCCGACATTGGCCCGCACCCGGTTGGCGTCGGCCGTGACGTCGAAACCGGCGAGCCGGGCCGAGCCGCTGGTCGGAGCCAGCAGCGTGGCGAGCATGCGCAGCGTGGTGGTCTTGCCGGCGCCATTGGCGCCGAGCAGGCCGTAGATCTGCCCCGGGCGGCAGGTGAAGGACACTTGGTCGACGGCGGTGATGACGCCGCGCTTCTTGTCCTTGAAGGTCTTGGTCAGGTTGTGGGCTTCGATCATGGTGCGTGGGGGAAAGGGAGACGGGGCGTTTCAGGTCATCGGGCGTTTTCCTGCGGGCCTCACAGGCTCATGCGTTCGCGAAAATCCTGCGCCTGGCGGCGGGAAAGCTCCACCTTCATGCCGCCCTTGAGCTTCACGAGCAGGCCGCCGCTGAACCAGGGCTCGATGCCCTCGACCCAGGCGAGGTTGATGACCTGCTTGCGGTTGGCGCGGAAAAAACTCTTCACGTCGAGCCGTTCCTCCATCGCGGTGAGCGAGCGGAAGAGCTGCGGCTTCTGGTCGTCGAAATAGAGGCGCGTGTAGTTGCCCTCGGACTCGAGCAACCGGAGGTTCTTCACCGGCACGAACCAGCAGCGGTCCCCTTCGCGGACGAAGACCTTGTCCTCCAGCGTCAGCCGGTGCGACGCGGCGCCCGGCTCGAACGGCGTGGCGCTGCCCCGGGGGCGCAGCCGCTCCAGCGCGGCCACGAGCCGGTTGGGGTCGACCGGCTTGAGCAGGTAGTCGAGCGCGTTGAACTCGAAGGCCTTCACCGCAAACTCGTCGTACGCGGTGGTGAAGATCACCTGGGGCAGCGGCGGCTCGAGCTGCTCGAGCAGGCTGAAGCCGTCGGCTCCCGGCATCTGCACGTCGAGAAAGAGCAGCTCCGGCTTGAGCGCGCCGACCTTGGCCCGGGCATCCTCGACGTCCACGGCCTCGCCGATGATCTCGATGTCGGCATGGGCCGCCAGCAGGCGGCGGAGTTCGTTGCGCGCGAGGCGCTCGTCGTCGACCAGGAGGGCTTTCATCGGGCGGCGGGGCTGAGCGGGATGCGCACCTCGGCGGTGACGCAGCCGGCCGGCTCGGCCAGCAGGTTCAGGGTGGCGCGTTCGCCGTAGAGAAGCTTGAGGCGCTCGGAGGCGTTGCGGAGGCCGACCCCCGTGGAGGAGCCGGCCCGCGCGGCCGCGGGGCTGGCGGGGGCGGCCAGGTCCCCGGGGTTGGTCACGCGGATGGTGAGCGCCCCGCCCTCGAGGCGTGCGGCGATGCCGAGCTCCCCGCCCTCCCGGCGGGTGCTGATGCCGTATTTGACGGCGTTCTCCACCAGCGTCTGCAGCAGCATGGGCGGCAGGTTGAGCAGCCGCGCCCCGGCGGGGATGTCCCAGCGCACGCGCAGGCGGCTCTCATGGCGGATTTGTTCCAGCGCCAGGTAGTCCTCGACGATGCGGATCTCGTCGTCGAACGGCACGGTCTCCTGCTGGCCCGACTGCAGCGAGTAGCGCAGCATGTTGGCGAGGCGGGTCACCGCCTCGCGGGCCCGCGGCGCATCCTCGTCGATCAGGGCGCGCAGGCTGTTGAGCGAATTGAAGAGGAAATGCGGATTCACCTGCGACTTGAGGGCGCGGAGCTCGGCCTCCTTGGCCGTGGCCGTGAGCTGCAGCTGCTCGACCTGGAGCCGGTTCAGCCGCTCGAACAGGTGGTAGAAGAAATAAAGGCAGAGCCAGCCGACGAACATGCCGGCGCCATTGAGCGTGCTGACCGTGACCAGCAGCCCGACGCTGTATTTGCTGCCCGCGGAAAGCCGGCAGATGCCGTGCGTGTAGCCGTAGCCCAGCGCGCTCCAGAGAAAGGCGAGCGCAAACGCCATCAGGAGCACACGCGGAATCAGGGCCCGCCAGCCCAGTTGTTTCCAGCCCCAGCGGGCCATCACCGGCCGCGCATAGTGGGAAAGCAACAGGCCCATCAGCGCCACCATGACAATGACCGCCGTGTTGGTGAGGGGGTCGCGCTGGGGGCCGCTCGGGTCCTCGGCGGCAAATGCACGGAAGAAAAAGATCTGCGAAAGCAGGAAGATGCCCCAGCCCAGGGCCTGGCAGAGCACGTACAGCCGCGCCTTCGCGCTCTGCAGGCGAACCTGGGTTTCCGTGGCGGCGTCCATTTGCACGCGCGATCGAACCACAGTTCCGGCGGGCACGGCAAGGCCGTCCCAGCGGGCGGTGGCGGTGGACCGGAGGGAGGGCATGAGGGCAGGTTGCGAGATGCCGGCGCGGCGCGCACGCCCCGACAGGACGAGCGGCCCGCCCGCGGGATGAATGGGCATGGCGGGGGTTGCCTTGCCCCGGGGATTCGTCTTCATGGCCGTGCGATGAGCGGCTGGTTCACCCAAAATACAGACTATGTGCTGTTCCTGGTCCTGATCACCGGTCTTTGGCTGGCTTTGTGCCTGTGGCTGCATCGCACCGGCCGGCTGGCGGCCCTGCCCAAGCTCAGCTGGGTGCTGCTGGTGGCGATCGCCCTGGGTGGCTGGTGGGCCGTGGACCGGGCCGGGCACAATGCGCAGAACAGCATCCGCCGGCAGGTCGAGTTGCTGGTGCCGTTCTATGTGCAGGAGCTGCAGCAGGCCGGCCATGCCCGGCTGCCCGACAATCCCGCCAACGGCGACGAGCTGTATGAGCGGCTGATCCAGCTGGAAATAACCTGGCTGAAGCTCAACCCCGCCATTGCCGACATCTACACGTTCCGGCGCCGGGGCGACGGCGCGGTCTTCCTGCTGGTGGATTCGGAAACCGACTACGACCACAACGGCCGGATCGAGGGCGACACCGAGGGGCGCACCGTCCCGGGAGAGCTTTACGACGGGGTCACGCCCGCGCTCAATCGCGCCTTCCGGGGCGAGATCGTCTTTGATGAGGACATCGTCGAGGACCGCTGGGGCAAATGGGTCAGCGCCTTCGCCCCCCTGCGCAACCCGGCCGGCGCCGTCGAGGCGGTGCTGGGCGTGGACTTCGACGCCACCCAGTGGATCGAACAACGGGCCCGCGCCCGGCTGGTAACCCTGTGGTTTCTGGGTGGGATCCTCCTGCTGCTGACCGGGCCGGCGGTATTCATCACCGTCCTCCGGCAAGACCTGCGCCGGCGGCGGGAGGTGGAGCAGCAGTTGCGGGAACAGGCTGAGCTGCGCCGCATGATTTTCGACCAGGCCCCGGGCGGGATCGCCCTGGCCGACCTGAACAACCGGCTCGTGGAGGTCAACGACGCGTTTTGCCGCATGCTCGGATACAGCCGCGCGGAGCTGCTGCAGCTGACTTTCGTCCAGATCACGCACCCCGAGGACGTGAACCCGAACCTGGAGCTGAACCAGCGGATCCTGGCCGGTGAAATCCGCGCCAGCCAGATGGAGAAGCGCTATATCCGCAAGGACGGCTCGTTCGTCCATGTGACGCTCAATGTCGGGGTCGTCCGGGATGAAAGGGGTGCGCCGAAGTTTTTCGTCGGCCAGATCACGGACGTGACCGAGCGCCACAAGGTCCAGCTCGAGCTGCAACTCCGCCAGAAGCAGCTCGCCACCATCCTCACGCACGCCCCGCTGATCCTTTTCGCGGTCGACGCCCAGGGAATTTATACCCTCGCGGAGGGGGCCGGTCTGCTTGCCTTGGGCCGCCAGCCCGGCGAGGCGGTGGGCCACTCCATCTTTGACCGCTACGCCTCCCGCCCGGACCTCCTCGGTGACATCCGCCGCGCGCTGGCCGGCGAGACCTTCACGGTGCAACGCGAGATCAACGGGACGGTCTTCGAGACGCGATGCATGCCCCAGCGCGAGCCGGACGGACGCATCACCGGCATGATCGGCCTCTCGATCGACATCAACGACCGGATGGTGGCGGCCCGGGAAAAGGAAAAGATCGAGCAAAAGCTGCGCGAGGTCCAGCAGCTCGAGAGCCTCGGGGTCCTGGCCGGCGGCGTGGCGCATGATTTCAACAACCTGCTCACCGCCATCATGGGCAACACCGGCCTGGCGCGGCTGGGGCTGCCGCCCGCCTCGCCGCTGGCCGGCAACCTGGACCAGATCGACCAGGCTTCGCAGCTCGCCGCCGGGCTTTGCCAGCAGCTGCTCGCCTACGCCGGGCGCAGCCGCCTTGAGCCGCAGCCCGTCGATCTCAACGTGCTCGTGCAGGAAACCACCAACCTGCTCCGCCTTTCCGTCGGCCACCACGCCCAGCTTCGTCTCCAACTGGCGCCGGATCTGCCGGGCATCATGGCGGACCCGGCCCAGATCCGGCAGGTCATGCTTAATCTCGTGCGGAACGCGGCCGAGGCAATCGGCCGGCGGGACGGAGTCATCGGGGTGAGCACCCGCCTGCAGGCCCTCAGCGCCGGCTGGCTGGCCGAAAGCAACACCGGCCAGCAGCTGCCCCCGGCCAACTATGTCTGCCTTGAGGTCACCGACAACGGTCCGGGGCTTGACCGGGCCGCCCAAAGCCGGGTGTTCGACCCCTTTTTCTCCACCAAAGGCCGCGGCCGCGGGCTCGGGCTCGCCGCCGCCCTCGGCATCATGCGCAGCCACCAGGGGGCGCTTCGCCTGCTGAGTGAGCCCGGTCAAGGCGCCACTTTCATCCTGGCCTTCCCGTCCAATGGCCGGCCGGCACCCCAGCCCGCCGCCCCGCCGGCCCCGGCCGCCCGGAATTGGCGCGGCAGCGGCACCGTCCTCATTGTTGATGACGAGGAGACCGTGCGCTCCACCGCCGCCCAGATGATCGCCTTCTTCGGCTTCACCGTGAAGCAGGCCGAGTCGGGCCCGCTGGCGGTCGAATTCCTGCGCCAGCGCGGCGCCTGCGTCGATCTCGTGCTGCTCGATCTGACGATGCCGGGGATGGACGGCTATGCGACCTTCACCGCGCTCCGGCAGCTGCAGCCGGAACAACGCATCGTCGTCTTCAGCGGTTACAGTGCGCAGGATGCCCAGCAGCGCTTCGCCGGCCGCAACCTGAACGGCTTCCTCCAGAAGCCCTTCACCCCCGATTCGCTCCGCGAGGCGCTGCGCGCCGCCACCCTGAACTGAAACACGCATGAAATCCTCGGTCGTTGTCGTCGGCAGTTTTGTCCAGGACCTGGCGTTCTACACGCGGAACTTCCCGCAACCCGGGGAGACCGTGGTCGGTGACTTCCGGCCCGGCCCGGGCGGCAAGGGCTTCAACCAGGCCGTCGCCGCGGCGCGCGCGGGCATCCCCACCCTGTTCATCGGCGCCGTCGGGCCCGACGCGGCCAGCGCCGGCGCCCGGCAGTTCGCCCGCGCCGCCGGCCTCCACGCCCATTTCGTCGAGAAGCCCAAGCACGCCACCGGCGCGGCCGTCGTCACCGTCAACGGCGCCGGCCAGAACCACATCATCATCTCGCTCGGCGCCAACCTCGGCCTCAAGCCGCGCGACATCCCCGCCCCGCTGCTCGCGCCGGCGCAGGTCGTCGTCTGCCAGGGCGAGTCTGACTACGCCACGGTGGCCCACGTGCTGCGGTCCGCCCGGCGCAATGGCGCCATCACCGTCCTCAACCCCGCGCCGATGCGCGCCGAGTTCGACCCCGCGGTGCTCCGGCACGCCGAGGTGCTCATCCCCAACGAGAGCGAGTTTGCCGCCCTCGTGAAACGGTGCCCGGCCTGCGCCGCCCTGCTGTGCACCGCCCCGTTCAATGCCGGCGGCGAGTTCACCGCGGCCACCCTGCCGGCGCTCAGCGCCGAGGCGCTGCACCGGCTCTGCCGCTGCCTGGCGGTGCCGGTCGTCATCGTCACCCTCGGCGCCCGCGGCTGCTTCGTCTCCCAGCCGGACGTCTACCTGCGCATCCGCGCCCACGATGTCGAGGTGGTGGACACCGCCGGCGCGGGCGATGCGTTCGTCGGCGGCTTCGCGGCCGGGCTCGTGAAGTTCAAGCACAACATCTTCGAGGCCGCCCACTACGCCAGTGCCGTCGCCGCCCTCTCCGTGATGCAGCCCGGCACGGCGCCCTCCATGCCCATCGCCCGCGAGATCGCCCGCTTCCTCGGGAAGCGCGATCATAAATAGGGGGCCGCCGCCGGCCGTTGACAGCCGGGGGTCGCGCGGGCCAGCCTCCATCACCCCTATGCCCAACCTCCTGCGCGCCGCGCGAGCGGTGTTGATCTCCTGTTGCCTCCCCGCCGCGGTGCTCGCGGAAAAACCCTTCGCCTTCGGCGACACCCCCGGCCAGCTGCCGAAGTCTGTCGTGCCGCGTCATTACACGCTGCGCATCCAGCCCGACCTGGAAAAGCGCACCACCACCGGCATCGCGACGATCGAGCTCGAGGCGCTCGCGCCCGTGACGGAGCTGGTGCTCAACGCCAACGAGCTGGCCATTGATTCCGCCGCGCTCGTCGACGACCCGGCGGCGCCGCGCCCGCTCACGGCGCGCCTGGACGCCACCCGGCAGACCCTCACGCTCCCGGTCGGACTCGCGGCCGGCCGGCACACCGTCACGATTGCCTACCGCGGCAGGATTGGCACGCAGGCCGAGGGCTTCTTCGTCGACAAATACCCCACGCCCACCGGCGACAAGCTCATGCTCGGCACCCAGTTCGAGCCCACCGACGCGCGCCGGGTTTTCCCGTGCTGGGACGAACCCGTCTACCGCGCGACCTACGACGTCACCCTGGTGGTGCCGGAAAAGCTCATGGCCGTCGCCAACATGCCCATCGTCCATGAGACCGCGCTCGGCGGCGGCCTGAAGGAGGTCGTGTTTGCCCGCACGCCCGCGATGGCCAGCTATCTCGTCGCGCTTTATGCCGGGGAATTCGAGGCCGTCGAGGGCGAGCAGGACGGCGTGAAGCTCCGCATCATCACGACCGAGGGCAAGCGTGCCACCGCCGCCTACGCCCTCGAGGCGACCAAGCGCATCCTCGCCTACTACAACCGCTATTTCGGTGTCGTCTACCCGCTGCCGAAGCTCGACCAGATCGCCGTGCCCAACGCCTTCGCCACCTTCGGCGCGATGGAAAACTGGGGCTGCATCACCTACATCGACACCGCGCTGCTCTTCGACCCCGTCAACTCCTCGCAGGAACGCCGCGAGCGGGTCTTCCAGGTCATCGCCCATGAGATGGCGCACCAGTGGTTCGGCGACCTCGTCACGATGGCGTGGTGGGACAACCTGTGGCTCAACGAGGGCTTTGCCTCGTGGATGGGCACCAAGGCGAGCGACGCGCTCAATCCCGACTGGCAGCTCTGGGTCCGGGCCGCCGAGGCCAAGGAGGGCGCGATGGCGCTCGACGCCCGCAAGACCACGCACCCCATCCAGCAACCCATCGCCAACGAGAGCCAGGCCAACGACGCCTTCGACACCATCTCCTACCAGAAAGGCCAGGGCTTCCTCCGCATGCTCGAGTCCTACCTCGGGCCGGACACCTTCCGCGCCGGCATCCGGCGCTACGTGGACCAGCACAAGTATTCCAACTCCACCACCGCCGACCTCTGGGCCGCGCTGGGCGAGGCCTCGGGCAAGCCCGTCGTCGCCCTGGCCGCCGGCTGGACCGAGCAGCCCGGCTTCCCGGTGGTGTTTGTCTCCACGGCCGGCGAGGGCGCCGGCCGCACGCTCCGGCTCCAGCAGTCCCGCTTCAGTGTCAACGATCCCGCCACCGCCCCGCTGACGTGGAAAATCCCGGTGGCCCTCGCCAACACCGCGAACCTCCCGGCCGCCTCCTTCAGCCTGCTCGAGGCCGCGCCCGCGACGGTGCCCTGGCCCGCCGGCCGCGGCACGCCCAAGGCCAACGCGGGCAACGCGGGGTTCTACCGCGTGCTCTATGATGATGCGCTCGGTGATGCCCTCCGGCAGGAAATCGCCCGCCTGCCCGTGACCGACCAGCTCAACCTGCTGGGCGACACGTGGGCGCTGGTGGAGGCCGGCCGCCAGCCCGCGACCGCATGGCTGGGTCTCGCCGAGCAACTCCGCGCATGCCCGAATCACCCGGTCTGGGAGCACCTCCTGGAAAAGATCGCGCTGATGGATCGCCTCCAATTCGACCAGCCCGGCCGGCGCGCCTACCAGGCGTGGGCCTGCCAGTTGCTTGCGCCCAAGCTGGCCCAGCTTGGCTGGGACGCCCGGCCGGAGGATTCCCCGCTCGATGCGAACCTGCGGCCCAAGCTGATCGAGGCCCTCGGTCGTTATGGCGACCGGACGGTGGTCGAGGAGTGCACCAGGCGTTTCCAAGCCTACCTCGCCAACCCCGCCAGCCTGGCCGGCAACCTCCGGGCCCCCGTGCTGGCCACGGTCGGGCGCTACGCCACGCGCGAGACCTACGACCAGCTCCACCAGCTCGCCCGGGCGGCCAAGACCACGGAGGAGAAGCGCCGCGCCTATGCC
>Ga0228698_1001357_pt1 | contig 12263 bp, 13 predicted proteins | sample McNCre117_Aug_MG_FD_178015 | JGI IMG/M metagenome (GOLD analysis project Ga0228698, IMG submission 178015) | Freshwater microbial communities from McNutts Creek, Athens, Georgia, United States - 1-17_Aug_MG | ecosystem: Environmental > Aquatic > Freshwater > Creek | place: USA: Georgia...
AGGGCGCCGAGGAGCTGGCCGGCGCGATCGAGGAAATCGCTTCGCTGGCCGACGAGCTGCAAAGCGCCTGACGCGTGTCATTCCAACCCGATCGGAGTGTTGAATGACCAGTGAAACAGTGCCGCAAAACGACGCGGCCAACCTGTCGGAGGGCGGCCAGGCCGCCGCCGAGACGCAAGCGCGTCAGTTCGTGACCTTCGTCTGCAATGGCGAGATGTTCGCCGTTGACATGGCGCCGGTGCAGGAAATCATCCGCGTGCCCGATACCGTGCGCGTGCCGATGGCGCCCAAGGCCCTCGACGGTCTGGCCAATCTGCGTGGCAAGGTGCTGCCGATCGTGTCGCTGGCGCGCACCTTCGGCTTCGCCGAGAAGCCGTATGACGATGCCACCCGCGCGGTGGTGATCGATTTCGGCCAGCCGCTCGGCTTCGTGGTCGATCGCGTTGCCAGCGTGATCAATGTCGAGCCACAGCAGATGGCCGATGTCGATGCGATCTCGGCCACCGTCAACAGCCAGCTGCTCAAGGGCCTGCTCAAGGACGTCGGCGGCCACGCGATGACCATGGTGCTGGACTTCGAGCGCGTGATCGCGAGTGAGTTCGCCCATATCGCCGCGCTGTCCGGTGCCAGCGCCGACCAGCTCGGCGTCAGCCAGGCCGACAGCCTGATGTCGCGCCATGACGAGGATGAGAACAGCGACGAGTTGCAGCTGGTCAGCTTCGAGGTCGCAAGCCAGGAGTACGCGGTCGCGATCGACAATGTGCAGGAAATCGTCCAGTTTCCGGCCGACATCGTGCATGTGCCGGGCGCGCAGTCGCATGTGGTCGGTGTCATGACCCTGCGCCAGCGCCTGCTGCCGCTGGTGTCGCTGCGCCGCATCTTCGGCCTGCCCGAGCAGATCGATCGCGACAGCAGCCGCATCGTGGTGATTTCGCTCGGCGCGCTGTCGGTCGGCGTCGTGACCGATACCGTCAACGAGGTGCTGCGTGTCAACAAGAACGTGGTCGATCCGATGCCGGTGCTGCTGGCGCGCGAGACCGACATGTCCGACATCACGCAGATTTGTCGCATCGATGGCGGCAAGCGCCTGGTGTCGATCATTTCGGTCGACAACATGTTCCGCAGCCGCGCGGTGACCGACGCCTTGAAGGCGATCGAGCAGCAAGGCAGCGAGGAGAGCCTCTTGGACAACGAGCAACAGAGCCAGATCCTGAGCAGCGACGACGAGGAACAGCTGGTGGTGTTCCGCCTCGACAAGGAGGAGTTTGGCGTGCCGATCGAGAGCGTGCAGGAAATCGTGCGCGTGCCCGAGGCGCTGACCCACGTGCCACGCTCGCCCGATTTCGTCGAGGGCGTCATCAACCTGCGCGGCGCGGTGCTGCCGGTGATCGACCAGCGCGTGCGCCTGGGCCTGCCGACCCAGGAGCGCAACGACCGCCAGCGCATCATGGTGTTCCTGCTCGATGGCGTGCGCACCGGCTTCATCGTCGATTCGGTGACCGAGGTGCTCAAGATCCACCAGTCGGAGATCAGCGCCGCACCGCGTCTGTCGGTCGAACAAACCCGTCTGATCGGCCGTGTCGCCAACCTCGAGAAGCACAAGCGCATGATCCAGCTGCTCGATCCCGCGCATCTGCTCGAAGCGCGCGACATTGATGGGCTCAATGAGTTTCTGGGTTGAACGGCCAGGGGAGGGGCCACGGCATGATCAAGCTGTTGATCGTTGACGACTCGGCGCTGATGCGCCGCTTGCTGGTTAGCCTGTTCAGCGCCGAGAAGGAGTTCGAGATCCGGGTCGCGCGCAATGGCAAGGAGGCGGTGGCGGAAAACCGCGATTTCCAGCCGGATGTTGTCACGTTGGATATCAATATGCCGGAGATGGACGGCCTGACCGCCCTGTCATTGCTGATGACGGAGCGGCCGGTGCCGGTCGTCATGGTCTCGTCGCTGACCCAGGAGGGGGCGCTCGCAACCTTCGAGGCGCTCAATCTGGGCGCGGTCGATTACGTCTGCAAGCCCAATGGCACGATCTCGCTGTCGGTGGAGGCGGTGCGCGACGAGCTGCTGACCAAGGTCCGCGCGGCGGCCAAGGCCAAGCTGCGTGCTCCCGGTCTCCAGTCCAAGGCCATCGGTCTGGCGCAGCAGTTGCGCACCGATCGGGCGCTGCTGCTGGCGCGTGGTCGCGAGCGGCCGCCGGTGCGGCGCAAGTCCCGGATCGCGCGGGACGGCATTGTCATCATCGGCGTCTCCACCGGCGGCCCGAGCACGCTGGAGGAGATCCTGCCGCAGTTGCCGACCGACTATCCCTGGCCGGTCCTGGTGGTCCAGCACATGCCGGGCAGCTTTACCGGTCCGTTCGCCGAGCGCATGAACAAGCTCTGCCAGCTTGAGGTGGTCGAGGCGAATACGCCGATGCTGGTACAGCCGGGCCGTGTCTATGTGGCCAAGGGCGGTGCCGACATGGTGGTGACTTCGCGCGCGGGTCAGCTGACCGTGCTGCCCAAGCCCGAGCATCCGGCGCATCTGTGGCACCCGTCGGTCGAGTTGCTGGCGCGCTCGGTGCTGGAGCATTGCGAGCCTGAGCAGGTGATCGCGGTCATGCTGACCGGCATGGGCAATGATGGTGCCGACGGCTTCACCGAGCTCAAGAAGCTGGGCGCGCGCACGATTGCCGAGTCCGAGGAGTCCGCCATTGTGTTCGGCATGCCGGCCGAGCTGATCCGCCGTGGCGGCGCCGGCCTGGTGTTGCACGTCGATAAAATTGCCACCCAGCTGCTGGTCTGGTCCGAGAACTGAAGTCGAATCGAGTCCTACATGGCACTTATCAAGAAATCCACGCTACCGACCGTTGCGACCGAGCTGTCCGTGCCGGTCAGCGATTTTGCCAGCCTGTGTTCCATCCTGCAGCAGTCGCCCTCGGCCAATGAGCGCCATCGCGCGGCGCGCGAGCTCGGCGCTTTTCCCGAGGCCAGTGCCGTGCTCGCGGCCAGGCTGCCGCTGGAGTGTGATCCGACGGTGCGCGAGTTCATCATCTCGAGCATGCTCCAGATCCGTGACGAGGTAACGGTCCGCAGCCTGATCGCTTGCCTCAAGAGCCAGGACGCCGGCCTGCGCAACGAGGCGATCGAGGCGCTCAAGCAGTTGCCGACGGAAGTCGGTCCCTTGCTGTCCGAGCTGCTGCTCGATCCCGACCCCGATGTGCGCATTTTCGTCGTCAACGTGCTCGAGTCACTGCGGTATCCGCTGGTCGAGCAGTGGCTGATCCAGGTGATCAACACCGATCCGCATGTGAACGTCTGCGCCACGGCGGTCGATCTCCTGGGGGAGGTCGGCGTCAAGGATGCGATTCCGGCATTGCAGCATCTCAAGTTGCGCTTCCCTGACGAACCGTATATCCAGTTCGCTGCCGATGTCGCGCTCAAGCGCATTAACCAGGCCTGAGGCACCTTATCATCCATGGCCGACATCACCATCAGCGACGAGGATTTTCTGAAGTTCAGAGAATTCTTCTATCGTAAGACCGGAATTAATTTTGAAGTCAATAAGCGCTACTTTGTTGACAAGCGCCTGATCGAGCGTTGCCACGCCACTGAATCGGTCAGCTTCCGGGCTTATTTCACCTTGTTGCGATTCGAGGCCAATGGGAAGGAATTGCAGGCATTGACCAACATCATGACGGTCAATGAAACCTATTTCTTCCGTGAAGAATATCAGCTCAAGTCGCTGGTCAATTCCATCCTGCCCGAGATCGTCGCCAGAAAGCGGGCTGCGGGTGATAGATCGCCGATTCGCATCTGGTCGATTCCATCCTCATCGGGCGAGGAGCCGTACTCGATAGCGATGTACCTGCTCGAATATTGGCCGGGTATCGCGCTGTGGGATGTCGAGATCATCGCCTCCGACATTGATACCAGCATCCTGGTCAAGGCCAAGGCCGGGCGTTACAGTGCTCGTTCGGTCAGTCAACTGCCGAATGTGTTGCTGCAGAAGTATTTCCGGCCCATTGGTGATGACTACCAGATGGAAGTTGATCTGCGTTCGTCGGTGGAGTTTACCTTGGTCAATCTCAATGATCCGCTCACGACCCGGCCCTACCGTGGTTTTGATGTGGTGTTTTGCCGCAATCTGCTGATTTATTTTGATGATACCTCGCGCCGTCAGGCCGCCGAGGTATTTTTTGATGCGCTCAATCCTGGTGGCTTCATCTGTCTCGGTCATTCCGAGTCGATGAGCCGGATTTCTTCTCTTTTTAAAGTGCGCAAACTAGCCGACGCGATTGTCTACCAGAAATCCTAGGATAAGTGATGAAAAATATTCTTCTTATTGATGACGCGGCTACTGTTCGGATGTTCCATCGGCAGGTGCTGGAGGGAGCGGGCTACCAGGTGAGCGAGGCGGTCAATGGCATCGAGGCGCTGGAGAAGGCGTTGACCCAGTCGTTCGATCTGTTCGTCGTGGACGTCAACATGCCGAAGATGGACGGCTATTCCTTCTTGCGTGAGCTGCGCCGACAGGATATCGAGCAGGCACCGGCATTGATGGTCTCGACCGAAGCCGATGGCGACGACATGATGCTGGCCTTCGAGGCGGGTGCCAATATGTATATGACCAAGCCGATCAAACCAGTCGATTTTCTTGAGCATGTCCGGCTGTGCCTTGGGGAAGATGCCTCGTGAACGCACTGCTTGAACAGTTCATCGCGGAATCCCGCGAGTTTCTGCAGGCCATCGCCGTCAGCCTGATGGCGCTGGAGGAGCGGCCCGACGATGGCGAGCTGATGACGGAGCTGTTCCGCCAGGTCCACACGCTCAAGGGCAACAGCGGCTTGTTCGAGTTCCCGGCCATGACCCGGGTGCTGCATGCCGGCGAGGACTTGATGGACGCGGTCCGTCAGGGCCGGGTCGGGTTCAGCCAGGCGATGACGGATGTCTTGCTCGATGCGATGGACTTCATCGTGCAGCTGGTCGATGAGATCGAGCGCTTCGAGCGGCTCGACGCCGTGCGCGATCACGAGGCGGCGACCCTGGCGCAGTCCCTGCGCGCGCTGCTGCCGGTCGCCACCGATGCGACGTCGGAGCCGGTCCCTGCCGCATCGACCGACCCGGCTGCCTCGGCTCTGTCCGCGCTGCGCGCGATCGTGCCGGCTCTGCAGGCTCAGCTGTTGACCGTGTCCGAGCCCGAGCGCATCGATCTGTTCGTCGCGGCGCAATCGGGTCAAGAGCTGACCTGGGTCCAGTACCAGCCCGAGGCCGAGTGCTATTTCAAGGGCGAGGATCCTTTTTTCCTGGCATTGCAGGCGCCGGGCTTCTCGGTCGCCGGTGTCCATGCCAGGAAGCCGTGGCCGCCGCTGGTCGAGTTCGACGCCTACCGCTGCGAGCTGCAGTTCGGGGGCATCAGTACCGCGAGCCGGACCGAGCTGGAGCAGCATTTCCGCTATGTGCCCGAGCAAGTGCAGTTGATTGCGTTGCCGGCCCTGCTGCTGGTGCTGCCTTCGGGCGACGAGAATGGCGGCCCGGTCTACGAGGACTTCGTGGTCGAGGCGCTGGCCTTGCTCGATCGCGGCGATCTGGCCGGCTTGCGCCGTGCCGCCAGCAGCCTGCTCGAATTTTCCTCGCCCTCGCTCTGGCTGTCGTCGGCCTTGCGCTGGCTGTTGCGCCTGCTCGATTCGGAAGCGCCGCAGCCGGTGGCCTTGCGTGCCCTGATCCAGAGCGTCCAGACGCTGACGGCGCCGGACTGGTTGCAGTTTCTCGACACCGTGACCGAACCGGTGGTCGAGGTGATGCCGGTGCCGGTCGCCGAAGTAGCACCCGAGCCGGTCTCGTTGTCTGTGGCCGACGCGGTGACGGTGAGCGCGTCCGAACCTGTCGAGGCCATCGAGCAGATCGCGCTGCTCAGCGAGGCGCGTCTCAAGGCGCTGCGCGCGCTGCTGCAGGCGCAGGGCCGCGTGCTGGGCCTGGCGGTCGATGCCGGCTTTGTCGGTCGCATGCGCGCCGTCGCCTCCACCTTGCGCGGCTGCGTCCGTTCGCTCGGCCAGCCCCGGCTTGAACAGACGCTGGAGCAGGCGCTGGAGCAGGCGCGCACGCATGACAGCCCGGCGGCGATGCAGGCCTGGCTGACCGATTTCGAGGCGCGCATCCTGGTGTCAACCCGCACACCCGTGGCCCAGCAGGTCGTCGAGCCGACGCCGGTGCCGGTGGTCGAGATCGTTCCCGAAGTCGATACCGAGCCGGCCGAGTCCGAGCCGCCGCTGGCCGGCACGTCGCAGTCCGAGGCCACCGCGCGCCTCCCGCGCCGCAGCGAGGAGCCGCAATCGGCCAAGACGGTGCGTGTCGATCAGGTCAAGATCGACCGCCTGATGAACCTGATCGGCGAGATCGTTGTCGCCAAGAACGCCTTGCCCTACCTGGCCACGCGGGCCGAGAACCAGTACGGCGTGCGCGAGCTGGCACGCGAGATCAAGGGCCAGTACAGCGTGATCAACCGCATCGCCGAGGAAATGCAGGATGCGATCATGCAGGTGCGCATGATGCCGGTGTCCTTCGTGTTCCAGCGCTTCCCGCGTCTGGTGCGTGATATCTCGAACAAGCTCGGCAAGGAAGTCACGCTGGTGCTTGAGGGCGAGGAGACCGAGGCCGACAAGAACGTGATCGAGTCGCTGGCCGATCCGCTGATCCATATCGTGCGCAACAGCCTCGACCACGGCCTCGAACTGCCGGCGGTGCGCCGCGCCAGCGGCAAGCCCGAGAAGGGGTGCCTGCGAATCGTCGCGCGCCAGGAGTCCGATCGTGTGACGATCGAGATCATCGACGATGGCCGTGGCATCGATCCGCTGACGATCAAGCGCAAGGCCTACGAGAAGGGCTTGATCGACGAGGAACGCATGGAGTTGCTCAGCGACCAGGAGGCGATCAACCTGATCTTTCTGCCGGGTTTCTCGACCGCCGAGAGCGTGACCGACCTGTCGGGGCGTGGCGTCGGCATGGACGTGGTGCGCAGCGCGATCGACAAGGTGGGTGGCTCGGTACAACTGAGCAGCGTGTACGGCCAGGGCACGAGTTTGCGCCTGTCGCTGCCGCTGTCGATGGCCATCACGAATGTCATGATCATCGAATCGGCGCGCCAGATCTTTGGCTTTCCGATGGATGCGGTGGCCGAAACCGTGCGTTTGCCGCGTTCCCGCATCAAATACTTCAAACAGCGTGCGACCACGGTGTTGCGTGACAAGGTTATTCCCCTGTTCTCGCTCAACGCACTGCTGGCGCTCGAGATTGAACAAGTGACCAACGACCAGGACGAACTTGCCATGCTGGTGTTGCGTCTGGGCCAGGAGCCGGTCGGTTTGCTGGTCGATGCCTTCCGGGAAACGACAGACATCATTCTCAAGCCATTGCCCGGCGTGCTCGGGGAGCTGCGCGGTTATGCCGGCTCGGCCTTGCTTGGCGATGGCTCGGTGTTGATGGTGCTGGACCACAAGGAGTTGTTCTGATGGGCATGCGTTATCACAACAAGGCCATCGAGCTGTCCGATGTCCTGCGGGTCGAGGAAGCCGAGGAGTTGTTGACCCTGGTGCAGAAATATCCCGCCGCCAAGCTCGACCTCCAGGCCTGCACCCACATACATGCCGCTTGTCTGCAAGTGCTGATGGCGGCTCGCCCTAGCGTCAAGGCGTGGCCGAAAGAAACCCGGTTGGCGCGTTGGCTGCAAACCGCTTTGAACTGAACTAAATATTGGAACTTATCTTGGCCAAGACCATCTTCATCATCGACGATTCCGCCACCATGCTCATGAGCGTGCAGGCCAACCTCAAGCTCAGTGGCTTCGTGGTCGAGACCGCCAGCGATGGCCTGAAAGCCATCAACAAGCTCAAGACCGGCTTCAAGCCCGACCTGATCATCACCGACATCAACATGCCGAACATGAACGGCATCGAGTTCATCAAGAATGCCCGCGCCTTGCCCGGGTTGCGTTTCACGCCGATCCTGGCGTTGACGACCGAAAGTCAGCAAGGCATGCGCGACGAGGCCAAGCGTCTGGGGGCGACCGGCTGGCTGGTCAAGCCGGTGGCCGGCGCCGAGTTGGTCCGCGTCATCAAGCAGGTGGTGCCTGGTGCCTGAGTCGACAGCCGTGGCCGGGGAGCGGCGCAGCGCCACCACCCTGGTCATCACGAACCGCAAGGGGGGGACGGGCAAGACCACGACTTCGGTCAATCTGGCGGCCGAATTCGCCGCCAGCGGCCAGCGTGTCCTGCTGATCGATCTGGATACCCAGAGCCATTGCGCGGTCGGACTCGGCATTCAGGTCGCGCGTGGTGAAGCCACCGTCCACAATCTGCTGCTCGATCCGGCGCTGCGTCTGCGTCCCCTGATCCGCCAGACCCAGTGGCCCGGGCTCGACTTGGTGCCGGCCGATCCGCTGTTCGACCACGGCGCGGGCCAGGCTGACCAGACCCGTCTGGCCCATGCCCTCCAGGAGGAGGGACTGCTGGCCGACTACGACCTGATCCTGCTCGACACGCCGCCTTCACTCGACGTCTTGCTCATGAATGCCCTGGTCGCGGCCCAGCGCGTGCTGGTGCCTTTCGTGCCCCATGCGCTGTCCGGCGAGGGCATCAAGAGTCTGGCACGGGTGTTGTTCAAGGTCTCTGCGGGCGCCAATCCCGAGTTGCGCCTGCTGGGCTTCCTGCCGTTGATGCTGGACCGGCGCATTGGCCACCATCGGGGCGTGACCGAGGGCGTGGCGCACCAGTTTGGCGCCCAGCGCATGTTGTCGGGCGTGCGCTGCGACATCAAGCTGGTGGAGGCATTCGCCCACCGCATGCCGGTACGCTACCACGCGCCGAAAAGCCGTGGCGCCGAAGATTACGCCAATGTCGCGCGCAAGGTGATGACCATGCTGGCGGCTTGAGTCCCTTTTTGACCCAAGTATTTAGATAAGATGTTGACGTCTTGGATTTCATCTAGCCTGTCCATTTGGCGATCCAGCTGGTCGAGGGTTCTGTTGCTGGCCTTGTCGGTCACGTTATGCGCTTGGCTGCTGGCATGGCTCGTTCCCGATGCGCCTGCTTGGGCCTGGGCTCTGGTGGCTGGTGTCTGGTCGGCGCTGCTGCTCTGGTTGGCGCAGCATCCGCATCTGTTGCTGCTCAAGCGAATTGGGCGGGTGTCCGTGGAGGACGATCTCTATGAGAAAAGCCTGGCTGACTTCGATGCTTTCGATGCCGAGATCTCCGCCAGTCTCGGAAAGATATCAAACTTGTCGGCCGAATCCGTGACCGGCATGGTGGGTCGCATTGATGATTTGCGTGGTCAATCGACACGGTTGATCCAGTATCTGGAGCAGTCCGGTATCCAGAGCGAAAAGATGCAGCTCGTGATCGACAAGAACACCGAGATCATCAACTTCATCTATGGCTTCATTCGTCAGCTGGAGCAAAAGGTCGGCGACGAGCGTGAGCATTCCACCCGTCTGCTTGAAGAGGTGCGGCAGTTCACGGGCATGACGGATGTGATTCGTGCGATTGCGCGCCAGACCGAGATCCTGGCGATCAATTCTACGGTCGAGGCGGTGCGCGCCGGCGAGGCCGGACGAGGCTTTGCCGTGCTCGCCGATGAGGTCCGCCGTCTGTCATTGCGTTCGAACGAAACCGCCGCGAGCATCGAACAGGGTATCAAGCGCCTGCTCCACACCGTACAGGAACGCCTTAACGAGGACTTCGGGAAACAACTGGAAGAGGATCATCTTGAGTCTGGAAAACTGATCAGTTTGACGAAACAACTCAGCGACGGTTATGTTGACATGCATGATTTTTATCAAATCATGATGCGCGCGATCACGGAAAATAATATCAAGCTGGATGCCAACATCCAACAGCTACTGGATCTGGGTCAATACCAGGATGTTTTCAAGCAGATCATCGAGCGGGCTCAGTTCGCGATGCAAAACCGGCAAACTTGTTTGTCCGATTGGCTGAGCAACCTCCGGCAACCAGATCCTGAGCGCTCGGCAGAGCTGGTCGTTCGAATCCAGGCCTTGCTGCGCGATTATGTTGACATGGAGGCCAACCACGGCAGTACCGGTGAGTTGGTTGACAAGAAAACAGGTGAGTCATTGCAGCGCATAGAGTTGTTTTGACTGTTTTATAAGGAGAAGTAATGGCCAAGGTTCTATTGGTTGAAGATGATGATATTCAGCGTATGACTTATCGACGCTTTCTTGAGCTCGAGAGTCATAGGGTCACGGATGTGGCCGATGGCATGACGGCATTGAAAGTGTTTCGCTCTGATCCGAGCTTTGATATTTTGGTGACTGATGTACTGATGCCGGGGCTGGATGGCTCCGGTTTGATCTATGACCTGCGCAAGATTCGTCCAAACTTGCCGATTCTGGCCATTTCGGCCGGCCGGCGTGTGCTGTCACCGGCCTTTGCCTTGGAGTCAGCCAATTTCGCCGGTTCCACCATGGAGTTGCCCAAGCCGATTTCACGCCAGGATCTGAAGCAGGCAATCGAGCAGATGCTCAGAACCTGATTGGTGGTACCCAAAGTTCGATCAAATCCAAAAAAGGCAGCCAGCATGCGGGGGATATTGCGCCGCCAATTAATCAAAATTTTTATTTAATCGGATGCAATAAAATGGCGAAAATATTACTCATAGATGATGAGATTTCTTTGGCTGATGCAATGCGGCAGCTGCTGACTATTGATGGTCATGAAGTCACGATGGCCACCAATGGCGATGAAGGATTGAATAAATATAGAGAAAATCGACCTGATTTGATTATAACTGACATCTTGATGCCTGGAAAAGATGGCATTGAAATGGTGATTGAAATACGAAAATCGGATGTTGATATACCAATAATTGCCGTGTCCGGAGGCCGCCGGTCTTTATCTACTGCGTTTAATCTTGAATCCAGTTCAATTGCTGGGGTTAATTGCACGCTCGCGAAGCCATTTACGCGCGCTCAGTTAAAGGCTGCTGTTTTGGCCTGTCTGGGCTAGTTGAATTGACGGTTAGTCTATTCAGTCTAATGGCGGCGCGAGTCTTTAGTTGGAATACCGAGAGATTTCATCATTGGGCCAGTCAGTTGGTGCACGGAGAAGAGTTTGATTCCATCAAACCATGTTTGGCTGCATCCCAGGCAAAATTGTCGCCTGATGGAATTGAGTTTGGATGTGAATGCTTTTCTTATATGCTGACAGAAAATGATGCCCAAGGATATCCTTTTGTTCAGCCAGAATCCAGGGATTACTCCTTGTTGCTGCTATCTGCTCGCAATCGTGTTACATTCAACTTATTGAGCCTGGTAATAGAAGTACGAAGGGAGTGGCTAAAAAATCCAAAGCCTGAGTATTTGACTCCCATTAGGTATGCTGAAATAAAGAAGCGGTGGGAGGCTCGGTGGCCTAATCGTTACATTGATGAGTCCATCATAAGTCGTGTCTTGCGTAATACCGTGGTGGAGACTCATGGGCGTCAAATTCTATTAAGTCAAATTTTTCCGAAAAAAATACAATGGCTGTCGCAGTGCTTGCGAGAAATAATTTGTCGAGATGATGCTATAGATAGCGATATTGTTCTGGCGATACGGCTTAGGGAAAAGCTGAATTTATCAATTTCACCGAAAACTGTGCAGAGAGCACGGATATTTTCTGGCATTCCATCACAACGTGATCGTTTGGGTAAGCACTATGGGCGACTGCAAGCTTCTAGACCTTTGCGACGATTAGAGAAGTCGATTTTGGCCGAGCTGCCGGACAACGGTGCAGTGTATGAACTGCACCGTTGTGATGGTGAGGAAATCTATCCTCTGGGCACATCTGCCGTACTGTACATTGGTGCTAGTCAAAATCTGAGAAGACGCCTCTACAGCTATATCGCCGGCCATGCACACACGGATAGCTTGCGCATGGCCATCGCTGATGGTGTGATGCTCAGATACATGCGCGTGGACAATCCTATGCAGTTTGAAACTATTTTAATAGAAGGATTTTCCCGTCGATACGGCAGCTTGCCAAGACTTAATTTTATTTTTCCACGGGTACATGCTTGATGTACGCAATACGAGATATAGGAAATGTTGATGAATAATACTACTTCGGATTCACTGTCACTTCCAAGTATTTTGGTCGTGGATGATATAGGATCCAATCTCGTTGCGATCAAATCCGTGTTGGCGGATATCGATGCCCGCTTGTTGCTGGCTGAAAGTGGGGAGCAAGCGTTAGAAATTTTGTTGCGAGAGAAATCGCCTCCAGCGCTTGCTTT
>Ga0228698_1001358_pt1 | contig 12261 bp, 13 predicted proteins | sample McNCre117_Aug_MG_FD_178015 | JGI IMG/M metagenome (GOLD analysis project Ga0228698, IMG submission 178015) | Freshwater microbial communities from McNutts Creek, Athens, Georgia, United States - 1-17_Aug_MG | ecosystem: Environmental > Aquatic > Freshwater > Creek | place: USA: Georgia...
TAGGAAGTCGTGATGTGGTGTGTATGGGGGGGCAGTAGAGCTGGCTCAACTTAAATAGCACTTAAGTCAAAGTAACGTCATGTAACGCAGCCCTACGTTTATGCACAAGAGACTGTAGAGGTGCCGAGCGCAAACACGGTTGACGTTTAAGTGAACGTCGCCTTACGCATTTAAGTTTTCTTAAGTAAACAGTGAACCATCATTGGTTGCATCGTCAAACCCCTTAAGACTCATCTAAGTTTGTTAGCTTCCAATCTACGGTGCTAACACTTCGCGACTTTTTGAGAATTGCAGTTGACCCAGAACTCAACTGGCGATAGCCGTGAGATCGACCCATGAAGGCATCAATGAAATTGACTTTTTTAGCGCCGCTCGCCATATGTGCAACCTTACTCGGATGCAAATCTCCTACTCTTGTGGAATTGGAATACAGCTGTAGTGGTCAAGAACAAAGCCTTGGAACTTTTCGTTCATCTCAGCCACAGAAGCCGCTCAACAGTCAGTACCCCATTGAGATCGACTTTCATTTGAGAAAAAATAAGGTTCTCGTAAAAACTTACCTTGCTAACGTTGTTGCTGATGATGGAGTCAAAGTCGCCTTTGCCATCGAAGGCCGATACAACTGGCTGAAAGGTCAATTCAACCGTAGTGACAGCACTTTGAGTTTTGTTACCCGCCAAACGTTGAATCTGGACGGTGAGACGATGGAAACGCAGCTTAGTGGGCAATACGTTTGCAAAAAAGCCTAGGTGTGCCGGTGAGATCGTTGAGTTGTTGGAGTGTTTTTACTGCAATGACGAACTCAAGATACCGACTTTGATTCGTTCGACCCCCTTGGTTATGACTGAATTGATGGTCTTCCGTTTCGGGTTGTAAGCGTTCAATTTCGAGCCGAAACACAACCATCTGTTGCATTCAGTTGGGTGTGCTCTATCTAAGATGTCTGCGTGAGAGATTTAGTCTATTTCTCACGAATACTTACAAGTCATCAGCAAAAAACTGAAGCATGAAAATCAACCTTCCCGTATCACAGCAAGAGTTTGCCTTTCCCAAGGGCCAAACACTTGTATCCATAACGGACCCCAAGGGACGCATCACCTATTGCAATACGGCGTTTGTGAGTGTGAGTGGCTTCAGCAAGGAAGAGCTCCTTGGACAAGCCCATAACCTCGTTCGCCACCCAGATATGCCAGAGGAGGCATTTCGGGATATGTGGGACACCATTCAAAAGGCACTGCCTTGGACAGGGCTTGTAAAAAACCGTCGTAGAAATGGCGACTACTACTGGGTGCGTGCCAATGTGACCCCCATGCTGAATGGACCAAAGGTAGTCGGCTATATGTCTGTTCGATCAGAACCTACACGAGAAGAAATACAGACTGCATCCAAGTTTTACGAGACTCTGTCATCTGCCTCAAAGACTGGTCGCTCAAATTGGGGTTTGACTGCCGGAACCATCGTACGAACAGATCTTTGGGGTCGCACTATTCGAGGTGTGGGCCAGACTTGGCATGCAATCGGTGGAGCATATTTCCTGGGAATTCTGCTCTGCTCGATATTCCCTTTGGGTATCTTTAACGCTGGACAACCAGAGCTCGCAAGTTTGACAGCCGTCCTGAGTGCCTTGTTTATGGGTTGGACTCTTCGCAGATTAGCGGACAAACGCCTCACAGGAACAGTACAAACGGCACTTCGTATGGCGGCAGGTGATCTATCTGTTACACCTGCTGTTTCTGAACAAGGCGCTTTAGGACTTTTGCAAGCGGCCTTGGTGCAGATGGCACTCAATTTGAGGACTGTAATTCTGGATACACGCGTAGAACTGGAGCAAGTTCGCGGAGCAGTTATGGAAATTGCTGCTGGAAATCACGATATGTCGTCTCGCACAGAAGGCCAAGCCAGCAGCCTAGAGCAAACTGCCGCTTCAATGGAGGAAATTAACGGAACCGTTAAACAAACAGCGGAGTCGGCGAATCAAGGTGCGAATCTCGCCTCCAAGGCTTCTGACATATCCGAACGCAGTCATTCGGCAGTGCTACAAGTATCCCGTGCAATGTCAGGTATCAAAGACTCTGCCGGCAAGATGGTAGACATCATCCAGACCATTGAAGCCGTCGCGTTTCAAACCAATATCCTCGCTTTAAACGCTGCTGTAGAGGCAGCAAGGGCTGGAGATGCAGGCAGAGGTTTTGCAGTGGTGGCATCGGAGGTCCGTGCACTCGCCCAGCGATCCGCAGTTGCGGCCAAAGAAATCCGGGAATTGATCAACACTGCAAATAGCAGCGTCGACGCGGGTGTGAAGGAAGTTTCCAACGCGACTGCGTCCGTCTCCCAATCCCTCGTGGCTGTCAACAACGTCAATCAACTTTTAGGAGAAATCAGTACGGCGGCTAATGAGCAGCAGCTGGGGATTTCTCAAGTAAATGAAGCGGTCGCCCACATGGATGGAATGACTCAACAAAATGCGGCCATGGTTGAAGAGTTGGCAGCGGCAGCTTCTTCGCTGGAGGCCCAAGTTGCGGCGATTTCAAACACGATGAAACTGTTCAGATTGACGTCGGCGGATGTCGGAATTTCAGAAGTCGATGCAGTAGCGTTGCGCAAAGAATCACAAACCATCACTCAAGCATCGAATGACTTTGATCTCAAAGGTGCCATCGCAAAACACATGGAGTGGAAGGCCACATTACGCAACGCGGCACTCCACGGCAGCACATTAGACATTGAGACGATTAAGCGCGACGACTGCTGTGCGCTGGGAAAATGGCTGCATGGTGAAGGCTCACGACAATGGCAGAAGGAGCCTAAGTTTCTCGAATTAATCGACAAACATCGTGACTTTCACTTGTGCGCCGCTCATGTAGCGCACACCATTAAAACGCAAGGTCAGGATGCCGGACTGCAACTATTGCAAGGGGGCTCCAAATTCTCACAATGCACCCAAGCAGTAGTCGTCGCAATCAAGTCGTTGATGATGATCACCGGCAATAAACGCCCCGCAGGGAAGATGATGACGCTGCCTATGAACACAAATTTGCCAGTTATGTCTATCAGCGATTCGCAAACTGAAGAACAGTGGGAAACGTTCTGAATGAATGCTAAGTAATGCTGCTCGAATGTCGCTTCTGTGACTCTATCTATTGAGCTTGTCTACTTTACAGTTTGAATGCCCTCAGTGCTTGCCGCTTCTATCAAACTCTGCAAGGTGATTAACTCCATGTGATGTCTGACAGAATTTTTAATCACCTGCCACATTTGCGGTTTTTCGAGGCCAACAGAACTGCATGCAGTGTCGACTACTGACCCAGCCTCTATTGCAGAGAAGATATCCGCCAACGTAATGTGTGCAGGACTTCTTGCCAAAGAATAGCCGCCACCAGGACCGCGTGCACTCTTCAGAATTCCTGCATTTTTCAGCTTGGCAAAAATTCGCTCTAAATATGAAATGCAAATTTCAGTATGTGTTGCTATCTCGACCAACCGCACAGGTTTATGGTCAGTGTTCAGTGCGATAGCCATAAGTGCCAAAATTGCGTGCTTACTTCGGGCTGTGAAATCCAAACAGTTCTCCTCAACTCAAGTACCTAAATGCATGAGTCCCCGATAAAATTTAATGTCAGAGCGATATCAGATTGTGGGTACGCAAGTAATCTAGATTTACAGATCACCTAAAGTACAGAGCCTTCATTGAAGCAGGCGCTAGAAATTCTCCAAGTTTGAGATTAAGCTGTCCTTAAATGGCGACTTGTTGGCGACAGTCGGCGAACCCATCTTGACGTTAGAGACGTAGCCTACCAATTACCCGACGGACTGCCAGTTGTGTGGTAGCAGGCTTGTGATCTGGCTGGCCCGTTGTGTGGGCAAGCGTGTGAGCACATCCTTCAGATACGCGTCCGGGTCGTGCCAGTTCAGGCGGGCTGACTGGATCAGGCTCATCACGGCTACCGCTCGTTGCCCAGCGCGCAAACTTCCAGCAAACAGACAATTGTTGCGCGCCAAGGGCGATCGGTCGGATCTGGTTTTCAATCCAGTTGTCATTCATGGGCGATTGGCCGTCATCCACGAATTGTGATGGCCAACGAACACTCACCGCTGTAACACTATGTGGATAGTACCTGTGGAGTCACTAGGTCTAGCAGCCAACTGCCTCGGAAGACTTGGGCCTGCGCTGGCTACGAGGGGCTCTTCACACATCAGCTAGCGCGGTGCGAATGCCGAAGTTGTCTGCTGTAAATTGATCAGCAGCTGACGCTGCCGCACCTTCACCACTGTGCACCTTGTTCCGTTTGGTTACATAGCTCAGTGCAAAGCCAGCCAGGTAGGCCTCCAACTGACGAAGCTGATCCATCGTCTCTATGATCTCTTTGCGGGGACCACACATGGTTACATGGGGGGCTATTCAACAGGAGATTGCCGGATGCATACGCAAAGCTATCTCACAAGGTACGTCAATTCATCCGCGCTTCTCGAATGAATTAAATGATAAAATATTTCAATTGACAAAAAACATTTTTTTGAGCAAAATCCAGCAAAATCCAAGATGAGTTGAGTTGTCGACTCGGCAAACAATCGTTTGAAACGCACTAGGGTACCTCCCGAGCTCGTATTTGATAACGCGTTCTGGGGTAAGGAGCCGCCAAGGGAAATTGTCAGATGAAGAACTTGAAGATCAGTACTCGCCTATTCGCAACGTTCTTTGTGGTGCTAGCGTTGATGCTCATGCTCCTGTTGCTAGGAATTACCAAGGTCACTTCTTTACAACGAAACCTGAATCAGGTGGTCAATGAAAATGAGGTGCGAATCAGGTTAGCGACAAACATGTTGGTATCTGTGCAAAACATCAGCCGGTACGTACGTGACGTAGCTCTTTTGAAAGACAAGGCGTCTATCGAAAAGGAACTGATCTCCCTAAAACATGAACGAGCCATTTACGATCAAAATGCTCTAGAACTGAAGGCTCATATCGTTACACCAGAAGGTCTTGAACTTTTTGAGAGGATCAACAGCATCACGGAGCTAGCAAGATCCAGCAACAATACAGCCATTCGACTCGCCTTAAATGGCCAAAAAGATGAGGCAACAAATATCCTTATGGGCCAAGCCTTCTCGCAAGTATCTGAGTGGAAAGAGCTATTGACGGAATTCCAACGACTTCAAGAAAAACGCAACAAAAAAAGCGTAGACGACGCGAACTCCGAATCGCGCATTGCCAAAATTGAGATGTACGTCATTGGCACATTGACACTACTGATAAGCGTTGTGCTAGCTACTTGGATCACTCGATCTATTATTCAGCCACTGAATTTTGCAATCAAAGTAACTGAGCGTGTTGCAGATGGCAACCTCGCTACCGAGATTGATGGAAGGCGCAGTGACGAACTAGGTCACCTTTTGAAGGCACTTGCAGACATGCAAGAGAAATTGACCACAGTGGTTGAAACTGTTCGCAATGGCGCTGAAGGCGTGGCCCACAAAAGCTGTGATATCGCTACCGGAAATGTACAACTATCCACACGCACAAAGGGACAAGCCAGCGCTCTGGAGCAAACAGCCGCAGCTATGGAAGAGGTAAATGCGGCTGTACAACGAAATGCAGCAGGTGCCAACGAGGCGCAGCTGGTGGCCCAGCAAGCTTCACAGGTCGCACATCAAGGCGGAAAGGTGGTCGCGGAGGTTGTTGACACAATGCGCTCAATCAATGAGTCATCCCGGCAAATCAGTGACATCGTTGGCTTAATCGACAGCATTGCATTTCAGACAAATATATTGGCGTTGAATGCCGCAGTGGAAGCTGCGCGCGCAGGCGAACATGGGAAAGGCTTTGCAGTTGTGGCAACGGAAGTTCGTTCCTTGGCCGTAAGAAGCGCCGGAGCAGCTAGGGAAATTAAGGCGTTAATTGACGCGAGTGTTGAGCGTGTGGAATTCGGTGCAGAGTTAGTAGATAACGCGGGTAAAACGATGACAGAGGTGGTTCGCAATATCGAGCTTGTGAACGCTTATGTTGAACGAATTACTAACGACAGCAATGAGCAGAGCTTGTCAGTATCGCAAGTCAAAGAGGCCATCTCTCAACTCGACAATGCCACGCAACAAAACGCGACCTTGGCAAGCGGAATGTCCAACGCAGCAAGTTCATTGCAAAACCAAGCAGGAGAATTGGTAAGAAGCGTTAGTTTCTTCAACATTAAGGCCAGGCCGCTCCTTTCAGATTGCGGTCTCGCTTAGTAGTCCATAGAAACTCGACAGCATGCGACAAATTGTGCGATACACCCGACAACTACATTCATAGAAATTGCCTTGTTGAATTCCATGCAAATCTGCGCCCCCAGTGGATCACTTCCAGTTGGAAGTGAACATAAATTGCACATTAACTTGTGCAATTTATGAATCATGTTACTGCCAAGGGCCTTTAGGCTCTTTGCAATAGCTTGCGACGAGATTGTAGGAGCGCGAGTCCTTCACTTCATCCTCTCGAACTAAGCGACATGTTGTGCTTCCTTTACGCATCGTACTGTCTACGGTAATCAGTCCGAAGTTCTTATCGTCAAGTTTCCAGTAGCCAACAGAAGCATCAGGTGTTTTATCTAACACCTGCTGGATCAGTCGCATCTTGTGCACTGCGAAGTCACTCGACGCGGGTGTAAGGCTGGAGCAGCTAGTCAGCGCAGCACAGATCACTATTAATGCAATCGTTGCTATCTTCATTGGATCAAAACTCCACTTGTGCCAGGCGCCGTAACGGTACCGGCTGCCGTAGCTGGTGAAGCAGGAGTAGCGACAGCCAAAGGAGCTGGCGCGACTGGTACCGGGACAGCGGCGGCACTAGGTACTCGTGTAAAACCCATTGCGATCAAACTAGCTTGCAAAGTCTGCAATGCTGCAAGGCTTTGTGCACTACCAGTGGTGCGATACTCAAAAGCTGCTTGGCGCGCTTGGATGAATAATGCGCGAGCCTCCGGGGTCAGTGCAGGCCTATTGGCGCTCTCCATCATTCCTTCACGATGACGTTGCTCATCCCAATCGTGACGATCTTCCCCGCGCTTATGACCATAATTTTCTTCGCCGCGCCCTCCATTCCCAAGGCTGCGTTCAGTGCCTTCACGTCTGAAGCTTTCAATCTCAACTTTCTGGCCAGACATTCCGGAATAGTTTTCGCTACGACTGGATTCGCTACGACTGGAGGCTGACTTACCACCCTTGCTATCTGCCAATACTGGCTCAGCAAGTGACATGACCATAGCCACGCTAGCGATCAATGTGAAAACGGGTTTACGCACTTTTGACTCCTGTAAGTTAGGGAGCAGAAAGTATTTCGACAATAAATTAAGAACGCCTTAAAAAAGCATGCATGGCTATGTGCGTTACGGTTAGTTACTAACAAAAACAGTCAGGACTCAAGGTCGTGAAGCGATTCCGCTCTGCTTATGAACAAGCTCACTATTTCTTTTACTTAATAGAACTTTAAGGTGAACCGATCAGAATTTGATCTGACACCTAACCGGTGTCTATCAATACTTCATTTAAGAAAGTTCACCTATGAAAAAAGCAATTGCTTCCGCGTTCCTGATGGTCTTGACCGGTGTGGCGATGGCAGGTCCATCCTGCGATGTACCTAAGGAGAAGTGGATGAACGAAGAGGCCTTTAAGAAGGATCTTGCCGCTCAGGGCTACCAGATAAAGACCTTCAAAGTGTCCAAAGGATGCTACGAAATCTATGGCACAGACAAAACTGGCAAGCGCGTCGAAATTTATTTCGACCCAGCCACTGGCAAACCCGTACTTTCTAAATAATTTGAGATGAACCACACCACCCGATCAGGGAGCTGTGGAACACCAATTATTAAATAAGATTGAAATGAAACCGACGCCACTGCCAACTATCACTCCCATATGGGATCGCTTTGTCAGAACCTTCCACTGGACCTTAGTCCTATGTGTGATGGTCAACTACTTCTTGATTTCGGACGGCGAAGTTATCCATCGTTGGACTGGCTACCTGGCGTCGGCCCTAGTGTGCATGCGCATCGTTTGGGGATTCATTGGCTCCAAGCATGCGAGATTCAGAGATTTCACGCCATCGCCATCCAAAGTTGTTCACCATGTAAGAGCGATGTTTTCGGGTGAGCTAGAACGCCACTCAGGCCACAACCCATTGGGTGCCTTAATGATGTTTGCACTTATGGGAACAGTTATTGGTTTGGGAGTCAGCGGCTGGATGCAGACCCTAGATGCATTCTGGGGCGAGGAATGGCTGCAAGCAATTCATGAGTTTCTCGCCAACACTCTTATCGCGTTGGCCACCTTGCACGCATTGTCTGCGATCGTCATGGGACGGATTGAGCGGACCAAGCTAATCAAGGCAATGTTTACCGGCGAAAAAGAAACATATTGATTGCCACTTTATTTCGGATGCAAGGAGATTGAATGCCGGTTTTAGAAGACATGATGGATGAAGAGTACAGCGTTGATAAGGATGCTGCGGTCGAGAAAAGTACTTGGATCAGCGTCGTCATAAATTTGGCGCTGACTTTCTTCCAAGTAGCAGCGGGCGTGATCTTTGGCTCCCAGGGCTTAATTGCCGATGGCATTCACTCACTCTCAGATTTAGTAGCCGACTTCTTCGTACTATTGGCAGGCCGTCATAGCAGTAAGGATGCTGATGATGATCATCACTATGGACATTACCGCTATGAAAATGCAGCCTCACTGGCTTTAGGGCTCTTACTGCTAGCTGTAGGTGTAGGCATGGCATGGAGTGCTGTTGGCAAGCTGCGTGCGCCTGAGACGATCTCCGCGGTAAGCACCGTGGCACTTTGGGTAGCGCTATCTGCGTTGTTGGTCAAAGAGTTGCTATTTCGCTACATGCTAGCAGTAGCGCAAAAAGTAAAGTCAAGCATGCTGGTAGCCAATGCGTGGCACGCACGATCGGACGCGGCCTCTTCGTTGGTGGTTGCGATAGGTATTGGTGGCAGTTTGCTGGGCGTGCCTCTGCTCGATCCAATTTCTGCACTGATCGTCGGACTGATGGTGTCCAAAATGGGCTGGTCATTTTCCTGGAATGCTTTGCACGATTTGACAGATCGTGCAGCCACGCAGGAGCAGACAGAGGGCATTCGTAGGGAAGTCCTGAAAACTCCGGGAATCTCTGGACTTCACAATTTGCGAACTCGCAAGACCGGCGACCTACTACTGGTTGATGTCCACCTGGAAGTGGACGGGTGTCTTTCCGTACATCAGGGCCACGACATTGCACTTGAGGTGCGTCGGCGCGTCATGGAAAGACACCCCGTGCTAAACCTCATGACACACGTAGACCCTGTTTAGTTCGAATATCTCCTCGTATCGAACCAACCAAGAGCCAGCTTTTTAGTCCGGCAAGATATTCGCATGAAAACCACTCAGTGTTTGCACCTCGAAATCATTGCTGGAGTTGATCCCAAACGGATCCAAGATAGAGGTGGAGGCAGCGAACTCATGCACGGCGAACCAGGTACTCAGCAGAACGCTGAGCCAAGTTCCATAGATAGCCAGAACCACGTCAGGAGGCACTAGCAAGGGTGGCTTAGCGGCAGGTTTGTTGTTCAAGAAATCTGGACGCCTGGTTACCCATGCGCTCTTTCAGTTGTGGGTTGTGAATGACGATCTGGCACTCCTGATTGTGGGAGAGAGATGCAGCATTGCTTATGTCTCCGCGGAGTACCGGACACAGCAATTTTTACCTTGCTTCTTCGCTTGGTACATGGCGGTATCCGCATATCGCATCAGCAGCCCCATATCCTGTGCATCATCTGGAAACAATGAATAGCCCAAACTCGCAGAGACATGGGCGGTAATGTGCATATCAATCGACACCGGCTCTGCGATAGTCTGAAGTATGCGCTGCAATACAGCGTTGATCTCCTGATCACCCTCCAAATTCGTTAACAGCAGAACGAATTCATCTCCACCTAAGCGACCCACTGTGTCGTGTCCGCGAACGCATTGGGTAAGTCGCTTTGACACAGTCATCAGCAATTTGTCGCCTACATCATGTCCATGGGTGTCATTGACTTGCTTAAACCCATCCAAATCCAGGTAGCAAATGGCGAGCTTGTGATTGGCCTGCACTGCGATATCAGCGGCTTGTTCTGTACGCTCGGCAAACAGTCGGCGGTTTGGTAACCCCGTCAGGGCATCGTGAAACGCTATGAAATGGGTCTCCGCATAGGCCACCTTTTGATCCTCAATCGCCTTGAGCGCTGTTTTCTGCGCGTTTTCGAGGTTCAGCGTCGCGTGCTTGCTGGCGGTAATGTCGACATAGGTGATCAGTGTCCACCCCTCAAATACGGCGATACCGGTAATGTCAATCCAACGACCATCGTGGGTTTGGCGCTCAAAGTGGGTACCGATGCGTTGTCGCATCAAACTGCCCAGCTTGCCGTAAACGGCCTCCCACGTTTGGTCTCCGTAATCTCCTCGTGCGACGTTAAGGCGAATCAAATCACCGAAGCTAAATCCTTCTTTCGCCAAGACTTCATCTGGATACCCAAGCATTTCTTGGAACCGCTTGTTGTAGCGATGCAGAAGCAACTGTTCATCGAACAATGCCACTCCATAGGGCAGGCTTTCCACTATCCCGGATAGCAATTGGCGTTGCGTTTCCAGATGACTCTTGGCTGCCTTGAGTTCCGTGATGTCAAACATGACGGACCGAGTTCTCAGCAAGGATCCATCGGTGTTGTAAACCGCACTGGCAGAGACGCTGACCTGTCGTGTTTTACCCTTGGTTCCAGTCAGACGGAATTCCAAACCTTCGATACGGCCATCTCGCCTGAAGCGGGGAAACTGGCTACGAAATAACTCCTGACCTGCTGCATCGAAATACTGAGCAATGGGGGTTCCCAGTAAATCGCCCTCTTCCGCTTCCAACCAGATCAAAAGCTCTTCGTTGAGTTGAATGATTTCGCCTGCTGAATTCAGGGAGTAATACCCGAAGGGGGCTTTCAGGTAGAGGTCTCTGGCATCAGCCAACGCACTTTCCAGTTGGCGCTGCAGATCCTTTTGAGCGGCATAGGCCTGTTTCAAACTCGCGGATGCATTGGTATGCCGTAAGGTAAGCCACCCAATCAACGAGTTGGACAGGACAAACGTAAAACTAATCAATGCCCCGTTCAAGGTAACTTCAAAACTCCAGAACGGTGGCTCAAAGATATAGTGTCCGGCCAATGCACTGAGAAGCATGACCATGACCCCGGGGCCGACACCCAGAAAGAAATACGCGAGAAATACCGCCGGGTAAAAGGTCGTGAACGCCAAGCCAGCTTCAACGGGAAGAATGAAAAAACGCAGACCCAGTGCCAACAAAAACAGGACGGCCGCGAGTGCGTAACGGTACGGGCGGGCGAGCTTGCGGGTTCTGCGTAACACGTCAATCAACACAACCCCCTTGATCAAATTCGGCCATGCTTTGGAGCTGTCGGATGACTCAAATTTCGGTGCAACGTTTCTTCAAATACTGCACGGGTAAAAGGCTTGGTCATAAAGTCGTTCATGCCACTGCGAAATGCCTCTTCTTTGTCTGACTGCATGGCGTTTGCTGTCAGGGCAATGATGGGCGTTGAAGTATTGGGGCCTTGGTTGGCGCGTATGGCCTGGGCCGCTTCAAAACCGTTCATCTCTGGCATTTGAATATCCATCAAGATGACTGAATATTGCCGTGCGAACGCTGCGGCTACGCCTTGCTTTCCATCCGAGGCAACATCTACGCGATAGCCCAGTTTGTGAATGAGTGCGGTGGCTAACTTTTGATTGATAGGATGATCTTCCACAAGCAGAATGGAGATTTCACTCACCACAGACGAGGACTCTGACAGTGGGTCAGAAATGATGTGATCTGCTTTGAACTGCGCACCAGCGACAGCATCCTCAGAAGGATCCGCATTTGCAAAATCTTGCAACTCTTTCAAGGGAAGTTCGAACCAGAAAGTACTTGCTTCGCCAAGGGTACTGTGCACACCAATGGTGCCCCCCATCCCTTCCACGAGTTTTTTACAAATCGCCAGGCCCAAACCTGTGCCGCCAAATTTTCTGGATGTGGAGGTATCTGCCTGGACAAAGCTGCTGAACAACCTCGGCAATACAGAAGGATCTATGCCAATTCCCGTGTCTGTGACAGAAAATCGCAGACCATTCGGCGCTTGTAAGACCTCTATTTTGATTTGCCCATCGTGGGTGAACTTGATAGCATTCCCCACCAGATTGAAGAGTATTTGGCGCAGGCGA
>Ga0228698_1001359_pt1 | contig 12241 bp, 13 predicted proteins | sample McNCre117_Aug_MG_FD_178015 | JGI IMG/M metagenome (GOLD analysis project Ga0228698, IMG submission 178015) | Freshwater microbial communities from McNutts Creek, Athens, Georgia, United States - 1-17_Aug_MG | ecosystem: Environmental > Aquatic > Freshwater > Creek | place: USA: Georgia...
GAAATCGCTCCAGACGACATTCACTTGCCCGGTATCTATGTGCATCGCATCGTGCTCAACGCCACGCCCGAGAAGCGCATTGAAAAGCGCACCACCCGCGACCGCAAAATCTAAAGGACAACACATCATGGCTTGGACTCAAGACGAAATGGCCGCACGTGCGGCAAGCGAACTGCAAGACGGTTTTTATGTGAACCTCGGTATCGGCATTCCGACGCTGGTGGCGAACCACGTGCCTGATCATGTGGAAGTGTGGCTGCAAAGTGAAAACGGCATGCTTGGCATTGGCCCGTTTCCTTACGAAGATGAAGTCGATGCTGACCTCATCAACGCAGGCAAACAAACGGTGACCACCATCAAGGGCTCTGCGATTTTTGGCAGTGACCAATCGTTTGCCATGATCCGCGGCGGCAAGATCAATCTTTCTATCCTTGGTGCGATGCAAGTGAGCGAGAAGGGCGATTTGGCCAATTGGATGATTCCCGGCAAGATGATCAAAGGCATGGGCGGTGCGATGGATTTGGTCGCCGGCGTTAAGCGCGTCATCATCTTGATGGAGCATGTGGCAAAAAAGAAAGATGGCACGGAAGACCTCAAAATCTTGCCTAATTGCACCTTGCCTTTGACGGGCGTTGGCGTGGTGGACCGCATCATCACCGATTTGGCTGTGATGGATGTTGTGCCTGAGGGCTTAAAAGTGATTGAGCTGGCACCTGGCGTTACCCGTGAGTTCTTGCAAAGCAAAACAGGCGTGACGTTGCTCTGAGCGGCGCGTTAGACTCGAACCATCCATAACTCAAGGAAACACCATGAAAATTTTGGTTGCTGTTGACGGTTCTAAATCTTCGTTGAACGCGGTGAAGTACGCTGTGAAGTTAGCCTCTAATTTACGCAGCGAAGACCGCATCACGTTGATCAATGTGCATGACGACCAAGGTCTACGCCATGCGCAGCAGTTCGTGGGCAAAGAAGGCATTGCTGATTACCTGCGTGATGTCAGCGACAAAGAGTTGAAATCAGCGTTGGCTGTGTTGGTCAAAGCGGGTGTCAAACACGATTGCATCATCCAGACTGGACATGTGGCTGAGGTGATTTCTCAGGTCGCAGACAAAAAGTTTGACTTGGTTGTGATGGGCGCTAAAGGCCGCAGCGGCCTGATCGACATGTTGGTAGGTTCTGTCGCGCAACGCGTCATGGCCACATGCAAGAAGCCTGTGTTGCTGGTGAAGTGATCGTCCAAACGGACACTTTTTTCATCCATTGAAAAAGCCGCTCTGTTGAGCGGCTTTTTTTGATGTGGAGCGGGTGATGGGAATCGAACCCACGTTATTTGCTTGGGAAGCAAGAGTCCTACCATTGAACGACACCCGCATCAATTACAAGCATTGTATCGATGCCAATTAGGCGGTCGCGTTACGCTATCTTTTTAATTTTGGGGTGTTGCTTTAGGGCTAAATAGCGCAGCGATCACATTCACCCAATCCATCACCTTGTGATCGAACTTCTCTGTCCTGTGAAATGTCCTATGACGACCATCCGCGTTGCCTTTGGTTAACTCTAGCCAACCGTCTTGTTCTAAATTTCTGAATAAAAGACGAATAGTGCTTTCAGCGTAGTCAAGAGATAGGTATAAATTTTTTAGTGAAACCCCTTGATTTACATCTAGGGCGGCCAGTTCCAAGAATAAATCGTAGCCAGCGTCAGTCCCATACAGCGGTAGGTTTTTTCTTTCCCATTCCCGTAGCTTTCTTATCGCTTTGATTGTCTGAGGCCTTGTTAGACGTGTCATTTGGGCTACTGATGTTTAACTGTGAGGTGATCTTATTAATGGAATGAATTAACGATGAAAATCATCGATTTATTTTTATTATTTTTAATTTTGAGTGCGTATCTTACAAAATTAAATATAAATTTGTAATAGAAATATCAGCGAAATTCGTTGATATTATTAGTAAAAATACAATTAATATTAAATTTTCTGAATTTCAGATTGCTAGATTTACGCTGAAAAGCGCACCGAATGCCATGACTAACTTGTATCTGTGACTCACAAAATTTAATGCATAAAAAAACAGCATCCACTAGGGATGCTGTTTGGGGATGACGGTTCTTAAAAATTCAGGCCTGATCGAGGGCTAACTGCATTACTTGACCTACTTGATCAAAGTAGTTGTGCGCAGCTTCTGTGGGAACCAAGTATTTGGTGCGGCGATTTTTACCTTCAAACACCGTGTCGATCATGCCAAGTTCGCGCAATTGGTCAAGTTTGCGGTGAATCGTGGCAGGCGAGGCAATCGTGTCCAAAGCCATTGCATCGGTGACGGTCAAAGGTTTCTCTTGCGCTTGACGCACCGCAATTACTTCGAGAAGCTTTTTGGCATCCAAATCCATTGCAGGCGCATGTTCTCCGCCATCCAGCGCGTGGATCAGGTTGAGAAAGCGCAAATAGATTTGTTTAGAGTCCATGAAACATATGCCTTTTGTTACATAAGTGATATCTGATTGTATACGTCGATATTGTTGAATTTATCGTAAAACCACGTATTCATGCTGGTTTTAAATTATTTCAATATATCGCCTAGGCATAGATATTTCATTTCTACATACTCATCCATGCCGTGATGAGAGCCTTCACGGCCAAGCCCAGACTGCTTGACACCGCCAAATGGCACGTGCTCGGTGGCGATGATGCCTACGTTGATGCCGACCATGCCGTATTCCAGCGCTTCGCTCACGCGGTAGATGCGACCAATGTCACGGCTGTAAAAATAACTGGCCAGACCAAACTCGGTGTTGTTGGCGGCATCTATGGCTTCTTGGTCTTGGTGGAAGCGGAATACGGGAGCAAAGGGACCAAAGGTTTCTTCGCGTGCGCACAGCATGTCGGCGCGCGCATCTGCGATGACGGTGGGTTGAAAGAATTGACCGTCCATTTTGTGACCCCCGACCAGCACTTTGCCGCCTTTGCTGATCGCATCTTGCACGTGGCGCTCAACCTTGTCGACGGCGGCTGGTTCAATCAGTGGGCCTTGCGCCACACCTTCTTCAAAGCCGTTGCCAACCTTGAGTGCTTGGACTTTGGCTGAGAACTTTTGCACAAACTCGTCGTACACCGCGTCTTGCACATAGATACGGTTAGCGCACACGCAGGTTTGGCCGGCGTTGCGGTATTTGCTGGCCATGGCGCCTTCAACGGCGCTGTCGATGTCCGCATCGTCAAACACAATGAAGGGCGCGTTGCCGCCAAGCTCTAAGGCTAGCTTTTTGATGCTGGGTGCAGATTGCGCCATCAAAATGCGGCCCACTTCGGTGGAGCCGGTGAAGCTGATGTGGCGCACGATGTCGCTGCTGCAAAACACCTTGCCCACTGCAATGCTGTTGTCGCTGTCTGCTGTGAGGATATTCAACACGCCAGCAGGAATGCCTGCGCGAATGGCCAACTCCGCAGCTGCCAAGGCGGTGAGGTGGGTGAGTTCGGCAGGCTTGATGACCACAGGGCAGCCCGCGGCCAAAGCAGGCGCCACCTTGCGGGTGATCATGGCCAACGGAAAGTTCCACGGCGTGATGGCGGCACACACGCCGATGGGTTGCTTCAACACCATCAAACGGCGGTTGTTGTCGAACTGGGGCAGGGTTTCGCCGTTGACGCGCTTGGCTTCTTCGGCAAACCACTCCACAAAGCTGGCACCGTAGGCCACTTCGCCTTTGGCTTCGGCAAACGGCTTGCCTTGCTCGGCCGTCATGATGCGGCCCAAGTCTTCTTGGTTGGCCATGAGCAGGTCAAACCACTTGCGCAAGATACCGCTGCGCTCTTTGCCTGTTTTGTTGCGCCATGCGGGCCATGCGGCATTGGCTGCATCGATAGCCGCCGTGGCATCTGCAGGGCCTAGGTTGGCCACATCCGCCAGTTTTTTGCCAGTGGCTGGGTCATGCACATCGAAGCGGTCGGTGCCTTTGACCCATTGGCCGTTGATCAAGGCATCAGTCTTGAGTAGGGTGGGGTCGTTCAACAAAGAAAGGGGCGCTGTCTTCATGTCCATGAGGGTCTCCAGATTCAATTCCTTGAGCATACCGCTGGCCTAGTACCCGTGATGACTCTGGTGCGACACCCAAATCTATAATTTAAGGATGACTACACCCAAATTCACCGTCGCCGATATTCGCAAAACATTCTTGGACTTCTTCGAATCCAAAGGCCACACGGTCGTGGCTTCTAGTCCGCTGGTACCAGGCAATGACCCCACCTTGATGTTCACCAACTCAGGCATGGTGCAGTTCAAAGACGTGTTTTTGGGCTCAGACAAACGCTCTTACGTGCGCGCGGCCTCTGTGCAAGCCTGTTTACGCGCGGGGGGCAAACACAACGACTTAGAAAACGTGGGCTACACCGCCCGCCACCACACCTTCTTTGAAATGCTGGGCAACTGGTCTTTCGGTGACTACTTCAAACGTGAATCCCTCAAGTGGGCTTGGGAGTTGTTGACCGAGGTCTACAAACTGCCCGCCGACCGTTTGCTTGCCACGGTCTACCAAGAGGACGACGAGGCTTACGACATTTGGACCAAAGAAATTGGCCTGCCACCCGAACGCGTGATTCGCATTGGCGACAACAAAGGTGGCCGTTACAAGAGCGACAACTTTTGGATGATGGCAGACACCGGCCCTTGCGGACCTTGCTCTGAAATTTTCTACGACCACGGCGACCACATTCCTGGCGGCCCTCCTGGCAGCCCCGACGAAGACGGCGACCGCTTCATCGAAATTTGGAACAACGTGTTCATGCAGTTCAACATGGACGAAACCGGTGCTGTCACCCGCTTGCCTGCGCCCTGCGTGGACACTGGCATGGGTTTGGAGCGCTTGGCCGCGATCTTGCAGCATGTGCACAGCAACTACGAAATCGACATCTTTGATGCCCTCATCAAAGCCGCTGCCCGCGAAACCGGCTGCACAGACTTGGGCCACAAGAGCCTGCGCGTGATTGCCGACCACATCCGTGCCACGTCGTTCTTGGTGAGCGATGGCGTGGTGCCTAGCAACGAAGGCCGTGGCTATGTGCAGCGCCGCATCATCCGCCGCGCGATTCGCCACGGGTATTTGTTGGGCCAGAAAAAACCGTTCTTCCACAAGCTCGTGCCTGACCTGGTCAAGCTCATGGGCGACGCGTATCCCAACATGGTTAGCCAAGCCGAGCGCATTGCGTCGGTGTTGAAAGCGGAAGAAGAGCGCTTCTTTGAAACTCTCGAAATCGGGATGCAAATTTTGGATGCTGCGCTCGAAGGTGGCATCCAGGTGTTGCCTGGCGAAGTGGCCTTCAAATTGCACGACACCTACGGTTTCCCACTTGACTTGTCGGCTGATGTTTGTCGCGAACGTGGACTGAGTGTTGACGAAGCTGGCTTTGCCGCTGCGATGGAAAAGCAAAAGGCCCAAGCCCGCGCAGCAGGTAAATTCAAGATGGACAAAGCTCTCGATTACACCGGCGCTGGCAACACGTTTGTCGGCTACGACGATCTCAAAGCCAAATCAAAAGTGGTGGCAGTGTATTTGGAAGGCAACTCAGTGGCTGAACTCAAACACGGCCAAACTGGCGTGGTGGTGTTGGACACCACACCGTTCTACGCCGAGAGCGGTGGCCAAGTGGGCGACGAGGGCACGCTGGTTAGCGGCTCGGCTCAGTTCGCTGTCGAGGACACCTTGAAGATCAAGGCCGATGTGTTTGGTCATCACGGCACTTTGACCCAAGGCACCCTAGCTGTGGGCGACCATGTGGAAGCACAAGTCAATACAGCCGTGCGTGCCGCCACGGTGCGCAACCACTCGGCCACCCATTTGATGCACAAAGCCTTGCGCGAAGTGTTGGGTGACCACGTGCAACAAAAAGGCAGCTTGGTGAATGCCGAGCGCACACGCTTTGACTTCGCGCACAACGCGCCCGTGACCGATGCACAGATTCGCGAGATCGAAGCCAAGGTCAACGCCGAAATTTTTGCCAACGCTGCTGCACAAGCGCGTGTGATGGACATTGAGTCGGCGCAAAAAACGGGTGCCATGATGTTGTTTGGCGAGAAGTACGGCGAGACCGTGCGCGTGCTCGACATTGGCAGCAGCCGTGAGTTGTGCGGCGGTACACACGTCAAAGCGACGGGTGATATTGGTTTGTTCAAAGTGGTGGGCGAGAGCGGCGTGGCCGCTGGCGTGCGCCGTATCGAAGCCGTCACAGGTGCGAATGCCTTGGCGTATTTGCAATCCCTGGAAGGCATGGTGGTGCAAGCCGCTGGCGCGCTGAAAGCCCCAGCCACGGAGCTGAATGCCCGCTTGGCTCAAGTGCTGGACCAAGTCAAAAGCCTCGAAAAAGAAGTCTCGACCCTCAAAGGCAAAGTGGCGGCTGCTCAAAGTGATGAGTTGCTCACGCAAGCGTTGGACATCAAAGGCATCCAGTTCTTGGTGGCCAAGCTCGAAGGTGCGGATGCCAAAACTTTGCGCGACACCATGGACAAGCTCAAAGACAAGATGAAGTCGGCAGTGATCGTCTTGGCCGCGGTGGACGGCGAGAAGGTGAATATCGCTGCTGGCGTGACCGCTGACAACGTGGGCAAAGTCAAAGCTGGCGAGTTGGCCAACTTTGTGGCCCAACAAGTGGGCGGCAAAGGTGGCGGCAAGCCTGACATGGCGATGGCCGGTGGCAGCGATGCGGCGGCTTTGCCCAAGGCCTTGGCCAGCGTGCAAGCTTGGGTGACTGAGCGCGTTTGATGCGCTTGCTCACACGTATGAACGCACGCAACTGCGTCGCGCAAACAAAGGCCCAACAGGTGTTGGGCCTTTTTGTTGGGCTGATCTTCGCTTGGGTTGCTTCCAACTTTGCGACTTCCAACGCTTGGGCTCAGTTCGATAAAACGCGTTGGCCTGCCAACGTGCCCACGCCCCACATAGATGCGGCTGATTTGCAGGGCAAAACCTGGAATGCCACAGAGTTAGCAGGCAAAGTGGTGGTCCTTAACTTTTGGGCCACGTGGTGCGCACCGTGCAAAGACGAGTTGCCCACGTTACAAACGTTGCATGACATCAGCGACAGCCATACCGTGGTGCTCACCATCAATGTGCGCGAACCAGCCGCACGTGCGGTGCGTTATATGCAAAGCACAGGCATGACATTCCCTGTCATTGCCGACCCCAAAGGTGAATTAGCCAAACGTTGGGGCGTGACGGTGTACCCCACCAGCATCCTCATCGCACCCAACGGCCAAGTGCGCTGGCGCATCGTCGGCGATGTGGACTGGAGTGGGCCGCAGGCCAATGCTTGGTTGGCTGATGTACGCCAAAACGCTTCACCCATGAGCGTGGCGGCCAAGCCCCTACAGCGCAAGCCATAATCCACCCGCTTCGCGTTTCTTGCGCGAGGTGACCTGCCTTCGGGGCATCTGGGTATGTGCCGACAGGTCTCTTCATTTATTCGGAGCTCTCTTTCATGACTCTCGTGCGTCGTTCCCTTCTCAAGGGGGCCGCAGCCGCGTGCGCCCTCACTGGTGTGCCTGGCTTTGTGTTGGCCCAAACTTCTTCTACTGCCGCTCGTCGTTTCGAGCCACAAGCGGGCCAATGGCGCACGTTTGAAGTCACCACACGTGTCGATTTGGTGGATGCCAAAAGTGCCTCGCGTGTGTGGCTGCCAGTCCCCAGCATCAACTCCGATTGGCAGCGCTCGCTCGAAAGCAATTTCAGCAGCAACGGCACCTCACGCATGGTGAGTGACGGCGTGGACGGTGCACGCATGCTCTACACCGAGTTCGCCGCAGGCGTGACCCCCTTTGTCGAAATCACCAGCCGCGTGCAAACCCAAAACCGCTTTGTAGACATCAGCAAGCCCAGCAAACAAGCCTTCACACCCGAAGACGCTGGCACTTTGCACTACTACACCCGTGCTACCCATTTGCTGCCCACCGATGGCATCGTGCACACCACTGCACTCAAAGCCACGCAAGGCGCAAAAACCGATGCGCAAAAAGCCCGCGCTATTTACGACTGGGTCGTGGCCAATGCTTGGCGTGAACCCAAGACACGCGGCTGTGGCGAAGGCGACATCAAAGTCATGCTGGAAACCGGCAATTTAGGCGGCAAGTGCGCTGACATCAACGCCTTGTTTGTGGGCTTGTGCCGCTCGGTGGGCGTGCCTGCGCGCGACGTCTACGGCATCCGTTTGGTGCCTTCGGCCTTTGGTTATAAAGAGTTGTCGGGCAATCCTGTCAGCTTGAAAGGCGCACAACACTGCCGTGCCGAGGTGTACTTGCAAGCCCACGGTTGGGTGGCGATGGACCCCGCTGATGTGGCCAAAGTGATGCGTTTGGAAACCCCAGAGTGGATCAAGCGCACCGACAACGCCGTGGTGCAACCTGTGTACAACCGTCTGTTCGGTGGTTGGGAAGGCAATTGGCTGGGCTGGAACACCGCGCACGATGTGGCCTTGCCTGGCAGTCAAGAAGACCGTTTGGGCTTCTTGATGTATCCCGTGGCAGAAACGGCTGAAGGCCGTGCTGACTCTTACGCGCCTGACACCTTCAAGTACCAAATCACTGCGCGCGAAATCAAGGTGTGATGCCGGTCTTCACAGCGTGATGCTCAAGTGCCGCTCGCTGTGAAATTCACGGGCCTCACCCGTGATGGGGTCGGTGAAAGAAATACTTTTGGCCAGCAACTGCAGCGGGTGACTGAAATCTTCGTCTGCATCTGGCCCGCGCAAGACCGTGGGATAAAACTGATCTCCCTCCAGCGCAAGACCCAGCGCCATCATGTGCACGCGCAGTTGGTGGCGCTTGCCACTGACAGGCTCTAGCCGATAGAGCGCACGTGTGCCAACGGTTGTCAGCAGGCGAATGTGTGTCTCGCTGTTGGGCTCACCCGGCACTTCTTGCGTTCTAAAAAAAAGTGCGTCGGGCTGCAAACGACTTGTGTGAACGCGCGGCAATTCGAGTGTGGGGTTGAATGCCGCCACCGCTTCGTACACCTTGTGCATGGTTTTGTCGCGAAATAGCGCGTGGTACGCGTCGCGGTCTTGCAGGCGTTTGCCAAACATCACCAGCCCTGCGGTTTCACGGTCAATGCGGTGCAGAGGCACGAGGTCGTCATTGCCTGTCAGGTGTTTGAGCTGTACCAACAGGCTTTGCTGCACATACCGACCTGCAGGCGTGACGGGCATGAAGTGCGGTTTGTCAGCTACCAACAAATGGTCATCTTCAAAAACAATGCTGGCCTGCTCGGGCAGCACGGGTTCGTTGGCGATGTGACGGTAGTAGTAGAGCTTGGTGTGCGGCGTGTAGGCTTGCGTTGCCGCCACTGGCTGGGCGGCTTCGTTGAGCACCAGCTGATGCTCAAACCGGTGTAGCCACTGTTCGCGGGAGATGTCGGGCATGCGCGCCAACAAAAAATCCAACACCGTGGGCCATGGCCCAGCGGGGAGTGATACGCGGCTTGGGCCTACACCGTTGCGCGTTGGAAGACGCATGGGCATGGTTGCGAAGCGTTAGACCTTGGTGAACACCAAGTCCCACACGCCGTGACCGAGCTTCAACCCACGGTTTTCAAACTTGGTCAGTGGGCGGTAGGCGGGCTTTTCGGCAAAGCCGCTGGGGTCGGTGGCCGTGTTTTTGAGCAAGGGCTCCGCTGACACCACTTGCATCATTTGTTCGGCATATGGCTCCCAGTCGGTGGCCAAGTGCAGGTAGCCGCCGGGTTTGATGTGACGTGCCAAGCGGTTGACGAATGCGCTTTGAATCAAACGGCGTTTGTGATGACGGCTCTTGTGCCAAGGGTCTGGAAAGAAGATGTGCACGCCGTCTAAGCTGTTTTCGCCCAGCATGTGGTCCATCACCTCCACCGCATCGTGTTGCACGATGCGGATATTGCCAATGTTCTCCTCGCCACAGCGTTTGAGCAGCGCACCCACGCCAGGGGCATGAACCTCGCAGCACAAAAAGTTATCGTCAGGGCGTGTGTGGGCAATCTTGGCCGTGGCATCGCCCATGCCGAAACCAATTTCCAAAATCAACGGAGCCGTGCGGCCAAAAGCAGCGGCTGCATCCAAACGCTCGGCTGTGTAGGGCAATAAAAATTGCGGCCCAAACTGTTCAAACGCTCGCACTTGACCTGAACCCATGCGGCCAGCACGCAACACGTAGGTTTTGATGACGCGCATGAACGGCGCGTTGGTGGTTGTGGCATCTGGGGTGGTGGGCGTGTCAGCGGTGGTCATAGCAGGCGAGTCTTTGAATAACCCGTGATTATCGCGGGCGAGTGGCTTACCATGAGCCATAAAAGTGAGGTAATTCAAAAATACGAGGGTAATGGATGCAAGAAGTACTTGAATTTTTTCAGCGCTACCAGCGCGAATTTGATGAACAAAACTGGCCTGCATTCGCAGCGCTATTTCATGAGCCTGCGTTCAGTGTTCGGGGCGATGGTTCGGTCATGTCCATCCCCACGCACTCAGAGGGTGAACGTCTGTACGCCGCTGTGGCACACACTTGGCGCAGCGAAGGCTATGCCAAATTTGAGATGCAAGACTTTGAGGTCCTGCACATGGGTGGCGATAGCCGCTTGGTCTCGTTTGACTGGCTCATGCTGCGCGAGGGCGGTCAGCTCATTCGGCGCTGGCGTCAGTCATATCAACTGATACGCACGCCACAGGGCTGGCGGCTGATAGCATCGACGTTTCACCGGGATTGACCCATCGTTGCAAAGCTGCTTCAACAGTCGATAAGCATGGCATGAGTCCCAATACCTTTGCCGCCGTATTGAGCGCAGCCAACGGATCGTTAACATCCAACGCCTCAGCCCCATTTTGCTTGCTGAGTTTTTCCCCGTTCTCACCCAACACCAGCGGTGTGTGCATGTAGTGAGGCGTGGACAAGCCCAGTGTGTGTTGCAGCACGATTTGGCGTGCAGTGTTGTCGGTCAAGTCCGCTCCGCGCACGATGTGGGTGATGCCTTGGGCGGCATCGTCCACCACCACGGCGAGTTGGTAGGCCCACAGGCCGTCTGCGCGGCGCAGCACAAAGTCACCCACTTCTTTTGCGACATCTTGTTGCTGCTTGCCAAGTAAGCGGTCTTGCCAAACCAGAGGTGTGGGGAGTTTCAAGTCGTCGATCACGCGTTGCACGTCCAAACGCCATGCGCGGGCGACTTTGCCATTCAACCCGCGGCGGCAGGTGCCAGGGTAGACCGCTGCATGGTGTCGCTCACGGGTGTGGCCTAACAAGGCTTGTGCATCTTCAATTTCTTTGCGTGAGCAACCACAAGGGTAGGCCCAGCCTTTGGCAACCAAACGGTCGAGTGCCGCTTGATACGCATTACCGCGCTGCGATTGCCACAGCACGGGGGCATCTGGCGCAAGGCCACAGGTGGCGAGCTGCTCAAGGATGCGTTGGTCTGCGCCGGGTATGCAGCGCGGTGCGTCCACGTCTTCGATGCGCACCAGCCATTGACCGCCGTGCGCGCGCGCGTCTAACCAGCTGGCGAGGGCGGCAACGAGCGAGCCCGCGTGGAGCGGGCCCGTAGGAGAGGGCGCAAAGCGACCGATGTAGCGCACAGAAAAATCACACGCGTTGCCCGCGTGTGAACCTATTACAAACGGTGTGCCGATTGGCAAACTGCCAAGGCCAGTTCAAGTCCAGACACAAACGCATCTTCGACGCGGTGACCCAGGTGCCAATCACCGCAGGTGCCCAGACCGTTGGCGGGGTTGTATTGGTGCGACACACCCAGTGGCGTGATGGTTTTCGCGTAGAGCCATCGGTGCACTTCGGCGTGGGTAGGCTCGGCACGAATGCCTGTGAGCTCTGAGAACGCACGCAAGAGCTTGGCTTTTACACGTGCTTCGGTGTCCGTGATGTGTTCGTTGGACCAAGCCGCGCTGGCTTGCACAGTCCAGCGTTCAACCTTGCCGCGACCTGGTTTGGACGACTCACGCGCCAACCATGCAATGCGGTGGTGAATGCTGCGAGCCGCATTCCACTGAGGGCCGATGTGCAGGTCAGGTTGTGTGGCGTTGGGGAAGGCGAGCATCAGCGTCCAGCATGGGGCTACGTCCACAGCGTCCATGGCTTTGAGCCACTTGGCATCTGCCGCTTCTTTGCCAGATGTTTTGAGCAAGTTCTCGGCTTGTACCGAAGGAATGGCCAACAACACATGGTCAAAGCCGGTGAGCTTTTGAGCCACTTCTTTGCCTGAGCTGCTGTTGACAGCATGGAGG
>Ga0228698_1001360_pt1 | contig 12241 bp, 15 predicted proteins | sample McNCre117_Aug_MG_FD_178015 | JGI IMG/M metagenome (GOLD analysis project Ga0228698, IMG submission 178015) | Freshwater microbial communities from McNutts Creek, Athens, Georgia, United States - 1-17_Aug_MG | ecosystem: Environmental > Aquatic > Freshwater > Creek | place: USA: Georgia...
CGTTGCGCAATGACGAGAAATTTGCCTTTGTGGCTGCATGGAAATACAAGGGGAGCGAGCTTAAGGCAACCTTGCACCGTGAGGAGCTGCAATTCAACGAGATCAAGCTCTCGCAGCGGAGCTATAAATAATTGATTATGAACCTTACGCTAAAAATTTGGCGCCAGAAAAATGCTTCCGCCAAAGGCGAGATGATCGCCTACGATGTTGCGGGCATTTCACCCGATAGCTCTTTTTTTGAAATGCTCGATACCCTCAATCAACAGCTCATCACCACCGGCGGCGATCCTGTCGCTTTTGATCATGACTGTCGTGAGGGAATTTGTGGCACATGCAGCCTCTACATTAACGGTCGTCCGCACGGACCGGTCAAGGGCGTTACCACTTGTCAACTGCACATGCGTTCGTTTGCTGATGGCGATACCATTCATATTGAGCCGTGGAGAGCCAAGGCGTTTCCGGTGATCAAAGATCTCATTGTTGACCGCAGTGCGCTTGATCACATTATCCAAGCTGGCGGATTCGTGTCAGTTAATACCGGTGGAGTGCCGGATGCCAATACCATTCCGGTACCGCGCGACAAGGCTGAAGCAGCTATGGATGCGGCGAGCTGCATCGGCTGTGGCGCTTGCGTGGCGGCGTGTGCCAATGCTGCGGCAATGCTCTTTATCGGAGCGAAAGTGTCGCACCTTGCGCTGTTGCCGCAGGGAAAAGCGGAGGCAAGCAAGCGGGTACAGATGATGGTTTCACGCATGGATGAGCTTGGTTTTGGCAATTGCAGCAACACCTATGCCTGCGAAGCTGAATGCCCAAAATCAATCAACGTGGTCAATATTGCTCGCATGAACCGGCAGTTTATCGGCGCAAAACTTTTTTCGGAGAGAGAAAAGGCTCGCAGAGAATCTTCTTGAATCTTCACTCTTCCTGAAATTCGGCGCGTCAACGCTCTTTTCACCGCGTTTTCTGCTTGCTCTACAGTTAAAAATGTTATACTTTCGATGCAACATCGGGAACTTTTGGCATAGCAAAGTTTCACTACAATAATCACTCTTAATAACTCAAAAACAATAACCATTATGGCAAACGGAAGCAACGATCTCTCAGGTGCTATCAGCAACCTTATCGAAACATTTGGCAAACTTGCACAGCAGCAGGTTGAGCTGCTCAACAGCGGCATCAAGGCAGCAGCAGAGCTTGCACAGCCACTCGGAAAAACCGCCACCGACCTTGTTGGAAACGTGGTTTGCACCCTGAATCAGGTTTTGCAGAACATCTCTTCAGCGATTGCTCCTAAAAAGTAAGCGTCTGGTTTTTCAAAAAAAGCGCCTTATACGTTCAATCGTGCAAGGCGCTTTTTTTTTGCACTCGCCGCCACTTCGTCGTGCGCTCTCGTTGATGCTTCTATGTTTTGAATCGAAGATGTTATCTCTCTTGAAAGCAATGCCGAAATAACACGTTGTCTGTATGATCATCCAGAACTCTATCGCTGCTCTTTTTACCACCACTTATGGTAGTGCGCCGCTCTCCGTCGCGAAAATACAGGGCGATGCGTCAAGCCGCCAGTATTTCAGGGTTTTCGGCGCAAACGAATCAATTATTGCCTGTTATGATCCGGCGTTTGAAGCTGCACCGTCAGGCAGCTACACGTTTTTGCTGATGCACGAGTTGCTGTCGCGCCATACTATTTCGGTGCCAGCAATCAAGGCGGTCGATGCGGAAAAAGGGCTGTTGCTGCTTGAGGATTGCGGCGATCTTCTTCTCCAAAATATGGTTAGCTCGCCTGAAGCGCACTTGCTTCCCGAGCGCTATCACGAGATTTTCGACATTCTCATCCAGTTGCAGTCCATTCGTGGCGACGAGAACGAGATTCCGTTTAGCCTCAGTTTTGATCGCGAGAAGCTGCTGTTTGAGTTCGATTTTTTTATCGAACATGCGTTGCGTGGCTACTTTGCGCCGCTGTTTGATCAGCGTTCGATTGGTGCGTTGCGTCGCGAGTTTGAAGCTGTTTGCGAGATTTTGGTGAAGCCGCAACATTTTGTGCTGAACCACCGCGATTTCCATAGCCGCAATATTCTGATACACCAGAATCGACCGGTGCTTATCGACTTTCAGGATGCCCGCATGGGGTTGCCGCAGTACGATGCGGTTTCGCTCATTCGCGATTCGTATGTCCAGCTTGATCAGGCGCTGACCGAAACGCTGAAGGCGTACCACTACAACGCGCTTCGTCGCCACGATCTCTGCACCATGAGCTTCGACGAATATCTCTACTACTTTGATATCATGGCGTTTCAGCGCAACATCAAGGCAATTGGGACGTTCTGTTATCAGACGATGGTCAAAAAAAATAGCACTTTCGAGCACTCTATTGCGCCAACGCTCGCCTATCTTCCCGACTACATCAGCGCACGAAGTGAGCTGAGAGCTGCCGGAAAATTGCTGCAACCGCTGCTTGACGGAGTCGCACCATGAAGGCGTTTATTCTTGCTGCCGGTCTCGGCACTCGCCTCCGTCCGCTGACTGTTCACCTTCCGAAACCGCTGATTCCCGTTCTCAATATTCCCAGCCTTTTCTACACCATTTCGCGGCTGAAACAGGCGGGCATCAACGAAATTATCTGCAACATTCACCATCACGCCGACGTGATGCGCCGCGTTGTCGAATCGAGTCATCTGCCTGACGTGACCATCACCTTCTCCGAAGAGCCGATTATTCTTGGCACGGGCGGTGGCTTGAAAAAATGCGAAAAGCTTCTTGGCGATGAGGATTTTGTGCTGGTCAACAGCGACATCATCACCGACATTGACTTTCGGGCGCTGGTGCAGCATCATCAGTCGTCTGATTTGCTTGGAACCTTGACGCTCCACGCAACGCCGGATGCGGCGACGATCGGCACGGTTGGAGTTGATGGTGGTCTGGTCAAAGATTTTGCCAATCGGCGGAACACCAACCTCCAATCGACGCTCATCTACACCGGCACGGCGGTGCTCAGCCCGAACATTTTTCGCTTTATGAGCGCCGAATATTCGAGCATCGTCGATACGGGATTTACCGGTTTGATTGATAACGGCGGGCTTGGCTATTACGAGCATCATGGGTTGTGGATGGATATCGGCACCATGCAGAGCTACTGGCGGGCGAACCTTGACCGAAGCGGCGTGATCGGTACGTTGGCGGTTTCGATGCAGTCAGCCGTAGGAATTTCGCCCAACGCCCTTGCGCCAGATGCCGTCATCAGCGCCGATGCCGCGATCTCCAGATCGGTGATTGGCAGCGGTTGTCGCATCGGTTCAGGGTGCTGCATCACCAATTCGGTGCTGTTGCCGAACGTTGCGGTGAAAGCTGGCACGGTTCTCACCAACGCGATTGTCGATCCATACAGCGTTACCATTATGAATGAAGCACAAAACGAACCCGAACCATGATGATAGCCACCGGACTTGACCTGCTGCTCAGCACGACGGAGAGTATCAAACACCGCTCCATTGGATTGCTGGTCAACCAAACCTCTGTCACGCAAGATCTGCGCTACTCGTGGAACGTGCTGAAAGCGCAAGGTTTGCAGATTCGACGGATTTTTTCGCCTGAACATGGGTTGTTTGCGACGGAGCAAGATCAAATTGCGGTCAGCTATCAGCCAGAGCTTGGTTGTGAGGTAGTCAGCCTCTACGGCGACACCGCCGCGACGCTCATTCCCGATCCGGCGCTGCTTGATGGTCTCGACCTGATTCTTTTCGATATTCAGGATGTCGGTTCCCGTTACTACACATATGTCAATACGTTAGCGCTTTTTATGGAGGCTGTTTCTGGTAGAGATATTGAAATCTGCGTGCTCGACCGACCGAACCCGCTTGGCGGCGAGATGGTTGAAGGTCCACTGCTTGAGCCGGCATTCGCCTCATTTGTCGGCGTTTTTCCTGTGCCGGTGCGCCACGGTATGACGGCTGGCGAGTTGGCGCTTTTCTATCGTGCTACCAAAAAGCTGGACGTCAATCTCACCGTCGTCAGGATGGATGGGTGGCGGCGTTCAATGCTTTTCCCTGAAACTGAATTGCCGTGGATTCCACCTTCGCCGAACATGCCAACCTTTGCGACGGCTGAAGTCTATCCCGGCATGTGCCTGTTTGAGGGGCTGAATGTCTCCGAAGGGCGCGGCTCCACTACGCCGTTCCAGCTTTCGGGTGCGCCGTTTATCAATCCTTACGAGTTTGCCGAACGGTGTGCCTCATATCAGCTTGATGGTGTGCAGTTTCGTCCGCTCTGGTTCAAGCCGACTTTTCACAAATTTTGTGGCGAGGTGATTGGCGGCATCTGGCAACAGGTAACTGACCACGCCAGCTACCGATCCTTCGCCACTGCGGTTGCCATGACGGCGGCGCTTCACGAACTCTATCCAGACGACGTGCAGTTTTTGCGCGGCGTTTATGAGTTCAACGACACGATTCCCGCCTTCGACCTGCTCGCCGGCAACAGCCATATTCGCACCGCAATCCTGAACGGCAGCGCTGTCAATACCATTCTTTCGTCGTGGCAGCAGGATGAAGCGGCGTTTTCGCGCATCAAGCCTGAATTCCATCTTTACCAGTCATAAACCATTACGCTTATGCAGCCCATTGATCTTGCTATCATTACGCTTTTTCTGGTTGGCAACACGCTGTTCGGACTTTGGCACGGTAAAAGCAACAAAAGCAGTCGCGACTATTTTCTCGGCAATAAAAACTTGCCGTGGTTCGCTTCGATGCTCTCCATTGTTGCCTCCGAAACCTCCGTGCTCACCTTCGTCAGCGTGCCCGGTCTTGCGTATCGTGGCGACTGGAGCTTTCTGCAACTTGCGATGGGCTACATTGTTGGCAGAATTTTGGTAAGCGCCATTCTTCTGCCGATGTATTTTAAGCATGGCGTCAGCTCCATTTATGAGATTATCGGACTTCGGTTTGGCGCTCCGATGCAGAAGGTTGCAGCGGTGGTTTTTCTTGTAACTCGAACGCTCGGCGATGCCATTCGTTTTCTTGCAGCGGGCGTGGTGGTGCAGGTGGTTACTGGCTGGTCGCTACCGCTTTCGGTGATGATTATTGGCGCGGTTACGTTGGTTTACACGCTTTCGGGCGGCATCAAAGCGGTGGTGTGGCTCGAAAGTTTTCAGTTCAGCCTTTATCTACTTGGCGGCGTGCTCTCCGTCCTTTTTCTGGTGAACAGCATTGATCAGAGTTTTCCTGCCATCATCACGTCGTTAGTCAGCGCTGGTAAGCTGAACATGATCAACCTGGATCCGCACTTTTTGACCAATCCGCTCACCTTTTTCAGCGCCTTTATTGGCGGGATTTTGCTCTCGCTGTCGTCGCACGGCGTGGATTACATGATGGTGCAGCGCGTGCTTGGCTGCAAGAATCTCAGCGCGGCACGAAAAGCGATGATCGGCAGCGGCTTTTTCGTCTTTTTCCAGTTTTCGGTTTTTCTGCTTGCCGGTTCGCTTATCTCACTTTTCATGCACGGCGCTCCGATGGAGAAAGATCGCGAATTTGCCTACTTCATTGTCAACCATCTTCCCGCCGGATTGAAAGGATTGTTGATTGCCGGCGTGCTCTCCGCCGCCATGTCAACGCACAGTTCGGCGATCAACTCGCTCGCCTCCTCGACGGTCAACGATATTCTTGGCGGCAAATCGTCGCTGGCGATGTCGCGTCTTATCAGCCTCTTTTGGGCGATTTTGCTGATTTTGATTGCGCTCATGTTTGACGGCGGCAGTAAGGCGATGGTGATGGTTGGTTTGGAAATCGCCTCGTTTACTTACGGTGGCTTGTTAGGGCTTTTTCTGCTCTCCAAAAGCAAGCGGAACTTTCACACGGCGAGTCTCGCCATTGGGCTTGTCGCCAGCATGGCGATTGTTTTTGTGCTGAAACATTACGGGCTTGCGTGGACATGGTTCATTCTTGTCTCCGTAACGCTCAATGTTCTTGTCGTTTATCTGATGGATGCTGTCATCAAGGCGATGTCGCCGAAGCGGTAAATTTCTCTCATCAAACAACCTGAATGATGCCGATTCCTGATTTTCAGAACATGATGCTTCCGCTGCTCCGACTTTGCCGCGACGGGCAGGAGCACACCAGCCGTGAAGTGGTTGAGGCACTTGCGTCCGAATATCAATTGACTCAAGAAGAGCGAAAAACCATGACACCAAGTGGTCGGCACAGTATTTTTGATAATCGTGTTGCGTGGGCAAAGGCTCACCTGAAAATGGCACTGCTGATCGAAAATGTGCGGCGTGGCGTTTTTAAAATCACGCCAAGAGGGCAAGCAGTTTTGATAGAATCGCCGAATGGCATCAATCTGGCGTTTCTTCGCAAGTTTCCCGAATATCTTGCCAACCGAGGCGCTCATCAAAATCATCAACCGGAGGAAGAAAAGTCGCCGTTGTCGCTTGAGTTACAGGAGACAAAAACGCCGAGAGAGCGACTTGACGAGGCGTATATGGTGCTTCGCGAAAGCCTTGCCGAAGAGTTGCTTCTCCAGTTGAAATCTTCATCTCCCGCTTTTTTCGAGAAGGTTGTGGTTGAAGTGCTAGTAAAAATGGGGTATGGTGGCTCCATAAAAGATGCCGGCGAGGCTGTCGGTGGCAGTGGTGATGAAGGCATTGACGGCATCATCAAAGAGGATCGGCTCGGTCTTGACATCATCTACATTCAGGCGAAGCGGTGGGAAAACACCGTCTCGCGCCCCGAAATCCAGAAGTTTGCCGGTGCGTTGCAAGGCAAGCGTGCCCGAAAAGGCATTTTTATTACAACCTCTGATTTTTCAAAAAGCGCCGTCGAATTTGTTTCGGCGATTGAGAGCAAGATTATTTTGATTGATGGTCGCCAGCTCGTCGGCTTCATGATTGATTGCGGTGTCGGCGTTGCCACCGATGATATCTATGAGCTGAAACGGCTCGATTCGGACTATTTTGAAGAGAGCTAAATGACCTTCGATGACCTTCGACGAACTTGACTCTTTGCTGCAACCCAATGTTCAGCAACTCCTTGCAGAGCATTCGGCTGACGATCCGGCGGCTTTTGCAATGAAGTTTCACGGTCGGAAAGAGCTGCCGGTTCGAGCAATGGCGGAGCAGCTCGCCTGCCGCCAGAAAGCCGCCAAAAAACTCCCGACGCTCTCAACACACAACCTGCTCTATACGCCGCTGGCGCTCGAACAATCCTCCGGTGAACGGGCGGCTGCCTACAAAGCCACGCTGCTGTTTGGGCAACGCGCCATTGATGTAACCGGCGGACTTGGCGTTGATACTATGGCGCTCTCGCGCACCTTTCGGCAGGTGGTGTATTGCGAGCGCGATCCGCTGCTCTGCCAGATTGTTGCGCATAACCTGACGCAATGCGGGATTACCAATGTTGAGCAACACAACGGCGAGAGCACCGGTTTGCTCGCTGCTTTTCCCGATGATTCGTTCGACTGGATCTCCGTTGATCCCGCACGCCGTGAGCAAGGAGAGCGCTCCATTGCGCTCGAAGCGGTAAGCCCAAACGTGGTGGCTTGCCACGATCTCCTGCTCCGCAAAGCGGCAAAAGTGTGCATCAAAGCTTCGCCCGCGCTCGAAATCAGCGGACTGAAAACGCTCTTGCCAGCCTTGCAAACGATTGTTGTGGTTTCGGTTGACCGTGAATGCAAGGAGATTTTGCTACTGCTCAATCATGCTTCGGCGGCAGATGCGTCGGTCGAGGTTAAGGCAGTTTGCTTGAACTCCGATTCTGCGGAAATTGTCGAGATTGTCGGTGATGGAGATGCGTCCAGAACCGTTGCCGATTCGGTGAAAGCCTATCTCTACGAACCCGATCCGGCAATTATCAAGGCGAAGCTTTCGCCGGTGCTTGCCAGAAATTTTAGCTTGGCGTTTGTGAACAAAACGGTTGATTATCTCACCTCCGACCAACACGTTGCTGCGTTTCCGGGCAGAATGTTTCGGGTGGTTGCGTGCGTGCCGTACAAGCCGAAAAGCTTCAAGGCATTTCTTCAGCAACACGCTCTTGCAGGAGCAAGCATTCAGCGGCGCGATTTTCCGCTCTCCACCGATGCATTGAGGAAAAAGTACCGACTTCTCGAAAGCGAGCGGGCATTTCTCTTGTTCACCAGAGACAGGAACGCTCAACCAATCTGCATCTACGCGCTCAGATATTTCGCTGGAGATGAAGCCGCTTCCGAATGTTGATCGCTTACAAAAAGCGAATTACAACGGGAACTTCAGACCCGTAAAATGATGAGGTATGAATTAAAGCGATGGTGGTTTCTTCCAAAATGAGCTACATTGTGTCCACAAAAAAGGAATACCACTATGACCGAAAATTCAGTAGTCAGAGCAAGGATTGATCCTGTAACGAAGGCAGAAGCAGCCGCGGTACTTGCTACAATCGGGCTTTCAGTCTCCGATGCCATCCGATTGATGTTGAAACGGGTCGTGGCTGAAAAGGCATTACCGTTCGAACCGCTCATTCCAAACGCTGAAACGATCGAAGCTATTAAAGCTGCACGCCGTGGAGAACTTGTGACGATCGGTTCTTTGGATAGCCTGTTTACGGATTTAAATGCGGACGATTAAACGAACCAATCGATTTAAATGTGACTATCGTCGCGAAAAATCAGGGTTACACGGTAAAAAACTTGACCTCTTGTTGCTACCGGTTATCACTCTTTTGATTGAGGATCAGGCATTACCACCTCATGCTGTCGATCATGCACTTGTTGGTTCTTTACATGATTGCCGTGATTGCCACATCAAGCCCGATCTGATTTTAATATACCGTAAAACTGACGACAACGCCCTTGAACTGGTACGTCTCGGCTCTCATAGTGAACTGGGATTGTAACTGTTGATCTTCCAAAAAAGGTAAATCTGCATCTATGCGCTCAGATGTTTCGCTGGAGATGAAGCAGCTCCCGCTGCGCCAGCCCGAAGCGCAGTCCCTGAATGCTGACGCGAATCTCGCCAACGCCCAGCCGCCGCATGAACTGGTGCATTTCCACTTATGACAGTTGAGGGCGATTCCGTTGTCAGTGGAAAATATCTGTGATTGAACTCTTTTGGCATGTAGAGCTTGGTTCTATATATTCAGTAAATAAAGTATTCTCACTGGTCGAACCGAAATAGTGCAGATTTTCAAAAACAAGTGGTTCTCAAAATTCGCCAAGGAGGAGGGAATCTTTGATAAAGAGTTGTGTGATGCGGTACGCAATGCCGAACGAGGACTGATAGATGCGGATTACGGAGGAGGAGTCATCAAACAAAGGATTGCTCGACCTCATGAGGGAAAATCTGGTGGGTTTCGGTCAATCATCCTTTATCGTCAGGACGAGAGGGCGTTTTTTGTTTTTGGCTTTTCCAAAAAAGACAAGGACAACATAAAAATAGACGAGGTACGGTGGTTCAAACAGATGGCAAAAAGTACTTTTGCTCTTTCAGAGGATCAGCTTGAAAAACTTATTAAAGCTGGAGATTTCCGGCTCGTAAAATGCCATGAATAAGATGAAAACATACAAGAGCGATGCTTATGCCGCGATCCATGAAACCATGTCCGGCATGTATGATGCCGGTGTTATCGACAAAAAGACAATGCGCGAGTTTGATGAAGCATGCCTGACACCGGTTCATGCGTTCAGTGCTACTGATATCAAAGCCTTGCGTGAGCGTGAGGAGGTGAGCCAGAGAGTTTTTGCCTTGTACATGAATGTGAGCAAAGATTCTGTCAGTCAATGGGAACGGGGGATCAAGAAGCCTGCCGGTCCAACGCTGAAACTTCTTTCTCTTGTGAAGCAGAAAGGGCTTTCGGCGATCACCTGATTGATTGAAAGTCCGCAGATTCCATGGTACACGTTGGAACAAAATCAGTGGCACCGTTACTGTAAATTATTCATTCAGACGTTTCGCTGGAGATGAAGTAGCTCCCGTTGCGCCAGCCCAAAGCGCAGTCCCTGAATGCTGACGCTAATCTCGCCAACGCCCAGCAGCCGCATGAACTGGTGCAGAATCAGCGTTCCCATTGTGATAACATCCGCTCGACCGTCGGGAATGCCACGTTCAATAATCTCGGCAAGTGTGCTCACTTTCAGCTTTTCGAGCAAGGCGTGCACCTCTTGGTACTGAAGCGCGTAGTTCTGCACCTTCTGGGCATCGAACTGCTTCAGCCCTTGGCTCACCTGCGCGATGGTGGTCAACGTTCCCGCCACGCCATAGACCTTTTCACGTCCAGCAAAAAAGGGGAGAAGATGCGCCGCGAGAAGCTGGTCGATGTGTGTTTTTGCTGCTGCAAACTCATCCGGCGATGGCGGTAGGGTTGAAAAAAATCGTTCGGTGAGGCGCACCGAACCGATATCCATGCTCACGCTTTCATCAAGCTTTTCAAGCGATCCCATGGAGATTTCGGTGCTACCACCGCCGATGTCGATGACGGTGAAAAGTTCCGGTAGATCGCTCATGCCAGCAACAGCGCCGCAAAAGGTGAGTTCAGCCTCCTCCTTGCCGGAGATGCACTCTATCAAAATTCCTGACGCACGTTTAACAGCGGCAATCACCTCCGCGCGATTTTTGGCATCCCGCAGAGCGCTGGTGCCGACGGCGATGATGGTTTCGGCTCCATGTTTGTCGCTTGCTCGGCGATATTCAACCATGCAGTCAACAAGTCGCTGGATTGCAGCGTGGTCAATGGTTTTCTCGGCATCGACATTTTTGCCCAGCCGCACAATGGTTTGCTGGTGATACACCGGCTTAATCTTGCCGCTCTTCGGCTCAAGATCCGCAATGAGTAGTAGCGCCGTGTTGGTGCCGATATCAAGAGAGGAGACTCTTTTCATGATCGTGATGGTAACGGGCGAATAAAAGCTGAGAGCCACTCATCTTCGTAGATGGTTTTCACCATCTCGTAGCCAAGCTCTTTGCAGAGTTTTTTGAGCCACGGTTCGTCATAGATAAGAACGCCGGAGAGAAGCACTTGCGCCGCCGGAGCGTATTTGCGGATTGCTGGAAGAGTGCGATCAATAACGTTTTTGTTGATGTTGGCAAGAATCAAATCGTAGCCCTCTTTCAGGTTCGCCACTAAATCTTCTTCGGCATCAAGGAGCTGGATGTCAATCTCCGAAGCGTTGTTCTCCGCAATGTTTTCCGCTGCATTTTCCACCGCCCAAGAGTTGTTGTCAAAGGCGAGAATTGGCAGTGTATTGCCGAGCTTTCGGGCGGCAATGGCGAGAACACCGGTGCCGGTGCCGATATCCATGATTTTTTTCTCCGCCAAGTTGAGCTGCTCCATCTGCCGAAGCATCAGGCGTGTTGTGGCGTGATAGCCGGTGCCGAAGGACATTTTCGGATTGATTTCGATCACAATCTGCCCAGCCTTAGCTTGCGTTCCCTTGTTTTTCTGCACAATCAGTAGCCGGTCGGATATCTCAATTGGCTCAAGCGTTGCCTCCCACTCCTCATTCCAATTTCTGTCGGCAATGACGCTTGACTGATAGTCGGGAACAGCTCCCAGCCTCTCCAATAGCGTAGCGCGAATCGCCTGCTCTTTCGCTTCCGTCCACTCCGCTTCGGGCAGATAGGCGAGCAGTTGGTGATCCTCCTCCAGAAACGATTCGACGCCTTCGCTGGCGAGCAGGGCAATGCAGAGTTCGTGCTGGTTGGCATCAAGTTCGAAGGCAAGTTCAACGTAATTGTTCACTCCGGTGTGCGGCATAACGGTCAGTTTTTAAAATGGTTATGGCGGAATATCGCCATCTCGTGTGGCACAGCATTTCAATCAGCAGTGATGATGCGAGAGCTAAAGGCGTAGCGTTTTTTGTAATACGGATCGAGCAGATTGTCAACCCTGACACCGCTTGTTGCCGCATGAGCAAATTGGTTTCTGCCGGTGGCGATGCCGACGTGGTCGATTCGGTTGCCATCAATGCTGAAGAAAATGAGGTCGCCGCGTTTCAGACTTTTTTCCGGCACCACGCTACCAAGCACGGCAAGCTCTGAAGCTGTTCGCGGGAGAATCATCCGAAACTGCTGCTTGTAGAGATAGTGCACCAATCCAGAGCAGTCAAAGCCGCCCGGCGCGTTTCCGCCGCCGCGATACGGAGTGCCTAACAGCTCATCAATGGAGTAGAAAAGCCCCTCAAACATTCGGTCGGACACCTTCAGCGGCAGCGGTTTGATGACGGCGGTACCGCCTCTTTCCGACAGACAGGAGATGTGCGATTTTCTCTTTTTTAAACTATATTTCGC
>Ga0228698_1001361_pt1 | contig 12232 bp, 13 predicted proteins | sample McNCre117_Aug_MG_FD_178015 | JGI IMG/M metagenome (GOLD analysis project Ga0228698, IMG submission 178015) | Freshwater microbial communities from McNutts Creek, Athens, Georgia, United States - 1-17_Aug_MG | ecosystem: Environmental > Aquatic > Freshwater > Creek | place: USA: Georgia...
GATCAACAGCGCGACGAATGAGCCTGGAAACCCGATCCACGACGAATTCAGCCACGGCGCGGACGCATTCAGGTATCTGGCGCTGACGGCCGATCAGATGTCCAATGACGAATGGGGCGGGAAGATCGCTTACCCGAAACTCTACAACGCATAGAATCGCCCCTGATTCTCCACCGGCAATACCGTGAGGTATCCCGACTATGGCTCAAATGAACGACGAGACGCTGAAGGCGATCACTGACAGCGAGATGCGCCAGGCGGTGGGCTACTGGTCCGGCAGGCTGGCTTTGCAGCGTCAGAAGGCGATGGTTTATTACCTCGCCGAGCCTAAGCTGGACTTGGCGCCGCCCGAGGTGGAAGGCCGGTCGTCCGTGATTTCGCCGGACGTGCGCAACACCATCGAGTCGATGCTGCCGCAGTTGATGGTGAAGTTCAGCGGATCAGATCGCGTGGTCGAGTTCCTGCCGACCAAGCCCGGAGAAGAAGGCAAAGCGGAACAGGCGACCGACTACATCAACTACCTGTATCACGTCAAAAACCCTGGCGACAAGATCACCTACACATGGATGAAGGATGCGCTGCTGTCCAAAAACGGCATCGTGAAAGTCTGGTGGGACACGCGCAGCGAGGAGACGCGGGAGGAGTACACCTGCATGTCGGCGGTGGAACTGTCCGACCTGATGGACGATGAAGAGATCGAGATTGTCGACCAGAAGTCCTACCCGGACGAGGAAGACGCCGATCAGCGGCAAGAGGCCATCCAGCACCTGACGGAGCAAATCCAGCAGGCGATGGGGCCGGCCCAGGCGGGTGACCAGCGCGCACAGCAGGCCATCCAGGCGATGCAGCAGCAGATCGCCGGCATCCAGGCCCAGCCGCCCGCGATGCTCTACGACGTCGGCTGCAAGCGCACCAAGCCAGGCGGTCGGGTCTGCGTCGAGAACGTCCCGCCCGAAGAGTTCTTGATCAGCCGCAAAGCCAAGTCCATCGCCGATGCCCCGTTCGTCGGCCATCGCGTCATGCGGACGATGAGCGAACTGAAGTCGATGGGCTACAAGAACGTCGACAACATCAGCGGCGATGACCAGTCCACCGCGTTCAACATGGAGCGCGTCGAGCGTCTCGGCTGGGACGACGAGATGGCCTACATCGGCTCTGACCAGCAACTGAGCGCCGACGACTCGCAGCGCATCGTCTGGGTGACCGAGTGCTACATCCGCTGCGACTACGACGGCGATGGCATTGCCGAGCTTCGCAAGGTCGTCAGGGCTGGCGGCGAGATTCTCGAAAACGAGATTGTTGACATCGCGCCGTTTGTCTCGATCACGCCGATTCCGATGCCGCACAAGTTTTTCGGCATGTCGGTGGCTGATTTGGTGATGGAAGGCCAGCGCAGCAAAACCAGCATTCTGCGCGGTGTGCTGGACAATATGTACCTGCAGGTCAACGGGCGCTATTTTGCAGTTGACGGTCAAGTGAATCTTGACGATTTGCTGACCACGCGGCCCGGTGGAATCGTTCGGATGAAACAAGCCGGAATGGCCGGCCGGCTGGATCAAGGCGCAGGCGACACGCAACTCGGGATGAGTTTGCTGGAGTACATGAACCAGTTCAACGAGGAATCCTCGGGCTGGACTCGGTATAACCAGGGGTCCGACGCGGATTCCCTGAACCACACTCTCGGCGGGGTAAACATCATCACCAATCGCGCCGACATGCGCCTTGACTTGATTGCGCGAAACTTTGCCGAGGGTTTCCGCGAACTGTTCCGCATGATGCTCAAGCTCTGCTCGCAGTACACGCAGAAAGAGCAGATCGTGAATCTGCGTGGGGAATGGTTCCCGTGCAACCCGCGGGAATGGCGCAACGGTTTCGAAGTGTCGATCAACGTTGGCCTCGGCACCGGCAACAAGGACCAGCAGGTTGCCCATCTGATGGCGCTCAGGCAGCAGCAGGACATGGGCCTGCAGATCCAGACGGCAACGCCTGAAAACGTCTATCAGGCGCAGGCAGAGCTTGTGAAGGCGCTGGGCTTCAAGTCGGCCGACAAGTTCTTCACCGACCCGGCCAAGGGCGCCCCGCGGCCACCGCAGCCAGGGCCGATGGAGATCGAGCAGATGAAGGCGCAGATGAAGGCGCAGACCGACACGCAGGCCAAGCAAGCCGAGATTCAGGTCGAACGCGAGCGCATGCAGATGCAGGCTCAGGTGGACACGCACCGGCAGCAGGTCGAGGCGCAGCAGAAAACCGCCGAGGTGGCCGCCGAGATGCAACTAGAGCAGTACAAAGCGGCGCAGGCCGACGCGCAACACCAGCGAGACATCGAGTTTGAACGATGGAAGGCCGAACTGCAGGCGCAGACGGCCATCTATCTGGAGCAGTTGAAGATGCAGGCTGCTGGAGCGGGCCAGGCGGCCCCGGTGGTGGCTCAGACGCCCGACGGCACGAACGATGCGTTGGCGGTGGCAATCGAGGGCTTCCGGGCGGCGCTTGAACAGATGGGGCGGCCGAAGACGATCATCCGCGATGCGGCCGGACGCGCCCAGGGGATCGCGTAAATGGCAACAGTCACGACTGGCGGCAGCGGGGCATGGTCATCTGTTGTTGTGAACGCGCCCTGGCCTGGCGGCACGCCTCCGGGGGCGGCTGATGACGTGGTGGTGGCCCTTGGGCACACGCTGACGGTTGACGGCACCTACAGCATCGGCAGCGACACGGGCAGCAATACTGCGATGCTGGTCAACGGCACGCTGACGTTTGACGCGACCAAGAACACTTCGCTGACGCTCAAGGGCAACGCCAGCACCGCGGCGGCCACCACGGCGACGATCAACATCGGCACGTCTGGCACGCCCATCAACGCAGGCAAGACCGCTGCGCTGGTCTTCGCCTCTGCTGCGCCGGCCAACTACCGTTACGGCCTGACGATCAACGACACGTCCAATTTCACGGTCTACGACGGCACCACGCGCACGGTCAACACGACCACAACGGCGAGCATGGCTGTCGGCGCAACAACCTGCACGGTGGCCGATTCCACTGGCTGGGCGGTGGGCGATGTGATCGTGTTTGCGCCGACTGATGGGACGTACAACCATTTCGACAAGCGCACGATCACGGCGCTGGCGCCGATCACGTTTTCTGCCACGACCTACGCGCACGCCTCTGGATGCCCTGTCGGCAACCTGACGCGCCAAGTCACGATTTCCTCAAGCATGGGCAGCGGCGCCAATTCGGCGTACATCCACATCCGGCACTCCAGCACGGCCAGCAACGGCCGGCGCGGCATCAACGGGCTGGCGCTGACATCCATCAGCACGAACAACGGGGCTACATCGACGACAGCGTTTGTCTTTGGAATCAACGGCGCCGGATATTACGATCCGTTTGTAGAGTTTCAAAATGTGACGGCATATAACTGCAGTCAAGGCAATGGGTTGTGCATTTATCAGGCATTAGCATCGACCGCATTTGTGGCGCAGCACATTGCAGCATTTTCAGACACAGCGACTTTTACGGGGAACAACTTAAGCCCAACATTGTCCACAAATTGGACATTTGATGATTTTGTGGTGTATGGAAGCGATGCCGTTGGCGCGGCAAGTTTGGCGTTTGGGATTGGCGCTCAAGGCATAACAATAAGCAATTCTAAAATATGGGCTTCAAACACCGGATTTGCTGGCGATGCTGGGAATGGAACTATTAGCAGTAGTTACGTTCACACGCAAAAAACATCAACAGCGGCGTTAAGGTTATCGGCAGGGACATGGAATATTAACGGCTCGCACATTGGCGATGCTTCACTCCCTGGGTCTCCATCGCTGCCGTACATTTTTCATATGGGATTTAACTACGGCGCAGTGGTTACAGTAACTGCGACCAATTGCTATTTTGGCACGCCATCGACATCGTTTGTCGGCAACCAGGCGATATCAAATCCAAATTCGTCTATCACCATCGTCAACAAGAATCAGGACGTGACCGCGCAGGAGCTTTACCTGCCAAGCGGCAACTTTTTCCGGGACAACTCGCCAGCGGCGCCCATGACGGGCATCAACCGCTCGAAGTCGGCCATCCGCGCCGACTGCAGCGTGTCGACCAAGGCGTTCTCTAAGACGACGACGTTCAACGCCACCAGCGGCACGGTCTACACCATCGTTGGGTATTTGGGCAAGGATGCGAGCGTCAGCGTACAGCCGTCATTCACGGCCAGCGGCACGGGCCTGGTGGCCGAGGGCGGCAGCGCATTGAGCTACACCATGACCGGCACCTACGGTCAGTGGGAAAAGTTCACGCTCAAGTTCCATCAGTCCACTGGATCGACGCAGACCGTCACGCTCACGTTTACCGCGCAGTCGGCGGCCGGCGGCAAGGCGTGGCTTGATGGCGTGCCGCAACCGCCGTTCATTGAGTGGTGCCAGCACTACGGCTACACCTACGACCCGGCCAACCCCTGGCGCACTGTGGACCCGTATGTCGTGCTGTCGGAGGCCGCAGCGGGTGCGCTGGACGGCGCTGGCTTCACCTACGGCGGCGGCACATTGACGATGACCGGAACGCATTCCATCCGCGACATGTACGACTACATGAAGTGGATCGACGCGGTGGATCAGACCGGCCTGCCGCCGATCATGACCACAAGCGACGGCGTGTCGTTCACGCTCGGCGCAAATCTGGTGATGGCCGCAGGCGCCAGCCTCACCGGCACGGGGTCGTTGTCCCTCGGCGCCAACACGCTGACCATCGGCAGCGGGGCGTCCACGACGGTGACGGTGACGTACAACAGCGGCGCCGCGGCCTGGGTGGTGGTTGCCGTGTCCGGCATCGTCAACGGCAGCAGGCTGCAGGTCTACGACACGACCGGGGCGTCCGAGCTTTACAACGGCGTGCCGGGAACCTCCAAATCGCTCAATGCGGTCTGGACGGCAAACCACTCGCTGCGCATCCGGGCGGCCTACCAATCGGGAACGACGGCGTATCTGCCCTACAGCACGACGGCCACGCTCACCAGCACGGGCGCAACGGTCACGCTGGCCCAGGTGGTGGATACGGTGTATGCCGGCATAGGTCTGGACGGCTCGACGCTGACCGAGTTCTCGGCAGACATCCCGCACCTGTATATCGACCTGAGCGGCGGCGGCACGACCAGTGCGCAGCGGCTCTACGCCTGGACGTGCTACGAGCAAACTACGTCGGGCGGGATTCAGTCTCTATTCGGCGTGGTGGTGGCCGAAGACACGCTGAACTTCAAGATCGACACGACCGTTGCCAATGTGCTGCTGTTCAACCTGTCGGCAAGCCCGGTGATTGTGGCCGGCGGCTACCTGCACCGGTCAGATGGTGCTACTGTGATCGCGGCAACCTCGGGCAGCATCCAGATGGACCCGAGCCGAGCCTACTCGGCAATTGACACGCAGGCCAACATGTCGAGCCTGGCGCTGGTTCACGGCCTGGTGACTGGTTCGCCGCTGGTGGTCACGCCAAGCACCCGCACGGCCGGCACGCTCACGCAGACGATCAGCGACAACTCGGGCACGATCACGGTGACGAGGACGGCCTGATGCTGTCAGCGCTTCAGATCGCAACGCAGGGGCTGTACGGCGCGCCCCTTGTCGGGCGGCTGGTGGCGCTGCAGGGGTTTGCGGCAGCAGGAGTCGGTGGCGGCTCATCGACAAGCGGGGCGCGCAAGCGCTACATCCAGCGGGTTGGCAATCGGCTGGTGACGTTTTCAAGCGCAGCCGCGGCCATCGAGGCGCTGGAGGCCGAAACCGCACGCAAGGCCACAACGCAGCCAGTTGAGGTCGAAGAACTGGCCGACGAACCGCTGCCCGAGGCGGTGCCGGTGGCACAGATCAAGCGAGCGGCCAAGGCATGGGGCGAAGAAAAGAAGGTTCTGGCGCTGTTCCGTCAGCGCGACTTCGGCGAGATTCTGGCGCTGTATCGCGTGATGCAGCAGTGGCAAGACGAGGAAGACCTCGAAGTTCTACTGATGGCGACCGCATGAATATCGACGCATTCCACCCGCACAATCAGCCAGAACTCGATGTTTTGACGGCCAACGTCAAACTCTGCGCAACCTGCATTCATGCGCGAAATCAGTATGGACAGCCATACACTGTCGGCGATCCGTCGCTATGCGATGCGGTGCCGAATCTGGTGACAGGCGACCGCGCCATGTGTGAATCCCTGCGAGTGGTTGGAATGCCTGCGCACCGCTGCGGGCTTGAAGGGGCATTGCATGAGTGACCGCACGACCATCGAACAGAGAATCTACCTTGGCAATCGCGCCAAGGAGGTGATCGAAAACGAGGCATACATCGCCGCGTTTGAATCCATCGAGCAGGAGATTGTCGAGCAATGGAAGAAGTCGCCCGCAAGAGACGAGGCAGGCCGCCAAAGTCTCTGGCAGTATCTCCAGATGCTGTCCAAGGTCAAGGCAACGCTGCAGACCACGATGGAAACCGGCAAACTGGCAATGCTGGATCTGGAACACAAGCAGACGCTGCGCGACAGGCTGCGTGGGACGTTTTCACGCGCAGCGTGATCAGCACGGCGGCCGGGGCCAGCGCTGGCTACATTCAATATGCGTCTTGCCCTGACCCGCTGGCAACTGAGATTGATGCCGGGTATTCGATTCCGGTGCGGGCCGGTGCGATTTCATATACTACTCGGTATCGGCAGACGCTAGAGCTTCCCTTGGTCAGCGGGCTATAGCTGATCGTTTTGCCCAGCGCAGTGATGCGTCGGCAGAGGTGCAACAATGGACAATCCGGCAACGGAATCCAATGCAGTGAACTTGGACGGCGCTGCTGCGCTGTTTGCGGCGGCTCTCGATCCCGAGGCGAAAAAGGAGCCGGCTGAGGAAACTCAGCCCGAACTCAAGGCCGAGGAAACCCAGACCGAGGAAACGCCGGCCGAGCCTGAACTGGTCGAGGTGGACATTGACGGGTTCAAGGTCCAACTGCCTAAGGACAAGGCCGACAAACTCGCGGCCGAGCGGCTGATGCAGGCCGACTACACCCGCAAGACGATGGCCGCGGCCGACGAGCGCAAAGCCGCCGAAGCCGAAAAGGCCAAGGTGGCGGCCGAGCGGCAGAACTACGTCACGAATCTCGCTCGAATGCAGGCGCAAGTCGAAGGCGCGCTGCAGGAGCAACAAAAAACCGTCGATTGGGATTCCCTTTTGGCGGCCGATCCTGTAGAGTATCTCCGACAGCGGCACCTGGCCGAAACCAGACAAGCCCAACTGGCGCAGATTCAACAGGCGCGGGTCTCGACCGAGGCCCAAATCAAGGCAGAGCAAGAGGCAGCGTTCAGGACGCACTTGGAGACGCAACAGCAAGCACTGCTTGCCAAGTTGCCCGAGTGGCGCGACGAAGCCAAGGCCAAGGCCGAGCAGGCGGCAATTCGTGAGTTCCTCGTGAAAGAGGGCTACGAACCGGACAGCCTGAACAACATCAACGACGCGAGAGCGGTGATTCTGGCCCGCAAAGCGATGCTGTATGACCAGATGGTCAGCAAGGCATCGGCTGCGGCAAAGAAGGTCGCCACGCTGCCGACGAAGGTCGAGCGGCCTGGCGGCAACGAATCCGCCCCCCTGGACAAGCGTACTGCCTCGTATCAGAGGCTCGCCAAGTCCGGCCGGGTCGAAGACGCCGCATCCCTGTTCTCGTCCCTTCTGTGAACCCTTAACGCCGAGAGGCGCTGGAGTTTGACATGGCTGCACCGACCAATACCTACCTGACGACTTCGGACGTCGCCCGCCGCGAAGACCTGTCGGACATCGTCTACCGCATCAGCCCGACGCAGACGCCGACCCTGAGCATGGCTTCGCGCACCAAGGCCACCAACACCCTGCACGAATGGCAGGTGCAGGAACTGGCCGCCGTCGCCACCACGCCCTGGAACGCGCAGGCCGAAGGCGACGATGCGTCGGCCAAGGCTGTGACCGTCACGGCACGCCTGACCAACCGCACGCAGATCAGCACCAAAACCGTGATCGTGTCCGGCTCGGAGCAGGCCTCGACGACGGCCGGCATCAAGGACATGCTGGGCTATCAGCTTTCCCTGGCGAGCTTGGAAATCAAGCGCGACATGGAAGCCGGCCTGACGCAATCCGACGTGCTGGCGACTTCGCCCCGGCAGTCCCGTGGCCTGCGCGGCTGGGTGGTGGACAACGTGAACCGCAACGGCGGCACGCTGGCCAGCTACACCGGCAACACCGGCTACACCGCGGGCACGCTGCGCAACTTCGCCGAGTCGCAGGTCAAGGACGTGCTGCAGCAGGTCTACACGGCCGGCGGCATGCCCGACACGATCATGCTGCCGCCGACGCTGAAGCAAACGTTCTCGGGCTTCACCGGCAACGCCACGCGCATGGACAAGTCCGAAGACGCCAAGCTGTACGCCTCGGTGGACTTCTACGTCTCGGACTTCGGCACCCTGGAAGCCGTCCCGAACCGCTTCATGGCGACCCGCGACGTGTTCGTGCTGCAGTCGGACAAGCTGGCCATCGCCTACTTCCGGCCGGTCTTCACCAAGGAAATCGCGGCCACCGGCGATGCCGAGAAGCGCGAACTGATCGTGGAGTACACGCTGGAATGCCGCGCTCCGAAGGCTCACGGCGCCGTCTACGACGTCCAGTGATGACATGACGGGGGCTTCGGCCCCTGTCTCCAACTACAGGAGCGATTCATGGCTGGCAATCTGAAACAAAACGCCGACTTGTCGATGGGCATTCAGGGCACCGACGGCACCGACGGCGAGTTCATCATCGTCCCGTTCTACTGGAACGGCGTGGTGAACACCGCTGCTGTGCTGGTGCTGGAAGGTCCGACGCTGACGCGCCGCATGATCGTCAAGTCGATCCAGCACGGCACCAGCGTGGCGGCGACGAACGCGGTCACGGCGACGGTCTACAAGGCCCCGGCGGGCACTGCCATCGGCTCAGGCACTGCGCTGCATTCCGGCACGGCCAACCTGCAAGCGACCGCGGCGACTCCGGTCACGCTGACGCTTTCCACGACTTCGGGCGTGGTTGATGTGGCGGCGGGCAACCGCCTCGGCGTCGTGATCAGCGGCGCAGTCGGCGCAGCCGGCGTCGGCTGCATCACCGTCACCCTGGCCCCGGCCTGACCTGGGCGCCCCCTCGGGGGCGTCTCTCTTAACGCCGCGAGGCGCTGGAGGACACATGGCACAGACGTTTGGCGGCGGGTTCGCCGTCATCAACACAACCGGCTTTACGGCGGCCACTGGCGCGGCGTCGGCCAGGTCAACGATCCCGACCGATTCGTCCGGCAACCGGCCGAACTACATCCGCGTGGCAGGCATCAACGAGTGCTATGTCAAGGTGGGCGATTCGGCGGTGGCGGCAACTTCCAACGACATCCTGATCCAGCCGGCCGACGCGATCTACCTGCAGGTTGGCAAGGCCTGCACCCACATCGCGTACATCCAGGGTACTGCAGCCGGCAAGATCAACGTGCAGGCGCTGGACAACTCCTGATGCGCACCGACATCCTGAACCCCGGCGGGGCAACGACAACGCTGGCGCTGCAGGACGGCGCGCTGATCAGCGGCACGACGCAGGATTGCACCCCCATTGCGGAGTGGTGCAAGTCGCGGCACAACGAGGGCTTCACCGGGCCGTCCAGCGACATGAAGCTGGCCGCCTCGATCCCGTTCGTGATGGTCGAGAAATACCTCAACGACAACCATCTGACAATGCGGGAATTGGCGCAGGACCAAGCCCACATCAAGCGGCTGATCAGTGATCCTGCGCTGGCGCACTTCCGGGTCTGGAATGGGCGGCTCTGATGGCCCTTGCCAATTACACCGACCTCCTCGCCGCGGTCGCGTCATGGGCTGACCGGACGGACCTGACGAGCGTCATCCCCGACTTCGTGACGGCTGCGGAGTCGCGGATCAATCGTGATCTGCGGGTGCGCCGCATGGTCACAAACACGACGCTGACCACGACCTCTGGCACGCAGACGCTGGCGTTGCCGACTGACTACCTTGAGGCCGAAAACCTGACGCTTTCGGGCACGTCGCCGCCCGGAGCGTTGTCGGTCATCACGCCGGAACTGATGGACCGGAAATACCCGGCCAACTACCAGACCGGCCAGCCTGTGGTCTACACGACCGTTGGCGCCAACCTCATCCTCGGGCCGACACCTGACGCGGCCTATGCCCTGAGCCTGGACTACTACCAGCGGCTTGGGCTTGCTTCGTCGTCGACCAATTGGGTGATGACCTACAACCCGATGGTGTATCTCGCCGGGTGCCTGTGCGAGCTTGGCATGTACCTGGGCGATGCGGATCGCGTGGCGCTGTGGGACTCGCGCTACCGGGCCGAGGTGGCGCAGTTGCAGGCTTCGGACGATGCCGGCCAGCGCAGTGGATCGACCATGCGAGTGCGGGCAATCTGATGACCCCGCTGATTGGATTCACGCCGGATGTCGATTCGTCCACGCCTGGCGCGATTCTGGACTGCACCAACGTCATCCCGTATGCCTCGGGCATGAAGGGGGCGCCGACAGCGGCGTCCATCAACGGCGTGCCTGCCCTGGCGGCTACCTGCGTCGGCGCGGTGGCGGCAACGCTGCTGGACGGCACGCGGCGCGTGTTTGGCGGGACGGCTTCCAAGCTCTACGAACTGAGCGGCGGCGCATGGTCGGACGTCTCCCGCGGAGGCTCCTACTCGCTCGGGGCAGATGACCGCTGGGACTTCGTGCAGTTTGGCAATGCCACGCTTGCCAGCAACAAGTCCACGACGATCCAGCGCAGCAACCTGGCGGGCGCGTTTGCAGACATTGCCTCGGCACCCAAGGCAATGGCAATCGAGGCGGCTTCCGGGTTCGTGGTGGCGTTCAACACCAACGACGGCACCTACGGGGACTCGCCGGATCGGTGGTGGTGCTGCGCCCTGAACGATGAAACCTCGTGGACGCCAGCCCTGTCCACCCAAGCCAACACCGGGCGCCTCGTCTCGACTCCTGGCCCGATCACCGCGGCTAAATCGTTTGGTGACCAGATCATCGCCTACAAGGACCGGGCGGTCTACCTGGGGCGCTACGTCGGCTCGCCGGCCGTTTGGCAGTGGGACTTGATCCCCGGCGACATCGGCTGCGTCGGTGTTGATGCGGTGACCGACATCGGCGGCGCTGGGCACATCTTCGTCGGGCGCTCCGACATCATGCTGTTCGACGGCACGCGGCCAGTGAGCATCGCGGACGGCCAGGTGCGGCAATGGTTTTACAACAACGTGAGCCAGGCCTACCTTTACAAGACCACCGTCGTTCACGACAAGCAGCAGAACTCGGTGTGGATCTTCTACCCGTCGCTGGCCTCTTCCGGCACGGTTGATGAGGCGCTGGTGTACTGCCTTGTCACCAAGCAATGGGGGCGGGCCACGCAGACCATTGAGTCGGCGCTGAACTACGTTGCGGCCGGCACGACCATCGACGGCATGGCAAGCGTGAGCGCAACGATTGACGGCCTGCCAAGCGTGAGCTTCGACTCGCAGTATTGGTCGGCCGGTGGGCGGTTTCTGACGACAGTGACGACGGGCCACCAGATCAGCAGCATGACGGGCGTGGCCGGGTCGAGTTCCATGACCCTGTATGACGTTGGCGATGACCAGACGGTCAGCAGCCTGACGCGCATGCGGGTGGCGTATCAGAGCAATCCGACGACGGCGACCGTGACCGGATCGACGCGGAATGCTCGTGGTGCGGCGCTCGGCTCTGGCGGCTCGGGCACGTACTCAAGCGGCAAATTCGACATCCGGCAGTCGGGACGATTCCACCGGGCCATCGTTTCGGCCACCGGAGACTGGAAAGCCGCGGCGGTTGATTTCGACCTGAAACCGGCGGGGCAGCGGTGAAGCTCAACGAATCGCCGCAGATTGTCGGGGCGCTCGGCCAGGTCAAATTGGTCGAGTTTCTGCGCGAGGTGGCGAAGAAAGTCAACGCCCTGGCGGCGGGAAACTTTGCGGCGAGAGAGAATACCGGCACTGCGGCGCCAACCACCGGAACCTGGGCGCAGGGCGATATTGTGCAGAACAGCAATCCCGCCGAGGCCGGTGGCGCGGGCTCCAAGTATGTTGTGACCGGGTGGATTTGTACGGTAGGCGGAACCCCTGGCACATGGTTGCCGATGAGGACTCTGACGGGTAACTGATTCCTAACGCTGCGAAGCGCTGGAGCGAGCATGGCAAACATCACCACGA
>Ga0228698_1001362_pt1 | contig 12229 bp, 18 predicted proteins | sample McNCre117_Aug_MG_FD_178015 | JGI IMG/M metagenome (GOLD analysis project Ga0228698, IMG submission 178015) | Freshwater microbial communities from McNutts Creek, Athens, Georgia, United States - 1-17_Aug_MG | ecosystem: Environmental > Aquatic > Freshwater > Creek | place: USA: Georgia...
ACTGGTCAATAAGTTCTTTGGGGATGGTGGGCAGCACCTGTGCTGCCTTGGGTTTGCGTGTCTTGCTCGGCATTCATGTTCCTTGGTGACATGTTATGCCTCACACACAAAATTACTGACAGGCTCCGCTGTTTCAACATCACCATGATCTTCATGCAGCATCATGCGGCATGAAATCAGGCTTGGGTTTTCATGCATGTTATTTCTCCGTTTGTGCGCAAGGCACATGGAAAACGACAGCGACCACACCCCCGTATCGGAGGTGCGGCCGCTGCCATTGGTTGGTTTTAGTGAGCCATTTGAGATGCTGCAAATGCACCATCTGTTTCTGACGCTGTTTCGAAAAGATCGTCGTACAGATCGGGTAAACGGTCGCTGCACACGGATGTATCACACTCGACAAGACGTTCTCCGGCCAAAGTGAAGGCGGTTTGCCCGTCCTCACTCAGCGCTTCAAATCCGTGTTGCCGCATGTATTGCTGAACACGGTCCGCATCGTCGCGAGACAAAGGGATGGACTTGCCACCTTTGACTAGGAAACGCAGCCACAACTCCGAGTTGGAACTTGGAATTGCGTTGTTCATGTGAACCGGCAGCAGGTCGTAACGTGTGCCTGAGACACGGTTCTTGATCTTCAAAGGAATGGTAATTAGCAGTTGCATTGTTTCTCCAAAAGAACGCCCAGAGGCGATGGAAATAGACAATGCCGCAGCTACACCCTCCCGCTACGGAAGGTGTTTCCGCAGCGGTTGGCTATTTGGTTAAGGGCTTCTGTCCCGAAGGAAGTGCCGACTGGTCACAAGGACAAGTTGCAAATATTTTCTTGCGTGTCGTCTATTGCTGCAACCGATTCGGTCTTTTTTCGGTTGACTCTGCGAAATTTTGGGAATTTGCAGCCCAACGAACGTCTTCCATGCCGTTGGACGCCCAGGCCAATGGGTCTTTGAGCCTTAACTTAAACGCCTCAATTTCTTCGTTGTAATTGGCTCGATGCCATTGGCCCATGCAAACTCTGACCCCTGCACAAATTCAGTATCGTGATCGACTTGTTGAGCATGGCCTTTCATTTCATGACGCAACAACAACGGCAGGTGGCACAAAAATCCAAAGCGACCGCCCAAGTTCCAGTGCATTTCAGAGGAATCTCTTAACCCCTGATAAAACTGCGAGCACACCCTCCCCGGCCACACCCAGAAAGTTGAGCAAACCAACCTCGTTCACCCCACGATCGGCTCCGTCGCTCACAAAAAAAAGCAATCAGTCGTTAATTGAGGATGCCATTTCAATCGAGGCAGAGGACGCCCGAAAAGCTTCTGCGACTGGCTATATGGCTCGCACGCTTGCACAAGCCACCCTCCCCCACTCAGATCCCAAAACCCCCCTGGGGCAGATGTACACAAGGGATACAGGACTGCTGACCCTGTCCATTGTTCCCACAAGCCCCAGATTTGGTATTCCCTTCGGCTCAATTCCTCGAGTTTTGTTGGCCTGGATTTGCACCGAGGCGGTTCAAAAGAAAGAGCGGACGCTCTCATTGGGTCGCAGTCAAACTGAATTTCTTGGCAAACTCCAGTTGCACAACAATGGAAGAGACATCTCTCGGTTGAAAGAACAATCCATGCGACTGATCCGCTCAGTGATCAGCGTGGAATACGGGGACAATGCCAAGGAGCTGCATTCATCAAGATTGATGCTGACCAGTCAAGACCATGTCTTTTGGCATCCCCGGAACATGGATGTCCCCTCTCTCTGGGATAGCACGCTAGAGCTGACCCAAGATTTTTACGATGAAATCCTGAAATCGCCCGTACCGCTGAATTTGACGGCCCTTAATTCATTGACCAGATCCCCCTTGGCCATGGACATCTACACATGGCTGGTTTACCGTGTTTTTGTGCTCAAGCGATCTGGCAAGCCTTTCGTCATGATCCCATGGGCCGCTCTCAAAGAGCAATTCGGATCTGATTACGCAGACACCGGAAACGGGCTCACGTGCTTCAAATACAACTTCAAGCTTCGGTTGAAAGACGTTCTGGCTTATTACCCAGAAGCGGTTGGTGCCATCGAAGACGTCAAATCCAGTGGCTGTCTGAGGCTCAAAGACTGCGCCCTGCAAATCCCCAAATTCTGAATCGGCCTGCTCGCGCCATTTGAACCAGGCCGGGCGACGGCCCTGCTCTAGGCATTTTTTCGCCGCCACACCCTGTGGATAAAGCTGTTTACAACCTGTATATAGATTTTCATCGGCACGTGTAAACACTAATTTTTTCGCGTGTAAACGCTAATCTTTTTACGTGTAAACACTAATTTTTCACGTGTAAACGCTAATTTTTCTGACACAAAAAATCCATATTTTCTTAATGCTGACAACAAGTTACAGGCACATCCGATGCCCAGCAAGTAGGTATTCAAGTAGCTATGCAAGTAGGCTTTCAAGTAGAAGAAGAATTTTTTAAAAAAGCTAGAAGACAAAAAACCAGATTTTTGGTCTGCGGACAACACGGCATTGCTTGGCGTTTTGCTGGATTTGTTTTTTGGCATTGATGCCAAGCAGACGAAAAAAAAACCAGCGCAAGGCTGGTTTTCTTTCGCGTTTCTCAGTGAATGGTTTTCTTGGTTGCAAACAGAGCTGCCGTTTGGCGGCGCTGTCCGTACAGGAAAACCTCGAGCTTCTCTCGCACCCACCCTGGAAGGGATGGCGATGCGAGAGCTTGTACCAACGACATTCTGTTGCCGTTGTCCATGACAGCATCGAACAGGGCTTGTACGCCGTGTTCCCCGCCCGCTTGGGCGGCAAGATCGATGACTCGACCTGGCTTTTCTGCCAAAGACTTCACAACAAAGTCCATGGTTTCAAAGGAATGCTTGTACTGGTTCTCGTATGTAGCTTTCAACATCTTCATCTCCTTTAAAGGGGAAAAAAAGACGGGCCACATACGTCCCCTTAGGGAACCGTGGTTCCCGTCTGGGTGGGTGAATGTCAACAGTTGTTGACGAAATCTGATTTCTCAGAAAGCGTCTTAATTTCAGCACCCGCGTTGACTGGCGTCAATCGATTACGTCCAAAAATCCAATTTTTTTGCAAAAGATTTAAAATCGCCAAACGGTAGGCACGTTTGGCAGATGTGCATCCGTTCTCATGGTTCAGACCTGTACGCTTTGTACAGCACGTTTTTCTTGGGGGGCTTATGGCTACACGGAAACCAAAATCGGTCCCAGAGGTTGCGACTGACGATCAAGACGAAGTCGATCTTGATTTGAGCGATGACGAATTGGACCAAATCAGTCCAATGGCCGGCGTGCGCTTGATCCAGTTGATCCTGGACAAAATCAAGGATGAGGACCTCACGCAAAGACATTTCATCGACTACGTTGGATTGTCTTTCCCGTACTGGCGCGCCATTCTTTACGGAAAGCGTTCTTTTGGTGCCGTCAAGGAACACAAGCTCCGGAAAGTCGCTGATTTCTTGCAAATCCCACCTGTCCAAGCCTTTATCCTGGCCGGCAAGATTGAGTCGGCTGACTTCGTGGTTCAAGCAAGTCGCCAAGATGAGCTCAACAGCGTAAGCGAGCACATCCGCTCTGATCAGCGCTGGATGGGCCTGTCATTGAGCAAAGACGAATGGGCGGCTACGCCTCTCAAAACCCAGTTGCTCATCGCTGCGCTCTACGGTGAGGCAAAGCTTCAAGCCTTCCTCAGCACACCTCAGATCTGACTCCGGCTTAGGCCCAAGGCTATTTCGGCGGAAATTCCGCTGAAATAGCCTTTTTTGTTTTCTGCTCTACTTTCCACCGGCCGCCCTTTAAAACTTGGACTGGATGGCCGGTTTTTTTCCAAATTTCTCTCCAACGTACAAAGGATTGCACGTTGTGGCGTGATCGTTGCCGTTGATGCAAACCAGAATTGAAGAAGGATCTTTTTCCTTTTCATCAATTTCGACATGTACAACTTACCTAGCAACGAGACATTTGTGGCAAAAACAGTTGATTGGCTAACCTGCCCTTACTGGGAATGTTTAGAAAACCATCTTCACCAATTGGTTTTCGAGCTCCCGTCAGATGGACTCCTGGCTCATCGCTCAACGCTTCTGAGTTGGATTTATCAAGAAAACGGGGTCATCACCTTTGCTGATCTCATCAAGCGCGTCAAACTGGACAAATCCAATCACTCTCATAGCCGTCGAGGCCTTCGATGCACCCTCAAAGGCATGCATCGAATTAACCTGATCAACATCGTCACACCAAAGAGTTGCACTCAAGGCGACCAAGACAAAGACAAAGAAGACGATGACTCTGACACAGCATCCTCAAACCCTTCCACCGAAGTCATCATTGCCGGCAAGAGTCGTATTTTCCTAACATGGGCAGGGATGGTCTGGATTCGCAGATCTTGGACCGCTCGCTTTGCGCTAATGCAACGTAGCCCTCTGCTCGAGGTCCACAACCACATCTGTAGCGAAGAAGATGAAGGTCGGTCGGTCGATCCTTACTGGGTCGAAAACCTGTTCAATTCGCCAAAAGAGGACAGTTTTCCAAGTATTTCAGTGGCAAAAGATCCTTTCAAGAAGGTCAATTTTGTTTTTGATCTTGGCGCAGCCTCAACCGCTGGCAAGCGTAATTCGTGATCGCCCCATTGCCACGTTTATTTTCGCCAGCCCCGATCACGTTCAGATCGGGGCCGTTTCCCCATCGATTGCAGATCATGCTCGATGACGTCAAAATTGACCAATCTGCTTTAACGACCTCATTGGCATCACCTGGCATCCAGGCCGCAATGTCTCGCGCTCGCAGCACCCTTGGCCACGCCTTGTGCCTTTGCAACGGGTCACCATCCAAACTTCAAATCAGACTTCGAGACAATAAGCTGCACCTTGCCGTCTGGCCCAATGAAGGTCTCCTTCATCACCGCGAATGCCTGTTTTTCCGCGATGAAATCAATGAAGAAGCACGCAGCCACGCACTGACGCAAAAAACCCCCTCAGATCCCAACGAGCGCCCGGCTTACGACAGTCATGACGCCCGCCACGATCTGAAAATCCATCACTTCTTTCACCTCGGCAACGCTCGCGCCGATGCGCCCAGCTCCTATGAGCCGATCTCATTGCGCAGGCTGATTGATATGTTGTGGATTGATGGCTCTTTGACCCGTTGGCATCCTGATTGGACACGCGACTGGATGCGCACTCGATACGAACTGACCAAGGCAGCAAGCCGATATTCGATCAGTGGCATTCCGCTAGAAAAAATGCTGTTTATCCCTGGCGCGAACAACCTGCACACTTCTCCAAATTCACCCAATCCTTGGGATGAATTTGTTCATACCGTTTTGCAGGGTGACGGTCACACCCCAGGCACAGGATTGCTTGTTGCGCCCATTCGACAAGTCAGCATCAAAGATCGCCAGCGCATGTCATTCTTGCCACGGCTCATGACTGAGGAAATTCATCTTACTGATCGCTGCAGTGATTACATCGAGCGCACCTGCTCTGGCTCTTTGCATCACCTCTGGCTTCAAAATAAAGGATGCCGGGATTACGATGGCCAAATCAGCATCAAGGCCATGCACAACCTACCCGCGGTCATCGGCATTTTTCATGTCGAGCTTGGCCGCCAAGGTGTTTTTAGCCGCGCCGCCCATCTTTTATCCGTCCACCCTGGCAATTTCATCCCCGCCAGCTCTGTGTTCTCTGTTCGCTTGATTGACGCCCTGTGTGATGGTGGATATACCTTTGAGCGGATCAAAGGGTTTGGCAAAGACGCCGCCCTTCGCACCCCGAGTTGGCTTGTGCGAAATGTTTTTGACCCCACCGGAAAAATCGTTCCTCGCGCAGCACTGGACGTAGTTCATCACCACTCAGAGCCTCAATATATCCAAGAGCGCAAGAATTTGGCCGCCGCCTTGGCTGACAAAGGCGTCCCCACATGGTCCTGGCACCCTGTTGGAAACCCCTCCTTTGGGCCATTCCCACACCTGCCCCCGCACGCACGATCTTCCGACTTGGATGCCAAAACAAAAATGGCCCTCATTCGCCTTACCCCAGAGGTCGTTTATTCGTATGGAAACACGACAAAAGGCTCGAATTAACGCATGCCCAAAAACCTCAAATTCGAAATCAAGCAGGCTGCACTTCTTTGTGTCATCTGGCCTCTGACCGCCATCGGCATTACCTTCTTGGTGGCCGTAGCTTTTGCCTACTGGCTCGCCTCCTCGATCTTCTCAAACACCTGCGCCAAACAACACGTTTGAGCAGCGCGCTCAATCAATCACTTCAATAAATCCGGAGCTTTTATGCTGAGCAAAATCCTCAAGCCTATTTTTGGCACTCGCAATGATCGCGTCTTGAAATCCATGCGTATTCAGATCGAGGCCGTTAAAGCCGCTCAGTCACATCTGACAGGCATTCCCGACGAGAATCTCCGAGCCTTGACTCAAAGCTTCAAATCTCGCTTTCAAGAAGGCCAGTCGCTGGAAAGCCTGCTGCCCGAGGCCTTCGCGCTGGTACGCGAGGCATCCACTCGCGTCTTTGGCAAATCTCACTATGACGTTCAGATGTTGGGCGCGCTTGTGATGAACTCAGGCAATATCGCCGAAATGCGCACCGGCGAAGGTAAAACCCTCACCGCGACCCTCACCGCTTATCTCAATGCCTTGCCCGGCCGCGGCGTTCATGTGGTCACTGCCAACGATTACCTCGCAGAGCGCGACGCCCAAATCATGCGTCCACTCTATGAATTCCTGGGCCTTACCGTCGGCATCAACCTTCCAAGCCTGTCTCAAGCGCAAAAGAAAGCCGCCTACGCAGCTGACATCACCTACAGCACCAGCAATGAAATCGGCTTCGACTATTTGCGCGACAACATGGTCTTCAATCCTTCCGAGCGCGTGCACCGTGAACTGCACTTCGCCATCATCGATGAGATCGACTCCATCTTGATTGACGAAGCTCGCACCCCTTTGATCGTGACCGCACCGTCCACAGAACACACTCACCTGTATGCGCGGTTGAACAGTGCCGTGCAAAGCTTGCGTCGATGCAAGCATCCAAACGATGAGCGCGGTCATTTTGTGGTCGATGAAAAAACATACCAGATCCATTTGACCGAACTTGGCATGGCTCATGTCGAAGCCCTCTTTGCCGCAATGAACCCCAATTCATCCGGTGGGCTATATGACCATGAGAACATCATGTTCGTTCATCACTCAATCGCAGCCCTTCGCGCACACCACTTGTACCTGCGCGACAAGGACTATGTTGTTCAAAACGATGAAATCATCATCGTTGACGAGCACACGGGCCGCATGATGCCCGGCCGGCGATGGGGTGAAGGCCTGCACCAAGCCGTAGAAGCCAAAGAAGGCCTCACCATCCAGCCTGAAAATCAGACCATGGCCACCGTCACGGTTCAAAACTTCTTTCGCATGTACAACAGACTGTGCGGCATGACCGGCACTGCCGACACCGAATCAATCGAGTTCGCTGAAATCTATGGGCTTGAGACGGTCGTTATCCCCCCCAATCGCCCCAATCAACGCAAGGATCAACTTGATCTGGTGTTTCGTACAGCAGAGGAAAAATACGCCGCCGCCATTGAAGACATCAAACAAGCGCATCTGCATGGCCAGCCCGTTCTCGTTGGTACCAGTTCCATTGAAAACTCCGAGCTGATTTCTTCACTCCTGACTCAAGAAAATCTGCCCCACCAGGTATTGAATGCCAAATTGCACGGGCGCGAGGCTGGCATCATCGCTCAAGCTGGCCGCAAAGGCATGATCACAATCGCAACCAACATGGCCGGCCGTGGTACCGACATTATTCTTGGTGGGAACATTGAAGCAGAAATTGAAGCGGTTGAGCACGATGAGTCACTCAACGAACTGGTCAAGGCCAACATCATTGAAAAGATTCAAGCCGACTGGAAACAAGCCCAGCAAGAAGTCGTCGCCCTGGGTGGCTTGCGTGTCATCGCCACGGAACGTCACGAATCTCGACGCGTAGATAACCAGCTTCGCGGTCGTTCTGGCCGCCAAGGCGACCCAGGCTCATCACAGTTTTACTTGAGTCTTGAAGACCCCTTGATGCGCGTTTTTGCCTCCGACTTTATTGTCACCCTTGTTGATCGCCTGAAAATCCCACATGGCCAACCCCTTGAGTTCGGCCTAATCTCGCGTGCGATTGAAAGCGCTCAACGAAGCTCCGAGGGAAAGCACTACGAAGTCCGTAAACAACTGATCGAATATGACGTGGTGATCACCGAGCAGCGCAAAGTCATCTACGACCAACGGAAAATCTTGCTCGATGACGCCGATCTTTCTGAACAAATCGCCCACTTGCGCGAAGGCAGCATTACCGACCTCGTTGAATCCTTTGTTCCCGCCAATTCTTTTGAAGAACAATGGGATCTCAAGGGATTGAGCAATCGGCTTTCAGCGGACTTTGAGTTGAGTGTCGATTTTCAACCCATGTTCGAGGGAGCTGCAACCCTGGAATCCGAAGACATCTTGACTGCCGTTTTGCAAGCGGCGCAGGACAAGCACGCAGCCCAAATTCAGGCCATCGGCGCAGACCGCTTTAAGCAGCTCGAGAAGGTGGTTCTTTTGCAAAGTCTTGATCGGCACTGGCGCGGTCACTTATCCATGCTGGATGTTCTTCAAGAGTCCGTTCACTTGCGTGCGATCGCGCAGAAAAAACCAGTTCAAGAATTCAAACGTGAAGCTTTCGAGACGTTTTCCATCATGCTCGACGCCGTGCGAGATGAGGTAACCAGCATTCTTCTCAAAATTCACTACGAGCAGCCTGAGCCTGTTTTGGTTGAAGCTGCTGCTTGACGCAAACTGCAGACAGCAACTTGAGATACAATGTATCTCAAAGATAATGAGCCAGGAGGCCATCATGACTGCAACCACCACAATGGTCCACGTTCGTGTGGACGAGAAAATCAAAGCGCAGGCTGCTGAAACGCTTAGCTCTATGGGGTTGACTGTTTCGGACGCTGTTCGAGTGTTCCTGACCCGTATCGTTGCAGACAAGGAGCTGCCGTTCACGCTCAAAGCGCCTAACGAGACCAGTCGTGCGGCCATCGCTGAGGCTGATCAGATTGTTAAGAGCCGCCGTGCTCGCTATGCTACCGCTGACGCGCTGTTGAATGGCCTCGAAGAAGCCAGCCGCAAGTAAGCGGACAAGCCTGCCTAGGGCTTCGGACTACACCAGAGAATTCCAGAAAGACTGGCAGCGTCTGTCTCATTCCGGTCGGTATGACATGAATGGGCTGAAAGTAGCCATGCTGCTTCTGGTTGCAAACGATGGCCCACTACCACCCGAGTGGTTAGACCATCCTTTAACAGGCGACTGGGTGGGGCATCGTGAGTGCCACATAGGCGGCGATTTCCTACTGATCTACAGACTCGATGATTCGGGTAAGACTGGCCTGGTTGTGTTTGTGCGTGGTGGAACTCATTCTGAGCTTTTTTCGTGACCAAGAAAGCCGCGCAAGCCCATCGCTTTAGCGATGGCCGATGGCCAATCAATAGTGCACAGCAAGCCTCGGCCTTTGCCTTTCGAAAAACTTGCTGTAGGATATACGCTGAAGCGCTGGAAGGCATTACCCGAAAGGGCGCCCTGGCGTAAAGAGTGTAGAAGCCTCCCTTGTGGAGGCTTTTCGCTTTCTGCAGTTGTCAATCTAACGGTATAAACCGACTGTCCTCAATCTGGGCAACCTCACGAAAATCAGCGCCAGTCAATCCAAGATTCTCCCACTCGTCTTTGAAAGCTTGGCTGACCAGCATGAATTTATGCGTTGGAAACATCATAAAGATGTGTTCCAGTTCGCACTCATCCTCACGGCGGTTTTTCGGCTGCAACACAGCAAACTTCGAATTCTCTTTGTCTATCTGAATTTTGGTGACAATGTTACGAGGTGCAAATTTTCTGAACTTATCAATCGTTTGAATACTTGAAGCCAGGCCAAAGCCAGGGATCATGATGAAATCACCCAACGGTTTATCGGTTGCATCTGCCGCCCACTTCATTTCAAAATACGCGCCCTGCTCTATGGCTTCCAAACTCAGATTCGCATATTCACGAGGCTTCTCGGCCGCCATGTTTTTGAACACGTTATCGTCATTTATGAACAAGCCGCGCATCGTGTAAATTTTCACCACTTGCCTCCTTCTACCAGTTCTTGCTTGATCTTGAAGAGTTCTCGCTCAACGCCATCGCATCCTTCAAATCGCTTTGCGCTGACGAGCCTGTCTTGAAGTTCTGAATAATATGTCTTCGTGTGCAAGGTCTTGTGGTAAGAACCGTTGCAACTTGCTGAGCCGGTTTTTTTGTTTGGTAGATATACGCCGTTACTGGCGGAATCAATCTCAACGCATCCCTCTATTGCCTCTCTTGCTTGAGTGACCATTTCCTTTGCCCACAACCGGCTTTCCCCTTTGGGGACAATGTGATGTGCATCGCAATCTTCTGGGTCTGGTGGCAACCCAGAGGATGTTCTTTCAGCATCTAACGCTTTGCGCAATATGTATGTCCCAGCTGTCTTTTGTGTTGCACCACTGATGCCTGCGAATGTGCCTTTGTCACATTGCCAATTGACCATGCCGGTATCCCGATCCTTAACGGGATGACAACCTTTTTGTGCTGCGGCGAATAATGCCGCTCCGCCTACGAGCGCGCCGATACCAAGCATGTCTTGCGTTAGCGACCGCGCTACAGAAATTGGGGCGCTCATTGCAATAGAAATGCCAAAAACTATTGCCTTGCAAATTGTTGGGACGCGCTTTTTATGCATCTTTGCGCAATTTAAATAAATGCCGCATGCGGGCTGGCTTTTGCGCTCAGGCAAACTGTAGCTCGATCTTACCGGCGCGTCGGCGCACCGGGCCGACCACGATCTTCACATCGTGTCCGAGCCTTGCTACCAACTCTAACAACTTGGCCTCGCTGACTCCGCGGAATTGCCCACGCGTGATGCGTGAAACCTTTGATTGATCGATAGCCAACAACGTCGCCGCACCTTCCTGTGTCAGGCGGCGTGCCTTGATTGCACGGGCAATTTCTCCGGCAAGTTGGGACTTGCGCTGCATTTCTGCTGCGTCGGCATAGTCCAAGTCAGCGTAAACGTTAGTGCTACCCTCTTCGATAGTGATGCTTGCGTGCTCATTCAATTGCGTGCTCCTTGCTGTGCTTGCCAAACTTCCAGTTTGGCGATCAAGCCGCCATCGCCCAGGGCGCAATCTCTCGTGTGATGAGTTTTGCGCTTTGCTTTTCTGCAATGCGCAAATCATACGCGGCCTGCAGGGCTAGCCAGCCCTGCGCATCACTGCCGAAATAGCGCTCAAGGCGCAGTGCGGTGTCCGCTGATACACCACGATTTCCATCAACAATTTCTCGTAAACGCGAGTATGGGACATGCAGCGCTATTGACAGTGCACGAACACTCATGCTCAGAGGTTTGATGTAATCCTCAAGCAAAACTTCGCCCGGGTGAATTGGGCGCATTCCATTTTTAAACATGCTTGTTTTCTCCAATTTACACATCAATGAGGATCTTCAATCACCACATCAAAAGGACCACTTGCTCCCCATTTGAAGGTTAATCTCCATTGATCGTTGATCCGAACGTGCCATGACTCGTTGTATTCCTTCAGGTCATTGCCCGGTGGAGCTCTCATGAACGCCAACGATGGTGCTGCATCCAACTGCGCCAACTTTCGTTCTGCAACTTTCTTGATGTTTGCAAATCGCGGGTGGCGTCCAGTGGTGAACAGTGCGCGAGTCGCTGCACACGCAAATGATTGAATTGCCATGCTGAATTTTAGCTGTTATCCGTTTAACGGTCAATCACTGCGCAAACTTCTGTTTCTTCCAGTCCCAGCCTTCGCACACCACGCCGCCTGACAGGAACGCCGTCGTGGCGCTTCGACCTCCCTCCCAGTTGCAATCCGCTGGCTCCTTCGCTCCATCCTTCTTGACTAACTTTTCTACCAATGCAGGACGTCTGTAGCTTCCGTCCGGATTCACATCTATGGTCAACTTCAAAATGTCGTCCACACCAATGTCCATATCGCGCGGCGCATATGCAGCCACTCTTCGCATTCCCTTGATCCATTATTTCTCCGCGCAAACCCATTCTCTTTAGGGGTGGGATAGCGGAGGGCTATTTTCTCTGGTCTTCGATGTACTGCCTAACGATTTCCAAAGGAGCGCCGCCGCAACTGACTGCGAAG
>Ga0228698_1001363_pt1 | contig 12220 bp, 13 predicted proteins | sample McNCre117_Aug_MG_FD_178015 | JGI IMG/M metagenome (GOLD analysis project Ga0228698, IMG submission 178015) | Freshwater microbial communities from McNutts Creek, Athens, Georgia, United States - 1-17_Aug_MG | ecosystem: Environmental > Aquatic > Freshwater > Creek | place: USA: Georgia...
GTTGTAGCATTACCCGGAGGAATCCATAGGCCAATTTTATTACCACCAAGGTGAGGTTGTAATGTTGTATCTAAACCAGATGGCCCCATTTGTGTAAGATTCATTCTACCGGCTCGTTTAGAACCATAAATAGAGATTGTATCCGCAGCAGGAGCAGATGGGGTAATTAAAGGTAGATCAAGTTCTGTATCAATAATATGATCTTGGTTCCATCTATCTACTGATACCTGCTTTGCACCATCATTTGTACCAGTAGCAGTATATGCATGTTTAATAGCCATATTTATCCTTTATACGTAGAAATTAGGAGCTTTATTTTTAGTTGTAGCTCTATCTACCTGATAGTGCAAATCAACACATACACCAAATGCTTGTGCGTCTAGAGTATCATTAGGATGGGTGGCATCACGAAATACTCGCATTAGAATAATAGTATCTGGTTCTAAATAAGTAAACGGTATAATATCAGCATCTGAAACTTCAGCTACATAATGTTTATATTGAGTACCATCGCAATACTGTTCTTTATATACAGTAACAGCAGGAGTAAATACCATCTGTTGATGACCTTTCGCTAAGGTATATTCAAATCCCCAACGAACTGTGCCTGTTGATGTAGTATTACATGACCAATGAATATGAGGGTACATATTAGTACCCATAGCATAATCATGATCTATATGGAAACTAGCAAAACCCTCTTGCATATCATTTTGACTGAAAGCAGCCATATAGATATTATCCTTGAATAACTGCATTGGAGGTTCTGTTGCTCCACCACGACCAATTAACTGAATAACATTATCACGCCATCCAAAACTAGTCCTAGTATCCAAATCGGAGAAGTTACCATCTAGTTCTGAATAAGTTAACTCAGAACCTTTTTGTGATCGTAATGTAATCATAACTTCTCCATAAATAATTAAGCGTGAGTAATAGATGCGGAGTTAATAGTTACCGTTTGACCAGCAGTAATATTTACTGAATCAAGTACAACATCAGTAGCAGATGTACCGACTGTCAAACCAGTAATAATATCCGTACCTGCGGTAGCTGTACGAATACGAGCAGCAGCAGCAGTACCGGAAGCATCTGCAGAAGTATCAGAAGCAGGCATAGTAAAAGTAAGTACACCAGCAGATACTGTTCCAGCAGGGTTAGCTAGAGGGATAGTAGCTAGAATAGAGGCCATACCAGTAGTACCAATTTCAAGTACGCCAGTAGTACCGATTGCTGTAACTACAGCACTTAAACGAGAGTTCTTAACAGCAGTTGTATATGTAATAGCCATTTTATTTCCTTAAATATTTAATAGGTAAAGTGAAGCAGATATAGAACTGCCTAAAAACGTAGCTACAGTAATATCAATTTTGTAGCCTTGAAGTAAGTTTCCACCGGAAGCTTTAAATGTCGCAGTAGAACTTGAATTTGAAATATCTGTTATAGTTAAACCACTAGGGGTAGCAACAACAGAAGTGGTACTAGTAATATAATCACCTTGTGTTAATCTATTTGAGAAATTAACAGCTACATTAGCAATTTCAAGTGCAGTTTTGGTTAACGTAATATCTGACTGTGTACCAGTTAGACTATCTAACCATTGTTGTTCAGTACCAATGAATCCATTATTCAAAGCAACTTGATATGCACTCAAACCTTGAGGGCCAGCAGATGAATCCGTTACTACATTAACTGCTGAAGTTTCTGTAATTACTACATCAGCAACTGCTTGCGTAATAATTATATCAGTCATAGGCGAGTAACCTCTGATACATAGTTAATCTTACCATATAAAATAGTATACTGAGGATTAGAACCCGGATATACTACTTCAAGATCATATACAGCATATTGTTTTGTCATCAGTGAAGTAACAGTCGCTGGAAAATGCAAAGTAAACTGCCCATTAACTGCACTATCTACAGTAATTCTAGAATTGGCAGTTGTAAGTGTATCTAATACTTCTGTACTATCAACTGATTCTCGGATTTGCATTTGAATACTACAACCTGTAATATCAACAGGAAGTAAAGGATCACCTGACTTCCATTGCATAGGTTTTGATTGAGTAGAACCTTTATAGATGGTAAAATCTAGTTTAGCTGGAAGCATATTATTATCCTTATCAACCAGCCATCATAAAATGATATGCTGGAGTTTTAACTGTACCCGGAGTAGTCCCCGGTAAATTACTAGTATTTAATGTTACAGTAGCATCAGCCCAAATATATAATCTTAGCTTTGTATCGAACTGCAGTACTAATCTACCATATGCATCCCATTTAGCTGATACCAAGCTACGTTCAGGATCGGAAGTTAGGGCAGCTTTACCAAGAAAGACTTGCTTGATTGGTTCTGTACGAACTAAAGGCTCATTACGGGGTCTAGGAGCCTCTTGGAGGCGTTTATTTATGATAGCTGCTGGTAGCTAGGGACAATCGGTTCATTCATGTTTAACCACCTTCATTTCTTATTTGTTATGTTTAGCTTTAAGAATATCAGCAACGTACTCATATGATTTTTTAGTTGCTTTCTTTTCAGCGGCTTCTGCATTTTGCATTGCAGCAAGAGAAGCAATTCTGGATTTCTCTTCGGAAGCACCACCGGATAATGTTTGATTAAAAACTCGGATAGCTACTTCTTGAACTTTTGCAGATTTCTTTGATGCCCATTGTGGAGGATTATCTTTGCTATATTTCTTTTCAATATACGCACTCAATTCTTCAGTATCATACTCTTTTGCTGTTTCAGCTAAAGCAAGAGCTTGAAGTTTTAGATCATCAATAGGGCCACCCATTTCCTGAGCATCGCATGTACGGATGGGACTGCATGTAATATTGAATAATGTGCAAAAAGCAGTAGGTCTTGACTCAATATCGGCCCACTTTGGAATTAAAGGTAGATCGGAAGCTTTAATATTTAAAGCAGGGCCATTTTTAATGCATTCATCAATGAAAGTAGTAGCTAAATAATGCTCGCAATTAGCACATAATCTACCTCTAGCATCACCTTCACTAATCTGCCATTTCTTTGCTTTATCTGTCCAAAAGGAAAGATTACTTTCTCTTGGGTTAGCTGGCCCTAGACCATGATTAGCAATTGTATCTAGATGGTTCTTAGCATTTATAGAATTATCAAGTAAAGCCTCTGGACATTTTTCATTATCAATCATAATATTCCTTATGCAGCATTATCTACATTAGTTGAAGATGTATCTGTACTAGCTACAGAACTAGATGTTCCGTTTACACCACCAGCAGCCATGCCATCACCGGCCCTTGAACTATTACCTGTCATCAATTCTTCTTGTGGTTCAAGATCATCAGGTAAAGCATCAACACCCGCTGCAGTACGTACAGCATTGAGAACAGAACGATCTTTCTCAACCATACCTGTAGAAGCAATACGTTGCCAGAATTTACTAACGGTTTCCATATCGACTGTATGTAGATTTTCATAATCTAAAGTACATGCGCGAGCAGGATCGAAACCATTTAGTTCATACAACTGCCGAATAACATCACGATTAAATACTTCAATGATATTATCAAGCATTGATTCAGCAGCAGCACCTGTTAGACTATTCTTAATCTGACCTAATGCAAAAGAACCTACACCACCTTGACCAAGTACTAATACGTCAGCAAATAAACCAGTATAGATTTGATTCTGATAAAATTCCTTAACCTTACCTGTATCAAATGATTTCTTACCATCTGAATTAAGTAGTGTTAATGAAAATAGTTTTTGTCGAGTATCAGGATCGGTAGCTGAAGGTAGAATAATACCTGATTGTGAGTTATTTTGAATATTACGAATGATATTCTTGAAGTTCTCGTAGATAGCTTTCTGTTCTGCGCTTGCATCAGCAGACATGTACTGAGCAGGGATTTCTAGAACAGGTAGACCTTGTAAGTCACGAGCTACACCAGCAGCTTCAATTTCTTGAATAACAGTAAGGTATCTCCATGCAAGGTATACATCACGTAAAGGTGATTTACCAAACGGATCGCTGCGATTACGACCTGTGGTAATATGCACAACTTTGGACATAGGTAGAACTACACGGAGATTCTTACCTGTACTATAACGCATATTATTTACACTGGAGGCATTCTGCTCTACTCCAACAAGTTCATTACCTTCTTTATCATAGATAAAACGATAAATACTTTCTTGGTGACGTAATGCTAATTTCTTTAGTCCGATCTTATTATCATCGTATAGACTACCATTAGCTTTTGTTCTCTTGCGGAATACTTTTTCATGAACAGAGAAACCGTAGATATTACTTGATAAAGCATCCTTAATGAAGTCACGGAATGAATGCTCCATATCACCCAAGCACTGATTAATAAATTCAGTCTGCTTCTTTTCTTCTTCTGTAGCATCCTTGGGTGGAACTACTCTCCAATCAACCTTTGAGATTAAATTATCATAAAGAGACAAGCATGAATTGATCGCTGAATGATAACTCATCTCCTTATATGTATAGGCAGATTGAGGCCAGTTTAATTCTCGCTTTGTTTCTTCATTACTAACACCATTAAATAGCTGCAACCCACTGTACCCGATTTCGCCAATCTGAAATCTTTCTGGTTTATCTTGCGGTGCAACAGCCTTTTCTACGGTTTGAGTTTGTTTGGTTCTAGCCATTAGTAAAGGCTCCTTTCGATGGAGGTAGCCTGAGAAAGCTACCTTTAATTTATTTATGGTATAGTTACACCAGAGACAGGGATACTGCTACTTGGGTTAACGCTGTAGGCTGGAGTTTGAGATAAGTCCGGGAGTGAGAATGATGGTAATATTAGAGTCTTATTTAAATGAAAGAATGCATCCGAAGTAGCATCTGCGCGATCATCAAAAGTTTTACTAGTGAACTCTGTCTGTTCTAACTCGTTGATGTAATCCTCAGTCCAATCTGCTCTTACTACAGATACAAATCCAGCCTCTGCTACTGAAGCAAAAGGTAAGAATCTTTGTAATTTACCTCTATCAGGCCTTGTTAGTTTTACCGTAAACCCTCGTTCACCTAATCTACGAGCTAAATCTTTGCAATAAGCACCTGCAGTTGCACCGGGGTCTAGAGGTAATGAAATAATGCAATCTCTACCATCACGTTCAGCGGTCATAAAGATTGCTTGTTCTACTTCGTGTACTCGTTTACGTAGTGTAATAACATCTTCTACAGTATATTTATTTACTCGGTCTTCCTTGGATATTAGTACGCCTGCTGTAGCATCAACACGAGGTTTAGATTCAGAAACTTCACTAAAAGCTAAATCCCAAGCACGACAACGCCTCAAAGCACGTACATTTGCATGATTTACAAATTCAACCCAATCTCTACGGAAATAACCAGATCGTTGTTCTCTAACCCATGCACCATGTAATAGTCTTCTTGATTCAACAGGAGGTAATGCTTTAAGTGTAGAAATGTAACCTTCATTCTGAGCTAAACCTACAGGGTTATCAAAAATAGTACCGGGAATATAACGATAGCTCTTAACGGGGCTATTAGTACCTTCACCATGTAGTCTAGTTGCTTCTTCTTTTGTATCGTAAAATGTAATACCACTGGAATCTTTTACGAAGTATCTTTCACCGTATACTTCTTGTCTAATAGGTACAAGGTTATCATCAAGCATATGCTCAACGAACTGCATCAAGAACGAATTAGGATCGGGGTTGCATGTTGCATGCGCCTGTAATGGGTAGTTAACACGAGTAGAACGAAGGCGACTTAAGGCATAGAATACGTTATCACCTTCAAGCTGCTGGCACTCATCAAAGGCAATCCGCGAGTACTCTCTACCTTGCAAATTCATTCTATCTGCAGGTTTATCTAAGTAGGTAAACTGAAGTTCTGCTCCACTTGAAAATACAATAGTTAAGTCTCTACTCTTGATTTTCATCTTGGGGTCAATCTTGGAATAAAGATTGATAGCAGCATCAAATAGACCACCAGAACCAGATAACATCTTGGTAGTCTTACGGATAATTACTGCTCTTGTACCGGGGTCACCAATGATAGGTAGCATACTACCAAGTAAGCAAAAACTTTTACCAGCGAACGCAGCACCACCGTATATTGTGAACCAGCTATCACTTAATAGAAACTGACTTTGTGGCTCGGAAGCTGGTGCAAATACTACGTTGCTCATTTTACTCCTAGTGTTATTTATTATTCTGTTTTAAGCATATGCAATGAAAAAGCAGGAGCATTATTCTGCTCTTGAATTTCTGTACCTTCTGCTTCGGGGTCTTCACCTTCGTATAGATCAAGCGTTAATCTGCGGTATGCGTCCATTAGGATCGTACAAGCTTTAAGAACATTAGCGTGACTCGCTTCCTCGTTCTTCATGATCTTAGCAGCCTGCATAACACTATCAGCTACGTGCGGCTTGATCTTGCGTAGTAGCATTAGGAGTTCTCTTTCGCGTAACTCGCGGTTAGTAGGCTTTTCACCTTTTGGAGCAACAGGGCGACCTTTTTTATTAATAGAACCTTCAGGGCCACGCCATCCAGTTTTCTTCTTTGGTTTTTCTTCTTGTAGTTCTGCAGGTTCGGCCATATTATTCTCCTAATCTTCTATTGTTAATCCTGCTTACAAGTACAGGGTAAGTCTAACGTGCTTACTGTTGATATTCACGGCAATCTATTCACGACTCCTTGGCGGGATTGTCGGGAGGGTATCAGCCTCTGTTATACATGCGCTTCATGCCACCGCATGGACACCTAGAGCAAAGCTCTTAACCGTTAATGTCAAACGATCCTAAGGGGATTCTTACAACCCGTAGCTATCATCCCTATCGTCATAAAACACAGCAGGAGTTTTACCTGAAGGATTTAATAGATGATTCTTTTCAACTTCATAGTCTTCATCACCTACTACAGAAGTAGGTAACGTATCTACGCAATTTTGGCACTCTAATTTATTATTATGCCAAGCATTAGTTCTGAAATAATCACCGCAGGATACACAGATAGTCATTTTTATTATTATGTAAGTTAGGTTAGGTTGGTTGCGAATAATCTGAATCGAACAGATGACCTGCAGCTTATGAGACTGCTGAGATACCACTTCTCTATACCGCAATATTCATTCTGCTTCTGTTTCTTGGTGCAGGAACCTCAGAGATGTTGATGCTTTAGGCTCCCTAGTCTCCTGAGAACTTAATCCCATTCAATCAGCCGTGTCCTCCTCGGGGCATCACCCGGAGCTATTTATTCTTGTACTTCTGTTTCTTGGATGTACAACCTCAGAGAGTTTAGATTAGCTCTCAAGTCTTCGACTTATACTCTTGGTGGATGACCTAGGTAACGCTCCTAGCGAGTACTAAGACAAGGGATTTACAGTCCCTCCCGCCTCTTTAACGGAATACTCATCCTGAATTAGCGCTGGTTACGAATCCAGCTTTACATAGAATATGCAGTAAAGGAGTTAATTAAAGCTGCATACGAACGTAATCGGTTAGCTAACCCTTAGTCTACAAAATCTTAATGATTACAACCGCAGACACTAAGCGCTTAATGCTTAACTTTACGGACAATCAGAAGTTGTATTTATGGATTAGACTTAATTATATCATGATAATTATGCGAAGTCAAGGTAAGTTGATTTACCTCAGAGTAAGAAACTAATCTTTGTGCTGAGGGGATTAGATCGTGTTGACCGGCTGGTTAAGCTTGACGATGCGCGGCTGCGACACGCCGATGCGGTAGGAGCCGGATGTGTCGCTTGGCGAAACTATGATTGAGAACACCGAAGCCGTTGTCAAATTCGCAGACACATCACCGTACACCAATGGCGGGAACGCAATATGCCCAGTAAAAGGACCATAGATGGTTGCCGCAAGACCGGGAACCAGCATATCCACCAACACGCGACCAGACCCGATGCTGTCACGCGTATCAACCCTTGCATTCATTCCACTGGAAACCAAATTCAGGACGCCGCTTAGTGGTGCTATGTATATGTCAAATTCAAAACCCCATATATCACCTGAACTGATAGCCATTGGGGCTACCATTCCAACCGCTGTTGCGGTTGGGTCATAACTCATAGTCAACTGGGCATTACTACTTGCCCCAGTAATGGTTACATCGCACGTTTGAAATGGTTTGCCGTTAATTACTTGCACCTGTGCATTTGATAGGGTGCAAGATGTATTGGCAACGGCTATTCCAGTTGCTACTGTCCCATATCCTTTGGTGCCAGTATTAGCAAACAATGAGTTGGCGTAGTTGTTTACCCCTTGGTAGCGGGTATTAGCACTCATGCCGAACAATGTGGTTAGCGCGTTGGCCTCTTGAGCAGCCATCATGTATTGGCCCCATGTTGTCAGATGCGTACCATCTGTACTCATGTTTGCAAGGTACGCACCAGTGGAGTCTGAAACCACTCCCAAGGGGCTTACGAAAGTAACTTTCCCCGCATATTGAGATGCATAGGATGCGAATAAAGCATTCAATTGCAAAATCGCGGATCGGGTTGATGCGAGGTCTGTAGGGACACCTGAGTATCCGTAAATCCCCTCATCTACCACCGGAATGTTTGCGGACATAAACCGCTGAATAATCTGGCAGTGCCGTGCAAATACGGATGCCACTGTTGCAGAAAGTGTTCCCGCTGTAACGGTTACGATGTCATTTATTGAGCCACCACGAAGAAGAACAACGTGAGGAGCAGAATTGATTACGTCTGTAATCGCTTTTCTCGTCACGGATGCCGCTGCTTGATCCCGTGCGAGCATTGCGGTGGTATTGTCTCCAGAAACACCCCCATTGCACACAAGATAAGCAAGCGGGTACGTCATACCCAAAGCCCACTTGTCAACCGTCGTGCTCAACTGCACAGTGCCAGACTGCCATGCCGACGATATGGCTTTCGTCATATCTTGATTCGCTGGGCTTTGAACGGTTCCGCAGTTTGCGGTGGAGTCCCCAAAGGTAGCCACGCGCAATGGTGTGGTGCGCAATCCATTGATAGGAATACTCCCACCTTGCGGTGTCACCAGCCCCGTAACCACCCCGGTGAGAGGATCGGTTACGTACGTAGCTACATCGTTAACTGAATAAGTTCGTGTACTGTCATCACTGAACTCAATGGTCGTATACCCATCATATCCCTGATAGACTTCTTTAACAGTTTTTGCTGGCATCTTATATTCCTTTATTTAGGGTTATAACCCTTGATTAATCTTAATTCCTACCCATAATTTACATAGAAGCCTCTACAATCCGTCTTAAGCCTCTATAGCACTGCTAGTACCTAATTGATCTTTCCGTGCCTCTAAAGGCCGTTTAAAGCCCTTAGTGCACCTTCTGGTATACCTTAGCTCACTAGCTAATCACTTAGTGTGTACTTACTTATTAACTTTACATACTTTAATTGCAGCTTAGTAAACTTACGTCTAGCTACAGAAATATCCTGAATTACTTCCTTACGTATTCTACCGTTATGTTTATAGCACAGTATATATGAAAACATATCCGTATTATGAGGTATTAACTTAAGATCACCAGATATATTTTTCATGGATTCAATAAGCTGAAGATATTCCTTCTTCTGAAGTAGGATTAGATTATGAAATCTATTATCTAATGAATCCATATTTTTATGAAACACAACTTGGAATCTTGCTGGTTGCTTACCTGTGGATATAAACCAAGCTAAACGATCAGCTTTTATCTTTAGCTTTGCACCATGAATAGTTGTAATTATTCTATTCTCTTCATCAGGTATAAGCTGTCTCTCAGGTCTAGGAGGATTACTCTTACTCAAGCAGTAAAAAGTACCAGCACAAGCATCATAATGAATGAATTTAAGAAGGTCTTTTAGATTAACAGCTTGGGCAGATTTCATTAAGCAAAATTCCTTATATAATTTATTACCTGATATATTTCTGTGTGTATGAATTGCCATAAATCCGTTATTTGGCAATGACTTAGGAAGGTATTCGCATGTATCTTATGCGGTAGTGACGTAAGTTATAATGAGGAACCATGCCATTTTGCCAGAATCCAGACTGCCTCAACAATAATGCAATAGACTCGGACTGGTTCGTCAAGATAGGGTATTACGTTCCCAAGCGGACCGGAGTCAAAGTTCCGCGATTCAAATGCAACGAGTGCGGTAAGACATTCTCATCGCGGACCGATAAGCCCAACGCACACCAGAAAATGCCAGAAATCAACAAGCAGTTGTTTGGGTTGCTGGTCAGCGGGGTGTCATTGCGGCGAGCCGCCGAGCTTTTGGACGTTCAATACAAGACCGTCTTGCTGCATTTCAACTATCTGGCCAAGGTTGCCGAGCAACAGCACGAGAAGTTTTTACGGTCAATAAAAACCGAGTTTGTCCAGATTGACGAGTTGGAAACTTTTATACACGCCCGGCCCTGCTGTGTATCCGTCCCCATGGCCGTTCGGGTAAAAACTGGCGAGATACTTGGATTCGCTGTTGCTGAAATGCCCGCCAAGGGGAAATTGGCTGCTATTGGTGCATCCCCAAAATACAATTGGACCAAGGATAGGCGGGCCTATGAATTCCAAGAAATGTTGAAAAGCTTCGCTGGTAGCTTAAAGCCCAGCATCACGTTCAGAAGCGACCTAAACACGTCTTACGCTGGGTGGATTGCTGCCGTAGTGCCGCACGCAAAGCTCGAACAAGTGAAGGCCAAAGGTGGCGGCAAGAAAGCTCCGCCAGGAGCCCCGAAGGGCTTTGACGAGCTATTCGCCATCAACAACACATTTGCCAGGATGAGGCATGACATAAACCGGCTTGCTCGAAAAACGTGGTCAACGACCAAGACTATTGCGGGACTGAAAAAGCATCTGTGGCTTTACGTGGCCTGGAATAACAAATACAAACTTAAATAGCCGGATTAAAGTTGGCTAACGACACATCAAAAGTCGAGAGTTCTACTGTAAGGGAAGCTACCTTTTCGGAGTATTCAACCACAAAACGCTGCGCCGCTGCCAATCGGCTCCTCGCATCCTCAAGTTCGTTGCCGACCCTGTAACGATTTGCGGCTTGAATCGGATTTTCAGCCTTAACGATAGAAAGCGGAACGCTCATATCATTGCTTTGTTCGCAGCAGCGAACCGAATATGACGTGCGAATGCTAATCTCATCTTCCGAAACGGTGATGTCATCCACATGGTCTTTACCGATAGTGCACTCACCCGCCGCCTCAAGCACCGGGTCGATTGCATCCCGCCACTCATCAATATTTGCACTGCAATAGGTGGACACCTGCTGCTCGGCAGCAACGGTAAGGTCATACAGGTTCATGTAATTCTCCATAATTTTGTCTAGTTTCAGGTTGTGTTTATTTTACCATTTTTCACCTAAATCATCAATAGAAATCTTCTATTCCATACACACTCAACTACATCAGGTAATATAATTTACGTTGTATTGTCGGTTTAAGCCAAGTATATAAAGTTTATACCGACTATGAAATGTAATATAGTTTGGTTTCTGCACAAAAGAATCTATTCAGCTTCTGCACAAGTAAATAATTTTATTGATTTATTCTCAAACAAGAAATAGCTAAAGGAATACTTCAGGAAAATCAAAGTATAGGAGAGTATAACATAAGTTATAATCTGTGTTGTAACATAGGTTTAGCGTGGAAATCAACGTAAGGTTTATCCTATGATAAATACAGAGTATAACTTATAGTATAAACCAGTATAGTTTAATTTATAAGTTTATTACCTTGTTAATATAATAACTTTAATATAACTTTAGTATTACCTAAGTTTTAAACGTAATACTGCCTTTTAGGAAGTAATGTCAACAAAGCTATATGCTTCTCGATTACAACCTGCAGGCAGCAGTTCAGCTTAAAACTTAGAAATACGAATAACTTAAGGTTTGACTTTATTGTTACTACGTCTTTGACTAATTATGGTGTGCTTATGATCTATTCAACCTAAACCTAATGGAATTACTTCGATTAAGTAAAGGCCCTTTTGCCCTAGATCAATCCAATTAAGGAAACTGTTAGGCCGGTGATTATTGGACAAGTACGCTAGTCCTAGAAGTGCTAGAATGATTGCTGTATTGTATTCAGCCAAGCTTTCGCATGTGTCAGGGGAGAGTTATGAACCCCTTGTAGCACTGCACATCCATACAGCACGAGACACCTTCATTACCCATACATTAATTGTATCACAGTGTTGGTGCGTTGTCAAGGGAACTTATACACTT
>Ga0228698_1001364_pt1 | contig 12211 bp, 11 predicted proteins | sample McNCre117_Aug_MG_FD_178015 | JGI IMG/M metagenome (GOLD analysis project Ga0228698, IMG submission 178015) | Freshwater microbial communities from McNutts Creek, Athens, Georgia, United States - 1-17_Aug_MG | ecosystem: Environmental > Aquatic > Freshwater > Creek | place: USA: Georgia...
TATACCCGTGGCGGGCGTAGAAGGCCAGCGCTTCGGGCTGGTACGGGCCGGTCTCCAGCTGCACCGTGCGGCCACCGCGCTCATGTGCCGCCGATTCGAGGAACCTGATGATCGCGCTGCCCGCCCCGGTGCCCCGCGCCTCGGGGCGGACGAACATGCGTTTGAGCTCGCCCTGATCCCCGGCCAGCACGATCGCGCCGCAGCCGACCGCCACCCCGCTGTCGTTGCGGGCCACCGCAAACAGCACCTCGGGGCGGGCCAAGGCGTCCAGGTCCAGCGCGTAGCGGGCGTCGGCCGGGTACAGCGAATCCTGGTAGGCGTCCAGATCGGCGATCAGCGCGATCACGTCGGGCTGACGGGGTGATTCCAGGGCGATCTGCAAGGCGATGTGCACGGTGGTCTCCGGGGTGGGCAAGAACGATGCCCCACCAAGGGCCTGCCCACACGTTCGCGAACCGCAGCCGTTGCGAGCCCGGCCACCGGGGGCGGCTGCAGTATGGCCACGGGCCCGGGCCGTCCATCAGGCCTTGGCCGGTGTGGCGGCGATCACCCGTTTCGATGCGCCCTGCGGTCGCCACGCGGTGGCCACGGGGATGCCAGGTGGATGCCAGGTGGATGCCGCGTGGATGAGTCGGGCGGCCCGCCCCCCTCACAAGATCGACCGGATCTTCGCCGCGTCCTCGGCCGTGGCCGGTTGGTAGATCACCAGGCTCAGGTCCGGCCGCCCGTCCACCTGCAGGCCCGTGTATTCCAGCGCCAGCCGCCCCAGCGCCGGGTGGTTCAGGTGCTTCACGCCATCGCCCTGCAGGCCCACACTGTTCTCGCGCCACAGCGCCGCGAACTCGGGGCTGCTGCGGCACAGCTCGTCCACCAGTTGGCTCACCTCGGACAGCGCCCCCGCGCGCGCGGCGTCCGCGCGGAACGCGCCCACCACGAAGCGCGCCACCGCGGGCCAGTCGTGCTGGGCCGCGCGCACGGCCGGGTTGGTGAACACCTGGCGCAGGATGTTGCGCCGGCCTTCGGGCAGGCGCGCGTAGTCGGTCAGCACCACCTCGGCCGCGCGGTTCCAGGCCACGATGTCCCAGGTGGCCGTCTTCACCAGGGCCGGGCTCACCTCCAGCGCGTCGATCAGGCGCTGCAGCCGCGGCGAAATGCCTTGCGCCGGCTGGTAGCGCACATCCGGCAGCCGCCCCAGGCCCAGCAGGAACAGGTGCTCGCGCTCGGGCTCGGTCAGCATCAGCGCGCCCGCGATCCGGTCCAGCACCTCGGCCGACGGCGCCCCACCGCGCCCCTGTTCCAGCCAGGTGTACCAGGTGGGGCTGATGCAGGCCCGCTGCGCCACCTCTTCCCGCCGCAGGCCCGGCGTGCGCCGGCGCCCCAGCGGGAAGCCACAGGCCACCGGGTCCAACTGGTGGCGGCGGTCGCGCAGGAAGCTGCTGAGGGTCGGGGATCCTGTTGACATCATTACCAGGATAACGTCACTCATTTACCCCCATGATGAAGCGCTGGAAGATCCCTCCATCCCATCTCAACGGAGTGATTCCATGCGTGTCTTTGTCACGGGTGCCACCGGCTTCATCGGCTCGGCCGTCGTTCAACAACTGCTGGGGGCCGGCCACCAGGTGCTGGGCCTGACCCGCTCCGACGCCGGCGCCCAGGCGCTGCAGGCCGCCGGCGCCCAGCCCCTGCGCGGCGACTTGGCCGACCTGGCCGGCCTGCGCCAAGGTGCCGAGCAGGCCGACGCCGTCATCCACTGCGCGTTCGACCACGACTTCTCGAAGTACCTGGCCAACTGCGCCCAGGACGAGCGCGTGGTCCAGGCCCTGGGCGAGGTGCTGCAGGGCAGCGCCCGCCCCCTGGTCATCACCTCGGTCACCTCGATCGGCAACTTGGCCCAGGGCCAAACCGCCATCGAGACCCAGTTCAACGCCCAGCGCCCCAACCCCCGCATCGGCTCCGAGCGCGCCGGCAACGCGCTGCTGCAGGCCGGCGTCAACGTGTCGGCCGTGCGCCTGCCCCAGGTGCACGACCGCAGCAAGCACGGCCTGATCACCTACCTGCTGGCCCTGGCGCGCCAGAAGGGCGTGTGCGCCTACGTGGGCGAAGGCCACAACCGCTGGCCCGCCGCCCCGGTGCAGGACGTGGCCGCCGTGTACCGCGGCGCGGTCGAGCGCGCCGAGCCCGGCAGCCGCTACCACGCGGTGGCCGAGGAAGGCCTGCGCACCCGCGACATCGCCGAGGTCATGGCCCGCGGCCTGGGCCTGCCCGCCGTGTCGGTGCCGGAACAGGAGGCCGGCGCCCACTTCGGCTGGCTGGCCATGTTTGCCTGCGACGACATGCCCGCATCCAGCGCCTGGACGCGCCAGGTGCTGGGCTGGGCCCCCACCGGCCCGGGCATGCTGCAGGACCTGGCGGACGGCCTGCGCCTGGGCATCACCGCGGCCTGAGGCCCGGGGGCAGGGTGGGCGGTGACCGTGGCGTCGCCGCCCTCAGCCCATCTCCCCCACCGCCGTGCCCGGCACGGCCCCCAGCTCACCCGACGCGCGGGCCTGGCGGCCGTAGACCCACTCGAACAGCGGCGTGGCCATCATCGTGGTCACCACGGCCATCAGCACCAGCATCGAGAACAGGGCCGGGCCGATGATGCCCTTCTGCAGCCCGATGTTGATGATGATCAGCTCCATCAGCCCGCGCGAGTTCATCAGCGCGCCGATGCCCAGGGCCGTGCGCTGGTCCTCGCCGGCCAGGCGCGCGGCCAGGTAGCAGGCGCCGAACTTGGCCAGCACCGACACCACCAGCACGCCCAGCGCGATCAGCAGCAGGCTGCCCGAATTGATCATGTCCAGGCGCGTGTTCAGGCCCGAGTAGGTGAAGAACATGGGCAGCAGCAGCACCACGGCCAGCGGCTCCACCTTCTTCTTCAGCTCCTCGACGAACAGCCCGCGGGGCATCACCGCCCCCAGGATGAAGCCGCCGAAGATCGAATGGATGCCCACCGCGTCCATCACGAAGGCCGACAGGCAGAACAGGGCCAGGGTGATGCCCAGCACGGGCGAGCTCATCTGCCCCTCGCGCTCGACCATGCGGCCCAGCGGCGCCAGCAAGCGGCGGCCGGCCAGCAGGATGAAGGCCGCGTACAGCGCCCCGCCGCCGATGGCCAGCACGGCCACGCCCGGGCCGGCGCCGAAGGCCGCCAGCACCAGGGCCAGCACGCACCAGGACACCGCGTCGTCGAACGCGCCCGCGGTCAGCGACAGCGTGCCCAGCGCGGTGTGGGCCAGCCCCCGCTCGTTGATGATGCGGGCCAGCATGGGGAACGCCGTCAGCGCGATGCAGGCGCCCATGAACAGCGTGGCGTTGGCCGTGGAGATGCCCGCGGCGAACAGGCCCGGCACGGTCAGCAGCAGCGGCGTGATCAGCACCGCGAACACGAAGGGCGCGGTGATGCCCGCCAACGACACGCCGATGGCGCTGCGCGCCTTGCTGGCGAAGTGGTCCAGCCGCAGCGTGGTGCCCACCAGGAACATGTACAGGCCCACGCCCAGCTGCGCGCCGCAGTACAGCACGTTGCGCATGTCCTTGGGGAAGATCGCCGCCTGCAGCTCGGGCGCCAGCAGCCCGAACAGCGAGGGCCCCAGCAGCACGCCCGCGATCATCTCGCCCACCACCTGCGGCTGGGCCAGGAAGCGCCGCCCCGCCCAGCCCACCACGCGGCAGGCCAGCAGGATGATGGCCAGCTGCAGGAAGAATCGGATGCTGAAGTCGCCCGGGGCGTAGGTGTGCGCCAGCGCCGGCGCGGCCGGGCCGTGCTTGGCGAAAACGTCCGCCAGCGTGGCGATCAGGTCGAGTTCCATGGGGTCCCTTGTGCGAAGCACGGGCGACTGTGCCAGCCGCGGCCGCACTGTCCATCCGGGATCGCCGATTTGTACCGACGTACCTGCATTTCACGCATTGCGCCTCCTGCGGCGGCTCGGTACATTGCGCGGGTCATGAAGCTCATCAGCAGCCGCGAATTCAACCGGGACGTCAGCCAGGCCAAGCGCGCCGCCCTGGTCGAGCCCGTGCTGGTCACCGACCGTGGCGAGCCCACCCATGTGCTGATGAGCATGGCCGACTACCGCCGCCTGAGCGGCCAGGCCGAGAACATCCTGGACCTGCTGGCCCAGCCCGAGCCCGTGGCGCTGGACGAGGGTGACGCCTCGTCCGACGGCGCCTGGGACCACCGCGAACCCTTGCGCTGATGTACCTGCTCGACACCGGCATCGTGCTGGAGCTGCGCCAGGCCAAGGCCAGCCCCACCGACCCCGGCCTCGTGGCCTGGGCCCGGGCGCTGCCGCCGCAGAGCCTGTTCATCTCGGCCCTGAGCCTGCTCGAGATCGAGACCGCCGCCGCCCGCCTGGCCCGCCGCGACCGCGCCGCCGGCCTGCTGCTGCGCGACTGGATCGACCAGCGCCTGGCCCCCGCGTTCGACGGGCGCGTGCTGGCCGTGGACGCCGCCGTGGTGCGCCGCCGCGCCCACCTGCCCTACACCAACACCCGCGACGGCCTGCTGGCCGCCACCGCGCTGGAGCATGGCCTGACCTTCGTCACCCACCGCATCCCGGCCTTCCGCGCCGGCCGCGTGAAGCTGCTCAACCCGTCCGGCTACGTGGCCCCGCCCGGCGATACGGACGAGGACTGGGTCCAGGGCCAGCACACCGGCGCCGGCCCCGGCACCGGGCATCAATGGCTCAAGAACCTCTACACCCGCGCATGACCCCCCAACCGCGACGCATCCTCATCGTCGGCGGCGGCACCGCCGGCTGGCTCACCGCGGCCTGGCTGGCCAAGGCCCTGAACCTGGGCCCCGGCAGCCCGCTGCAGATCACCCTGCTCGAGTCCCCCGGCATCAGCGGCGTGGGCGTGGGCGAAGGCGCGTTCCCCACTTTCCGCAGCACGCTGCAGTTCCTGGGGATCGACGAGGCCGCGTTCATCCGCGCCACGTCGGCCACCTTGAAGCAGGGGATCCGGTTCGTGGATTGGGGGCATGGGCCGGATGGGGGCAGCGTCGATCAGCGCCACGTGTTCTACCACCCGTTCGAAGCCCCCCAGGCCCCCGACGGCCTGAACCTGGTGCCCTACTGGCTGCTGCAGGACCCGGCCACCCGCGCCCCGTTCGCCCAGGCCATGACCCTGCAGACCCGCGTGATGCAGGCCCATCGCGCGCCCAAGCGCGCGGGCGAGGCCGCCTACACCGCCCCGCTGAACTACGCCTACCACTTCGACACCTTCAAGCTGGCCGGCCTGCTGGCCGAGCGCGCGCGCCAGCTGGGCGTGCGGCACGAAGAAGGCACCGTGTGCCACGTGCAACTGGACGAGCGCGGCGCCATCGCCCACATCGACACCGACCGCCAGGCCCGCTTCGAAGCCGAGCTCTACATCGACTGCACCGGCTTCCGCGCCGAGCTGATCGGCCGCGCGCTGGGCCGCCCGCTCACCCCCGTCAGCGACCGCCTGTTCGTCGACCGCGCGCTGGCCTGCAAGCTGCCGCTGGGCCGCGAGGCCGTGATGGAAAGCTGCACCATCGCCACCGCGCACGAGGCCGGCTGGCTGTGGGACATCGGCCTGAACGGCGAGCGCGGCGTGGGCTGCGTGTACAGCAGCCGGCACCTCAGTGACGAGCAGGCGGGGCGGATCCTGGGGGCGTATTGCGGGGCGTCTTCTGGTACAGGTACGGGTACGGGTACCGGTTCCGCCTTCGACGACATCACCCCGCGCAGCATCCCCTTCACCCCCGGCTACCGCACCCAGCCATGGGTGCACAACTGCGTGGCCGTGGGCCTGTCCGCCGGTTTCCTCGACCCGCTGGAATCCACCGGCCTGGTGCTGATCGAGGCCGCCGTGGCCATGATCGCCGAGATGCTGCCCCACAGCGGCCCCATGGACGCCCCCGCGCGGCGCTTCAGCCAGCTGATGAGCCAGCGCTACGAAAACATCCTGCACTTCCTGAAGCTGCACTACGCGCTGAGCCGCCGCCCCGAGCCCTTCTGGCAGGACCACCGCGACCCCACCTCGATGCCCCCGCGCCTGGCCGAGCTGCTGGACGAATGGAAGACCCGCCCCCCCGGCCGCTTCGACTTCGAACTCGACACCGAGACCTTCGCCTGGTTCAACTACCAGTACATCCTGTACGGCATGGGGTATCCCACGGACCTGGAGGCTGGGCGGGCGCATTTCCCGCAGGGGGCGGAGGCCGAGCGGCAGTTCGCCAGGATCCGGCGGTTCGCGGAGCGGGCGGTGGCGGAGTTGCCGGGGCACCGGGGGTGGGTGGAGCAGGTGGGGGGCGGGGGGCTGGGCGGGGGCCGCACCGGATAATGTCCGCCCTCCATCACATCCGCGCCGGGGCACCGCACTCCAGCCGCGCGCTCACCCAGGGGGAACACTTGAAGCACCACACCACCGCCGGCACCCGGCTCGCATCGGCCGCCATGGCCCTCGTCGCCGCCTGCAGCGCGGCCGCGCCCACCCAAGCACTTGCTGCAGACTTTGTCGTGACGCTGGACGTCTCGGTCGATGGGTATGTCGACATCCGTTCGCACCAGTTCGTCAACGACGCCCACCAAGGCCAGGTCAGCTTCACCTTGAGCGACCAGATGCCGGTGAGTTGGGGCGGCGGCGGCATCGGCAAATTCTCGACCTTCGCCCCTGGCAGCGTGTCGATGAGCGCGCCCCTCATCCCCGAGCCGGCCGACCTGGCAGATGCCCCGTTCACCACCAATGCCAGCTTCTCGCAGTGGGATTCGCCGTTCCGGTTCGAGACGGAAGCCTCGGTCTCGGCCTTTCACAGTGACGGCATCACGGCCTTCAGTCAGCAGGTCGGTGTGGACCTGACCGAGGCAGCGCGGACCGGCAATGGCGCCTCCTCGCAATATGTCGACGGCGCTGCCTTCGTCGCGTTCTGGGCTGATTTGGCCGCGCGGCATGGGCAAGCCTCGTACAGTGAATCCTGGCAGACCCGGGACGCCTGGAATTTCGCGCAGGGGCGGCAATACAGCGGCTCGGCCTTGGTGATGTCGGTCACGTCGGTGCCGGAGCCGGCCACCGGCGCCAGCCTGCTCCTGGGGCTGGGTTGGCTGGCGCTGCGCGGCCGGCGGCAACGGCCAGGTGGCGCCGCAGGGCGGGTTTGAGCACTGGCCACGAGTCACGGCTCCCGCCGCCTAGCTTGCCGCCGCCAACCGTGCCCGCATTTCAGGCAGCACGATGTGCTCCAGGACCCGCAGCAGGCGGTCGTCGCTGGCCAGGTGCAGTCTTCCGCCTTCGGGGATTTGCGCTGCACGCTGGGCCGCCAATTCACGCTCGATCTTGAACGCCGCCATGACCCGCACCAGCACCTGATCCAGGATGCGCTCGGACACCTCCACGGGCACCCCCAGCGCTTCCCCTGCCGCCAGCAACTTCGCGCGCGTCACGTCACTCAGGAATTCCGCGTCGGGCAAGGGGATGGCCAATTTCACGTGCGGCCAGGTGGCGTCATCGTCGGCCACCGCCTTGGTGTAGTAGGCCCCGGTCGCCAACAGGTCGTAGTGGGGCGCGAGTTCAATGCCTTCGTGGTTGACGTGAAAGGACAGGTTCTTCAGGTGGCAATCGTTGTTCGCCACCAGCGCGTTGAACGCCAGCCAGCGAAAGAGCCTGGTCCGTGTGCTGGCCTTGTTCGTTGTCGCGTTGATGACGTCCTGCAGTGACGCCAGCGTCGCCCCGCTGAACTTGAAGTTGCGCGCCTTGTTCAGCAACTGGCACGCGTCAATGATGTGCAGGCGACGGGCGTTCAATGCCGGCAGGGCGGAGGCCCGCCCGCGCCCGGCTGACGCCACGACGCGATCGAAGCGCTCGATGATGTAGACGGGCTCAGGGACGTATCGGAGATCGACTCGCGGCACCTCCAGCCCGGCCGCCTTGGCCAGCCGCATCGTCAGGTACTCGTTCAGGACCGAGGCCGGGTAGTCGTCCGCCGCCGGATGGCTGGGCTTGAGGATGTGGGTCGAGGGCGTGGCGCCCACGGGCTCGAACAATTGGCCCTTGCCCAGGTGAACCAACAGCTTGTGCTGCGCCCCGGCCAGCGACATGCGCTTGGGCGCGTCCGCGGTCAAGGTGCGCCGCGGCAGTTGCGCCAGGCGCTTGCTGAGGTCTTCGTCCGAGAGCGGCCGAAGATCCCCCGTACCGGGAAACGCCTGCTGGGGCGGCAGCAGCGTCAGCGAACCGGCCGACTCCGCGCCCAGGTACTGGATGAGCGCGAACGCATCGTCACCCTGCAGGCCCGCTTCCTTTTCAAGGGCCTGGCGCAGCAGTTCCTCGGGCAGCAGGTTGTCGAAGAACCACTGCACGGGGCGCAAGGTACCGGCGTCGACGATGGGCTCTTTGCTGCGCGGCAGGCCGGGGGCCAGGTCGAAGCCCATGGGGGCATCCACCCACGCGGATTCGTAGGTGAACTGCCAAAGGCCATCGCCTTCGGACAGCACGCCGACGACGTCGCTGTCGATGCTGACCCGCAGCTCCCTCACCGCTTGCCTCCAGCGGGTTCCTGGCCCCCTGAGGGGCGGGTCCCGGGCAGGGTCATGGTTGTGGTTGTGGTTGTGCCGGGCGAGGCTTGGCCGTCATCGGCTGCCTGGTCGCGCTGAACGCGCTCGACCACCTGCTCCGGCACATCCACCAGCAGCGGGATGCCGAGTTCATGCAGCAGCCGCAGGGTGCGGTCGAACTGCACCGTCGGCTTGCCATGTTCGACATCGATGGCGAACTGCCGGCTCACGTTCGCGATCGCCGCCAGATCGTCCTGCCGGACGCGGCCATGCTTGCGCATCGCGCGGACGTACGCCCCCAGTTCCTTGACGTTGCGGATTTCGATCTTCACGGCGATGCTCAATGTATCCGGTCGTAGACATTTTGAGTGAGAATCGCGTGTAGATCAAGAAAATGTCTGCGATCGGAGGCATTTCTCCGGCTGGAGGCATTCGGCCGCCAAAATGTCTACGATCAAAGACATATTGAAGTCCATGCGCCGAACAAGAGCCACGATCCGGCGACCTGAACCCACCGGCTTCCACGGGCCAAGGGGCGGTTCAGGCCCGGCTTGACCATGCAACACACTTGCCGCACGCTGCCATCATGAAGACCGCCCTCCTGCCGCAAGTCCGCATCGAATCCCAGCTTCGCGCGGACCTGGAATCCGTTCTGCGCGAAGGCGAAACCCTGTCCGATTTCCTGGAATCGACCGTTCGCCAGGCCGTTGACCGCAGGCGCCTGCAGGCTGAGTTCGAAGCCCGTGCCGAGGCAGCCTGGGCGCGTTACCAGCAGACTGGCGAAGGTGCGTCCGCTGAAGAGGCCGTGGCACGGATGCGGGAGCGTCTTGGGGCCAAGCGGAGCGACCTGGAAGGCAAGCATCGCCCGGCTGCTGGGTGACCTTCACGCGGTCGACTCCTCAAGCTCCGGCTCGCATACCAAGGCGTTGCGATGATGCGCCACATGGTCAGGATGCGGCCGCATTGCTGGATCGTTCGGCAAACGGATTCGATTACCAGAATACCATCGTGCTTGACTCCGGGTGGAGTACCAGTGGAGGTTAGGCTGTTGACCCCTAACGCCCTGCCTGACAGCTTCCGGGCAACGGTGCTGACGGAGGCTCACCCGGTATGGCTCGCGACCGGCACCGCCGTCAAGCGCCGCCAGATCCGGATAGCCGACTGTTCCTTGGTCGACATCTCGATGCCTCGGCGCCATATGTGCCACGGCGTGAAGCTCGCAATTGCGCTGAACACTCCGCCGCGAACAGATCGACTGCCGAGTTGCCCGTGGGCTCCAAGTCCTGACGGGTCGTTCCGATCACTGCCCAGATTGGTCGTCGGACAGAGCTCGTTTGCTGTAGATTGCTCAAGCGGCTGAAGTTCGCGGCCACCTCCGAGCGCTTCAACCCCGAGCAGAAGAGCCTGCTGGAAGAAGCCATCGACGAGGACCTGGAGGCGCTGGAGCGGGAGGTGGGCAAGCTCAACCGGCCCGCCAAGCCGCCGGGTGAGAAGCAGACCCCGAAGCGGCAGCCTCTGCCGGCCCACCTGCCACGCCACGACATCCACCACGAGCCCGACAGCACCACCTGCCGCGCACCGGGCTGCGGCTGCCAGATGACGCGCATCGGCGAGGACGTGGCCGAGAAGCTGGACTACGAACCCGGCCGCTTCAGTGTGGAGCGGCATGTGCGGGGCAAGTGGGCCTGCGCCCATTGCCAGACACTGATCCAGGCGCCGGTGCCGGCGTGCGTGATCGACAAGGGGATCGCCACCGCCGGCCTGATGGCCCATGTGGTGGTGGCCAAGTACATCGACCACCAGCCGCTGTACCGGCAGGAGGCGATCCAGGGCCGCGCGGGCTACACCGTGCCGCGCTCCACCCAAGCCGAGTGGATCGGCGCCATCGGGGTGGAACTGGCACCGCTGGTGCAGGCCATGCGCGAGGATCTGCTCGCACAACGCGTGCTGCACGCCGACGAGACGCCGGTGGCGATGCTCAAGCCCGGCCAGGGCAAGACGCACCGGGCCTACCTGTGGAGCTACTGCACCACCACCTGGGCCGCCATCAACGCCGTGGTCTTCGACTTCGCCGAGGGCCGCGCCGGGCACAACGCCAGGCGATTCCTGGGCATCGACGAATACGGCTGCGGTGGCTGCGCGGCACGCTGATCTGCGACGACTACGCCGGCTACAAGCAGGTGATGAACGCGGGCGTGACCGAGGCGGGTTGCCTGGCGCACGCACGGCGCAAGTTCCATGAGCTGTGGGTCAACCACCAAAGCACACTGGCCGAGGGCGCGCTCAAGCTGTTCGGCGCCCTCTACGACATCGAGCGCGAGGCCAAGGACCTGGGGCGCGACGAGCGGCAGCGACTGCGGCAGGCCCAGGCCAGGCCAGCAACCGACTTGCTGCATGACTGGCTGATCGCCAACCGACAGAAGGTGCCTGACGGCAGCGCGACAGCCAAGGCCATCGACTACAGCCTCAAGCGCTGGGCGGCGCTCACGCGCTACATCGACGACGGTGACTTGGCCGCGGACAACAACCGCATCGAGAACCTGATCCGGCCCATCGCTCTGGGCAGGAAGAACTGGCTATTCGCCGGCAGCCTGCGTGCGGGCCAGCGGGCTGCGGCCATCATGAGCCTGTTGCACACCGCCAGGCTCAACGGGCACGAGCCCTATGCGTATCTCAGGGACGTACTGCAGCGGCTGCCCACGCAGCCGGCCTCGGCGCTGCGCGATCTGCTGCCGTACCGCTGGAAGCCTGCCACCTGAGCTCCGGCCTTGCCGGCGTCAAGATGACTTGACCGGACGCTTACGAAGGGGCGACAGTCGTCGCCCCTTCTGTGCCTCCGCATCACGCCCGTGCAACGGGCTGGCCACTCAGCTCACGATGTCCCTCGGCGTAGCACCCGCCAACGCAGCTGCTACGTTCTCCAGCGCCCGGAACCCCATGGCGTGGCGGGTCTCGCGGGTCGCGGTCCCCATGTGGGGTGCCATGAACACTTGGACCCGGCCTCGGAACCGCAGGTCGTAAGCCGGCTCTGCGCAGAAGACATCCAGCCCGGCAGCGGCTATGTGCCCGCTGTCCAGCGCGGCCAACAGGTCTGACTCGTTGACCAGGCCACCGCGCGCGGTGTTCACCAGGATCGCTCCCTTTGGCAGCAACGCCAGCGCTGACTGGTCAATCACACCTGTCAGCGCCGCGCCGCCAGGGGCGTGCAAGGACAGGACTTGGCTGATGGACAGCAGCTCCTCCAGCGTGGCGCAGTACTGTGCGCCACGCTCTTGGTCTGGCCGCAAGCGCCGTCGGTTGAAGTAGGCGATGCGCATCCCGAACGCGCGTGCACGTTGTGCCAAGGCTTGTCCGATGCGCCCCATGCCGAAGATGCCAAGCGTCCGGCCATTCAGATCGACCCCCAGCATCTCGCCCAGCGCGAAGCGCACGTTCCAGCCAGAGTCCATGACGCGACCGTACTCGCGCATCCGTCGGGCAGCGCCCAACATCAAGAGCATCGCCATGTCGGCCGTGGCCTCCGTGACGACATCCGGCGTGTTGGTGACCTGCACGCCGAGCTGGGAGGCCGCCACCAGATCGATGTGGTCGACGCCTGCGCTGCAGCTGGACACGATGCGGACCTGACCAGCCATCCCACGCAGCAGGCCTGCGTC
>Ga0228698_1001365_pt1 | contig 12200 bp, 7 predicted proteins | sample McNCre117_Aug_MG_FD_178015 | JGI IMG/M metagenome (GOLD analysis project Ga0228698, IMG submission 178015) | Freshwater microbial communities from McNutts Creek, Athens, Georgia, United States - 1-17_Aug_MG | ecosystem: Environmental > Aquatic > Freshwater > Creek | place: USA: Georgia...
CCCGGCACGTGCCGCCGGCGGCGCTGGATGGCCGCACCGTGCTGGGCCGCGTGGCCTGGCTGGGCCGGGCTGCCGGTTCGCTGGCCGGTCCACCGGCAGGTCCACAGGCCGGTGCGGTGGCCGGTGCGGTGTCTGTTGCACTGCCCAGCCCCGCCCGACCCATTCCCTGGGTCGGCGACGCCGACCTCAGTCCGCCAGCGCCCGCCTGATCTCTTCCCGCTCGGCCTCGGCCGTCAGCAGCGCAGCCACGCACACCGGGTCCAGGCGGCCGGTGTCGGCCTCCTGCTGCATCTCGGCGATGCAGCGGGCTTCGTCCCAGGCGTCCTTGTACGGCCGCCGCGACGAGATCGCGTCGTACACGTCGGCCACCGCGATGATGCGGGCCTCGGGCGGGATCTGCTCCAGGCGCAGGCCCAGCGGGTAGCCGCTGCCGTCGCCGCGCTCATGGTGGCCGGCCACGATGTCGTGCATCACGCGGGCGGCCAGGTCGCTGCCCAGGCCCAGGTCGCTGATGATGTGGTCCACCAGCTCGGTGCCGATACGCACGTGGGCCTGCATCTGGCGCTGTTCGTCCTCGCTGAGCCGGCCCGGCTTGAGCAGCAGCTGGTCGGGGATGCCCACCTTGCCGATGTCGTGCAGCGGCGCGAACAGGTGGATGTACTCCAGGTGCTCGTCGTCGAAGCCGAAATGGCTGGCCACGCGCTCGGCCACCAGGCGCGCGTAGCGGGCCATGCGCTGCAGGTGGCGGCCGGTCTCCACGTCGCGGATGCGGGCCAGGCCGGTGGCGATGTCGACGGCGCCGACCAGGGTGTTCAACGCGCTCAGGCGCAGCAGGTACAACTGCGCGACGATGTCGGCGAACGGGTCCAGGAAGCTCGTCACTTCGGGCGTGAACATGCCCGGCTCGGTGGCGTCGAAGAACACGAAGGCCACCAGGTGCTCGCCCTTGAACAGCGGCAGCGTGTAGCTGCTGCAGTAGCCCTGGCCCCTGAGCCAGGCGGTGTGCGGGGCCGTGCCGGCGAACGCGGCCTGCACGTCCTCCACCACGCGCGACGAGCGGCTGTCGCGCAGCGCGGCCAGCGAGGGCACGTCGGCCAGGCGGGCCTCGTACTGCACCAGGGGCTCGCCCTGCAGCGTGCTGCTGGCAAAGGTGCGCAGCAGGTCGGTGGGCTCGTCATAGAGCGCCAGGGCCACGCGCGCCACACTGGGGCAGCGCAGGCCGATCAGGGAGTGCAGGCTCCGGATGCGGCGGGACAGATCGGACTTCTCGACCTCGATCTTGTGCAGGAGTCTCAGGGCGTGCGACATGGGGGCAGGTAGGGGCCCGGAGGCGGGTCTTGATAATAATCAAGAGACCCGGCCGCATCCGTGTTCCGCGCCCCCCCTTTCCGGGGCGGGACGGCCCGGCACCAGGCCAGGTCGTCCGGACAAGCCGTGAGCGCGGGTATCGAATGTGTCCGGAGCTTGTGCAGGCTACCACCGGGCCGTGTCTTCCGACTGCCCACCCGTTCAGGGGGGATCGCGTTTCAGCGCCCCGGGCCCATCGCTCCGGCCGGTCCAGCCGGGCCGTCCCGCTCACTGGCATGCCAGCGCCCCAGCACCGCCCGGCTCAGCGCGCCCAGGGCCGCGTGCAGGCCCACGCCGGTGGCCAGCACCAGGCTCAGCGCGGCGAACATCTTGGGGATCTCGGTGCGGAACATGGCCTCCAGGATCCGCGAGGCCAGGCCGGTGTCGCGCCCGGCCGCCCCGGCCGTGAACTCGCCCACCACGGCCCCGATCAGGGCCAGGCCGCCGGCCACCTTGAGCCCGCTGAAGAAGTGCGGCAGCGCCCCGGGCACCAGCAGCCAGCGCAGGGTTTGCCAGCGGCTGGCGCGGTGCAGCCGGAACAGGTCGCGCAGGTGCGGGTCCACGCTGCGCAGGCCGGTCAGGGTGTTGGCCACCACGGGGAAGAAGGCCACGATCCACGCGCACAGCAGCACGGTCAGCGGCGGGTCGTCGGTGACGATCATGATCAGCGGGGCCACGGCGATCACCGGCGTGACCTGCAGCACCACGGTGAACGGGCTCAGCGCCCGCTCGGCCGTGCGCGACAGCGCGAACAGCGAGGCCAGGCCCACGCCGCTGACCACGGCCAGGCCCAGCGCGCTCAGCGTGATGCGCAGCGTGATCCACCAACTCGGCAGCAGGCCGGCGCGCTCGGCCCACAGCGTGCTGGCGATGCGCGACGGCGCCGGCAACAGGTAGGCCGGGATCGCCCAGTGCCGCACCGCGGCCTCCCAGCCCGCCAGGAACAGCAGCACGGCTGCCATGGGGATGGCCACCCCGGCCGCCGCGGCCATGCGGGTGCGCAGGCCCGCGCTCATGCGGCCACCCCCATTCCCACCCCGGCCTCGGCCGCCCGCTGCAAGGCCTGGGACACCTGCACGCACAGCGCGTTGAACTGCGCGGTGCCGCGCCAGTCCGGCCGGCGCGGGTAGGGCGCGTCGATGGCGATCTCGTCGGTGACCCGGCCGGGCCGCGCCATCACCACCACGCGGGTGCTGAGGTACACGGCCTCGTAGACGCTGTGGGTGACGAACAGCGCCGTGCCCGGTGCGCCGGCGGTGGGCCGGCACAGGTCCAGCAGGGCCTGGTTCAGCGCAAACCGCGTGATCTCGTCGAGCGCGCCGAAGGGCTCGTCCAGCAGCCACACGCGCGGGCGCACCACCAGCGAGGCGCGCATCTTCATGCCCCCGGACAGCTCGCCCGGCAAGGCCTGGGCCGCGTCGGCCAGGCCCACCAGGCGCAGCGCATCGTCGACCTCGGTCGCGGCTTGGTGGCCAGGCCAGCGGCCGCGCAGGCGCAAGGGCAGGGCCACGTTCTCGCGCACCGTGGCCCAGGGCATCAGGGCCGCGTCCTGGAACACCATGCCCAGGGCCTGGTCCAGGCCCGGCGCCCGCCACAGCTGCCCGGCCGTGGGCCGGTCCAGCCCGGCCACCAGGCGCAGCACCGTGCTCTTGCCGCAGCCCGACGGGCCCAGCAGGCTCACGACCTCGCCCTCGCGCACCGCCAGGTCGACCCCGGCCAGGGCCACGCGCGTGGGCAGCCCCGGCGCGCTGCCGGGGAAGTGCCGCTGCAGGCCTTGCAGCCGCAGCAAGGCCACTGGCGCGGAAGACGGCGCGGAAGACGGCGCGGAAGACGGCGCCGCCGAGGGCGGCGATGAAGGTGGAGGCGATGGCGGGACGGTCACGCCGCCGACTGTAGCCCCGCCCGCCCGGCCCGCGCCCCCGCGGGGGCTTGGGGGGCCTGCGGCCACGGGTCGACCGCCGATGGCCCGTGCCGCGTCCCGCGGGTTCAGGCCGCCCGCTGCCCCTGCGCCCCGTCGCGCCAGGCCTTCAGCAGGCGCGCCCACTTCGGCCGCACCTGGGCCAGGTGGCGTTCCTTCACGTGGCCGTAGCCGCGGATTTCTTCGGGCAGCTTGGCCAGGGCCAGCGCGTCGGGCAGGCGGGCCAGGCTCAGCCCGGCCAGCAGCTCGTCCACCAGGGCGCGGTACTCGAGGATCAGCGCGCGCTCGGTGCGGCGCTCCCCGGTGCGGCCGAAGGGGTCGAACGCGGTGCCGCGCAGGCCCTTCATCCGGGCCAGCAGGCCGAATGCCCGCCGCATCCAGGGGCCGTAGGCCTTCTTGACCAGGTGGCCCTGCGCGTCCTTGGCGGCCATCATCGGCGGGGCCAGGTGGTGGGTCAGCTTGAAGCCGGGCTCGAACTGGGCCTCGAGCTTGGCCACGAAGCCCCCGTCGGTGTGCAAGCGCGCCACTTCGTACTCATCCTTGTAGGCCATCAGCTTGAACAGGTGGCGGGCCACGGCCTCGGTCAGGCGGCCGCGGGCGTCCGGGCCCAGGGCGGCCTCGGCCGCGCGCACGCGCTCGACCACGGCGCGGTACTCATCGGCATACGCGGCGTTCTGGTAGCCGGTGAGGAACTCGACCCGGCGGGCGACCATCTCGTCCAGCCCCGGCTTCTTCACGAACTCGATCACCTGGGCGGCCTTGAACAGCGCATGCACCGCGCCCAGGTCATGGGCGCAGCGGCGGCCCCATTCGAACGCGGCCTTGTTCTTCTCGACCTGCACGTTGTTGAGCTCGATGGCGCGCATCAATGCCGCATGGCTCAGCGGCACGCGGCCCTTCTGCCACGCGTAGCCCAGCATCAGCGGGTTGGTGTAGATCGAGTCGCCCAGCATCTGCACGGCCACCTGCTCGGCATCGAACGCGCCCAGGCCCTCGGCGCCCACCGCGCGGGCCACCACGGCCTCGCACTGGCCGCCAGGGAACTGCCAGTCGGCATTGCGCACGAAGCTGGCCGTGGGCGTGCCGTGGGTGTTCAGCGCCACGAAGGTGTGGCCTTCGCGCATCACGGCCAGCGTGGTCGGGTTGGCGGTGACGATGGACTCGCAGCCGATCACCAGGCGGGCCTTGGCGGCGTCGACCTTGGTGGTGAGGATGGCCTCGGGCGTGTCGGCGATCTGGATGTGGCTCCAGGTGGCGCCGCCCTTCTGGGCCAGGCCCGCGGCGTCCTGCGTGACCACGCCCTTGCCCTCGAGATGGGCGGCCATGCCCAGCAGCTGGCCGATGGTGATCACGCCGGTGCCGCCGATGCCGGCCACCACGATGCCCCAGGCCTCGCGGGCCGGCGGCAGCGCGGGCTCGGGCACCGGGGGCAGGGCCGCCGCCGCGCCCTTGGCCGGGGCCGGCTTCTTCAGCGTGCCCTCGACCGACACGAAGCTCGGGCAGAAGCCGTTGGCGCAGCTGAAGTCCTGGTTGCAGGTGTTCTGGTTGATGCGGCGCTTGCGGCCGAACTCGGTCTCCACCGGCTCCACCGACAGGCAGTTCGAGGCCACCGAGCAATCGCCGCAGCCTTCGCACACCAGTTCGTTGATGACCACGCGACGCTCGCTCTGGGCCATCGTGCCGCGCTTGCGGCGGCGGCGCTTCTCGGTGGCGCAGGTCTGGTCGTAGATGATCACGGTGCAGCCGGCCACCTCGCGCAGCTGGCGCTGGATCGCGTCGAGCTCGTCGCGGTGGTGCACGGTGACGCCCGGGGCCAGGCGCACGCCGCTGTTGTACTTGGCCGGCTCGTCGCTGACCACCACGATGCGCTTGACGCCCTCGGCCTCGAGCTCGCGGGTGATCGAGGGCACGTCGATCGTGCCGTCCACCGGCTGGCCGCCGGTCATGGCCACCGCGCCGTTGAACAGGATCTTGTAGGTGATGTTGACGCCCGCGGCCAGGGATTGGCGGATCGCCAGCAGGCCCGAGTGGTAGTAGGTGCCGTCGCCCAGGTTCGAGAAGATGTGGGTGTCGGTGGTGAACGGGGCCTGGCCCACCCAGGTCACGCCCTCGCCGCCCATCTGGGTGAAGGTGCTGGTGGAGCGGTCCATCCAGTTGACCATGTAGTGGCAGCCGATGCCGGCCACCGCGCGCGAGCCCTCGGGCACCTTGGTGCTGGTGTTGTGCGGGCAGCCCGAGCAGAACCAGGGCGTGCGCTCGCCCACGGCCTGCCCGCCGGTGCCGGCCGCGGCCTCGGCCTTCAGTTCGACCAGCGCGCGGTCCTTGGCCTCGATCACGGCCAGGCGCTCGTCCATGCGGCGGGCGATGTCGTCCGGCACGCCCAGCTTCTTGAGGCGGCGCGCCACGGCCTTGGCGATGATGGCCGGGGTCAGGTCGGCCTTGGGCCGCAGCAGCCAGTTCGCCGAGGGGTTGGGCGAGGACCATTCGCCCCCGCTCTGGTCGCCTTCATGCTCGTCGAACTTGCCCAGCACCAGGGGGCGCACGTCGGGGCGCCAGTTGTACAGCTCTTCCTTGAGCTGGTACTCGATCATCTGGCGCTTTTCCTCTACCACCAGGATCTCGCGCAGGCCGGTGGCGAAGTCGCGCGTGATGGTGGCTTCCAGCGGCCAAACCACGTTGACCTTGTGCAGGCGGATGCCCAGCGCGCGGCAGGTGGCGTCGTCCAGGCCCAGGTCGCAAAGGGCCTGGCGCAGGTCGTTGAAGGCCTTGCCGCTGGCGATCAGGCCGAAGCGGTCGTCCAGGCCGGCGATCACGTTGTGGTTGAGCTTGTTGGCGCGCACGTAGGCCAGGGCCGCGTACCACTTGTGGTCCATCAGCCGCGCCTCCTGCTCCAGCGGCGGGTCGGGCCAGCGGATGTGCACGCCGCCCGGGGGCATGGTGAAGTCCTCGGGCAGGATGATCTTCACGCGCTGCGGGTCGACCTCGACGCTGGCCGAGGATTCGACCACCTCCTGGATGGTCTTGACGCCGGCCCAGACGCCGCTGAAGCGGCTCAGCGCGATCGCGTGCAGGCCCATGTCCAGGATGTCCTGCACCGAGGACGGGAAGAACACCGGCAGGCCGCAGGCCTTGAAGATGTGGTCGCTCTGGTGGGCGGCGGTGGAGCTCTTGCTGACGTGGTCGTCGCCGGCGATGGCGATGGCCCCGCCGTGGCGTGCGGTGCCGGCCATGTTGGCGTGCTTGAACACGTCGGCCGTGCGGTCCACGCCCGGGCCCTTGCCGTACCAGATGCCGAACACGCCGTCGAACTTCTTCGATTGCGGGTACAGGTCGAGCTGCTGCGTGCCCCACACGGCCGTGGCGCCCAGCTCTTCGTTGACGCCGGGCTGGAACACGATGTTCTGCGCGGCCAGGTGCTTGCGCGCCTGCCACAGCGCCTGGTCGTAGCCGCCCAGCGGCGAGCCGCGGTAGCCGCTGATGAAGCCCGCGGTGTTGAGCCCGGCCATCGCATCGCGCTGACGCTGCAGCATGGGCAGGCGCACCAGGGCCTGCACGCCGCTCATGAAGGCACGGCCCGAGGCCAGGGCGTACTTGTCGTCGAGGGTGACGGACTCGAGCGCCTGGCGGACGGATTCAGGCAGGGGGGCGTTCATGCGGCGCGGCTCCTTGGGGTGGGCAGGGCAGGTCGGGGGCGGGTGACGGCGCGACGCCCGCAGCGGCGGCCGGCGGGTGGCCGGCGGCGCGATCGGGCGGTTGAACTCTCGGGTGGGAGAGCGCTCTCAGTGTAGAGACATCGCCCGGCGCAGTGCTTTCTTTTTGCAGGCGCTGGCCAGGAATCTGAGCAACAATGATTCTGAAATCTCTTACCAAGAGAATTGAAATTGCCGAACAAAGACAACTCCGGGAAATCCTCAGGCGCGGAGCGCGAGGTCCGCGGCCTCGACGCCGGGGCGGTGGCCGAGCCCCGTGAGGGCCGTGACGGTCGTGACGCCCGCGAAACCCGCGCCGGCGGCGGCCTGGACCGCTACGACATCGCCATCCTGCACGAACTGCAACGCGACGCCCGCCAATCCAACGCCGACCTGGCCGTGAAGATCGGCCTGTCGCCGGCGCCCACCTGGCGCCGCGTGCGGCGGCTGGAAGAGCTGGGCGTGATCACCGGCTACCGCGTCGAGATCGACCGCCGCCGCATCGGCCTGGGCGTGCTGGCCTTCGTGCGGGTCGATTGCGAGCGCGACAACGCGCAGGCCATGCAGTCGCTGGAGGCCTCGATCCGCAGCCTGCCCGAGGTCATCAGCTGCCACTACATCAGCGGCGCCGGCACCTTCGAGCTGCAGGTGCTGGTCACGGACCTGGACGCCTACTCGCGCTGGACCATGGACACCCTGTTCCGGCTCCCCAACATCAAGGACATCCACACCAGTTTCTCGCTGGGCGAGGTCAAGGCCGGCGGGGCCTTGCCCCTGGGGCATCTGGCGGTTTGATCCCGTGACACCTGCGGCGGGCGCGGTGGCGGGATCTGGCCCCAGAATGCGGGGGTCATCCGGGCATGTCGCCCGGCCGCGGGCGTGCACGATGCGCAAGAATGGGGCGGCTGCCGGCCGGCCCCCCCGGCGCCGGCCCCAGCCCCCCGTTCACGCCCCGCCCCCTGCCGCTGGAGACTGGCGCATTGAAACGCCGTGACCTGATCCGTCGCCTGCCCGCCCTGGGCCTGCCGTTGGCCGGACTGGCCCGCGCGCAAGGCGTGAGCCTGCTCACGTCCGACGAACAGGCCTGGGTCTCGGCCCACGAGGTCGTCCTCTACGCCCCCGAGCGCGATTTCCCGCCGTTCAGCTACGTGGACGATCAGGGCGTGCACCGCGGCCTGTCGGCCGACCTGCTCGAGCTGATGCAGCAGCGCACCGGCCTGCGCTTCCAGGCCGTGGCCCCGGGCGACCGCGCCAGCAACATCGAGCGCATCCGCCGCCACGACATCGACCTGCTGACCTCGGTGCGGCCCAATGCGCAGCGCGAGGAGTTTCTGGCCTTCACCAGCAGCTACGTCAGTTCGCCCCTGGTGCTGATCCGGCGACGCAGCGACCGCCGCCCCGGTGACATGGCCCCGCTGGCGGGTCAGCGCGTGGCCGTGGCCCGGGCCTCGGCGGCCGGAGCCTACCTGCGCGAGGCCGCCCCCGGGGCCGAGCTGGTCGAGGTCGACTCGGCCGCGGCCGGCCTGCGCCGCCTGGTGTTCGACGAGGTCGACGCCATGGTGGTGAACCTGGCCACGGCGTCCTTCCTGATCAATCGTGACCAGCTCAGCGGCCTGCGCGTGGCCGGCGAGGTCGGCTATCAGTCCACGCTGGCCCTGGGCTACCGCAAGGACTGGCCCATGTTCGGCCGCGTGCTGGAAAAGGGCCTGGCCCGGATCACCGAGACCGAGCGTGCGCGCCTGGTCGAACGCTGGATCCCGCTGTCGGACCTGGCCTGGTGGCAGCGGGCCGAGGTGCAGCGCGTGCTGGGCGCGTCGGCCATCGGCGTGGGCAGCCTGATGGGCGGCCTGCTGCTGTGGAACCGCACGCTCAGCCGTGCGGTGGCCCGCCAGACCGAGGCCCTGCGCAAGGAGCTGGCCGAACGTCACCGCCTGGAGCAGCGCCTGCGCACCCTGGCCGAACACGACCCGCTGACCGGGCTGATGAACCGCGCCGCCCTGACCGAGGCGCTGCGCCGATCCCTGGCCCTGGCCACGCGGCAGAAGTGGTCGGTGGCCGTGATCTTCATCGACCTGGACGAGTTCAAGGCCATCAACGACACCCTGGGCCATGCGGCCGGCGACGAGGTGCTGCGCCAGATCGCGCAGCGCCTGTCGGGCTGCATGCGCGAGAGCGACCTGTTGGGCCGCCTGGGCGGCGACGAGTTCATCGTGGTGGCCGAGGCCCTGCACGACGGCCCCCGCAACGCGATCGAGCTCACCGACAAGCTGCTGGTGCAGATGCGCCGCCCGTTCACCGCGGAGGGCCGCGAGATCCGCTGCGGCTTCAGCGCCGGCATCGCCATCTACCCCGGCGACGGCCTCAGCCCCGAGGCCCTGATCGCCAACGCCGACATCGCCATGTACCAGGCCAAGGCCCAGGGCCGCTACCGCGCCGCGCTGTACCAGCCGGGGGTGGGCGCCGGGGCCGCGGATGCGGTCCAGGGCGAGGCTGCCGGCCGCCTGCCTGAGGATCCCGCATGAAACGCCACAGCCCCCGCCAAGGTCCGGCTCCGAGCATGGACACGTTCACGTTCACGAGCATGAGCATGAGCCAGAGCCAGAGCCAGAGCCAGAGCCAGAGCCAGAGCCAGAGCCAGAGCCCGCCACGGCGGCTGCGGCTGCGGCGAGGGCTGCTGCGTGGCCTTCATGCGCCCTTGGGGGCCGTGGCCCCGGTCCTGCTCAGCCTGGCGGGCTGGGCCGGCACCGCCGGCGCCGCCACCAGCACGGGCCTGTTGCCGGTGCTGCCGGCATCGTCTGCCGCGGCCGCGTCGTCGGGTGCGGTCCGATCCCCGCCCCCCGCGCCGGCATCGGCCGGCCCGCTGATGGCGCCGGCGCCCGTGCCTGCCACCGTCACGGCAGCCGCCACGGCGACCGCCACAGCCACTGCACCCGCACCCGCACCCGCAGGGGCAGCCCCACGCACACCCAAGTCGGCCCCGGCTGCCGCCCCCCGCGTGGCCACCGGCCTGCCCCAGGTGCTGCTGGAACTGCAATGGCGCCGCGTGCCGGCGGCCCCGCCACCGGCGCCTGCTGGTGGCGGCTGGTCCGTGGGCACCCGGCAACCCGTGCCCCCGGGCTGGACCTCGGTGAGCACCCGCCCCGCCCCCGACGCGGCCCCGGTGATGGGCCTGCGCGTGCTCAACGGCCACGAAGCCGAACTCCAGCTCGACGAGGCCCGGGTCCAGACCCGCCACGAACTCGTCTGGTCGCTGTCGGCCCCCGCCGCCGCCGCGTCGGCCACCGCGGCCACCCCGTCCGCCAGCGGCACGCGCACCACGGGCGCCACCTCCGCGTCGCCCGCCCCCGGCGTGATGGCCCTGGATGCCGACGACACCGTCCACGATGTCCGCAGCTTCAAGGCCTGGCCCCGCTGGCCCGGCGGCTCCTCGCCTGTGCTGCTGCAGTTCACGCTGAGCCAACCGGCCCCTCCGGCCGAGCCCGGCCGCACGGGCCCGGTCACCGGGGCCGGCGTGCAACTGCAGAGCACCGTGAGCCTGCCCTGGAACGACTGGCTCACCGTGGCCCGCCTGGCCGACACGGACGAGGAACTCCAGGTGCGGGTGCTGCGCCGCTGACCTGGGCCGGGCCGCAAGATGCGTGAACGAAGTCACGCCCGCCCGCGCCTTGCGAGGCGTTCACCGGGCCTGCCCCGTTGACCCACCCGGCCGACTGAACAACCATTCAATCAGCAAGTGGGACCGCCCGGCGGCTGCTGGCTGATTGATGATGAGGGTCGGGCCGGGCAGAGCAATCTGCCCGGCCCGTATTTTTGGCCCCCAGGCTCCCTCCGGTCGCCACCCCCCAAGGGGGCTCCGCTGGCGGCCCGGCAAAGCCGGTTCCGCGGCGGGGGCTTGGTTGAGCGTGATCGCACCGCGATCACGGTGAATCCGGCGTCGGCGCCGGATTCACGTCGTGCGGCCGCACAGCTGCCGCTTCTCGATGTTGCGTTGGAACGGACGCTGACGCGCCGTTCAACTGATGGGGGCGTCGGCCGGGTCCGCCGGGGCCCCGGGCGCGCCGGCTGGTTGGCGCTGCGCGCCGCCCAGACCGCCGTCGCGCCCTGCGCGAGCGACTGCGTCGCCGCGAATCGCCAACGCGAGCAGCTGCGTTGCCGCAGCACGCGGCCGCTGTGCGGCCGCCTCGTCCGACGTGAATCCGGCGCCGACGCCGGATTCACCGTGATCGCGGTGCGATCACGATCGACCAAGCCCCCGCCGCGGAACCGGCTTTGCCGGGCCGCCAGCGGAGCCCCCTTGGGGGGTGGCGACCGGAGGGAGCCTGGGGGCTCAATTCCCCCTAGGCCACAGCACCCACAGCCTCAGCGCCTGCTTCATGCGGCCCGCCTGCGCCTCCGCCTCCTCACCCCATCCCCAGAAATAATCCGCGCGCACGGCCCCCGTGATCGCCGACCCCGTGTCCTGCGCCATCACCGCGCGCTGCAAGGCCTTGGTGCTCAGCGGCTCGGTGCTGTCCAGCCACACCACGCTGCCATAGGGGATCGCCCCCGGGTCCACCGCGATCGATCGGCCGGGCGTCAGCGGCGTGCCTTGCGCACCACGCGGCCCCACGGTCGGATCGGGCAGGGCCTCTTCGCGGAAGAACACCAGGCGCGGGTTCACCCACATCATCTCGTTGACCCGCCGCGGGTTGCGTCGCGCCCAGTCGCGAATCGCCGGCCACGAGGCCTCGCCCGCCTTCAACTCGCCCTGGTCGATCAGCCAGCGCCCCACCGAGCGGTAGGGCTGGTCGTTGTGCCCTGCGAACGCCAGGCGCACCAGGCGATCGCTGCCGTCCGCCTCCACCAGATGCAGACGCCCCGAGCCCTGCACTTGCAGCAGCAGCGCATCCAGCGGGTCCGCCACCCAGGCGATCTCCCGCCCGCGCAGCGCCGCCTGGGCCTCGGGCAGGGTTTCGGCCTCGCGCCGCGCGTGCCAGGGCTTGCGGCTGGCCAAGTCGGCCGGCGGCGCCCACAGCGGCGTGCGGAAGTTGCCCTGCGGCTTGCGGCGGGCCTCCACCAGGGGCTCGAAATAGCCGGTGGCCAGGCCATTGGCCTCGCCCGCCGGGCTCTCCACGCGCCAGGCTTGCAGGCGCTGTTCCAGCCACAGGCGGGCCTCGGTGTCGTCGCGCGGCGTGGTGCGCAGCGCGTCGGCGCAAACCCCCGCCCAGGCCGGCCCGGGGTTGGCGCAGCCGGCCTTCAGCGCCGGC
>Ga0228698_1001366_pt1 | contig 12199 bp, 11 predicted proteins | sample McNCre117_Aug_MG_FD_178015 | JGI IMG/M metagenome (GOLD analysis project Ga0228698, IMG submission 178015) | Freshwater microbial communities from McNutts Creek, Athens, Georgia, United States - 1-17_Aug_MG | ecosystem: Environmental > Aquatic > Freshwater > Creek | place: USA: Georgia...
GTACCAGGCGTCGCGCTGCATGTCGTCCCCTTTGCCGGCAATCGGTGACACCGACAGCGAATGGCGGGAGCTGGCGTAGCCCCCCCGAAAACCATGGGTGTGGGCGCTGAAGAACTGCGACTGCTGGGCAGACACGGCAGCGCCTTCGCTGTTGGTGATGCGCTTGTCAACCGACAAGGCAGCCGCTTCACATTCCAGCGCCAGTTTGGCAGCCTGCTCGCTGTTCACGGCCCAGGGGTGGAACAAGTCCAGCGCCCGGCTGCGGTCAGCAACCGGTGAAATATCAGCCTCATCAGGCAGGCTGGCAAACGGGTCTTCTGCGGTAAAGCGGGCGATGTCATAGGCGGCGCGCACGGTTTGCACAATGGCCGCTTCCGAGAAATCAGAGGTGCTGGCATTGCCGCGGCGATTGCCCACATAGACGGTCACGCCCAGCGATTTGTCGCGGTTGCGCTCCACGTTTTCAAGCTCGCCATTGCGCACCGAGACGCTCAGTCCGCAGCCTTCTGATACTTCGGCCCCCGCATCGGTGGCCCCCGCCAGCTTGGCTTCGGCCAATGCCCGGTCCACCAGCGACTCAAAAAAAGGCAAGGTATAGGCAAAGCCGGTGTCCGACGGTTTGGCGGACACTGGAGCCGCGCTGGACGATTTGAGGGAGGGGGATTGGGGCGCGGGAGGGTGTTTCTTCATGGCGACAGCTATGATACTTGGCTATGTCACGCAAACTTAAAAAAGGCTATTACGTCAAGGGCCAATTCGTCGCCGAGGGCAGCGCGCTCGATCTGGAATACAAGCGCGAGCTCAAAGGCACTGACGAGCCCACACGTACCGACCTCAAACGCGAAAGCGACGAGCAGCAAAAACTCGGCGAAGATTTGCTGACTTTGCGTACCGACCTGATGACCCGCCTGGATCTGCCCGAAAAACTCATCGACGCGGTAGCTGAGGCCAAACGCCTGACCAACTTTGAAGCCATCCGGCGCCAAATGCAGTTCATCGGCAAGCTCATGCGCAAGCTCGACGAAGGCACGCTGGACGCCATCCGCGCGGCACTGGTCGAGCAACACATGCCTTCAGCGCAGGAGACGATGCTGCTGCATCAGGCTGAGCAGTGGCGCAACCGCCTGATTGCCGATGAAGATGCGCTCGGCCAGTGGCTCAACCTCAGCCCCGCCACCGACAGCCAGCAACTGCGCGCTTTGGTGCGCCAGGCCCGCAAAGACGCCAAGCCCGAAAAACCCGGTCTGGCGCCACGCCACGGCCGTGCCTACCGCGATATTTTTCAGCTCGTTCGCGAGCAACTGATCAGCGCCAACGAACAACCCGCCCCTTCGCCTGACGCCGGTGAAGGCTACGGCGGACAAGACGCCTAAACCCATGAGTGAAGAGCACAACTTTCCCTTCGACCCGGTCAAGATCGGCATCGTGTCCATCAGCGACCGCGCCTCCAGCGGTGTCTACGAAGACAAGGGTCTGCCCGCATTGCAGGACTGGCTGACGCGGGCGCTGATGAATCCGATTACCTTTGAAGCGCGGCTGATTCCCGATGAGAAGGAAGGTATCAGCCAAACTTTGATTGCATTGGCCGACGCCGGCTGTGCACTGGTACTCACCACGGGTGGAACCGGCCCTGCATTGCGGGATGTCACACCGGAAGCCACACTGGCCGTGGCAGACAAGGAAATGCCGGGCTTTGGCGAACAAATGCGCCGCATCAGTCTGGAGTTTGTTCCCACTGCCATCCTCTCGCGCCAGGTGGCAGTGATCCGTGGCCAGACCCTGATTATCAATTTGCCGGGCCAACCCAAGTCCATCGCCGAAACGCTGGAAGGCCTGAAGGATGCCGAAGGAAACAGCAAAGTGCCCGGTATTTTTGCAGCCGTTCCGTACTGCGTGGACCTGATTGGCGGGCCCTATCTGGAAACGGTGAACACGGTCTGCAAGGCCTTCCGGCCCAAGACTGCGGTGCGCCCGGCGCGAACCACCGCGGCCTAATGAAGCGCGCGGTCGGCACGCCTGCGGTGCCGCCTACTCGCCAATCAGCTGGTTGAGTTTTTCCGCTTCAAAACACACTTTGCGCGCGGCATCTTCGGGCATGCAGTCCGCTGCCACGTTCTTTTGTGTCGACAGCGTTTCAATCGCCTGCCACAGCAAGGTGATCTGGTGGTCCTGCGAGGCCGCGCTGTTGATCAGCCCGTGCAGGGCCTGACTCAGCGGATCGTCTTCCTTGGTGATGCCATAGGCGGAGAACTTGGTGTCGGGAGACGCCACATCGGCACTTTCGCCGGCTTTGCTCTGAATGATGCGCGCCGGAATTCCGACCGCCGTTGCGCCCGCAGGCACTGGTTTGATGACCACCGCATTGCTGCCGATCTTGGCGCCATCGCCCACCTCGAAGCCACCCAGCACTTTGGCGCCGGCGCTCACCACCACGTCCTTTCCGAGCGTGGGATGGCGCTTGGCGCCTTTGTACAGCGATGTACCGCCCAGCGTCACGCCCTGATAAATGGTGCACCCGTCGCCAATTTCAGCCGTCTCCCCCACAACGGTCCCCATGGCGTGGTCAAAGAAGACGCGGTTGCCAATCTTGGCACCGGGGTGAATTTCAATACCGGTCAGGAAGCGCGCCACATGCGAAGTAAAGCGACCGAGCCACAAAAAACCGTGGGTCCAGAACCAGTGTGCCGGACGGTGCAGCACCACCGCATGCAAGCCCGGATAGCAGGTCAACACCTCCCACGTACTGCGCGCAGCAGGATCGCGGTCAAGAATGCATTGGATGTCGGAGCGTAGGCGGGCAAACATGGCTTGAGTCTAATCGGTGGAATTTTGCCTGGCGCCCGGTACATCGCTTGCCACTGTCGCCGAGGTGGCCATGTCCGCCTGTTGCAGCACGTCCTTGGCACCGGGCAACTGCAAAATTGACTTGGCAATGCCCCGCAGAATGTGGATCTCTTCCTGCGTCACCGCCGCGCGGTTGAACAGGGCATTCAGGCGCGGCATCAATTTTTTGGGGGCGGCAGGGTCGAGAAACTCCAACGCGACCAGCGCTTGCTCCAAATGGCCAAGCATGCCGCTGACCTGGGCCGCATCGGCCAACTTTGCGCCGCTTTGCGGCAGCGCCGGCGCATCGGCGAAACCACCCAGCGCCAGCCGCCAATCGTACGCCACCACTTGCAGCGCTGCGCCAATATTGAGCGAGCCAAACTTCGGGTTGCTGGGAATACTCAGGCAGGTGTGGCAGCGGTACACGTCTTCGTTGCGCATGCCGAAGCGCTCGGAGCCGAACAAAAAAGCCACTCCGGTGTGCGCCGCACCGGCCTGCTCTGACCCGGTCGCCCGCATGTGCGCCACCAATTGCGCAAAGTGTTCACGCGGCGTGGTGGTGGGTGGGCCGAAATCGCGCGGCGTCATGGCCGTGGCGCACAGGTGGGTCATGCCGTCCAGCGCCTCGTCCAGGGTGTCCACGATGCGGCACTTCTCCAGCACGTCCAGGGCACCGCTGGCACGCTGAATGGTCTCGTCGCGCCGCAGCACGTTGGCCCAGCGCGGCGCCACCAGGACCAGATCGTCAAAGCCCATGGTTTTCATGGCGCGGGCTGCAGCGCCCACGTTGCCGGCGTGGCTGGTCTGGATGAGGATGAAGCGTGTGTGCATGGAAACCGGTAAAATCCCTCTATTGTCACCGCCTGCATCGCCAGCCGGTCCCGCTGTTCTTCCCCCCACAATCTATGTCGCTCAATCTGCACCCCATGGTCAACGTGGCCGTCAAGGCCGCCCGCGCTGCCGGCTCCATCATCAACCGCGCCGCATTGGATATCGAATCCGTGCGCGTTTCACAAAAGAAGGCCAACGACTTCGTCACCGAGGTCGACCAGGCTGCAGAGGCCGCGATCATAGAAACCCTGCTCACGGCCTACCCTGGCCATGGCATATGGGCTGAAGAATCGGGCCGCGAACACGGCGCAAGAGACTCCGAATTCGTCTGGATCATCGATCCGCTGGACGGCACCACCAACTTCATCCACGGCCTGCCCACCTACTGCGTGAGCATTGCCTTGGCCGTACGCGGAAAAGTAGAGCAGGCGGTGGTCTACGACCCCACCCGCAACGACCTGTTTACCGCCACCAAGGGCCGTGGCGCCTTCTTGAATGACCGCCGCATCCGCGTCTCCAAGCGCACCCAGCTCAAAGACTCGCTGGTGTCCACCGGCTTCCCCTACCGCCAGGGCGATGATTTCGACCAGTATCTGGTCATGATGGGCGACGTGATGCGTTGCACCGCCGGCCTGCGCCGCCCCGGCGCTGCCGCACTCGATCTGGCCTACGTAGCCGCCGGTTACACCGACGCGTTTTTCGAGAAAGGCCTTCAGCCCTGGGATGTGGCCGCTGGCTCCTTGCTGGTGACCGAAGCGGGCGGTCTGGTGGGCAACTTCTCTGGCGAAGCCGACTTTCTGGACCAGCAGGAATGCCTGGCCGGCAACCCCAAGGTGTACGCGCAGATGGTGGGCGTGATCGGCAAGCACAGCAAGTTCGCCAGCGCCGGTGAAAAGGCCGCCGTTCGCCAAAGCACCCTGAGCATCAACCCGCGCAACAAGGCTGCGCCAGAAAGCGACGACGCCGGCGACGACCACGACGCTTTGCAGTAAGGTAAATTCCCGCGCGATGCAGGAAGACAGCCTCGCCAACCTGTTTGCGCAGCGCAGTTTTGTGCGCTTCTGGCTGGCTCGACTAGGCGGTGTCACTGCCAACCAGATGCTGATGGTGGCGCTGGCTTGGCACATGTACGACATCACCTCCAGTGCCTGGGATCTGGGGCTGGTGGGGCTCTTTCAGTTCGTGCCAGCCCTGCTCTTCACCCTTCCCGCCGGCCATGTGGCCGACCGGGTGCACCGGGGGCGCATTTTTTCCATCTGTATGTTCGCGCAGGCCATGGCCGCGCTCGTGCTTCTGGTGGCCGTACTCGGTGGTTTTGCCAACCGGGATCTGATTCTGCTGATGTCAGTGGCGCTTGGACTGGCCCGCGCTTTCCAGATGCCGGCACAGCAGGCGCTCACCCCCCAGCTGGTCCCCCCGCAATTGTTGCAACGTGCCTTGACGCTCAGCGCCAGCGCCATGCAGGCCGCCATCATTGCCGGCCCTGCATTGGGTGGCCTGCTGTATGCGGGCGGCCCCGGTGTGGTGTACGGCGGCAGTGCGGCCTTGCTGCTGGTTGCCGGTGCGCTGGCACTCACGGTGCATTACGTCCACATCCCCGCCACCGGTTCCACAAGCTGGCGCAGCGTATTGGCCGGTGTGGCCTTTGTATGGCAGCGCAAAGTCATTCTGGGCGCGACCACGCTGGATTTGTTTGCCGTCCTGTTGGGAGGCGCGACCGCCCTGCTGCCCATTTATGCCCGTGACATTCTGCAGACCGGCCCGCTGGGGTTGGGCTTGCTGCGCGGTGCCCCGGCCGTTGGTGCACTAGCGATGTCGCTGGCCCTGGTACGCTGGCCGTTGCAGCGCAAGGTCGGGCACACGCTGCTGTGGTCGGTCGCGGTGTTTGGACTGGCCACCGTGGTGTTTGGATTGTCCCAGTCCTTTGCGCTGTCGCTGCTCGCGCTGCTGGTGTCGGGTGCGGCCGACAGCATCAGCGTGGTGATGCGCTCGACGCTGGTTCAGCTGGAAACGCCCGACGACATGCGCGGACGGGTCTCGGCCGTGAACTCCATTTTTATCGGCGCCTCAAACCAGTTGGGTGAGTTCGAATCCGGCGCCATTGCCGCCGGCTGGGGCGCGGTGGTGTCCGTCGTGTCCGGTGGCATCGGTACCGTGCTGGTGGCTGCGGCCTGGGTCAAACTGTTCCCCGACTTGGCTCAGCGCGACCGGCTCGACGGCAAAGCCAGCACACAGCGCCCGGCTTGAAACTCAGTTCAACCAGGCCATGCCTTCCATGTATGTGGGCAAGTTGATGCTGACCTGCGTGCCCTCTCCCGGCGCGCTGATGATGGAAATATGGCCTTTGTGGTGTTCGACGATTTCCTTGGTAATGGCCATGCCCAGACCGCTACCCGGTACCCGGCCCGAGGTGTCAGCGCGGTAAAAACGCACACACACTTTTTGCGCCTGTTCAGGCGTCATGCCCATGCCGTGGTCGGCCACATGAATGGCCACTTGCTCCTGGTTGGTGCTGGGGTTCACACTCAACTGCAACATGATGCGCACAGCGCCGCCGCCGGGTGAATATTTGTACGCGTTGGACAACACATTGAGCAGCGCCTGACGCAGCTTGCCCGTGTCGGCAAAAAGATAAATCGGCGCGGTTGGCGCATCGAATTCAGGTGCCGTGCGGCCTGCGGGACACTGGTAAGCCTTGATCAGGTCGGCCAATAAATCCTGCAAACATACGCGGTCGAATTTGAAGTCTTTTCCGCGCCGCGCTTCGATGCGCGCCAGATCCAGCAACTCATTGAGGATTTCAACCATCAGCTTGGACTGGTTGTGAATGATGCCCAGAAATTCTTTTTGCGACTCTTCATCGGTCGCCTGTGTGAGCAGCACTTCCGAGAAGCCGAAAATACTGGCCATCGGTGTGCGCAATTCATGCGCGGCGGTGGCCAAAAACTCGCTCTTGATGGACTCCACCTCGGTCTCGTGGGTCACGTCACGCACATGCAGAATCTGCGACACCGTGCTGCTCTCGCTCAAGCGCAGTTGAACCTGCAGGATCCGGTGGCCGGCGTCCTTGAGTTCCATGATTTCCACCGCTTCGCCGGCGTCCGACTCCATCTTGCGGCGCATGGCGCGCAAGCCCGTGAACCGGGAGGTCGGCAGGCACAGGTTGGATAACCATGCCGAAAAGTCGTCTTCGGCCATGCCTTCCAGTGTCAGTGTGCCCAACCCGGTCATCTGACCGAATGCCGGATTCACAAACTTGACGCAGCGGTTCTGGTCAAAGGACACAAACCCGTCAGGGCTGATATCGAACACCGCATCCAGCTGCTGCTGACGTTCCTGAATCTGCAGCTGAATGGTCCGGCGCGCCTGCGCGTCCCGGCGCAACTGGTGCAGGTACCAGGTCAAGATGCCCGCCAGCGCCAGAACCAACAGCGAAACAAATGAGGCTTGCAGGTACAGCGCCTGCATCGACTTGTTGTGGTTGACCATGAGGAAATCCATGTCCACACCGGCAATCGCCACCAGACCATACTGTGTTGCGCTACGGAAGAAGAACAGGCGCTCTACTCCATCCACCACGGACCGCTGGTTATAGGTCCCGCTGGGTTGCTGCTTCACCAGCTGCTGGAACACCACTGAGTTGGATGCATCGGTTCCGTATTCCGTCTGGTTCCCGACCCGGCGCACGCGGGCCACGCCGTCCAACCCGTACAGAGCGATCAGCCCGCCGGGGCCCATGTTGAGTTCGCCGTAAAAATCATTGAAATAGGTGGGGTCAATCGACAGCACCACCACGCCGCCGAAGCTGCCATCGGGCTTGTTAATGCGCCGTGAAAGTTGAATGGACCACTTACCGGTAGCACGCCCGACCACCGGCTTGGAAACAAAAAGCTGACCACTGTCGTGGTTAACGTGCACTTTGAAGTGCTCGCGATCCGAGAGGTCCAGGCGACTGGTGATCGGGCGATTGGAAAAGGCGTAAATACCGTTGGCATCAATGATGCCCACCTGGTTGAAGATTTCGACATCAATCACGCCCTGTCGTGTGAGGGCGGCCAGGTCCAGCTTGCTACCCAGCTCCTGGTAGCGGGACTGCACAAACCGGATCACCTGATCGGCACTGCGCATGGTGCGCACCGCATGTTCCTGACTCAGGCGGGTCAGGTTGGAGAGGTCGCGCTCCGCCACCGAAATCTCGCGTGCGCGACTCTCGGACGCCAGCATGTACACATGGCCCCAGGCCATCAGCACCAGCAACAATGCCGAAGCCCACAAAAGGATAAGAACCTGCCGGTGGCGGTTCTGCGAACGGTGATCGATTGGTGAAGTCATGGCGGCTTAACTCCTTTGCGTATCGCTACCTGCACCTTGCAGCTGGCGCTCCTGGACTACGGCACTTGCAATCTGCTGCAATCGATCAAACGGAACCGGTTTGCTTAACACCTCGACGCCCCCCGGCAAGCCGCCGCGGGCCTGAATACCAGCCGCGTCCAGGCCGGTCACCACCACGATGCGCGTGCTGGCCGCTTCCGGGGCTTTTTGCAGGGCTTGCAACATGCCGAATCCATCGATGCCGGGCATGTGCAGGTCCGTCACCAGCATGTCAGGGCAGGAACGGCCCATCGACAGCAAGGCGCCAAACGCGTTGTTTGAAAGTTCGACCTCCGGCGCCATGGGCCATGCGCCCAAGCGCACGCCATACAGCCGCAGCAAACTGGGGTCGTCTTCCACCACCAAGATACGCAACCGGCGTGTAGCCGGCGCGGAACTGGCGGTCTCAACCGCGAGCGCTTCGGCAACCGCCGGTTGCCCGGCGGACGCAGGCCCCTTGTGCAGCAAGCGCTCAACGGACTCCCGGATCACCCGGCGGTGGCCGCCCGCCGTTTTCCAGGCCTGCAACAGCCCGCTTTCTACCCACAACTGCACTGTTCCCACGGAAACACCCAATAGGGTGGCCGCCTCTTTGGTGGTACAAAAAGATTTTTCAACGCCGCCGGGTCGTATGGCCATGGTGTTCAGACATCCTGTGAGCTTTGGATGAAAGTGATTGTATTTAATTTCTGTCGATTTTTGGTGATTTTTATCAAATAAACACCTAGAATGCATCACCATGCGAACCCGAACACGTTACTTGCCCATTGAGGACGCGCAAGAAGGTATGACTTTGGCCGAAGCGGTCAAGGACAAATACCAGCGCAGCTTGCTGCCGGCACATAGCGTGTTAACCGCCGAAAACGTCCAGCAGTTACAAGCCCACGAGGTTGAATTCGTGTGTGTCACCTTCACCGATGCGCGCTCGCCCGAAGAAATTGCGAACCACACGGCCGAAATGGCCCATGCGGTGATGGACATATTCCGTGACGCGGACCTCGACCAACCCACCACGGCGGCCCTGTTTAACCAAGTGCTGATCTACCGGAGCGCCTGATGCCCAGCACCATCACCGAATCGAACGTACTGGCCAGCCGCGATGCGCTGCCGGCCTTTCCGCGCGTGGTGCTGCAAATTCTGGAAACCATTGACGATCCGGATGCCAGTCTGCCCTTGCTGACGCGCCAGGTGGAAACCGATGCGGTATTGGCGGCCAGGGTGCTGTCGCTGGCCAACCGCGCCTCCCACGGAGGGCGCCAGGCCGTGAGCGATGTGTTTACGGCGCTGTCGCTGGTGGGCATGGCCCGTGTGCGCGAAATGGCCATCACCATGCACCTTGCCGACTTCATGGATGCGGTTTTTCCCTTGCAAAAGCTGGAATCGTTCTGGAGCCACAGTCTGGCGTGTGCCGTCTGTGGCGTGGAGGTAGCGCACTTCACACCCGTGGAAGTGAGCATCGAGGCCTCGCTGATCGCCTGCCTAATGCACGATGTGGGACAGCTTTGGCTATACCGGTTCGAGCCGCAAGGCATGCAAAGTGCGCGCGCGCAGGCCGAGGCCGATGGGGTTGAGATCGACACCATGGAGCGCCGGCTTTTTGGCATAGACCATGGAACCATTGGCAGCTGGCTGGCGGCCAGTTGGGGCCTTTCGCCGTCAATCTGCAAAGCCATCGCGCACCACCACACCCCTGACGCCGGGCTGCCCGAGCCCTTGGTGGCGGTGGCGCACCTTGCAGAAATTTTGAGCAACGCGCTCAACCTCACGCACGACCGCCACAACCGGGTGCGGTCCATTTCAACGGCCAGTTGCAAACGCCTGCAAATCGACTGGGGGCCGCAAAGCCAAAGCCTGTTTGGCCGGATTGAAGCGCGTAGCCGCCATGTGTTCAATCCCTTCGCGCCCGAGCTCAACGCGCCCCACTGACGCGGCACTTTACCGGCGCAATGGACCCGTTTTCTGCGGGCTGGCAACCTGGCTGGCGGGCGGGTCACATGTTGCCACCGTGCAACTGAGCGCACACGACGAAGCCGAACAGCTGCGCAACTTTGCCGCCGACCTGCAAGCCCAGGACCCGGACTTTGCGCTGGACCTGTTCGCCGCCGCGGACCGCCACGAAATCGAAGCGGCTTTGCAAGCCGGCCCGACTCCGGCCGCGCCGCAGGACGATTACAGCCTGCCGCAGTTGCGCCAGATCATTGCCAAGCCGGTCAGCCCCGTAAGCGCCACTGTTTAACCAGCGCGTAGATGGCGGGAATCACCGCCAGGGTGAGCACGGTGGACGACACCATGCCGCCCACCATCGGCGCGGCAATGCGGCTCATCACTTCCGAGCCGGTTCCCGTGCCCCACAGAATGGGTAACAGGCCAGCCATGATGGCCACCACCGTCATCATCTTGGGCCGCACGCGCTCTACGGCGCCTTCCATCACGGCGGCATAGAGTTCCTCCATGCCCGCCACTTTGCCCTGTGCGTGGCACTGCGCCTGCACCGCCTCCCAGGCGTGGTCCAGATAAATCAGCATCACGACGCCGGTTTCTGCCGCCACCCCGGCCAGGGCGATAAAGCCCACGGCCACGGCCACCGACAGGTTGTAGCCCAGCGCCCACATGAGCCATACGCCGCCCACCAGCGCGAATGGCACCGATAGCATGACGATCAGCGTCTCCGTCATGCGGCGGAAGTTCAGGTACAGCAGCAAGAAGATGATGAGCAAGGTCACCGGCACCACCACTTTCATCTTCTCAAGGGCGCGCTCCATGGACTCGAACTGGCCGCTCCAGGTGGCGTAGTAGCCGGCCGGGAACTTCACCTGATCGTTCACCGCCTTGCGCGCTTCCTTGACGTAGCTGCCGATGTCGCGATCACGGATGTCCACATAGATGTAGGCCGACAGCAAGGCGTTCTCGGTGCGAATAGCCGGTGCGCCCTTGGCTATTTCTACCCGGGCGACTTGCCCCAGCGGAATCATCGCGCCGCCCATGGTGGGCACCAGTATTTCGCTGGCAATCTGCTGCGGGCTGGCGCGCAAGTCGCGCGGGTAGCGCACGGTTACGCCAAAGCGCTCCCGCCCTTCCACGGTGGTGGTGACCATCTCGCCACCCAGCGCAGTGCCGATCACATCCTGCAAATCGCCCACGGCCAGGCCGTAGCGCGCAAGCGCCGTGCGGTCGGGTTCGATGTTGAGGTAGTAGCCACCGGTAATGCGCTCGGCAAAGGCGGAGGTCGTGCCCGGCACCTTCTTCACCACCGCCTCTATCTCCTTGGCCAGACGCTCCATCTCGTTCAGGTCTTTGCCAAACACCTTGATGCCAATGGGCGTGCGGATGCCGGTGGACAGCATGTCGATGCGCGCCTTGATCGGCATGGTCCAGGCGTTGGAAACACCGGGGAACTGCAAGGCTTTGTCCAGCTCGGCAATCAGCTTGTCGGTGGTCAGGCCCGGTCGCCATTGGGCTTCGGGTTTGAGGTTGATCACCGTCTCAAACATCTCGGTGGGTGCCGGGTCGGTAGCCGTGTTCGCGCGTCCTGCCTTGCCATAGACCGACGCCACTTCGGGGAAGCTTTTGATGATTTTGTTTTGCGTTTGCAGCAGTTCGGCCGCCTTGGTGATCGACATGGCCGGCAGGCTTGAGGGCATGTACAAGAGCGTGCCTTCGTTGAGCGTGGGCATGAATTCGGAGCCGAGTTGCGAGGCCGGATAAATCGACACGCCCATCGCCGCCACGGCCAGGGCAATGGTCAGCTTCTTCCAGCGCATGACCCAGGCGATGATGGGGCGGTAAGCCCAGATCAAAAAGCGGTTCACCGGGTTCCTGGCCTCGGGCATCACCGGGCCACGGATGAACAGCATCATCAGCACCGGCACCAGTGTCACCGACAGGAGCGCCGCACCCGCCATGGAGAAGGTCTTGGTGTAGGCCAGCGGTGAGAACAAGCGCCCTTCCTGCGACTCCAGCGTGAACACCGGCAGGAACGACACGGTAATGATCAGCAGCGAGAAGAACAGCGCAGGGCCCACCTCTTTGCAGGCGGCAATCATGGCCTCGGCGCGTGACCCACCAGGTTTCAAACGCTCGATGTGCTTGTGCGCGTTCTCGATCATCACAATCGCGGCATCCACCATGGCGCCAATGGCAATCGCAATGCCGCCCAGGCTCATCAGGTTGG
>Ga0228698_1001367_pt1 | contig 12166 bp, 15 predicted proteins | sample McNCre117_Aug_MG_FD_178015 | JGI IMG/M metagenome (GOLD analysis project Ga0228698, IMG submission 178015) | Freshwater microbial communities from McNutts Creek, Athens, Georgia, United States - 1-17_Aug_MG | ecosystem: Environmental > Aquatic > Freshwater > Creek | place: USA: Georgia...
GCGCCCGCCTCGCGCGCGAGGCCCAGTGCGTCTTTGAGAACCTCGACCGCTGGGCGGATTCCGGCCCGCACAACCACCTGTCCAAGCCGGCGTGGGGCCTCGGCTCGATCGCGCTGGCTCTGTCCGGCGACCTCCGCGCGAAAGCCTGGCTCGCGCGCGCGATCGAGGCCGCGAACAGGAACACCCGCTACTTCTTCAGCGGCGACGGCATATATCGCGAAGGCAGCCACTACCTCGTGTTCTCGCTGACGAACTTCGTGCCGTTCCTCTACCACTACCGCAACGTCTCGGGCGTGGACGGCTTCGCGACCTTCCAGCCTGCGTTCGAATACATGGTCGCGGCGCGGAACAGCCGTGGCTGGCTGCCCAACATCGAGGACTCCTACATTCGCCCGACGCCCACGCACCTCGTCGCCGCAGCCTACCCCGCCGCCAGGACCAAGCTGCACTCGACCGCGCCGCTCGCGGAAATTCTGGCCTGGAGCTACGCCACCTGCGACCTCGCGCCCTTCGAGAAGGAGCGGGGCGACTCAGGCTTCAATTACACCGGCGCCAGCTGGGACTACCCGCTGGAGATCGACGAGCTTCTCACGCATGACGCCACGCTCAAGGCCACGGCGCCCGATGCGTCGCCGAACGTCTTCCTCGCCGGCGGGCAATCGGTCCTCCGCGACCGCTGGGCGGGCCAAAGCGCCGGCCAGCGCTACCTGCTCTTCCACGGGGTCGCGACCGCGGACAACCACAACCACGACGACCAGCTCAGCTTCATCCTCGAGGCCGAGGGCCAGATGATGTGCTCCGACTCCGGCTACTCGCGCGGCACCTATACCGGCGCCGAACGCACCTCGTGGTATAGCAAGGCGCCGGCCCACAATACGCTCACCTTCGACGACGAGCCCGCCGACAGGGACCCGAGCAACGCCACGCCGCCCGTCACCTTCCGGGTCGACCAGCCCGGCCTCGCCGGCGAGGAGAAGACCGCGTTCTTCGGCCAGAAGGCGGCGTGGCACCGCGCCCTTTTCCAGATCGCCGGCGATTTCTACGCCGTCATCGACCGCGTCGACGCGAAGCAGGCCGGCGCGGTTAAGTCCTACCTGCACGGCGGCCGCGGCAGCCTCGCTTCTTCCGGCGCCGGGCACACCTGGAGTTATTTAGCCGACCACTACGGTCCCGCCGCGCAGCTCCGTTGCTGGATCGCCGCACCCGGCGCCACGACGGCCGGGAAGCAGGGCGAGCTCACCTACATCAAGGGCGACTACGCCGAGTTTCCCTACTTGGAAACCTCGACCGCAAACTTCTCCGCGCCGTGGATCACCCTCCTGAAACCCGCCGCCACCGGCGAAACCGCGTCCTTCGCGGTCGCGGAGCACAGCACTCCGGGCTACTCCGCCTTCATCGTCACCACCGCCGGCGAAAAGACCCTGGTCCTCGCCGCCATCAACCCCGCGCCAAAGCAAATCGAGGATGTCGCGACCAACGCCTCGCTGCTGGTCGTCCGGCGCGACCGCGCCGGCCGGGTGATAAATTACTTCGCCCGCGGCGGCACGTATCTGCAGGTCGGCGATCAACACCTTCCCATCCCATGAAACTGTTCACCCTCCTCCTCGGCCTGGCCGTCCTCCCGGCTTTCGCCGCCGAACCCTACTACCTGCACCCGGCCCAAGTTGCCGCCCTGGCGGCCAAGGCCCCGGCCGCCCTGCAGGCGCCCGTCACCACCGTCGCCGACAAGGCCCAACCGTCCCCTGGTGGGGATGTGCACGACTACGTCAGCTACGCCCGCTATTATTGGCCGGACCCAACGAAGCCCGACGGCCTGCCCTACGTCAGCCACGACGGGAAGCACAACCACGAGCAGGTCGCCCGCGGCGACCGGCATCGCATTGATGAACTCGCGGACAACGTCGGCGCCCTCGCCGCCGCGTGGCGCGTGCACCGCGACGAGGCCGCCGCCCGCCGCGCCGGTGAGTGGCTGCGGGCCTGGTTCATCACTCCCGCCACGCGCATGAACCCGCACCTCGAATACGCCCAGGTCCGCCTCGGCCACGACCAGAACCACGGCAGCCCGGCCGGCGTGCTCGATACCCGCGCCTTCGCCCAGGTGATCGACGGCCTGCGCCTCCTTGAGGATTCACCCGCCCTGACCCCGGCGGAACATGCAGTTGTCCGCGCCTGGTTCACCAGCTTCCTCCAGTGGCTTGGCACGGGAAATACCTCCCGGCAGGAACACGCGGCCAGGAATAACCACGGTTCGTGGTATCTCGCCCAGTCCATCCCCATTGCCCGCTACGTCGGCCGCGACGATCTCGCCCGCGCCCTTTGCGAGGAGGACAAGGCCCGCATCGCGACCCAGATCCAGCCCGACGGCAGCCAGCCCGAGGAAATCCGCCGGGTGGACGGCCTCGGGTACAGCCGGTTCAACCTCGAGGCCCAGGCCGTCGTCGCCCGTCACGCCGCCTCGTTCGGCATCGATCTCTGGAACTACACCGCGCCCAACGGCGCCAGCCTGCGCCGGGCCGTTGATTTCCTTCGGCCCTATAACCAGGCGCCGGAGAAATGGCCGACCTCGCAGAACGAGAAGCTGCCCAAGGGTTTCCTCGACGAACTCATCCGGGAAGCCGACGCCACCGCGCCAAAATCAGGCATCTAACCTATTTCTTTGAAGCAAAGAAACTGGCTATTTCTTGCTTGCAACGAAACAGCACCGGGCAAGCCTGTCCGGCGCTTTGGCTACCCCGCCCGACAAATTCGACTTCAGCGTGCTGCGCCGCCTCCGCGAGCAGCACGAGATGACCCTCGCTGACCTGTCCGAGGCTTCCGGCGTCTCCGCGCCCGTTATCTCCAAGCTCGAGCGCAACCAGCAGTCGGCCGAGCTCGACACGCTCTATCGCCTGGGTCGCGCCTTCGGCATGAGTGCCACCGACCTGCTCGCGTTGGCCGAATCCCCGCTCGCCCACCGCGGCGCGGAGGATGCGCACCGCTCCGGCCAGTTCCGCTTCCGCCAGATCCGCTTTGCCAACGTCGTGGCCCTCCTCGGCACCGCCCCGGCCAGCTCCAAGGTCTCCCGGCCCGAGATCCCCCACGACGACACCGAGGTCTGCTGGGTGCTCGAGGGCAAGCTGCGCCTCACCCTGCCCCACGAGGAATGCGTCCTCGAGACCGGCCAGTGCATGCAGTTCGACGCCATCCAGCAGCACACCTACGAGTCGCTCGCCGACTCGCGCTTCCTGATTCTCCACCTGCGCAAAGACAAACGCTACTGATCCGCATGAAAATCGACGACCAGCTGAAACCCGCCGCGCTCACCTCCGCGCTCGCCAACTTCTGGAAGGTTTCCGGCGACAAGCTCAATCTCACGCACCGCGATTACGATCCCGCCAGGGGCGCGCCGGTGTTCACCGTCGGCGGCAAATACACCGCCCGCGGCTGGACCGAATGGACCGAGGGCTTCCTGTATGGCTCCGACCTGCTCCAGTTCGATGCCACCGGCGAGGCCTCCTTCGCCAGGCGCGGCGCCGCCTACACCACGAAGCGCATGGCCTCGCACGTCTCCCACATCGGCGTGCACGACCACGGCTTCAACAACCTCTCCACCTACGGCAACTGGCTGCGCCTCCAGCGCGAGGGCCGGCTCCCTATCGACCAGGTCGAATCCTGCGAACTGGCGCTCAAGGTCTCCGGCGCGATCCAGGCCGCGCGCTGGTCGAAGATCAACGGTGGCGGCGGCTACATCTACTCCTTCAACGGCCCGCACTCCCTCTTCGTCGACACCATCCGCTCCGTCCGCATCGTGATGGTCGCCCACGCCCTCGGCCACCGCCTCATGGGCGAGAATGACGCCGCGCACTCCCTGCTCGAGCGCGGCCTGCAGCACATCGACGCCACGGCGAAATACTCGATCTTCTACGGCGAGGGCCGCGACAGCTACGACGTGCCCGCCGAGCGCGGCCGCACGACGCACGAGGCCATCTTCAACCCGAACGACGGCCGCTACCGCTGCCCCAACTCGCAGCAGGGCTTCTCCGGTTTCACCACCTGGACCCGCGGCCTCGCCTGGGCCATGGTCGGCTTCGCCGAGGAACTCGAGTTCCTCGACACCGTCCCCGAGCCCGACCTCGCACCCTTCGGCGGCAAGGCGAAGCTCCGCGACCAGATGCTCAAGGGCGCCCAAGCCACCTGCGACTGGTTCATCGCCAACACCGCGCTCGACGGCATCCCGTATTGGGACGGCGGCGCCCCGCATCTCGGCAAGCTCGGCGATTGGCGCGCCCGCAATGCCGAACCCTTTAACGACTTCGAGCCGGTGGACAGTTCTGCCGCCGCCATCGGCGTGCAGGGCCTGCTCCGCCTCGGCCGCTATCTCGGCACCGAGACGGCTGCCGGCAGGAAGTACTGGCAGGCCGGCCTTACCACGATGCGCACGCTGCTGGGCGAGCCCTACCTCGGCACCGCGTCGAACCACCAGGGCCTGCTGCTCCACTCCGTCTACCACCGCCCGAACGGCTGGGACCACATCCCCGCCGGCCGCAAGGTCCCGTGCGGCGAGGCGTGCCTCTGGGGCGACTACCACCTCCGCGAGGCCGCGCTCTACCTGCAGCGCATCATCCAAGGCGGGAAATACTACACCTTCTTCGGCTGCCTCAAATGAATCCCGCCGCGCCGCTGCCGGACCTCTCCCGGCTTTGCATCCACACCATCACCACCAAGCCGTGGACGATCGAGACGTCGGCCGCCAAATTCGCCGCGGCGGGCGTGAAGGGCATCACCGTCTGGCGCGACACCCTCGCCGGCCGCGATATCAAGAAAACCGGCCAGTTGATCCGCGACCAAGGCCTGTCCATTGTCTCGCTGTGTCGCGGCGGGTTCTTCCCGGCCGCCATCGCCGCGGACCGCGCCAAGGCGCTTGATGACAACCGCAAGGCCATCGCCGAGGCCCATGCCCTGGGCGCGCCGCTCATCGTCCTCGTCTGCGGCGCCGTCCCCGGCCAGCCGCTGGTTGAGTCGCGCAAGCAAATCCAGGACGGCATCGCCGCCCTCCTGCCGGACTGTCAGGCCGCCGGCGTGAAACTCGCCATCGAGCCGCTGCATCCGATGTATGCCGACTCCCGCTCGGCTGTGAACACCCTCGGCCAGGCCAATGACATGGTCGAGGCCCTGAAGTCGCCCCACGTGGGCGTCGCCGCCGACGTCTACCACCTCTGGTGGGATCCCGCGCTCGAGACTGAGATCGCCCGCTGCGGCAGATTGCAGGCACTTTTCGCCTACCATGTCTGTGACTGGCGCACTCCGACCGTCGATATGCTCAATGACCGCGGCCTCATGGGCGAGGGCTGCATTCCGCTCCGCCGGATCCGCGCCTGGGTCGAGGCCGCCGGCTTCAAGGGCTTCAACGAGGTCGAGGTTTTCTCAAACCGCCTCTGGGCCATGGACCAGGACGAGTACCTCAAGAAAATCGTCCAGGCCTACCGCGACTTCGTCTGACCTTCATCTCAAACTGCTAACCGCTCACCAACTATGAAAGTTCACAAAATCGGCATCATCATGAACGGCGTCACGGGACGCATGGGCACCAACCAGCACCTCATCCGCTCCATCAAGGCCATCATCGACCAGGGCGGCGTTAAGCTCTCCGACGCGGAGCTCATCATGCCCGACCCGGTGCTCGTCGGTCGCAGCGAGGAGAAGCTCAAGGCCCTCGCCGCCCGTGTGGGCGTTTCGCGCGTCTCGACCAACCTCGACGCCGAGCTGGCGAACCCCGCCAACCAGATCTACTTCGACTCCACCCTGACCGGCCAGCGTCCCACCGGCGTCCGCAAGGCCATCGCCGCGAAGAAACACATCTACTGCGAGAAGCCCACCGCTACCACCTCCGCCGAGGCTCTCGCCCTCGCCAAGGAGGTCACCGCCGCCGGCCTCAAGAACGGCGTCGTGCAGGACAAGCTCTGGCTGCCCGGCCTCGTGAAGCTGAAATACCTCATCGATACCGGCTTTTTCGGGAAAATCCTCTCCGTGCGCGGCGAGTTCGGCTACTGGGTCTTCACCGGCGAGCACGAGAAGCTCCAGCGCCCGTCGTGGAACTACCGCAAGGAGGAGGACGGGGGCATCATCGTGGACATGCTCTGCCACTGGCAGTATGTCATCCAGAACCTCTTCGGCGAAGTGAAGAGCCTCACCTGCCTCGGCGCCACGCACATCCCCACCCGCTGGGACGAGGCCGGCAAGCCCTACAAGTGCACCGCCGACGACTCCGCCTACGCGACCTTCGAGCTCGTGAACGGCGTCATCTGCCACTTCAACTCCTCGTGGGATGTCCGCGTCGACCGCGACGACCTCCTCACCCTCCAGGTGGACGGCACGCACGGTTCCGCCGTCGCCGGCCTGCGCGACTGCAAGGCCCAGGCCCTCGCCGCCACGCCGCGCTGCACCTGGAATCCCGACGTCGACAGCCCGATCAAATACAAGGACGGCTGGGTGCGCGTCCCCGACCAGGGCGCCTACGACAACGCCTTCAAGGTCGAGTGGGAGCTGTTCCTCAAGCACGTCGTCACCGGCAGCCCGTTCCAATGGGACCTCTTCCAGGGCGCCAAGGGCGTGCAGCTCGCCGAGCTCGGCCTGAAGTCCTGGGCCGAACGCAAGTGGGTCGACGTGCCCGTCCTTAAGTAACAACCCGTCCGCTCCGCGTCTCTGCGCCTCTGCGTGATCCAATCCCAATCCTCCCATGAATAAAGTCGCCCTCGTCACCGGTGGTTCACGCGGCATCGGTTTCGGCATCGCCGAAAAGCTCGCCGCCGAGAAATGGGACCTCGTCATCAACGGCGTGCGCGATGACGCCGCCGTCACCGAGCCTCTCGCCAGGCTCCGCGCCATGGGCATTCGCGTCGGCTACGCCCGCGGCGACGTCGGCTCTGTCGAGGGCCGTGCCGCCATCGTCAAGGCCACGAAGGAATTCACGGGCGGCAAAGCCCTGAACCTCCTCGTCAACAATGCCGGCGTCGCCCCCAAGGTCCGTGCCGACCTGCTGGAGATGGGCGAAGAGAGCTACGATTACGTCATTGATACGAACCTGAAGGGCGTGTTCTTCCTGACGCAGGCCTTCGCCCGCGACATGGTCGCCGCGCGGAAGGCTGACCCGAAGTTCACGGCCTATATCATCAGCATCACGTCGATCTCGGCGACGGTCGTCTCGATTAACCGTGGCGAATACTGCATCGCCAAGGCCGGGCTCAGCATGATGTCGCAGCTCTTCGCCGCCCGCCTCGGCTCCGACGGCATCCCCGTCTACGAAGTCCGCCCTGGCGTCATCAAGACCGACATGACCGCCGGCGTGACTGAGAAATACGACAAGCTCATCGCCGGCGGCCTGAGCATCCAGCCGCGCTGGGGCTATCCGGAGGACGTGGGCAAAGCCGTGGCCGCGCTCGCCCGCGGCGATTTCCCCTTCTCGACCGGTCAAGTAGTGATGGTGGACGGCGGCCTGATTGTCCCCCGGCTCTAGCTTCAGCAAGTCAGGCCGGTGAAACCGGTGCGCGGAAATGATCAGCGCACGAGCGGAATCAGCGCCCGCAGCCGTGGATCGCGCAGCCACAGCCCGCCCCAGATCATCACGCCGAACACGACTGGCAGGGCAAAGTTGATGCCCATCCGCACCGTCACGGCCGTGGCGCCGCCCAGGTAGGCGGCGAGCAGGATTGCCCCGAGCACGGCAGTGCGCGGAATCAGGTAGAGGGCCGTGCAGATGAGCTCAACGACGCCGATGGCTACGGCACTGCCCGCGGGCCAGTCGGCAAAGCCCTTCACGACCTCGGCGGTCTGGGCGATTTTCATGACACCGCTCATGACCAGCATCAGCACGGGCAGGGTGCTCATGATGCGGCCGGTCCAGCGGGCGGCGTTCGAGATGGCGGGAGGCGTGGGTTCCATGGGATCAGGTTTGGGGGTTGAGGGGGAAAAATCAGCGCAGGAGAGTGAACTGCCCGGCGAGGCGCTCGAGGGTCTGGCTCCAGCCGCCTTCGTGATCGTCGCGATCGGCCACGGTCTGGAACGCGGCATGGTGCAGCGTGAGGTGCGTCTTCCGGCCCTGCGCGGCAAAGGTCACGGTCACGACATTGTTGAGCCCGACCCGCAGGCCCTCCGCGTCTTCGCGCTCCCACGTGAAAACCAGCCGCTCGGGCGCGACGATCTCCCGGTAAACGCCCCACACCCAGTGGTCGCTGCCGTCGGGGGCGCGCATGCAGAAGCGATAGGCGCCGCCCCGGCGGAAATCCTGGGTGCAGACCGGCAGCGTGAAACCGGCCGGACCCCACCACCGGGCCAGGTGCGCCGGCTCCGTCCAAGCCCGGAAGACCAGCTCGCGCGGTGCATCGAACACCCGGGTAAGGACGAGTACACGGTCTTCCGTCGGTTCAGGCCTGAGGTTCACCACAACTGGATAGCCTCACGTCTGACGGGAACGCAACCTCATCCCATGGAGCCAGCCACCCAGCCAGCATTGCGGGATCGCGAGCACGACGAGCGAGACGGGATACCAGCGCGGGCCGAGCCCGGCATTCCAGGTCGCGATGAGCCCCACCAGCCCGAGCAGAGTGCCGACCAGGCCCAGGATCAAGGCGTGCCGCCGCGGCCGGTCGGGCGCGAGCCTCGCGGTCAGCCAGGCGCCGGCGATGCTGATCACGAGCCGGTAGGAGCTCGCCAGCAGGGCCAGCGCGTCGGTGAGCGGTTGGTCCCAGGCCGCGTAGACCCTCGCCACATGCAGCACGATGTCGACGATGGTCGTGACGATGATGATGAAAAGGACGCCGGCGACGACGGCCCCGATGCTCTTCCAGGTGGTTTTGCTCATGTGATGATACGGATCAGCGGTTAGCTGCCGGCATGCGCCCGCTGCAGGTCCTTGATGATTAGCTTCTGCATGCCGAGCATGGCCTGCATGGCGCGGCCGGCCTTGGCGGGGTCCTTGTCACCCAGCAAATCCATCAGCTGGTCCGGCACGACCTGCCAGGAGAGGCCGAACTTGTCCTTAAGCCAGCCGCACCGGCCCGGCCGGCCGCCCCCGGCGGTCAATCGGCGCCAGTAGTAGTCCACCTCCCGCTGGTCCTTGCATGGCACGACAAAGGAGACGGCCTCGGTGAACTTGTAATGCGGACCGCCGTTGATGCCAATAAACCGCTGCCCCGCGAGGCGGAACGAGGCGGTCAGGACCCTCGACTTCCCGTCGGGCCCCGCCTCGTCAAAGCGTTGCGCACCGAACACCTTCGAGTCCTTGAAGATGGCAGTGTAGAATTTGACGGCTTCCTCAAGGTTGTTGTCGAACCAGAGGAACGGAGTGATCTTTGTCATGGGGATGATGGGTTGGGGATGAATTGGAAAATGCCGGGACCTCAGCGTGTGAGCGGGATGAGCGCGCGCAGCCGCGGGTCGCGCAGGAAGAGCCCGCCCCACAGCAGCACCCCGAGGACGATCGGAAACGCCGCGACGCCGGCGTCATTGATGCGCACATGGGCCGCCGCCGCGCCACCGAGGTAAGCTGTGAGCAGGATCGCCCCGAGCGCCGCCGTGCGCGGCACGAGATAGATGACCGTGCAAGCCAGCTCGAGGATGGCTAGGGATCGCACATCCGGCAGGGTCCACCCGAGATGGGTGAAGTGCTCCGGCACGCCGGGCGGCAGCAGCACTTTCATCGCGACGCTGAAGAACATCATCAGGCAGGGCAAAGCGCCCATGATCCAGCCCGCCCAGCGGGCTTTGGTTGAAACGGCCGCCACTGCGACGGCACTCATGGCAGCTTCCCTCCCCCCGCCTTGCCCGCGGCAGCCAGCTGTTGCTCGAGGCGGGCGAAACTCATTTCGATGCCGTCATTCATGCCCGATTGCAGGGCCCCTTCCCGCACCTCCTTCGAGGGATACCGCATGAGCAGCGTGAGCACCGTCTTGCCGGCTTTTTCGGTCAGCAGCATGGTATTGACCGCCTCGCCCTGATCCAGGGCCCCTTCAAAGCGCTCGGTGCTGACGATCTTCCCGGGGGCGCCGATCTCCATAAACACGCCGGCGGTGCCGAACTCCTGTCCTTCGCTTTCGTTCCGCCAGACGTAGCGGTATTTGCCGCCGACCCGCAGATCGATTTCGCAAATGGACATCGACCAGCCATCGGGGCCGAACAGCCACTGCTTCACCATCTCCGGTTTGGTGTGGGCATCAAAAACCAGCTGTCGCGGCGCGGCGAATTCCCGCGTCACCAAGATCTCGCAGTCGCTCGGGAGCGTGACCTTCAGTTTGCCCGTGTTGAATTTCATGGTGCGATCCTCCGGTGATCCGGCTCAGGCCTGCGTGGCTAGGTAGGTGCCAAGCTGGTCGAGTGTGCCGCCCCAGCCCATCTTCATGCTCTCGCGCCCGGCCTCGAACACGCGGCGCTCCTCGTCATCCGACTCGTAAGGCCACCAGCTGACCGTGACCGTGGTCTTGCCCGCCTGCTCGGCGAAGGTCACGATGGTCAGCATCTGGAGCGGCCAGCGCTCAGTCGTGAGCGGATGGCGCGCGAGCCCGGCATCCTTGTCCGAGAACGAGTTGATCCAGACGAGCTTCGTGGGCGGGACGATCTCGCGGTAGACTGCCTTGCCCCACAGCTCCTTCCCGTCCGGCATGGTCATGCTGTAGTGATTCATACCGCCCGGCCGCAGGTCGAACCGCGCAAACGTCGCCTGGATTCCCTTCGGACCAAACCAACGGGCGAAGTGCTCTCGCTCGGTCCAGACCTTCCACACGAGGCCGCGCGGCGCATTGAACTCCCGCGAGATGATGAACGGCTTCGCCTGCATCGTCGCCACATACTCCGACGCGCGCTCGAGCGTCTGCTTCCCACCCTCGACCGCGCCGAACTCCTTGACCACGAAATCGCGCGCCTCGGCCGACGGGAATACCATGCGGCCGGTCAGCCGCGTCTTGCCACCCTCGACCGTCTCGAACGTCCACGTCGCGACAAACGTCGCGCCCGGCCCCGTCTCGCGGCCGCCGCCGTGCTGGAAGACGATGCGCTCGTGCGGCACGATTTCCCTGAAGGTGCTCTTGTTCGGGTAATTGGCCCCGTCCGGCCCGTGCATGGTGTGCTCCCACACGCCACCCACACGGAAATCCATCTTCTTGATGGTCGTGCTGAAGCCGCGCGGGCCCCACCAGTTGGCGACATGCTGGGGGTCGGTCCAGGCCTGCCACACGAGTTCACGCGGGGCGGCGATGACGCGGGAGATGACGATTTCGCGGTCGGAGGTGTTTTCAGCGGCGTTTTTCATGGGAACTGGTTGACTGGAAAACTTAGGCGGACTGGCGCAGATGCGCGGCGAGGCGGTCGAAATTCTCCTCATTGGCCCGCAGGACAAAGTCCCGGACCTTCACCGCCTCGGCCGGGTCGGCGAAGCGCATCTCCCAGGTGAGTTCGGTGCCGTTGTCCTGCGTGGCGAACGTCATCGTGAGGGTGAAATCATGGCCCTGCTGGAGATGGCGCACGACGATCCGCTCCGGGGCCGCGATGTCCATGAATTGATGATCCATCGCGTAGGCGGCGCCGCCTGGTCCGTGCATGGTGAAACGCCAGGCCCCACCCGGACGAAAATCGAATTCCTGAAAGGTATTCGTGAACCCCTGGGGGCCCCACCACCGGGCCAGCCGGACCGGCTCGCTGAACGCCGCGAAAACCGCCTCGCGGGTCTCGGTGAAAATCCGTGCACTGACGATCGGCTGGCTGGCTGGTTGGTTATTCTCTCGCGGCATGGCGATTCCCTTTTTTGACCGGTTTTTTCGCCTGCAGCTGCTGCAGGTATTCGTCGAGGCGGTCGAAACTTTCCTCCCAGTGGCGGCGATATTGCCCGATCCAGTCCCCGGCCTCCTTCAGCGGCGCCGCCTTGATGCGGCAGGGGCGCCATTGCGCGTCGCGCCCGCGCTCGATCAGCCCGCTGCGCTCCAGTACCCCGAGGTGCTTCGAGATCGCGGGCAGGCTCATGTCGTGCGGTTCGGCAAGCTGGGTGACCGTGGTCATGCCCTCCGCCAGCCGCTCAAGAATGGCGCGCCGCGTGGGGTCGGCGAGCGCGGCGAAGACGGCATTGAGTCGGTCGGGGGACATCGGCGTGGCTTTCGTGTTTAACCATCTGGTTAATTACAGCCGGCCACTTGTCAAGCTCGGC
>Ga0228698_1001368_pt1 | contig 12150 bp, 11 predicted proteins | sample McNCre117_Aug_MG_FD_178015 | JGI IMG/M metagenome (GOLD analysis project Ga0228698, IMG submission 178015) | Freshwater microbial communities from McNutts Creek, Athens, Georgia, United States - 1-17_Aug_MG | ecosystem: Environmental > Aquatic > Freshwater > Creek | place: USA: Georgia...
GTTGCTGGCCCGCGCTTTTTTCTGATGAATTCTGGTGCCTGCGCATGCGACGCCTCTTTCTGACCCTGATGCTTGGCCTGGGGGTGTGGTTTTCACCCGGGACGCGGGCGCTGACGCCCGAGGACGCCGCGGCCATCGCCGCCGGTGAAACCGACGACCGCATCGCGGCGCTGAACAAGGCGGCGGCGCAGGCCGACGCCGCGCTGGCCACCTTCGTGCAGGCGCTGCTCGACGACGGCGTGAAGGTCGCCGGCGGCAAGGCCTACCTGATCGCCGGCGGCAAGGCCAGCCTGGCGGGCAGCGGTGCCCCCGCCGCGCTACCGGCCGATGCCGAGGACGTGGTCAACAACAACCGCATGCGCGGCGCGCTCGAAGGTGCGCTGGGCACGCTCAAGCTGGTTTCGCCGGACGTGGCCGTGCGCCGCAGTGCGCTGGTGGAACTGGCCAAGCAGCAGCTCGACGAGGCGCAGCTGCCGCTGATCGAGAAGGCCTACGCCGCCGAGACCGACGCGGCGCTCAAGGGCCAGCTCGAGCGCATGCGCGCCACCCTGCTGATCACCTCAAGCGACAAGGCGCGGCGGCTCGAAGCGGCCAAGTCCCTGGCGGCCAGCCAGGAGGCCTCGGTCAAGAGCCTGCTGCAGGAGCGCCTGGCGCCGGGTGCAGAAGCCGATGCCGACGTGCGCGGCGCGCTGCAGGCCGCGCTTGGCGCGGTCGAGGCCCGCCTGGCCTGGGGCGAGCGCGTGGGTGTGCTGTTCACCGGCATCAGCCTGGGCAGCATCCTGCTGCTGGCCGCACTGGGCCTGGCCATCACCTACGGCCTGATGGGCGTGATCAACATGGCCCACGGCGAGCTGATGATGATCGGCGCCTACGCCACCTACGTGGTGCAGAACCTGTTCCGCCAGTACCTGCCGGGCGCCTTCGACGCCTACCTGCTGGCGGCCATTCCCCTGTCCTTCCTGGCCTCGGCGCTGGTGGGCGCGGTGCTCGAGCGCAGCGTGATCCGCTGGCTGTACGGGCGCCCGCTGGAAACGCTGCTGGCCACCTGGGGCATCAGCCTGGTGCTGATGCAGGCGGTGCGCAGCCTGTTTGGCGCGCAGAACGTGGCGGTGGAGAACCCCAGCTGGCTGTCCGGCGGCGTGGCGCTGTTCTCCAACCTGACGCTGCCCTACAACCGCCTGGCCATCCTGGTCTTCGCCGCCGCGGTGCTGGCTGGGGTGGCGCTGCTGATCGCCAAGACCCGCCTGGGCCTGTTCGTGCGCGGCGTGACGCAGAACCGCCGCATGGCCGCCTGCATGGGCGTGAACACCGCCCGCGTGGACACCTACGCCTTCAGCCTCGGCGCGGGCATCGCCGGCCTGGCCGGCTGCGCGCTCAGCCAGGTCGGCAACGTCGGCCCGGACCTGGGCCAGGGCTACATCGTCGACAGCTTCATGGTCGTGGTGCTGGGCGGCGTCGGCCAGCTCGCCGGCACGGTCTACGCCGCGCTGGGCCTGGGGCTGATCAACAAGTTCCTCGAAGGCTTTGCCGGTGCCGTGCTGGCCAAGATCATGGTGCTGGTGTTCATCGTGGTCTTCATCCAGAAGCGCCCGCAGGGGATGTTTGCCATGAAGGGCCGCTCGGCGGAGTCTTGAACCATGGGTGCCGTCTTGAACACTTCCACTGACTTCTCCCTGCAGCCGCGCCGCGGCCTGCTGCTCGGCATCCGCGGCTGGACGGGCGTGCTCGCCGCGCTGGTCACCGTCGCGGTGCTGGTGCCGCTGCTCAACCTGCTGGTGCCGGCCGGCTCCGCGCTGCACCTGGGCGACTACCACGTTGCCCTGGTCGGCAAGATCATGTGCTACGCCATCTGCGCGCTGGCGATGGACCTGATCTGGGGCTACACCGGCATCCTCTCGCTGGGCCACGGGCTGTTCTTCGCCCTGGGCGGCTACGCGATGGGCATGTACCTGATGCGCCAGATCGGCCGCGACGGGCAGTACCACGCCGACATGCCCGACTTCATGGTCTTCCTGAACTGGAAGACCTTCCCCTGGCACTGGGTGCTCAGCGACAGCTTCGTCGCCCAGATGCTGCTGGTCGTGCTGCTGCCCGGGCTGCTGGCCTTCGTGTTCGGCTTCTTCGCCTTCCGCTCTCGGATCAAGGGCGTGTACTTCTCGATCATCACGCAGGCGCTGACCTACGCCGCCATGCTGCTGTTCTTCCGCAACGAAACCGGCTTCGGCGGCAACAACGGCTTCACCGACTTTAAGCGCATCCTCAGCATCCCCATCGCCCAGCCCTCCACCCGCATGGTCCTGTTCGTGCTGACCGGACTGGTGCTGATCGGCTTCTACCTGCTGGCGCGCCTGATCGTGAACAGCAAGTACGGCCGCGTGCTGCAGGCCATCCGCGACGCCGAGAGCCGCGTGATGTTCACCGGCTACGACCCCATCGCTTACAAGCTCAGCATCTGGACGCTGAGTGCCGTGATGTGCGGCGTGGCCGGCGCGCTCTACGTGCCGCAGGTGGGCATCATCAACCCGGGCGAAATGAGCCCGGCCGCGAGCATCGAAATCGCCATCTGGGCGGCGGTGGGCGGGCGCGCCACGCTGATCGGGCCGATCGTCGGCGCCTTCTTCGTCAACGGCGCCAAGAGCTGGTTCACCCAGGTCTTCCCTGAGTTCTGGCTCTACTTCCTGGGGGCGCTGTTCATCGCGGTGACGCTGTTCCTGCCCAACGGCATCGTCGGCCTGGTCAGCAAGCTCACCAGCCGCAGCAAGAAGGATGAGAAGGAGGTGCGCGCATGACGCCCGAACTGATGCAGGTCGGCACCCGGCTGAAAATCGAGCACGAGGCCCGCGTGGCCGCCAGCGCCGGCACGACCGAATCGGGTGGCCGATCGGCCGCCTATGGCCGCTTGGTCAAGCACGGCCAGCCCGACTTCACCCAGGGCGTGGCGCTCTACCTGGACGACATCACGGTCAGCTTCGACGGCTTCAAGGCGCTCAACGCCCTGAGCCTGACCATCAACGTCGGCGAGCTGCGCTGCATCATCGGCCCCAACGGCGCGGGCAAGACCACGATGATGGACGTCATCACCGGCAAGACGCGGCCCGACGCAGGGCGCGCCAGCTTCGGCAGCACCATCGACCTGCTGCGCCTGCGCGAAAACGAGATCGCCACCATCGGCATCGGCCGCAAGTTCCAGAAGCCCACGGTCTACGAGGAGCTCAGCGTCTTCGAGAACCTGGAGCTGGCGCTGGCCGCCGACCGGCGTGCGCGTGCCAGCCTCTTTCATCGCCTCAGCGGGCAGCAGCTGGACCGCATCGGCGAGATCCTCACGCTCATCCACCTCAAGCCCTCGGCCCAGCGCACCGCCGGCCTGCTCAGCCACGGCCAGAAGCAGTGGCTGGAGATCGGCATGCTGCTGATGCAGGACCCCAAGCTGCTGCTGCTCGACGAGCCGGTGGCCGGCATGACGGATGAAGAAACCGAGCGCACCGCCGAGCTCTTCCTGAGCCTGGAAGGCCAGCACTCGCTGGTGGTGGTCGAGCACGACATGAAGTTCGTCGACCAGCTCACCGAGGGCCGCAAGACCGTCACCGTGCTGCACGAAGGCAGCGTGCTGGCCGAAGGCAAGCTCGCCGACGTCCAGGCCAACGACAAGGTGGTCGAGGTTTACCTCGGCCGTTGAGGAGTGCAGATGCTCAAGGTTTCCGGACTCAACCAGTACTACGGCGGCAGTCACATCCTGCGCGGGCTGGACTTCGAGGCCCAGCTCGGCGAGGTCACCGTCGTGCTCGGCCGCAACGGCGTGGGCAAGACCACCCTGCTCAAGAGCCTGATGGGCGTAGTGCCCATCAAGACCGGCCAGATCGCGCTGGACGGGCAGGACATCAGTCGCGACGTGCCCTACGAGCGCGTGCGCAAGGGCGTGGGCTACGTGCCCCAGGGCCGCGAGATTTTCGGCCGCCTGACGGTGGAAGAAAACCTGCGCATGGGCCTGGCCTACAAGAGCGGCAGCACGCCCATCCCGGCCGAGATCTTCGAGCTCTTCCCCATCCTCAAGCAGTTCCTGCACCGCCGCGGCGGCGACCTCTCCGGCGGCCAGCAGCAGCAGCTGGCGATCGCCCGCGCGCTCGCCGCCGGCCCCAAGCTGCTGATCCTGGACGAGCCCACCGAGGGCATCCAGCCCAGCATCATCAAGGACATCGGCCGGGTGATCCGCATGTTGGCGGACCGCAAGACCATGGCCATCGTACTGGTGGAGCAGTACTACGACTTCGCCGCCGAACTGGCCGACCAGTACCTGGTGATGGAGCGCGGCGAGATCATCGCCCGCGGGCGAGGCTCGGACATGGAAGCCAACGGGGTGCGGCAGCTGATGTCGATCTGACCTTGCCGCGTGGGTACAGGTTGTCGGGGTGATTTATTGGGTGCACAATAAATCGTGCGCATCACCTTCGATCCTGCCAAGGATGCTTCGAACCAGGCCAAGCACGGTGTGTCACTGGCCCTGGCAACGCAGCTGGAGTGGGAAGAGCTGCTGTGCCGCCCGGATACCCGGCGCGACTACGGTGAACTTCGCGAGATCGGCTACGCGCCCATCGGCAACCGGCTCTTCTGCGTGGTGTTCGTGCAGCGCGGCAATGAATTGCGGGTGGTCAGTCTGCGCAAGGCCAATCGCAGAGAGGTCATCGACTATGCCCGACACGATCAAGACCCGGACCGGTAGAACGCTGGTGCTGCCCTCGCCCGAGGAGGATGCCGCCATCGCCGTCGGCATCGCGGCCGATCCGGACACCGCAGAGCTGACGCCAGCGGAATTCGCCACCTTGCGCCCCCTGCGCGGGCGCCCGCCCGCTGCCAACACCAAGCAGGCCGTGAAGCTTCGCCTGGACCCCGACGTGCTCGCCGCCCTGCGCGCCAGCGGGCGAGGATGGCAGACGCGGGTCAACGAGCTGCTGCGGCGGGAGTTGCTGGGCGGCTCGTGAGGCGGTGCGCAGCGGCGCGGCACCTGTCGTCCGCCGTGGATCGCGCTCCCGGCATGTCGCTGCCGGGCCTGAGCCCACAGGAATCGCTGCTGCTGGTTCTGGCACAACAGCAGTTGGCAACGCTGCTGTCCAGCACAGGGACCTCGCCAGCTGCAAACACGGAGGTGGATCGAAAAAAGCAGTGTTGCCCACCGTCGCGCCATTCAAACAATTCGCAACAGATTGTATATTGGTATTGACAACCACCCCGATAGATAGATTATATTTTTTTGTTATTTTGGGGAGGGGATGAGATGCGGAACACCCGGATGCTTGCTCGCAGCCTTATTGCGGCAGCAACTTCTACGCTTCTTTGCTCAGCGCTGTCAGGGTGTTTAACACTCAGCCAGCAGGGAAACGGCATCCCCATCGTCACATTAAAAGAACGCTATACAGGTCATTTCTCAGGCGCTCCCTTTCCAAGGGCGCAAACTCTGGTCCTCGGGGACGAGGAAAAAAGAGTTCTCGCGGCTCTACCTTCGCCACCAAAAACTGAGAGCGGCGGGACGTGCAGTCATTCAAAGATTGACTTTGCAGACCCGGCGGCACGCAAAGCCTGGGCCATTCCAGCCTATACGCTGCTTTTGAATGAGTGGGCCTCTGCGCACCGCGGCGTCAGAGCGGGCTGGGGAACTCCTCGCACACCGATGGATGCCGAATTCCCAATCGGCCCCGGCCCCATTGATTTGGTGAACAGCGATACGCATCGCTTTTGCACGGACACGTCTTTTGCCATCAAACTTTGGCAGGCCACACTGGGCGAAGCGCAAACCGGCTCACTGACCGAACGTCAAGCCAGTGCCTTCGTGTCCAAAGTCGACTCGGCCACCGATCGACTGAAAGCCATCAAGGCCCGCCGTGCATCCGCCTTGGCCGGGAAGCTGGACGACCGATCCAAGGAATTTTCGGATTACATCAAGGTGAAGTTTCCCGTCGACGAGAATGACGTCGACATTAGCTGTTCCAAGCTCGGTGTGCCCATCGGATGGGAGGCCCAAGGGAACACCGGAAGGGCCCCTCGCATCACCGATCGGACACGCTTGAAGGCAATGCAGGACGCAGCCCGGCGATTCGACACCTTGGCTGCGGCCTATTTGTTCGGCTTCCCTTCAAGCTGCAACAATCATCCTGCACTTCTCAAGAAGGTTCAACTTGCCTTCGATCTGGACACCAGGCTGGACATCATCACCGAAGCAGACGTTGCGATCATCAACCGAAAATTCCAGGACGCTGCCGAACAAGCCTCGCAGGACATCAAGGCTCGGCAACAGGAGTCATTGGTCGGCAAGGGGGGCGCCGATGGTGCCAGTGGAAAACTGGCACAAAACGACATACTTGGGGTTTATCTTGGGACCAAGCACATCAGCGAAATGCTGACTTGCAGCGAGGCCCCCGGTGCATTTCCCTGCAAGAGCCGCACGACGCAAACGATACGGCAAACTCAAAGGCCTGCTCGGGCAGAAAGCAGCAACGCCTTATTCGATCTCTTCTGGAGCAGCATCGCCTTTGCTGCCGGCAAGCCGGCCGCCACTTGCTGGGGAGATCTCACGCCATTCGGTGGCTCCTGGCCAACCTGCGCCGGGCACTTTGTCCACGAAGGCACGCTGTTTGTCGATGGCGCACTGAACTGGACAGGCGTTACTCACAGAGCACCGCCCCAAGTCAACCCCAATGAGGTGACGTTTGATGATAGATCGATGTCGCAGAAAAACGACGATGCAGTCGCGGCATCGTTCAATCAAAAATTCTCAAGACTAGGTTTGAATTTGCACAGCGGCTACTTCGCGGCCAGCGAGAGCAATAAGGTTGCAGGTGCGACATTACTTTTCAAGAACAGTTCTGAGATCACAAAATGGGTTAATGAAAAATTCCCTGTAGCGATTAATAAACGATCACTTAGCATGACAATAAAGGGACACGAATATGTTAGCAATAAGCTCGTTGGAACAGCAGTCAATGCGCGGGGACAATCGGTAAACGTATACAAGAATGAACCTGTTGTAGTACCTGATACCGAACAGAGTTATCAAGCATTCTCAAGAAGAAACGACTCAGCATATGTTGAGTATGGCTGTCCGATGCCAGATGATCAAAAAGTATTTTGTTATGCCAACGTTTTTTCGCTCGATCTTCTGACAACTTATCAGAAGGGGTATGCAACTGCAGAAAACAAGCGACGGGCACAAATTCAGCGGAACGAAGAAGCCAACAAGCGCAAAGAGCTGAGAGCAAATGCAGGCGGTCAATAAAGGGTCTATTGTTGACCTCCTCGGGAGGAGTACCATGATCTCAAACCACACCTACGCAGCACTCCTATTCACGGCCGTGTTCTGTGCCGCCTGCACCACCGTGGGCACACCCATCGAGCCCAATGCGCCGCTGCAATTCGGTCCAAGCAAGATGTCGTTGCAGGACGCCCGCAAGAAGGCCGAGGCGGCCGGCTTTCTGATGGAAAGCTCGCACTACGTGGACCGGACGTCCGTCCCTGGCATCTGGGTCGTTCGGTTCCCGTATTTCAAAGGCTGCAGCATTTATTTTGACGACTCATTCACAGTGGCCGCCAACCACAACGGCGAGCGGGGCTGGAAGTACATCAGCAATGGCCGCCCCATCAGCCCCACGCACCAACACGCCCTGACCAAGCACCTCTACGAACATTTGCCGCCCGGGCTGATTCCGATTGGAACGGGCAAAGGGAAAATGGGGGAGCTCGTCTTGATCAGTGGTGTGGACTGCGAACCCTCCGTGGATGTCGAGAAACAACTCAATGCCCAAAAGATTTCTTATCGAATTATGCCCACGGCCCTCAACGTGGCGAATATGAGCTACGCCCGGACGCTGGCCTGTTCGACGAACCCGACAGAGGCTTGGTTGGGCGATCGAGCAGGTGTGAACAAACGTGGTGGCATTCGCGCTTCCTGCGAATATGCGTCGTCGGATGCCCGAGATTTTGGTTGCATGTTCATGGGCGGACGCACGCCCACGGGCATCTTGCCCGATGGCCGTCAGTCATTCACCAGCTCTCAGATTCCCGATCTCCTCAAGTAGAAACGGAGACCCTGCCGGCGGGCCTCACAACCGGTGAGTCACCGCCCACCGAGGGCCTTCTGGTTTCCAATGAGTCACTGCGCCTTCAGCGGCACGTGCGTGCGGAAGGTCCAGCACTGGGCGAGGTAGGCCTCGCCGGCCGGTGTGCCGTAGGTGACGCCGGCCGGCATCTCGACCTGGGTCGGGGCCTTGGGCAGGGCCTGGCGGGCGTCGACCTTGAAGGCCTCGTTCTCGTAGGACAGGTCGCCCGCCGGGTCGAGCTTGACGTACTTGGTGCCGTGCGGCTGCTTCAGGTGCACCAGCGCAGCCGGGGCGTCGGAGTTGCCGTAGGGCTTCAGGCGCACCACGCCGCCCTTCGCGTCCTCGTAGAACACCTGCACGTAGGGCACGATCATCTGTCCGCGCGGGTTGTGCGTGGTGACCTTGACCGTCTTGGTCCAGACGCCATCGGCCGAGCGGTAGGCCATCGAGAAGCCGTCGGGCTGCACCTGCGTCTGCTGCGTGGGCACGAAGTAGGCGGCCTGCCCGCCGCTGATGCTGCGGTCGATTTCATCGACCGTGCGGCCCGCCAGGTCCACCGCGAAGATGGAGTCGACCTTCGCGGCAGGCACGTAGCCCTGCACCTGCGTGTCGAAGCGGGCCTTGGCGGTCTGAACCGGCGGCGTCAAAGCCGTGGCCGAGAACATCGACAGCGGGCAGCTGGCCTGGCTGAAGGCCTGCAGCGGCAGGGCGATCAGTGCGGCGGCAAGGCCACGCGTGGCGGCAAAGGGCAGGAAGCGGTGGAGCGTCATGACGAAAGTGAAAAAGCGTCATTTTGACAAGCCGATCCAGCCGACGGTGAACTGCCGAATCCAAGTCCAGGGGAGCTTGGTGGCGTCGACGCCGATCAAGGGGCGTCGAACAGGTACTCGACACCCAGGCGCCAACCGCTGCTGCGCTGGTCGCTGCCGGGGTAGCTGGCCCAGCCGGTGGGCCGTTGGTCGCGACCGATCACCACCGTCGGTGCCGACCCGTAGCGCTGCGACCATCGCTGCCACGCCACCGTGCTGCGCCACTGCGCCGACCACTGCTGATGCCAGGCGAGCTCCGCCGTGCGCTGCTGACCACCCTCGGGCCGCAGCGTGAACGGATCGACCACGCCCCAGGTCTCCACTGAGAGCGTTTGACGCTGGGGGCGTCCGGCACCCAGCTTCAACGCAAGGATCGCATCGGGCCATGGGCTCGGTTGCCAAGTCAGCTCACCCTCTGCCACCGTGCTGCGATCGCACAGCGTTTCGGTCATGCGCAGGCTGATGGCGGTCGCTGCGATGTCTCGCCGCGTACAGGCCCTCTGGATGCCCGCCCACAGCGCGAACTCCAGCCCGCCCGACCGCCAGCCATGACCCACCTGCACCCGCCCGAGCTGGCGGAGCAGGTCGCTGTGGCTGCTCAGTGGCAGCCCCGCCTGTGTAGCCCCCAGGTAGTCAACGCTGCCGCTGGACTGCGCAAGCGCGACCTGCCACAGCCACCCCGACCGATTCGTTGGGCCGGCTTGCCAGGCCACGGTGCGGAGCCCGCCCTGGTCCCGATTGAGCTCACGCCCGGTCCACGGGTCATGCTCCACGGCCAGCCAGCGGTCGTGCCCGACCTGCAGCGAGGTGGAGAACGCTGGCGTCACACGGGTTTCAGCCGCCGCATCACGAACCGGCTGGCCGGCAGACGACAGGCACACCAAGCCCGCGACAGGCAGCAATCCCCATCGCAGGCTGTGGCGCTTCACGTCAGTACGTCACCGTGTAGGTCGTGGTGCTGCCGTTGTAAGTAATCACCACGGTATAGCCCGTGGTGGTGGCCGTGATCACCGCCGAGTTTCCATTCTTGTCCGTCACCGTCACCTTGCCGCTGGTGGCACGCCCAGTCGCCGAGTCGTAGACCCAGTTCGTGTAGACGATCGTCAAGTTGTTGGTGCTGGCGCTGCCATTGGTTTGCACCGTGGCTGAATTCACCGTGGTGGTGGTTCCGCTTCGGCTGACCGACAGATTCGACACGGAGGAAGAGCCCACGTTGTAGGAACACTGCGCGGTCGCACCACCATAGGTACAGGTAGAACTCTGACTCAGGGTACCAGACTGCGTGTAGGCACCCGTGTAGGCGTAGCTGAGGTTGTAGGTGTACGAAATCGTGTAGCTGCTGCTCGACGCCCAGCTGTAGCTCCAATCCATGGTTCCGTTGTAGGTGACCGAGGTTCCCCCGTAAGAATTGGTGCAGTTGTTGTAGGCGAAGTGATAGCTGCTCAATCGGGAGGTCGAAGCGTCCGTCGTGATGCTGTAAGTGTAAGAACCGCTGGTACAGGCCACCGTTCTGCTGGTCGTCGTGCCTGTCGGCAGATCCAAAATTTGGGCGCCACCCGCCAGCGACGAGGCCGTGCTTGCGCTTGCCACGGTGGCAACGTAATCATTCGCCACCGTCACCATGCTCTGCGCGCCAGTTTGACCCGAGCTCACCGTCGTGACCGAATTCGACGTCCCGCCCGTGCTCGTGCCACCTCCGGTCGAGGTGCCAGACCCACTGCTGCTGGAACTGCTGCTGTCACTGCCGCCGCCGCCACAGGCGACCAATGCAACGGATGCTGCGGCAATCAGGGTCGACAGCAGAACCTGACGGGAAGAATGACGAAACGCAACGGGACTCAACATGGGCTTCTCCTTGGATGACACTTCACCGCCAGCGCGCCTGAGGCGCCGCCGAATTCACATTTATTGCGGTTTTTTCATCCTAGTTCACGTGCTTCACTGGCCTGCCCAACCTCCGCAGCAGTTACTCACATCCCCCATTAAGGGGGATATGACTTGTAAGGTTTTCGCTACAGCTCCCGAACTGTCGCCAATTGGGCACACTTCCGTCCAAGCCTGACAATCGCGCCTGGCTGGGCTTCAGCCAACCGATTGACGGGAACGATGACGATTGCGCTGGCGATTCTTTTGGGTTTGGTGATGGCGGTGTCCCTGCTGCACTACGAGGTGCTGCGTGGGCTGGACACCGCGCTGGTGACGCTGCGCATACCTGCGCGCAGCAAGCTGCTGGTCGCCGCGGTGGTGACCCTGCTGGCGCACGCCGCCGAGGCCGGCCTCTACGCCCTGGGGCTGTGGCTGCTGGCGGTGGTGCTGCAGGTGGGCAGCCTGAACCCGCCCACCCGCCAGACCTGGCAGGACTTCATGTACTTCTCGCTGGAGACCTACTCGTCGCTGGGCTTCGGTGACCTCACGCCGCAGGGGCCGCTGCGCATCGTCGCCGGGCTGGAGGCCCTGCACGGGCTGCTGCTGATCGGCTGGTCGGCCTCGTTCCTGCACCTGGCGATGGAGCGCTACTGGGGCACGCACCGCGGCGGGTGCTGACCGCCGCGCCCCGCCCGCTCCCAGCGCGGGTCAGTGGCCGTCCGAACCCGCGTCCAGGCGATCGACCAACGCCACCAGGTCCTCATCGCCCCCAAAGGCGCCGGAGCGGCTGTGGCAGACCACGCCGTCCCAGGCGCCGCCCAGCCAGCGCGCCTGGCCCCAGCCGGGGCGCAGGCCGCGGACGGCGATCAGGCCACGCGCGCCGGTGGCCTGGCACAGGCCGAGCAGCGTGTCGCCGCCGATGACCACCAGCCGGCCGGGCCGGGGCGCCTGGCGGGCGATGGCCGCCAGGCCGCGGTCGCGCAGCGCCGCGGCCTCGGCGGCGGGGCGCATCGTGGGTGGGGACAGGTCCAGCAGCGCGGTAACGCCTGAGTCGGGCCCCGCCTCCGCCAGCGCCTGGAGGGCGGCGGCCAGTGCGGCCTCGTCGCCCGCGTCAGCGCGGATCGCATCGGGCCGCTCGGCCTGCAGGCGTGCCCACTGCCGGCGGGTGACGACCTGGTGGCTGGCGCTGACGACCAGCAGCGGGCCGCCCGGTGATGCGGGGACTGCGGCGTTGCTGGCCACAGCGGCGGCGGCATCCTCCGCCAGCACCGCCGCCAGCGCCTGTGCGAGCCCGGCGCTGCCGCACCAGAGCCAGCGCCGCGCCGCGGGGTCGAGGGCGCGCCGCGCCAGCGCCAGCAGGTCGGCGTCGCTGCGCACCTCGGGCAGGTCCA
>Ga0228698_1001369_pt1 | contig 12128 bp, 10 predicted proteins | sample McNCre117_Aug_MG_FD_178015 | JGI IMG/M metagenome (GOLD analysis project Ga0228698, IMG submission 178015) | Freshwater microbial communities from McNutts Creek, Athens, Georgia, United States - 1-17_Aug_MG | ecosystem: Environmental > Aquatic > Freshwater > Creek | place: USA: Georgia...
CTGGGGCGGGTGCAACCAGCACGCCGCTGAGCATCTCCATTTCAGCCGTTGCGTTTGATTACGTCGCATCGACTCCTGCTTCCAACAGCACGTTTGGTGTCAATTTGGCGCAGTCGGACCGCCCTACATTCAAGGTGCGCCTGCTGCTCAACAATGCTCCTGTTTCTGGTCGAACCGTTGTATTCAGCTCAACACGAGGCACATTGTCCTCGGGCACTGTGCTTACGGATGCTGCTGGTGAGGCATCGGTGGCACTTGATTCTTCCAGTGCTGGCCCTGCATTGGTCACTGCCCAGGTTTTGAGGCAAGCCGGCGATCCAGGTGTGGGAACCGTGTTGGCCACATCGACGCGTACCATCCAATTCACGGGTGTGTTACCGACTGCTGTTCGCGTGCAGATCAACCCGGGTGCAATCCCTCCCAATATTGCGGGCGTTACCACCAACCGAACTGGGGTGACTGCGACTGTGATGGACGCATCTTCAAATCCAGTTGCAGGTCGACAGGTGTCATTTGTCATCAATGCAGATCCCAGTAACGGAAGCCTTACAGCAGGTATTGCCACAACCGATTCAAATGGGGTTGCCCGTGTCGAATACATCGCTGGCCAGCAATCAAGTCCCAACAATGGCGTGCAAATTACCGCAACGGTACTTGCCATCAATAACGACATTGGATTGATTTCTCAGTCTGCCGCGCTGACAGTCAATGGAAATTCATTGTTCATCACCATTGGTTTTGGCAACACCATGGAAAATTTGAATCCCACTACTTACCGAAAACCTTTCTCGGTGTATGTGACGGATTCGACCGGTCAAGCGGTGCCCAATCAAACTGTCGCGCTGTCGGTGGTGCCTACACGGTATTACAAAGGGGTGATGCAGTGGAGCGATACATCAGAAGTTTGGGTTGTCGTCAGGAGTGTGGGCGTTGGATGCGCGAACGAAGATGCCAATCTGGATGGCATCTTGAATCCAGGCGAGGATTACAACGGAAACGGAACGCTGACTCCGGGTAATGTGGTGGTTGCATCTCCAGGTTCATTGGTGACTGATAGTTCAGGCATTGCCAATTTTTACCTGATATATGGTGAGCAATTCGCGTATTGGGTCGATGTGAATTTGGTTGCCAGGGCAACCGTTTCTGGGACGGAATCTCGCCGGGAACAAGCGTTGAACCTGCCGGCACTGGCGGATGATGTGACCAATAAAACGGTTACTCCTGCTGGCGTGAGGAGTCCATTTGGCGTGGCCAATGACTGTGCCGATCCAAATTGATTCGTAACGGTTGGAAACCATTTCAACGCATGCCGTGTTCTTTGTTTTGGAGTCACATTGGCTGTGAGTGGTCGACATAGTCCACTGGCATTTTCGCCAGCTTCGATCATTGGTTCACTGGATTGGCAGCGCCTGGTTCAGTGGCTGGCTGATGACGAGGTCATCACGGCAGCAGAAGCGGAAAAAACCCGTGCGCGCTGCTCTGCAGGAGAAAGTCGCCAACCACCGTTGGAGCGGCTCAGTGGCGTGGGCATGGTTCGGGCCTCCGATGGCAGCACACTCACGCTCGATGACCTGACTCAATGGCTGGCCCGTCATCTGGGCATGGAGTTTTTCCGCATTGACCCGCTCAAGGTCGATGTGGGGCGGGTGGCTGACGCCATGTCGGCGGCCTATGCCGAGCGGCACAAGGTGTTGCCGGTGCTGGTGACGCCCACCGAGGTGGTGGTGGCCACGGCAGAGCCTGGCCTGACGGACTGGATTCCCGAAGTGGAGCGCCAAAGCCACCGCACGGTGCGGCTGGTGGTGTCCAACCCGCAGGACATCAAGCGGTTCACCGCCGAATTTTTTGCTCTGGCCAAGTCGGTCAAGGTGGCCAGCAAGGCAGGGGCCCAGGCCCAGTCGAGCTTTGAGCAGCTGGTGGAGCTGGGGCGCAGCAACCGCACCCTCGATGCCAACGACCAGGGCGTGGTGCAGGTGGTGGATTGGCTGTGGCAATACGCCTTTGACCAGCGCGCCAGCGACATTCACCTGGAGCCCCGGCGCGACCAGGGCGTCATGCGTTTTCGCATTGATGGTGTGTTGCACACCGTGTATCAAGTACCGCTGCCGGTGATGGCGGCCATGACGGCCCGCATCAAATTGCTGGGTCGCATGGACGTGGTGGAGAAGCGCCGTCCACAGGACGGTCGCATCAAAACCAAAAACCCCAGAGGCGATGAAGTGGAAATGCGTCTGTCCACCCTGCCCACTGCGTTTGGCGAAAAAACCGTCATGCGGATTTTTGACCCCGACACCACCGTCAAAAATTTGGATGCACTGGGTTTTTCCAGCCACGACGCCAAACGGTGGGAAGAGCTGGTCAAGCGCCCGCACGGCATCATTCTGGTCACAGGGCCCACCGGCTCCGGCAAAACCACCACGCTGTATTCCACGCTCAAACGGCTGGCGACCGACGAGGTCAACGTCAACACCATTGAAGATCCGATCGAAATGATCGAGTCGGCTTTCAACCAGACGCAGGTTCAGCCGCAGCTGGATTTCGACTTTGCCCAGGGTCTGCGCACCCTGATGCGGCAGGACCCCGACATCATCATGGTGGGCGAAATCCGCGACCTCGCCACTGCCGACATGGCAGTGCAAGCCGCACTGACCGGGCATCTGGTGTTTTCCACCTTGCACACCAACGACGCACCCAGCGCCATCATGCGGCTGATGGAGCTGGGGGTGGCACCGTATCTGATCAATGCCACGGTGCTGGGGGTGCTGGGGCAACGGCTGGTGCGAACGCTGTGTCCGCTTTGCAAGCAACCCGATGCGGAAGCGAGCAGGGCCATGTTTGAAGGGGTCATCAAGCCCTGGCAGGCCAATGGGCTTTACGCACCCTATAAGCCAGTGGGTTGTGTGGACTGCCGCCTCACCGGATTCAAGGGGCGAATGGGTTTGTACGAGTTGATGCAGCTGACCGAAGTCTTCAAGGACAAGGTCAACCGCGAACCCAGCATGGATGCCTTGCGACGCCAGGCGGTGACCGATGGCATGCGGCCGTTGCGTGTGGCCGGTGCCATGCGTGTGGCGGAGGGGCTGACCACGTTGGACGAGGTGCTCTCTTGCACACCGCCGTTGGCGTGAAGGTCCATTCACCCCTCGGGGTATCCATGGCTTTCCAAGCTTGCTAAGCTAGAAGAATGTTGTTGACCTCCACCGAAAATCAACCATGAGCGCACAGGTCTGGGTGCAAGCCTTGAGTCTGGGGGGCATGTTGGCCGCCCTGGGGTGGGGAGTCGCAGCTGGTCCCTTGCGAATTTTTGGTCGTGCCTCACGCGACGTGGTCGTGTTCAACGCACTGGCATGGGTGGCATCACTGGCATGGTGGCCATTTTCTGGTTTGGATATGTTGCCCCCCGCCTATCGCCTGACGTTGGGTCTCATGGCCTGGTTGGCGGGCATACAGTGGTTTAGCCTTGGGTTGCACAAGCTGTATGACTTCAAGCCGACCTATGCGGTATCGCCGTTCATGTTGCCGTTTGTGGGGGCTGTCATGGCCGCTGTGGCCTGGATGGACGGAAGCGGTCAAGGAAGTCAAATGGCGGCTTGCGGCGTCAGTCTTTGGATGCTGGGTGTGACGGTGCAGCAAGGTTATGCTGCACTTTCGGCTGTGGCTGGAGGTGCGGCGGCACGTTGGGCGTTGTTGCCGTTGGGGTTGACATGCTTGGTCTGGTTGGCAGGTATGGGGTGGAGTGGCTGGCTGATGGTGACACCCGCCTCTGCCAGCGGAAACACCAGTGCACACCTGTGGTCTGGTACGGACGTTGCTGCCATTTTGGGTGTGCCATCTGCGCTGGTCTGGCTGCTGTCTTGGGCGTTGCTCAACGGTGGCATGCTGGCGTTGGTCATGCTCAAGCTGGTGGACAAAATTCGCGAACTCAGCACCGAAGACGATCTGACCGGTGCCATGAACATGCGCACATTTCTGGCATTGCTCAATGCCGAGCGGGAGCGCATCCGCCGCAATCCGCAAATACAAACGGTGTTGGTGGGCGTGATTGATCAGCACGAAGGCTTGAATCGCCAGCTTGGCTTTGCTGCAGGGGATGCGGCGCTGCGTCACGTGACGGGGATCATCGGGCGTGGTCTTCGTAAAACGGACCGGTTGGCCAGTTCCATGCAAGGCGAGTTGCTCTTGTTTTTACCTGCTACACCCGCTGTCGGAGCCACTTTGGTGGCGGAACGAACGCAGGCGGCCATCAAATCCAATCCGTTGCTATGGCGTGGTCAAGCCATCAATCTCACCTTGAGCATTGGATTGGCCAGTTGGGAAGACGGAACGACCACCAGCGAACATTTGCTGGAATTGGCCACGCAGGCGGTGCAACGTGCGCGGCGTGAGGGGGGAGCGCGCATCCGGCTGGCCTCGTCGGATGCATTTTCTGGGACTTCCGTGTCGGCTCCGCCGCAGAAAGAGATGGCCAGCGTGGCGGGCAACGCGGGTACTGCATAAATCATGGCGTCGGTAAACATGATTCCCATCAGGGCCGAGTCTGCCTGGAAAGGTACCGCCGATTGCCGGAACTGCGGGATCCGCGACATGGTGCTGTTTGCCGATTTGAAGGAGGAGGATTTCAATCTCATCCATGCGCCCATCGACGACCTGTTGTTCAACATCGGCGACAGTTTGTTCCAGATGGGGGAATCCGCTTCGTCTTTGCTGACGCTGAGGGCGGGGATGGTCAAATTGGTGCGCAACATGCCAGACGGCCGTCAACGCATCGTGCGCATCTTGCGCCCCGGTGATGTGATCGGTTTGGAAGCGTTGTTTGCCCCTGTTTACGACACAGAAGCTGTGGCGTTGCAATCGGTCAAGGTCTGCCGATTACCTGTGGAGGTGATTCACCGGCTCAACCGCGAGACACCGCGCCTGCACCAGCAGCTGATGGCCAAATGGCACCAGAGCCTGAAGGAGGCCGATGACTGGCTGGCAGACCTGAACTTTGGCAATGCGCGCCAACGATTGGCGGGGTTGGTGTTGAAAATGAACGCCCGTGGTGCCGAATCGGACGACCACGATTCGGTCACACTGTTTTCCCGTGAGGACATGGGCGCGATGCTTGACTTGAAGCTGGAAACGGTCAGTCGGACTCTCAATGCGTTTGTCCGCGAAGGGGCTCTGGAGCCGCAAGACCGGCAAGGTCGGCAATACCGCATTGTGGATCGGGCGCTGTTACAGGCGCCCTGACCTGCGGCTCTGAGACATTCCGGGATTGGTTATCGACGGAAACCATGTCCCCGGGGGTATTGATTAGGGGTTAACCCCTAAAAAATAGCGACCGTGTAAGTATCGAGAAGGGAACGAGCGCGACGACAATCCGTCAGTTTTGTGTCAACTCGTATCCAAGAGGTCTAAGAAGTGTCTATAAAAAGTCAAAAAGACGTAGCAGGAGGGTTGCTGTTCACAGTGACCGGGGTCGCATTTGCGTGGGGTGCCACCACTTATCAAGTGGGAACCGGGGCACGCATGGGGCCAGGCTATTTCCCTCTGCTGCTGGGTGTCATCCTGGCCATCATGGGTTTGATTGTCACGTTGCAAGGGTTTCGCAAAGGGGGGCCTGACGGCGATCCCATTGGCGCCATCGCCTGGAAACCGTTGGGCTTTATTTTGGGTGCCAACATCGCGTTTGGTGCTCTGTTAGCTGGGTTGCCCAGCATCGGTTTCCCGTCTTTCGGCTTGATTGTGGCCATTTACGCACTGACCCTTCTTTCGGCCATGGGAGGTGAAGAATTCGTTCTCAAGGAAGTGCTGATTCTGGCCACCATCCTGTCTGCGGGCAGCTACGTGATTTTCATCAAAGTTTTGGCGCTGCAGTTTCCTGTGTGGCCCGCCTTCATTGCAGGTTGAGGACGAAGAAAAATGGATCTGATCAACAACCTCACCTTGGGTTTTGGCGTGGCGTTCACCGCGCAAAACCTCATGTATGCCTTTGCTGGCTGCGTATTGGGTACGCTCATTGGCGTGCTGCCAGGCTTGGGGCCAGTGGCCACCATCGCCATGCTGTTGCCTGCCACGTATGCGCTGCCTCCAGTGGCTGCGCTGATCATGCTGGCCGGCATTTACTACGGTGCGCAGTACGGTGGTTCCACCACCGCCATTCTGGTGAACTTGCCCGGTGAGTCCTCATCGGTGGTGACCGTGATTGATGGCTACCAAATGGCCCGCAAAGGCCGTGCAGGCCCTGCGCTGGCTGCTGCTGGCTTAGGTTCGTTCTTTGCCGGTTGTGTGGGCACACTCATTCTGGCTGCATTTGCGGCACCGCTGACCGAGGTTGCCTTCAAATTTGGCCCTGCCGAATATTTCTCCCTCATGATTTTGGGCTTGATCGGTGCGGTGGTGCTGGCCTCCGGCTCGCTGCTCAAAGCGCTGGCCATGATTGTGCTGGGCTTGTTGCTGGGCATGGTGGGCACTGATGTGAACTCTGGCGTTCCCCGTTTCAGCTTTGACATTGCGGAACTGACCGATGGCATTGGCTTTGTGGCCATTGCCATGGGTGTGTTTGGCTACGGTGAGATCATCACCAACCTGTCGCACAGTGAAGAGCAACGGGAAGTGTTCACCGGCAAGGTCGAAGGCCTGATGCCGACCAAAGAAGACTTCAAACGCATGTTCCCTGCGGTGCTGCGTGGTACGGCTCTGGGTTCGGCGCTGGGCATTTTGCCGGGCGGCGGTGCGTTGCTGGCGGCCTTTGCGGCCTACACCGTGGAAAAGAAAACCAAGCTGGCCCCTGGTGAAGTGCCGTTTGGTCAAGGCAACATCCGTGGTGTGGCGGCTCCCGAGTCGGCCAACAATGCGGGTTCGCAAACATCGTTCATTCCGTTGCTGACACTGGGTATTCCTCCCAATGCCGTGATGGCGCTGATGGTGGGTGCGATGACCATCCACAACATTCAGCCTGGCCCTCAGGTCATGACCAGCAACCCCGAATTGTTCTGGGGCCTGATTGCTTCCATGTGGATTGGCAACCTGATGCTCATCATCCTGAACCTGCCGCTCATTGGCATGTGGATCAAGCTGCTGACCGTCCCCTACCGTTGGTTGTTCCCGGCCATTGTGCTGTTCTGTGCCATTGGCGTGTACTCCACCAACAACAACAGCTTTGACATCTGGCTGGTGGCTGCCTTTGGTGCCATTGGCTACATGTTCAGCAAATTTGGCCTGGAGCCCGCACCGCTGCTGCTGGGCTTTATTTTGGGCCCCATGATGGAAGAGAACCTGCGCCGTGCGCTGTTGCTCAGCCGTGGCGAGTGGAGCGTGTTCGTCACCCGTCCGCTGTCTGCTTCGTTGCTGGCGGTGGCCCTGGCCTTGCTAGTGGTGGTCACACTGCCGTCCATCAAGAACAAGCGGGAAGAGGCGTTTGTGGAGGAGTAATTCTTCCCCATTTCCGTTCTTCCGATTGGCGCAACGACTTGAGATCGTTGCGTCAGTCCGTTTTCCCAAGAGACCGCTGATGGCGGTCTCTTTCCTTCAGAGGTAAACCCCATGTACAAGCATCTATTTGTTCCGGTCGATGGTTCCGAACTGTCCCATCGCGCCATGGAAGGCAGCATCGCCCTGGCTCAGCAGCTGGACGCCAAGATCACCGGTTTTGTGGTGGAGCCCGATGTCGCTCCCAATGTGCTGACCAATGACAGCCGTGCGCTTCTGGACCGCATTCAAAACAACGAAGCCAAAAACGATGCGCACGCCAATGCTTTGTTGGGCCAGTTTGCCGAGAAAGCGGCAGCGGCTGGCGTGACATTCGTGGCGCATCATGTCACGGCCTACATGGTGAACCAGGCCATCGTGGACGAGGCCCAGGCGGTAGGTGCAGACATGATCGTCATCGTCACCCATGGACGCAATGCGCTGGGTGAATTCATTTTTGGTTCGCACACTCAGAAGGTCATTGCCAAAACGCAATTGCCTGTGCTGGTGCTGCATTGATGTCAGCGCCTGTTTCATTGCATCAACCCAAGGAGTGAATTTCATGGATGCATCGTTTTTCGCGGCATTGGCGCAGATCATGCTGGTCAACATCGTTTTGTCGGGTGACAACGCGGTGGTGATTGCACTGGCTGCACGCAATTTGCCCGAACATCAGCAAAAGAAAGCCATCATGTGGGGTAGCGGTGGCGCGATCGTGTTGCGCGTGCTGCTGACGATCGTGGCCGTTTATCTGCTGCAAATTCCGTTCTTGCAATTTGTGGGCGGTTTGTTGCTGGTTTGGATTGCGCTGCAGTTGCTGGTGGAAGAGGACGAAGAGTCTGACGATGGCCCCTCGCATGGGAGTCTGGGTGCCGCAGTCAAAACCATTTTGATTGCCGATGTGGTCATGAGCCTGGACAACACCCTGGCCATTGCCGGTGTGGCCAAAGGCAACTGGACCTTGTTGATCGTCGGCTTGGCTTTGTCCATTCCGCTGATCGTGGCAGGCAGTGCCCTGATCATGAAAATCATGGACCGCTTCCCGATTGTGGTGTACATCGGCGCAGCCCTGATCGCCTGGACTGCTGGCGAAATGATGGACTCCGACAAATCGGTTGCACCCTACCTGCCCGGCATTTTTCATGACTCCATTTGGTTGCCGTTGCTGCTGACCGTGGGAGTGGTGGGCTACGGATGGTGGGTGAACATGAAGCGTGGCCGCACGCCGCACGACGTGCTGGAAGCGGACATCCATGCCGCCGAACGCCTGGAAAAAAAGGTGGAGTGAGTCTGTTGCGGCTTGACCTTTGACAACAAAACGGCACCTCAGCGGGTGCCGTTTTTGTTTCCGCGTCTGTCAAGATGACGCGGGTATTTTCATTCAGGCACTTTTTCTAGAACCTGCCATGTCTTCTGTTGTTCAAGCTCCCAACCCCTACAGCAGCGTCCGGCTGCCGGTGTTTGCCCGCAATGTGGTGTCCACCTCGCATCCGTTGGCGGCGCAGGCGGGGCTGCACATGCTGCGCTGCGGTGGCAATGCGGTGGATGCGGCGGTGGCCGCTGCTGCCGTCATGACCGTGGTAGAGCCGGTGAGCAACGGCCTGGGCAGCGATGCGTTTGCATTGCTGTGGGTGCCCGATGCCACTGCACCCGGCGGCGGGCGGCTGCACGGGCTGAATGCCTCGGGCCGCGCTCCGCAGGCGTGGACCCCTGGATACTTTGCAGCGAAGCTGGGTGACGGTGCTGCCACGCCGCCCAAACGCGGCATCGACAGCGTCACCGTCCCTGGTGCGGTGAGTGGGTGGATGGCACTCAGCCGCCGTTTTGGCCGCTTGCCATTTGCCGATCTGATGCAGCCCGCCATCGAAGTGGCCGAGCGTGGCTACGCCGTGCCTCCGGTGGTGCAGGGCAAATGGGCCGCAGTGGTGAACGAGTTGGGTGGCCAGCCCGGCTTTTCCCAGGCTTTTTTGCCCAAGGGGCGCGCTCCGCTGGTGGGGGAGCGCTTTTGTTTTCCGGCAGCGGCAAAAGCCTTCAAGGCACTGGCCGCAACGGGGGGAGAGGCGTTTTACCAGGGCGAAATTGCCCAGGCCCTCGCCCGGTTTGCCGCCCAGCACGGCGGTGCGCTGACCGAGGCCGACCTGGCTGCCCATCAACCCGAATGGGTGGCCCCCATTGGTTTGGACTACGGAGGCCACCGCCTGCACGAAATTCCGCCCAATGGCCAGGGCATTGCGGCGCAGATGACACTGGGCATGCTGCGTCACTGGGATGTGGGCAGTTTGCCGGTGGACAGCGTGGCCGCCCAGCATGTGCAGATCGAGGCCATGAAGCTCGCATTTGCCGACGTGTACCGCTTTGTGGCCGACCCGGTTGCCATGGATGTGACGGTCGAACAGCTGCTGGCCCCGGATTACCTGGCCGAGCGTGCCCGGCTCATCGACCCCCGCCGAGCCCAGGCCTTTGAGGCTGGCAGCCCGGCAGATCCGCACCGCCGCGGCGGCACCATCTACCTGACCGCAGCCGACGAGCAGGGCATGATGGTCAGCTTAATCCAGAGCAACTACATGGGCTTCGGGTCTGGCTGCGTGGAGCCCACGTTTGGCATCAGTCTGCAAAACCGGGGGCATGGCTTTGCGCTGCCCGGCGGTTTGGTGGGCGCAGATGGAAAAGGGAAGGGCAACCCCGCAAACCTGGTGGCCCCCGGCAAGCGGCCGTTTCACACCATCATTCCGGCGTTTCTGACCCGGCCGCTCACCAATGGCCAGGGCCAGCCGGTGAACGGCAGCGACGGCCAGCCGCTGCACGAGCCGGTGATGAGTTTTGGCGTCATGGGGGCCAACATGCAGCCGCAGGGCCATGTGCAAACAATGGTTCGCCTGCTGGACCATGGCCAGAGCCTGCAGGCCGCTTGCGATGCGCCGCGCTGGCGCTTCAACAGCGGTTTGTCCATCAACGTGGAAGCTGGCATGAACCCTGACACCGTGGCGGGCCTGCAGACGCTGGGCCACCAGGTGGAGGTGATTGCCGACAGCTACCAGGATTTTGGCGCAGGCCAGTTCATCTGGCGGCAAGGCGACCCCGGTACCGACGGCTACATGGCCGCCAGCGACCCCCGGCGCGACGGCCTGGCAGCCGGTTGGTGATCTGAATTTGATATAAAAATGGCTTTTACCGCTTGATTGGTTTGTTTTGTCAGCTATCAAAAACAATGTCGATGCTTCGTCTGCACCCACACACCTGTGGTCGGGCCTGGCGTTGGCCGCAGCGGGCTCCATGGCCTTCAGCGGCAAGGCCATCATCGTCAAGCTGGCCTACCGGCATGGGGTGGATGCGGTCACGCTCATCATGTACCGCATGCTGTTTGCGTTGCCGCTTTTTCTGGGCATGGCCTGGTGGGCCAGCCGGGGCAAGCCGCCACTGAGCCGTAAAGACTGGCTGGGCATTCTGGGCCTGGGCGTGTCGGGCTATTACATGGCCAGTTTTCTGGACTTCTGGGGGCTGCAATACATCAGCGCCAGCCTGGAGCGCTTGATTCTTTATCTCAATCCCACCCTGGTGTTGCTGCTGGGCTGGGTGCTGTTTGGCCGGCGCATAGGCCGCCAGCAGGCGCTGGCCATGGCGGTGAGCTATGCCGGGGTGCTGCTGGTGTTCGGGCACGAAGTCCGTTTTGACGGAACGGCCACCCTGGTTGGCGGCACGCTGGTGTTTGCCAGCGCCATCAGCTATGCCATCTATTTGGTGTACAGCGGTGAAATGGTGCAGCGCCTGGGCTCGTTGCGGTTGGTGGGCCTGGCCACCAGCGTGGCCTGCGTGCTGTGCATCGGCCAGTTTGTGGTGCTGCGGCCATTTGCTGTTGCACAGGTGGTCCCCGAGGTGCTGTGGTTATCGGTATTGAATGCCGTGGCCTGTACCGCAGCCCCGGTGGTGATGGTGATGATGGCCATTGAACGCATTGGCTCTGGCTTGGCTGCACAAACGGGCATGATTGGCCCCATGTCCACCATCACCATGGGGGTGTGGCTGCTGGGTGAGCCCTTCAACGCCTGGATTGTGGCGGGCACGGTGCTGGTGGTGTCGGGGGTGCTGGTGGTCACGCGGCCAGCCGCTCCAGCTTGAAATTGCAACGTCAAAAGGGAGCCACATGGCCACTGCATTCGATTTCTCTGCACAGCGCATCAACGGCCAGCCGGTTGATCTGGCGTCCTACCGGGGGCAGGTGCTGCTGGTGGTGAATACTGCCAGTGCCTGTGGCTTCACGCCGCAATTGAGCGAGCTGGAGCAGCTGTTTGCTAGCCGCAGTGCACAAGGTTTGGTGGTACTGGGTTTTCCCTGCAACCAGTTTGGCGGGCAAGACCCCAAACCCGATGCCGACATTGCCAGTTTTTGCCAGCTCAACCACGGTGTTACCTTTCCCATGATGGCCAAGGTGGAGGTGAATGGCGCTGGTGCCCACCCCCTGTGGGGGTGGCTCAAGCAGCAGGCACCCGGTGTGCTGGGTACCGAGGCCATCAAATGGAATTTCACCAAATTCCTGGTGGGTCGCAATGGCCAGGTGTTGCGCCGTTACGCGCCCCAAACCAAGCCCGCGCAGTTGCTGGCCGATGTGGATGCCGTCCTGGCTGCCGTGCCCTGATGGCGGTCAGCCCATTCGGCCACCGCATCCATTTCACCCACTT
>Ga0228698_1001370_pt1 | contig 12120 bp, 10 predicted proteins | sample McNCre117_Aug_MG_FD_178015 | JGI IMG/M metagenome (GOLD analysis project Ga0228698, IMG submission 178015) | Freshwater microbial communities from McNutts Creek, Athens, Georgia, United States - 1-17_Aug_MG | ecosystem: Environmental > Aquatic > Freshwater > Creek | place: USA: Georgia...
GTCAGGCCGTCGCCCGCCATGCGCAGCTTCAGCCACTCGGGGTGCGCGGCCAGTCCCAGGTCGGTGTTGGCCGCCACGCCGCCCTTGAGGGTCACGATGACGGGCCCGGTGACCGTGAAGGTGCTATCGCTGTTGAGCGTCAGGTTTTGGAAGTTGTAGATCGCGGGCGTCGTCGCTCCCGCCGTGCCGAGGATGAAGCCGCTGCCGCTGTTCGCCGTGAAATCCCCGTAGGTGCCGGGCGGGACGGCCACGGTGCCGGCGTTGCCGTTCAACGTGAGGTGCCGGAGCGTGGCAAAATCACCGGGAGACTGCCCGGCGCTGTTCAACGTGACACTGCGGGTTCCGGCGGGTGGCGGTGGTGCATCCACGACCGGCAGTGCTTTCGGGTCCGTGCGCCGGACAACATGCCCCAGCCTGGCCCCGCCATTCAGCGTCACCTGGTGCCCGCCCGGCGAGGCCGAGCCCGGGCCATCGAGCGTGCCGCCATAGACCGGGGTGCCGTTGAGCTTGATCGACGGCGTGCCCGCCATCAGCAGGTCGCCGGAAATGGCCGCGCCACCCTTTACGGTGACATCATCCGCCGCCATCACCTGGATCGATCCTTCCACCGAGCCGTTCAGCGTCGGTTCGTGCCGCACCAGCGCAACTTGGGCTCCCAACCCGCTACTGCTGAGCACCAACAGGCCGGCAAACCAGCAAAAGGACTTGATACAGGCAAACGGACGCATGGAAAGTGGCGGCACTATCCACGAACATACGGCAAGGGCCGCGGACCGGCGTCAGGAGAAAAAACCTCTTTTCAGGCGCGGTTTTTGCGCCAAGCAAATCCGCCCGCGCTCAGGGCAGCAGCCAGCTGGTCAGGGGTTGCTGGAAGAAGCCGAGCACCACCGTGGCAAGCACCACGGCGGCGAGCGTCGCCACGCCGACCCAGTTGGGGCCGGCCGGCGCGGGCCGGGCGGGAGCCGCGCCGGGGGCGGGCGGCGACCACGACTCGAACCAGGCCGCCCGGATCCAGCCGAAATAATAGAAGATGGAGATTACCACGCCGATGACGGCGACGACCAGCAGGCCGTAGAGGCGCGCCTGGAAGGCCGCGAGGAAGAGGAGCAGCTTGCCCATGAACCCGGCCAGCGGCGGAATGCCGGCGAGCGAGCCGACGCCGACCGCCAGCACCGCGCCGAGGAACGGGCGCTCCCGGGCCAGGCGCTCGTAGTGGTCGAGTTCCTCGCCGGTGTCATCGGGGCCGGCCACGTAGGCCATGACGCCGAAGACGGCCATCGAGGCGAGCAGGTAGGTGAACAGGTAGAACCAGACGGCCCCGGGGGCCCAGGGCACGGTCAGCGACGCCGTCACGCCGATGAGCAGGTAACCGGCGTGCGAGACGCCGGAGAGGCCCATGAGGCGCTTGGTGTTGCGCTGGGTGAGCGCCGAGAGGTTGCCGAGGAGGATCGTCGTGGCGGCCAGGAGCGACAGCACCGGCACGAGCACGCCGGCGAGCGGGGCGAACACGGTCCGCACCAGCGTGAGCAGCACGGCGAAGCCCGCGGCCTTGGACGAGACGGCGAGGAAGGCCGTCACGGGCGTCGGGGCCCCCTGGTAGACATCGGGCACCCAGACCTGGAAGGGAAACGCGCCGATCTTGAAGGCCACGCCGCCGAGCACCAGCAGCGCCCCGGCCGTGGCGAGGAAGTTGTGGGGGTCGCCGTGCAGGAAATTATAGACGGTCTGGAACTCGAAGCCGTTGTGGACGACGCCCGCCACCTCGACCCGGCCGACCGCGCCGTAGAGCAGCACGATGCCGAAGAGCAGGATGGCCGAGCTGAGCGCGCCGAGCACCAGGTACTTCAGGCCGGCCTCGAGCGAGAGCGACCGCTCCCGGTAGTAGCTCACGAGGATGTAGAACCCGATGGTCACCGTCTCGAGGGCGACGAAGAACATCACGAAGTGGTTGGCCTGGGCGAGGAGCATCAGCGCCGCCGTCACCACCAGCACGATGTGGTAGAACTCCACCCGCGGCACGCGGGCCCGGGGCAGGCAGATGGTGGCGAGGAAGCACACCAGCAGCGAGGACAGCAGGAAGAACACGCGGGCGATCTGGCCCGGCACGGTGAGCCGGATGAGGCCGCCGAACAGCTGCTCCCCCTCCCCGATCCGGTCGAAGCCCCCCACCACCGTGACCAGGGTGATGAACAGCGTGAAGATCGCCAGCGCCGGCACGAAGCGCAGGTCCTTTTTCGCGCCGACAATCGCGAGCACCAGCAGCGCGAGCGCGCCGCCCGCCAGGGTCAGCTCGGGTCCGAGGGCCCACCAGTCGTTGGAGTCGGCGATGGATTTGAGAAGTTCGGTGGACATGGCGGGGAATCAGCGGTGCGGCACGGCGACGACGGCGGCCCGGGCGCCCAGCGCCTGGTCCACCGGCTGCGAGACGGCCTTGGGGTAGAAGCCGAAGAAGAGCAGCGCCGCGAGCAGGAGGAGCGCCGGCAGCTTCTCGCGCCAGTCGAGGTCGGCCGGCGGATGCTGGGCCAGCACCCGCTGCAGCGCCTCGCTCGGCGGGCCGAAGAAGACGCGGGCCGCGGCGCGCAGGCCGTAGATGGCGGAGATGACCACGCCCGCGACGGCCACGGCGGTCAGCGCGGGCGAGAATTTCCACAGGGCGACGAAGATCGTCAGCTCGCCCCAGAAGTTGGCGAAGCCGGGCAGGCCGAGGCCGGCCATGGTGGCGGCGACGAAGAACGCGGCCAGCACGGGGGTCCTCCGCGCGAGGCCGCCCATCTCGGCCAGGTCAAAGGTGTGCGTGCGGTGGTGCACGCTGGTCGCCAGCAGGAACAGCAGCGCCACCGACAGGCCGTGCGCCACCATCAGGAGGACCACGCCGCCGGTGCCGATGGTCGAGAGCGCCGCGATCCCGAGGAAGCAGTAGCCCATGTGCATGACCGAGCTGTAGCCGAGCATCTGCTTGAGGTCGCGCTGCGCCATGGTGACGAAGCCGACGACCAGCACGTTGCCGAGGCCGGCGAGCAGCGCGAGCTTCCACGCCCAGTGCTGCAGGCCCAGCGGCAGCAGCGGCAGGGCGACCTGGATGAGGCCGTAGAGGCCGAACTTCTTGAGCACGCCGGCGTGCAGCATGGCGGCCGAGCTCGGCGCGGCGCCGTAGCCGAGCGGCGCCCAGGTGTGCAGCGGCCAGAGCGAAACGAGGGTGCCGAAGCCGAGCAGCAGCAGCCCGGCGATCCAGACCTGCGTGTGGCCGGCAAGGGCGTGGGCCGCGATGGCGTCCTTCAGCTCGATCAGGTCGAAGGAGTTGGCGCCGCTCTTCACGTAGAGTGCGATCAGGCCGAGCAGCGACAGCATCGCGCCGGCCGTCAGGTAGATGGTCAGCTTCATCGCCGCGTAGCTGCGGTCGCGGCCGCCCCAGAGGCCGACCATGATGAAGGTCGGGATCAGCGCCAGCTCGTGGAAGAAGTAGAAGAAGAAGATGTCCACCGACGCGAACACGCCCAGCAGGCCGCCGTGCATGACCAGCAGCAGCACGAGGTAGAGCTTCAGGCGCTCGGCGCCCGAGCGGAGCGCGTAGAGCCCGGCGGCGAGGCCGACGATGGCGGCGAGCAGGAACATCGGCAGCGCGATGCCGTTGAGGCCGAGCTTCAGGCTGATGCCGAAGTTCCCCAGGCCGGTGTAGGTCGTGCTGAGGAAGGAGTACTGGTGCGCGTCCACCGCCGGGAACCGCGACCACAGCCACAGCGCGATGAGCGCCGGCGCGGCGAACGCGGCGGCCGCCAGCTTGGTGGAAAACCGCTTGGGCAGCCCGCACGCGATGATGAGCGCCGCCACGAGCGGCGTGGCGATGGCGAGCTGCAGAAGTTGGGCGTTGGAGGGATTCACGGATTAGAGGATACCGGCGGCGAAGGCCCAGAGGAGCGCGGCGCCGAGCAGGAACCAGAAGACGTAGGCGTGGAGGCTGCCGGTGTAGAGGGCGCGGGCCCCGTAGCCGACGAGGTTCACGAAGCCGGCCAGGCCGCGGATGATGGCGCCGGCGAGCACGATCTGCTCGAGGAAGTTCAGCACCATCGCGAAGCGCTGCTGCACCTTCGCCACGTAGTAGTCGTAGGCGCGGTCGAACGACTCCTTGAGCCAGGTGAGCCAGCTGAACCCGAAGCGGAACCTCTCCTCGAGGGTGTCGGTGGCGGCGGACTTGTAGAAGAACAGCGCCGCGCCGGCGCCGAGGGTCATGACGGCGAGCGAGACGACCAGGATGGTCGTGTGGGCGGAACCCTCGGCCTCGGGCACCAGGTGCGCCACCGAGCCCGCGAGCCGGCCAAAGACGCCCGAGTAGCCGCCGGCGACCGACAGCCCAGCGAGGACCACCAGCGGCAGGGTCATGGACAGGCCGCTCTCCTGGGCGTGGGCCGCCGCCTGCGACCGGGCCTCGCCGAGGAAGGTGATCTTCCAGACGCGGACCATGTAGAACGCGGTCAGCACGGCGGTGAAGGCAAGGACGGCGAACACCGCAAAATTTTTCTCATAGGCGAGGTAGAGGATGGCATCCTTGGAGAAGAAGCCGGCGAGGCCCGGCAGGCCGATGATGGCCAGCACGCCGATCGTGAACGTGAAGAAGGTCACGGGCATCCTGGAACGCAGCCCGCCCATCTTGAAGATGTCCTGCTCGTGGTGGCAGCCCATGATGACGGAGCCGGAGCCGAGGAAGAGCAGCGCCTTGAAGAAGGCGTGGGTCGTCAGGTGGAACATCGCGGCGCCGACCCCGGTCGCCACCGTGCTGACCGGGAGGTCGATCAGCGCGTAGGTGCCGGTCGACCCCAGCCCGAAGGCCGCGACCATGTAGCCGAGCTGGGAGAGCGTCGAGTAGGCCAGCACCTTCTTGATGTCCCGCTGGACAATGGCGCAGAGCGCGGCGTAGAGCGCGGTGGCGGTGCCGATCCACGTGATGACGTTCAGCGCCTCCGGCAGCATCAGCATGTTGATGCGGCAAAGCATGAAGATGCCGGCCGCGACCATGGTGGCGGCGTGGATGAGCGCGGAGACGGGCGTCGGGCCCTCCATCGCGTCCGGGAGCCACACCTGCAGGGGCATCTGGGCCGACTTGCCGACCGCGCCGCAGAACAGCAGGAGCGGAATCCACCCGCTGCACGGCATCGCGCCGCCGGCGGTGAGTTTCTCCAGCTCGGTCAGGTTGACCGAGCCGAGGCCGTAGTAGCACCAGATGATGCCGAGCAAAAAGCCGAAGTCGCCGACGCGGTTGACGATGAACGCCTTCTTCGCGGCGTCCGCCGCGGACTGCTTCTCATGGTAGTGGTTGATCAGCAGCCAGGAGCTGAAGCCCACCAGCTCCCAGAAGATGAAAATCATGAACAGGTTGTCGGCGAGCACGATGCCGATCATCGAGAACATGAAGATGGACAGGCCGCCGAAGAACCGGGCCCGCGCCGCGTCGTCGTGCATGTAGCCGAGCGAGAAGACGTGGATGAGGAACCCGACGAAGCCGACGATGAAAAGCATCAGCGCCGCGAGGTCGTCATACTTGATGCCGAGCGACACGGAGAAGTCACCGAAACGCAGCCACTCGACCGAGTCCTCGAAGCGCTCGCCGTGCAGCAGGAGGATGATCGAGATCGCCGCGATGGCGGCGGCGGTGGCGGTGGAGATCCACGAGGCCAGCGCACCCTGTTTCCGCAGGAAGAACGCGATCACCGCCGCGGAGGCCAGCGGCAGCAGGAGGACCAGGATGGCGTGTTGGAGCATGGTCATCGGATCAGTGCTTCAATTGGTTCAGTTCCTCGACCGAGACGGTGTGGCGCTGGCGGAAGAGCGCGACGATGATGGCGAGGCCGACGGCGACCTCGGCCGCCGCGATGGTGAGGATGAAGAACACGAAGACGCTGCCGTCGAGGGTGCCGTTGAACCGGGAGAAGGCCACGAGCGCGAGGGTCGAGGCCAGCAGCATCAGCTCGAGGCACATGTAGATCACGAGCGTGTTCTTGCGCAGCAGCACGCCGAAGAAGCCGATGGCGAACAGCAGCGCGCTGACGAACAGGTAGGACGGCAGGCCGTAGACCGGGGCGGTGGCGAGCAGCGGGATCATGGGGCGTCCTCCGTGGCGTCGTGTTTCCTGCTGAGCACGATGACGCCCAGCATGGCGACAAGGAGCATGAAGCCGACGACCTGCACCGGCAGCAGGTAGGTGGTGAAGAGCTGCTCGGCGTACTGCTTCAGGGCCGGCACCGGCACGGAGCCGGGCGCCAGCGGCAGCGCGGCGCGGTTGACCAGCGACCAGATGCCGAGCCCGAGCACCGCGGCGCCGGTGAGCGCCGCCGCGATGGTCAGCGGCGTGAAGGCCTTGAAGCTGCCCGGGGTGGTGTCGAGCAGCATGATGATGAAGAGGAACAGGGCGACGACCGCGCCCGCGTAGACCAGGATGAGCACGAAGGCCAGCAGCGGGGCGTCGAGCAGCACGAACAGGCCGGCCAGGCCGACGAGCGAGAGCAGCAGGAACATCGCGGCGTTGACGGCGTTCTTGTTCAGCACGACGAGGAGCGCCGTGGCGACGGTCAGGACCGAGAGGATGAGGAAGAGCGTGTCAGCCATGGCTCAGTGTGCGTTGCCGTGCTCCGCCGCGGCCTTTTTCTTGTCCCACTTGAAATGCCGGTCGGGCAGCGTGCCGCCCAGCTCGTAGAGCCGGGCCTTGTCGTTGACCATCTCGGCGCGGGTGTAACCGGTCATGGAATACTGGTTCTGCAGGAAGATGGCCTCCTCGGGGCAGACCTCCTGGCACAGGCCGCAGTAGATGCAGCGCAGCATGTCGATGTCGAAGGCCTGCGGGCCCTTCTCGACGTGGGCGCGGTCCGGCTGGTCGGCGGGGATCTCGCCCGGCGTGATGCGGATGGCCTTGGGCGGGCAGACGAACTCGCAGAGCTGGCAGGAAACGCACTTCTCGCGGCCATGCGGGTCCTTCACGAGCGTCGGCACGCCGCGGTAGCCGGCCGGGATGGCCGGGCGCTGCTCGGGATATTCCAGCGTCACGTTCGGCGCGAACAGGTGCTTCAGGGTGACCCGCATGCCCGCCAGGATTTGCGGGAGGTACATGCGCTCCGAGAGCGTGAGGGGTTTGCGTTCGACGACGTAGGCCATGGCGCTCAGGAAACGGGTTTCTGGAGGAACGCGATGAGGATCGCGTAGAACAGGAGGTTGGCGATGGCGAGCGGCAGGAGCTTCTGCCAGCCGAGCTTCATGACCTGGTCGTAGCGGAAGCGCGGCACCGTCCAGCGCACCCACATGAAGAGGAAGATGAAGAAGAGCACCTTGCCGAGGAAGATGCCGATGGAGAGCAGGCCGAGCAGGAGCGGCTGGCCGGCAAGATGCAGCCAGGCGGCGACCCCGGCCAGCGGCACCCACGGCAGCGGGTTCCAGCCGCCGAGGAACAGCAGCACGAAGACGCCGGAACCGATCAGCATGTGGGAATACTCGGCCACGAAGAACAGGCCCCACTTCATCGAGCCGTATTCGGTGTGGAAACCGCCGACGAGGTCGGCCTCGCCCTCGGCCATGTCGAACGGCAGGCGGTTGGTCTCGGCAAACAGCGAGACCAGGAAGACGATCGCGGACACCGGCATCCAGAGGCCGAACCACGCGCCGCCCTGGGCCGCGACCACGTGGAAGAGGCTCAGCGTGCCCTGCCCGCCCGGAGCGTTGACCCACAGGAAGACCGGCAGCACGGAGAGCGTCATCGACAGCTCGTAGGAGATGAGCTGCGCCGAGGCGCGGATGCCGCCGAGGAAGGGATACTTCGAGTTCGACGCCCAGCCGGCGAGGATCAGCGAGTAGACACCGAGCGAGGACACGGCGAACACCGCGAGGATGCCGACGTCGAGGTTGGCCAGCACGAGCGGCACGAGCCGGCCGGCGTCGTCGAGGTAGGCGCCGAACGGCACCACGGTGACGGTCGTGAGCGCGGGGATCATGCCGATGACCGGCGCGAGGTAGAAATAGAACTTGTTCACGTGACCCGGGACCGGGTCCTCCTTGAAGAACATCTTCCCGCCGTCGGCCATGAGGTGGAACACGCCCAGCCGCTGGAGGAAAGGACCGACGACCGGCACCCAGGCAAACCAGAACGGGATGGCGCGGTTCGGACCCGGCCGGCCCTGCATCCACGCCGAGACCTTGCGCTCGACCAGCGAGCACGCGCCGCCGAACGGAAACATGACACCGATGACCGCGAGGCCCTTGATGACGGCCTGCAGCACCGGATGGAGACTGTTCCAGAATTCGATCATTTAAGGATCAGGCTCGCTACCGCGCCACTGCATGCGCCTGCTGCAGCAACCCAGATGGGCGAGTTGTGTGTTAATAGAGAAACGAATCCACTCGCGGCAGCTGTGATTTGCGCAATCGAAAACAGTTTCTTGGTTCCCCTTATTTTTTGGCTCACTGCCGAGTGATCTACCAGCCCTAACCGCTCTTGCTCGGCCAGAGCGCCAGTCTCGCGTCGCAGCACGGCAAACCGAATCACAGTAAGAATGCCGACAAGCGCAAGGCACCCCAAAATACTGGCTATGCTTTGAGCTGTCTCGCTCATGCGGTGGCGGCCGGCCCGGCGGCGGGTTTGAAGTGGAGCGTCTCGCCCTCGACGAAGGGCAGCCCGGCCCACGGCGTGGCGTCGAGCAGCAGGCCGGTGGCAGGGAGGCTGGCGTAGGTGACGGCCGCGAGCGGCTTCACCTCGGCCGCGATGGCCGTCCAGAGGGCGCCCAGCTCAAAGGAGATGATGCCGCCGCCCGCCGCGGCAACGAGCTCGGCCAGCGCGACGAGGTCATCGGCCACATCCGCCGGGCCCGGGACGGCCCGGGCGAACTTCTGGAGGCGGAACTGCTGGTTCACGAACGTGCCCGACTTCTCGAAGACCGTGAGCGTCGGGATGACGACCTTGGCCGCGGCGCTCGTGGCATCCTGGTGCGTGCCGAGATAGACGATCGAAACCTTCGCCAGCTGCGCGGCGGTCAGGCCGGCGGCGGCAAGGTCTTCGCCGAGGGAGAGGACGGTCTTCACCCGGCCGGCGTCGATGGCGGCGGCGAGCGCGGTGAGCTGCGGTGCCGGCAGCGCGGAGATGAGGCCGGTGACGAGCGCGCCGCGGACGTTCGGGTTGCGGTCGGCGGAGACGAGGATCTTGTCGCCCGGCCCCACCCGGCTGACGAGCGCGACGGAAGCCTTGAGCGCCGCGGCGAGCTTCCGCGCGAGGAACTGCTCCTCGACGGTGCTGCGGCCGGAGCCGACGATCGCCACGGCACCGGCGTGCAACAGGTCGGCCGCGGCCTTGACCGCCATCTGGAAGCCGGTGGCGGCGCCGTTGATCGTCGGGGCGAGCAGGCGGTTGTCGGCCCTCACCTGCTTGTAGAGCACGCGGCCGGAGTCGGCCATCCAGGTGTCGTTGACGGCGTCGTTCTGGCGCGGGGTGATGCGGTAGATGACGCCCTCGCGGCTCCAGACCTCGGTGTTGGCGCCGACGGAGGACTCGGCGTCGATGCTGGGCGTCTGCTTGAGGAACCAGACGCGCATCTTGAAGCGGAAGTCGGTCGAGGTGAGCGCGCCGACCGGGCAGATGTCGACGGTGTTGAGCGAGTAATTGTTCGCGAGCTCCCGGCCCGGGTAGCAGGTCAGCGTGCTGTAGCTGCCGCGGTCCACGAAGCCGAGGACATCGTCCTTCGCGACCTCCCGGCTGAAGCGGACGCAGCGCGAGCAGAGGAGGCAGCGCTCGTCGTCGAGGGTGACGCGCGGCCCGAGCCGGGTGCGCTTGGGCTTCACGTTCTTCTGCTCGACGAACCGCGAGTAGCCGCGGCCGTAGGCGGTGGAGTGTTCCTGGAGCTTGCACTCGCCGGCCTGGTCGCAGATCGGGCAGTCGAGCGGGTGGTTGATGAGGAGGAACTCGGTGACGCCCTCGCGGCTCTCGCGGGCCATCGGCGAGTCGGTCTTCACGTGCAGGCCGGGCGAGGCGTTGGTGGCGCAGCCGATCTGCGGGCGCGGGATCCAGTTGATCTTCGGCCGGCCGGTGGCCGGGTCGATGATCGGCGCCTTGGTGGCGGGATCCATGGCCGGCAGGCCCATTTCGATGAGGCACATGCGGCAGTTGCCGGCGACGGTCAGCTTCGGGTGGTAGCAGTAATGCGGGATCTCGATCCCGAGCTGCCGGGCGGCCTCGATCACGTTCGTGCCCTTCGGCACGGCGATGTCCCGGCCGTCGATGTTGACGGTCACGAGGTCGGGTTTGGGCGGAGCGATCATTGCGGCGGAAAATCAGATGAGCGGAAGCGCGGCGGCGGGCCGGGCGGTCTTCTTCGTCTCGTGGTAGTTCTTGAACTCGTCGCCGAACTTCGCGAGGAAGCTCTGGGTCGGCCAGGAGCAGGCCTCGCCGAACGCGCAGATGGTGCGGCCGGGAATCTGGTCGGCCACGCCCTTGAGCAGGGCGGCGTCGGCCTCGCGCGCCTCGCCGTGCACCATGCGGGTGGTGATCTTCTTCATCCACAGCGAACCCTCGCGGCAGGGCGTGCACTGGCCGCAGCTCTCGTGCGAGTAGAACGCGTTGATGTTGGCCAGCGCCTCGACCATGTTGACCGAGTCGTCCATCACGATGACGCCGCCGGAGCCGCCCATCGTGCCGATCATCGCCAGCGAATCGAAATCCAGCGGGACGTCCTCGACGCCCCAGTCATACTCGACCAGGTCGGCGCCGACCTTGCGCTTGCCCTTGTAGCGCTCGCCGAAGCGCATGATCTTGGCCGAGGAGCCGCCGGGGATGACGGCCTTGAAGGTGCGGCCCGGGAGCGGGCCGCCGCAGACGTCGTTGAGCAGCTGGCCCAGCGTGATCCGGCCGGCCTCGAACTCGTAATAGCCCGGCCTTTGCACATGGCCGGAGACGCAGAAGATGCGCGTGCCGGTGTTGTTCGGCGTGCCGATCTTCGTGTAGGCCTCGCCGCCCATGCCGGCGATGTGCTTCACGTGGCAGAGGGTCTCGACGTTGTTGACGATCGTCGGGCACTGGTAGAGGCCCAGCACGGCGGGGAAATACGGCGGCTTGATGCGCGGGTTGGCGCGCTTGCCCTCGAGCGACTCGATCAGGCCGGTCTCCTCGCCGCAGATGTAGGCGCCGGCGCCGCGGTGGACGAAGATGTCGCAGGAATAGTTCGAGCCGAGGATGTTTTTCCCGACGAGGTTTGCCGCGCGCGCCTCGGCGATGGCCTTCTCCAGGATGCGGGCGCCATGCGGCATCTCGCCGCGGATGTAGATGTAGGCCTGCTTCACGTTGTTCGCGAAGCAGGAGATCATCGTGCCCTCGATCAGCTGGTGCGGGTCCTGGTGGATGATGTAGCGGTCCTTGAAGGTGCCCGGCTCGGACTCGTCGGCGTTGACGATGAGGTAGATCGGCTTGCCGCTCTTGCGGTCGACCAGCGTCCACTTGACGCCGCAGGGGAAACCGGCGCCGCCGCGGCCGCGCAGGCCGGACTTCTTGACCTCGTCGATCAGCTCCTCGGGCTTGCGCTGGAACGCCCTCTTCATGACCTCGTAGCCGCCGTGCCTGAGGTAGCAGGCGAGGTCGTTGGTGTAGCCGGGCTCGTCGATATGAGCGAAGATCAGGCGGCGTTGTGACGGGGCGGGCATGGGTTCAGGCTTTGTCGTCGAGGACGATCTCGATGCCGCCCGTCCAGCGGGCGGAGAAATTGTAGACCGTGGCGATCAGCACGCCGGCCAGGAAGCCGCCGACGGCGTTGATCACGGGGGTGAAGATGGCCAGGCCGCCGGCGAGGAACCACGGCACGGTCGGGAAGATCTTGGGCACGATGACGACCCCGCTCTCCGTGGCGGTGAACGCGATGCCGAGCGTGATCAGGAACAGCGGGGCCAGGATCATGCCGGCGAAGCCGTTGATCAGGGCGAGGACGATGCCGAAGCGGATCGGCGGCACGCTGAGGATGCGGTGCTTCTTCATGTGGCCGGACGGCGCGAGGCCGCGTTGCGGATTTCGTCGCTCAAGGCCTTCACCTTGGCGGCGTCGACTTTCTCGTGGAGGTCGTCGTCGATCATGACCACCGGGCCGGTGCCGCAGCTGGCGAGGCACTCGCC
>Ga0228698_1001371_pt1 | contig 12119 bp, 12 predicted proteins | sample McNCre117_Aug_MG_FD_178015 | JGI IMG/M metagenome (GOLD analysis project Ga0228698, IMG submission 178015) | Freshwater microbial communities from McNutts Creek, Athens, Georgia, United States - 1-17_Aug_MG | ecosystem: Environmental > Aquatic > Freshwater > Creek | place: USA: Georgia...
ATGCCAATCACTAAGATCGTGATCCGGTAAACACCAAGCAGAGAATACGTATTCAATACATTCTTCTAAAAACTTTGTGTGAAAACTTGTACCAAACTCACAAATTATATTTTCCATATTGTCAATTGAAATGTCGACGTATTTACGATAAAATATCTTCTTCTTTTCATCGTAGTCAAAGTCGATACGTTTCGTTTGCATAAAGTGATCCATATTAATGCTGGTTATCTCTTCTTGCTTATTTGTTCTATATGGTTGCTCAATGTCTATCATGGGTTCTTTGCTGCTGGTTGAGTGCGCCGGGAATAAAATGTAATACTGGCTCGTCTGGCTCGTTTTGTTTTCTGTTTTGGTGGTCTGGTCTACAATCGGTACAATAAAGCCCTCTTGACCCGTTGGTAATAGTATCAGTTTACTACCAGGATCGTAAAGCAGGTCAACAAGGCGATCGTCTGACTTTTGTTCTGGTCGTAGCGGCTCAACAAAAGTGCGATCTGTTTCATAAAGTAGCTGATTCATCGCGACTAGAAAACTGTTAACTGAATATGCGCGGCTGTCTAAGTCTGTCTCAAAGTTATACGTATTATTCACAACAGCGGATAAAAGATCGTCGTGCCGCCAAACCGATGAAATTTCAATAAATAAACGTTTAATAATAAAAATGAGCCGTGTGACTTCACGTTCGGCGTAATGTGCGTTAAATGTTGCCATTTGCTGATTGGTTTGCTGATTGGTTTGCTTGGTCGTTTGCTGAGTGGTCGGTTTAAAGAACAGCGCAGCAAGCGGATCGTTCATTGTATTTAACGATTTTTCAATAGCCGCGTAATTTGTGTATGAATCTATTGCGTTTTCGTGTAGCACTTTTTCAATTTGCTGCATAATTTGAAACGCTGCAATTTTTTCTTTGTATTTTTCTTCTTCATAGCTGAGTAAATAACCATGCTTGTTGCGTTCAGGTAAACAACTAGTAAATATTTTAATAGTCACTGTTCGTTTGTCTGGCGGTAGTTCTCTGTGGCTGTCTTTACGAATAACACGACCTCTGATTTGAATGAGTGTTGGTATGTTATCAGGTCGCCCCATAATGAACTCATGACGGATCGCGGTCGTATTGTAACTTTCTTTAATGATTTTTGAGCCAACGAGGATAAAGTAACGTGAGCCATCGGCGTTTTCTTGACTGTTGAACTTTTCTATTGAATGATCCATATTTGATTTTTCAATCTCACTGTGAGCCATGATGAAGCGTGCTGGTGTGAAGTCATGCGCTTGGTCCGTCGGTTTCGTGTGCTTCGGGTTAGTGTGCTTTGGTTTACTAAATTTATGTGTCTTATCAGCCCCGCCACTAAAGCCGCCACTAAAGCCCGCCGGCTTGTAATGTAAAAAGACATACCTGTCAGTTTGCTTTTTTATCTTAAATTTGAGTTGTAAAAGCCATTCACCAAGCCGTGGCGCGTAAACCGGAACTTGAAAAATAATCTCTGCATGAAGCTTGTTCATCCGGTCTGCCAGTTCTTTAAGTAAGTAAGACGCGCCGTTAATCAATCGGTTATCAAGCGAACCAGCATAGACGACGTACACATCGCGACCTTTGTGTTTCTGTAACCGAAAAGTTGCAATTGGCTGTTCTTCGTGTGACCAGGTGATTACCTTTTCACCACCTTGCTCGTCTTCTTGTTTGTCTAAGCCCGCGCCAGTTACCCGCCTGGCGTGCTCTTTCTTTGTCAACCCGCACCGCATACAAATGGTATTATCGGCGCTGCTGCCAAATTCATCAAGAATACCGTTTTTTAATAATACTTGTTCAATGAATAATACGCCTGACATATGTACGGAGTTGTGGTAGATCAGAATTTTACCGCCGTCCGACTGAATGACGTTTTTTATTTCATCAAGCATAGTAGCGTATTTCATTGAATACTTTTTTAAAGACTCGTATTCTAACGCGTCGCCGGTGATCCGATCTTCTTGAAAATCAAAGCCGTATTGGTCTTTCCATTTTTGTGTTGCGTTAGTTAGCGCCGTTTTGATTTGTGCCGTTTGGTACAGACCAGTGGTAGGATCTTCGGGGTTTTCAATAACGAAGTCAACGAGGTACTGACTGTCTTGCGCAAGGACACCCTTGTAAACTTTTTTATAAGTCTGATAATGGTAAGCACTCATCGGACACCTGGTAAACTTCAAATACGGGACGCCTGGTATTGGTTCGCCAACGTGCTCCATCGCCGGGTAATAGTTCGGGTTGACATCCCACAAAAAGCTTACGCGACCACGTGAAATTTTACCAATGCGATCAAGCGCGCCAGGTTTCAACGCGCCGGCGCTTGTAAAAAAGTCCGATCGCTTCAGTCTGTCGCTCGCTGGCAGAAGTAAGTTTAACAAGTCAATGATCTCACTCGGTGAGTTATTAATCGGCGTTGCAGTCGCAAAGATCGCGCGGCACGTCGGCTCACGATCAAGAACAGCCTGCAGTGCAACACCCCAGTTGTTTTTTTCAATACTGTTGTAACAATTGTGTATCTCATCACAAATCAGTAACGAATTTTTAAACTGGTTCAGAAGCGCGGGGTCACAAACAATAGAACCGTTGAGTAGCGCGGCGCGTATCTCGTCTTCGTTCAAGTTGTTGATGTCGAGACCCGCCGGTGACTTTAAGAGTTTGTTTACGAAAGCGCGGTAACCATCGAACCGAAAATACCCGTTGTTCTTGCGGTTACTGAAACGTTTTTTAATCTTGACTACAAGCTCGCGGTATTTGTCAACGTCGGCGCTGGTACCTGTTGCGGCGATCCGCTTGAGCCGATCAAGTAACTTTTTCTCTTCTTTTGACAAAAAACCAAATTCAGGAAAACGTAAAAGTTCATTGCGGAACACATGTTTAGAAAAACCAATAATGAAGACACTGCCGATCTCAAGTGAACCGGTTTCTTTTTCAGCGCGGTATTTGTTAATAAAATTCATCGCGATTGAAAGCGCGCCGATCGTTTTACCGCTGCCTGTGTTCCACTGTAATAAAAGTCTCGTATATGGTGTATTAGGGTTTATAAAATTTGCTACGAACATCTGGTAAGCTGAAAGTCTAAGGTTACCGCTGCGCTTTATCGCGTCTTCTAAAAAGAATCTAGGGATAATGTCTGAACGGTCGGTGCGGTCGTGATTCGGTGCGTAAGTTCTGAGCCAGTTGAATTCTTTTCTTGTTAAAAGGTCTGGTATTAAATCTTGGTCGTCTTGTTCTAAGTAAGCCATCTGTTTGAAGTAGTAGTATATTACTACTTTTTGTTTTTACTTTTGCTTTTACTTCTGGTTTTGCTCTTACTTCGGCTTCGTGCTCTTGGTTTCGGCTTTGGCTTCGGTTTAAGTGAGCGTTCAACAGCAGACCATTTTTTCGCTTCTCGTTTTTCGTCTTCTAGTTCTTGTTTTAACTCGCGTTTTAGACGGTCGCGCTCGAGTTGTCGTTCAAGTTGTTTGGTGTAATAGTCGGGTTTAACGACGACAAGCGGATCAAACAATCGCTTGTTTCGTTCGTTTCGTAGTTCAGCCGCGTACATGTCACGATCGCGTTTCGCTGCTTCGGCTTCGGCTCTTGCTGCTTGTCGCTCGGCTTCAACTTCGGCTCTGCGCCTGTCTGCTGCTTGTCGCTCGGCTTGTCGCTCGGCTTCTATGCGTGCGGCTCGTTCTTGCATCTGTCTGCGCTGATCTTCTTGTCGCTTCGTTTCTAATGATTCGCGCTTTACTTGTTCAATCAAAGCATCGTCTAAAATTTGCGCTGCGGCTGGGTGTGGCTGTGGTGGTACAAACGGCGCTGATGGTAAAATATTGTCCGGTCGCGCTTGTTCAACCAATGGTGAAGGACCAAAAACAGGGTCTGGTATAGTTCGTCCGCCTCGTTTTTTACCTTTTGGCATTCGTATAGACTAGTATACAAACCGATTTATAATTTATTATCGTATGTAAAATTTGAGTAACTGTCTTGTCGTTCAAAAGCATTCATAAACGCGCCGGGTGGTCTGATCGGTTCTCTGCGCGCTGTGCGGATCACGTTTTCTGGCATTTCTTCGTCAAATGTAGCATATGCGTTGGTATTCGTGTGTAGTTCTTGTATAGGCTCTGGTGCTGAAAGATCCGGAAAGTTACGCGGCTTCACAAGTTCTGTTTTGACTTTTATTACTTTGTTTAAGTCAGAGATGTTTTTTATTTTTTCTACACCTGAAAAATAATCAATTTCGGCGCATGGTGGTGATATGTAATTAGCGAAAGCAAGACCAATGTTAGCGATTATTAATATGGCAAGAATTACGAGAACAGCAATAGTGATCATCTGTAAATTGATTGGTTGACTTGTAAGCAGGGTATATTAATAACGAAGACGTATTAGTAACAAAAAATAAAAGTATAGTATACCGTGACCACAAAATACATGTCTTTCCTTTATACTTACACCGCGCTTGGCGTCGAGTACTCTTTGGTTATTTCTAAAATCACTACGTTGAGTTTTGACCAAGACTTACAGGTTACGAGTGTAACGATGACCGACGGCACTGTTCACACTTTACGATCACCCGACAACTCTATTTATGAAGAATTGAAACGCAAAATTACGCAAAGAGAATTACATTCGGGTCATGACCATTTTTAATTTTTGTCGCGTTTGTGTCTGGCAACGTTTTGACATCGGTTATATTCCCGTATATGTTCTTAAAGGTCAGTGTTGCGTGCTCCGTGAGGCTCTTTATTCTGTCCTTACCAACGATCACAAGCGTCGGGTAAACTTCTACTCTACCGAGCCTTGTTGGCTTGGTAAGTTTAACAATGACTTTATGCACTGTACTTGGTTCTTTAGTTTCTAATTTACCTGTTGCTGGTGGTAACGTAGTGTTAAAGCCCGTTGCTTCCGTGGTTGTCACGTCAGTCACCCGCTCGCCTGCTTGGTTATACAAGTATAAACCAAATTCCATATGCTCAGACTCGTTTTTTACTATTTCAACTGTGTGCACGGCTTGCGGATCCGGAGTATTTGCTGATATTTTTTTAAACATATGGTAAGCAAATACCAAAATAACGACTATCGTTATGAACAATAACATACCTGCTTCCTTTTCCTATCAACTCTTCGGTATACTTACATTTATACCGGGGGAAAACAAAAAATTAAACCCGAACACATTTGTCCGTATCAAGTTGATGTTTATGCGCGAAATGTCGTATAACTTCGCTGACCGACGCGCGATCTGGTGGTCTATGGTCAACCAACCGTAAAATTGAGTCGCGGGTAATTTGGTCCGAACCAGTGAGCCCGAGATCAATGTAAACACCGACGAAGTGAACGACAAATAAGCGGTAACCACAAACCAAGAACTTGCGGCGTGCGGCGCTATGAGCAACCATAACAATGGTAACCACGCTTACTTCGTCGGTCGTGCTCGCGGCGCGTGATCGTTTAATGAGCCAGTATCCATCTTTGTCTTCCGAGTTGCTGAGGTGCTTTATGTGCGCTTCTTGGTCGTCGTGAACGACCTTGTTTTCGGCAAACACACTCAAATTGAGACACGCGGCGCGATCCCAATCGGCGGCGGACGGATTTTTAACGAGGATCGCGTTTAACATCCGCCTTTGACTTTCAGGTGTGATGTCGGAGTAACGAAGAAGCCGCGCCTCGGGGCAGACGTTTAAGTAAAAGCGAAGTTTGGTGAGCATGTGATTTATGACACCAGAGCGATCCGGCGCGTAGATGTGCGGACCGGCACAGCTAGTAAGCCACGCGTTAAGTGATTGAACACAGCAAGGTTTACCGACTTTTGAGCCAATGGTGTAAATGAATAACCAACTGAAAAATAGTTCTTGGTCTTTTGGTGTGTCAAGTGTAAACGGGCATGAGATCCGTGTTTCGTCAAACTTTTCCTCTAGTGATTGAACGCGAAATGAATCGCGAACAAATCCGTAGCCAGCACAGGCGGAGCTGACAAGCGCGGGGTGTTCAGGGTCGGCTTCAGGGTCGGCTTCAGGGTCGGCGAGGTCAGCGGGATCAAGCGTTGGCGAGCGGTCAAGAGCAGCCATCTATGATTTGAGGTTTACGAGTCTAAGGGTTACGAGTCTAAGGGTTACGAGTCTAAGGGTTACAAATAAACCATAATTCAATTTTTACTATGTATTTAATTTAAGAATTGGTGTATTGGTATACCAAGGCGGATAGATGAGCCAAGCCAAAGCCACGTATGAACAATGTTTAAAGTATTGTGAAGAAAAAAAAGCCTTTAAAAAAGACTGTGTAAATGATTGTGTTTACCAGTACATTACCACACAAACCACAAAAATCACGCAAGAGTCAAACAATAGTAAAGTGGTTAATAATCCCGTCGTCATCCCAGTCGTGCTCCGCAATGTATAAAAAGAATCTGAGAGCCGCGGCTTCTGGCACATCAGGCGATCCGGCATATCTAGTGACTAGTTCTGTGTGTTCTTCTATGTCAAATTCAACATCGTAGTCTTTGATAATGACCCGTAATTCGTTCCTCGAGTTTCTATATATTTTGAAGCGATCGCCTGTTATAAAATATTTTCTGTTTTTACCAAAAGTGACAGTTGTTTTTTTGTGTGTGTAGTCTTGTGTGTGGTCGGGTGTGTCAGGCGCGTAATTTTGCTCCGAGTATTTATTAGTTTCATGTGTGTAAGTTATTGACCAAGCGCCGGCTTCAGCGTTAATCTGTACGTCTGTTAAGCCATCGGGTTGTATCATTGCTTTGAGTCTATTATAAAAAAGTAAACGCCGCTTTGTTTTTAACAGCGCTTCTAATTCTAATACTTCTGTGCGTAAGTCTGACATTCGGTTTACTTATATTACTAGTTTACCGCCCGTTTACATTATAAAGAATGGTAAACAGCAGGATCGCGGCTTCGTTTGCTTCAGGGTTGGCTTCAGGGTTGGCTTCGGTTGTGGCTGAATATAAGTCTGCTTCGGTTGCTGGGTTATGTATGCGGTGCGTATCAATTCTAATTCTCGTGTCTCCCGTGCTTTTTCGTTTTCTTCTTTCATAAACTTTAGAATCGTAGTAGACATTTCTGCATTTGTTATATTTCAATTTTGAATTAATACTTTATACTTTATACAGAGCCTTTGATTAGATGCTTATTACCAAGTCACTTGAGACCGCTGTTGATCTATTAGATCCGAATGACATTTTTGCGCCGGACATCGATGCGCTTATTATTAAAAAACTGACCGAACGCTACGCGAACAGGTGTTACCAATCTATGCTCGTGTTAAAAGTTCTGCGTGTGATTCAACGATCGCTCGTGCGTATGGCTGACAACAGGCTTGATGGTGGTGCTTTTGTTAATGTTCAGTTTGAAGTAGAGGGCATTGCGCTCTGTCAGAACGAAATTATACACAGTTGCAAAATTATAGAAATTATGCCGAATGCGATCACTGCCGAAAATAAATACGCCGGTATTAAAATTCAACAAGACCAGACGACTAAGATTTTACAAGTTGGTCAGATCGTGCCGATTGTTGTTCAACGTGTTCGTTATACACCAAACGAGGCGCTGATTTCTGTTATGGGGTCGTTGTTTGTACCAAAGGTTCAAGGTAATGTTTACTGCTCACTTACCAGCGGGTTGACGCCTGAAGAAACAGAAAAGGTATCAGTGATGTTAGACAAAATACGAGCAGAAGAAAAACAAATACCAAAGGGTAATTTAACTGATTTCTTTGCATCGTTATTGTATCCGTATAAGGTCGGGCAGAAATACGAATATATAAAATTTGTATCTGATGCGAAATTTAAACCGGTTCCGTTAGAGTTAAAACAGTTGACATCACTTAATTCTGGTTTGGTTGTGTTCCCGATTGAAGATCAGCGAACGAATAAGAGGATTTTTCACACTAGTGGCGGCAGTCACACTAGTGGCGCGCCTGACATACGTGATGCAAAAGGAACCGTAGTGAAGTGTACGGCTTATGCGGCTTTGTCTAATATTTTAACTAAGCAACTGCTTTACTTCAGCGCGTTACGCGGCTTCGTTGAGACGTATAGCGAAGTAGAAAGTATGAAGGTGTATTGGCATTTGTGTCAAGGGGCGCGGGCTTGATAGTCAGCAAGTTAAAAGAGTAATTGTTTTTTTGTATACCATTCAAACTGCATGTCAACGACACATCAAGACATGGTAAAATTTATTAAGCGGAATGTAAACGATATATCTATCGAGGAACGAAAAGAAATTTTACAGATCATCATTAATTCATCAACAGACGACAGCAAAATACATACGAAGGGCGATGGCACCGTTGTCAGTTTTAAAGACCTTGACCAGGCTACGGTTTCAGCAATTTATAACTTCATCCAGCTGAAAATTGCAAATAAAACTTTATACTTTCAAGATTTTCCCGAAAGTGTATCAGAGACAAATTAAAATAACTATAATATAATGTCTGAAGATTTTTTAGGTGGTGTTGAGGATATTTTTCCCGTTGGTGGTGGCTTTGAGCGCTTTCTCGGCGGTCTCATCGTCAGCGGGCGGCGGCGCCGTGATAAAAAGATAAAAGTTAAACCCGGCAGTGATGAGTACGCGGTAAGTCCTGACTTATTGAATAAGGATCCGGATCAGTCGGAATCAGACGACTCGGAGTCAGATTCAGAACACCCAGATAGCAGCGATACCAGCAGCTCAAGTGACGAAGTAAAAAGTCAAGCGTCGGGCAAGTCGTCGGGCAAGAGTCACAGCAGCAGGTCGGGCAAGTCGTCGGGCAAGAGTCGCGCAGAAAGTCACGCGGAAAGTAAGATCGTAGACGCGGAGTTCACTTTAGACTCTGACCAAGACGCGAAGAGCGAAGCGAGCGGCGGTAGTCGCACAAACGCACAACAAATTATACAGTCTATTATTGAAAAAACCGACCTTGATGGTGAAGAAAAGACAGATCCGTTTAATTTGACAGTTGAAACAGAACTCAAGCCAACAGCGGACCAAATTATACAAGCGGAGCGGAAGTTACGCGCTGATAATTTACTTGAACCAAAGTCACCAGCGAGTAGTAAAAGTAAAAGCACTGAGAAAGACCACTTTGCTTTTGACGTAAGTATGTACACCAAAGACGAACCACAAGACGAACCACAGAAAGAAGAGCAAAAGCCAGAGGCTTACGGGTTTGCTGTTGAACAGTTTTTCGAACCAGAAGCACCGGCGACAGGTGGATCGGCTAAAGGTTTAGTAGAAAAAACACCAACACCAGAAGAAAAAGCGCAAGAACTAAAGGAAACAAATTTAGTTATTGACCGTTTGGAAGAAAAAGGAATGGCGGGTCCCGAAGCCATAAAAGAATTAAAAAAACAAAGAGATGAAAAGTATTCACCGAAAGCAAAGCCAGCACAAGAACCACCAGCACAAGAACCACCAGCACAAGAACCGACGACCGGCGGCACTGACTCTTTTACAGCTCTAAGCTCTTACCTTCAAGGTGTTATTTAAACAATAAATACAACACATTTATAACTTGTCGCTTAAATGTCTACCGAGACCAAAACAGAAACGAAAACTAAGACCAAGCGAAAGACCGCTAAGACACGCGCGCCAGAAGCACGACCAGAACCGGAAGCAACGCCGGGTACCAAAACCGTGCGTGACATTGTGTCAATCGCCGAAGAGATGTGGAAGAAAATTAAAGCTACGGTAAAAGAAGATCCGTCATTCGCCAAACTTGAAGACAAGAAAAAGCTTGCTCACTTCAGGGAAACACTTGGCTATAAAGAATTTATGAGTGAGTACCCTGTCGTTGCTCGTTATCTCGTCTGTATGGGTCAATATAGCAGCAAAGCATTTAACCGTATGCTTGATCGGATCCGCGTTGTAAAACACCCGCCGCCGAACGAACGACCCGCTGGCTACGTTGAGGATCAATGGGTACGCCGTCAAGCGGATTACGTTAGATTTTTATGGGAAGCATACCAACGCGGACACTACAACAACGCTGAAGCTCAGTACGTTTGGAACGACGCTTACAAGAAGCTCAAGGGTGAATTTGATGACTTTAAAAATAAATACAAAGAAATTGAAGAATCAACAAAAGAAGAAAAGAAAACGTTGCAAGCGGCTAACGCCAAAGACCTGTTAAATAGATTAAAAACCGGTGAGCAAAAACTTAGTGACGAAGAAACGCAAGAGTTAGTTTCATTGTTAAAAGATAAAATGTATAAGCGGCGTTACTCTAATACTATGGATGAACTAAAACGAACACACGCCGAAACGCCGGCTACGGTTCAAGGGCAGGGCACGGGCGCAGAAGACCCGACGAAGCCGAGCGGACCAGTAATTAAGATGATTGAGCACGTTGACGAGGATCGGATTCAAGAAATACCAGCGGAGTACAGGCGTGACTTTAGCAAGCAGACGGTACCGAGTCTTGAAACTGTGGCGGAATAGACAGGTTGTTTATACGTCTTTTTTTGCTTACCGACCAGCTTACCGACCAGCAACCAGACCAATACTTTGTAAAATTTGAAGTAAAAGTAATAATATAAACCTGTATGAGCGCCGACGACTCATTACGCGATCTAGTCTTGTTCATTAATAAGTACGAGAAACCAGCCGCGGCTCATCTTGAAATTGAGACACGATACACTATTGATCCGCGTGGCTCACGTGCACACAAAAGCTATACAGAATATGACGCCCAGCACATTGCTAAACATTTTATTAAGTCTTGTATAGAAAACGAAATCAGATGCGAAATTGACCAAAGTATTAACTTTATAAAAAACGATAATCAAATAAAGCAGTTGTGTTTTATAAGCGGCATTCAACAAAAAGACAAGCAACAGCACTATCAAAAAACTAAAGTTGTTCAGCCGGTCATCGTTCTTGGTACCAGAGAATCACCAGGGTTTAAGTTTACGGTCAATCTTGAAGAGAAGATCGCGCCGTTTGAGGTCACTGAGGCGAAATTTGCACGTATTCGTTTGCGGTTTAGCGCTTTTCTTGAGCGCTGGCGTGTTGACGTATCGTTGGTAAAAACAATCACGAATTTGAGTAACCCGCAAGAATTGAAGGCAGCGAAGACCGCTATTTTAACCAATGTAAAAGTTGATTCGTTTTGTGATTCAGCGCCGTGGTCTATAATCGATCAGATAGAATTTGAAGCGGAGTTTACAGCAGATCATAAGGACTTCAATACTGATGATCTTGTATTTGTAAACGGGCTACTAGACGACCAAGTATCTAGTCTTAGTAGTCAAAGTAGTCAAGCGGACCAGACAGACCACACCCAAGACCAGCCCGATCACAAAGTCAACGATTACCAATTAAAGTTATACCAAGTTGCGCGTGACTTACAGCGAGCCGATGCGTCAAAGTTTAAACACACAGCTGGTCTCAAACAACTTGGTAATCAAGCCATAGACATTAACAAAAATTCGTTCTTTCAAATCGCACCGAAGATTACAGATTATTACATTACTGATAAAGTAGACGGTGAGCGCACAATAATTTACATTAAGAATGGCGCGGTTTACGCTTTGAGTGGCGGGTTAGTCACGTTACCAGTTACAACCGGAGACACGGGAACATTTGTCTTAGATACAGAATATTACGAACCGTTGAAACGATATTTTATATTTGACGTAATGTATTGGCGTAATAAACCTGTGGTAAACACACCGTTTGAACAGCGGCTTAAATTGTTTTCAGACGCGGTTGACTTAGCGCCCGGTATACTCGCAGAAAAGCCGTTTACGCGGCTAACATCAGACTACAGACAACAGATCCGAGATTTAAAACAAGCAAGTAAGAAGTACGAAACCGACGGCTTTGTTTTAACGCCAGCGCCCGAGACTTATTTTAAGATGACTGTGTACAAGTATAAACCAATTGAACGGTCAAGCGCCGACTTTTTAATCAAGGCTTGTCCGCGCGGTCTTCTTGGTGTTCAGCCGTATAACGTTCTCAAAGGCTCAACGCTTTACTTGTTGTTTTGCGGTGTCTCAAAGAAAGTTTTTCAAAAACTAAAACTTACCAATTTGAAGCAGAACCGGGAATTGTTTCCGACGATTGATTTTCACAACGCTCAATATTTTCCTGTGCCGTTTGAGCCAAGTGACCAAGCTTTTGCTTACTTGTACTACGACGAACGC
>Ga0228698_1001372_pt1 | contig 12113 bp, 17 predicted proteins | sample McNCre117_Aug_MG_FD_178015 | JGI IMG/M metagenome (GOLD analysis project Ga0228698, IMG submission 178015) | Freshwater microbial communities from McNutts Creek, Athens, Georgia, United States - 1-17_Aug_MG | ecosystem: Environmental > Aquatic > Freshwater > Creek | place: USA: Georgia...
ACAACCTGGCTTACAATGGCTATTTTGCTGACGCTTGCAGTCTTGGTACGTGGTCGACTCTCGGCTATCCCTGGCAAGCTTCAGAGTGTGTTTGAGCTGATTCTCGGGGGTATTTTTGATTACATGGCGAGTGTACTCGAGAGTCGTGATTTGGCCCGTAAATATTTCCCGGTAGTAACGACTATATTCTTGTTTATTTTGGGATTGAACTGGGTCGGTCTCTTGCCAGGAGTAACCTCAATTGGGTATTACGAAGTACGTGAAGGAGTAAAGCACCTTATCCCGTTCTTGTACCCAGCCGCGACTGATTTAAATATTGCAATTGGGTTTGCGGTTGTAGCCTTCTTTACGATTGAAATGGCGGGTGTACTCGCGATTGGTCTCTTTAAATATACGGGCAAGTTTCTTAACTTCCATTCACCACTTGGGTTTGTCATCGGTATCATTGAACTGATTTCTGAACTCGCGCGTTTGATTTCATTCTCATTCCGTTTGTTCGGAAATATTTTTGCGGGCAAGACCTTGCTCGTAGTCGTCATGTTCTTCCTCCCGTACGTGGTGCCGGTGCCGCTTGTGGCATTTGAAGTCTTCGTCGGATTCATCCAAGCCTTTGTGTTTGCGATTTTGACGTTGTTCTTTATTAAGTTAGCAGTGGAGGAGCCGCACTAGTAAATAATCACGAGTTCCGACATTACAAATTGGGCGTGACTCGTACTTGTTTAGTAGTTTAGAAATAATAAAAATTAATATGACAGAAATAGAAACAGCTTTGAAGATTGCTGAACTCAACGTTGAGTCAATGAAGGCAATTGCAATGGCAGTGGCAGCAGCAGTAGGTGTATTTGGACCAGCGCTTGGTATCGGTATGCTCGTATCACGTGCACTCGAAGCGATTGGACGAAACCCAGAAGCAGCACCAAAGATTCAAGCTACTATGTTTATCGGTGTAGCGTTCGTGGAAGCGCTTGCGATTTTCGCACTGGTAGTTGCATTCGTAATCAAGTTCGCCTAAATAAATTCCAATATCACGCCACCTGCGGCGTTGCTACGGCAAAAAATTGATTCAATGTGCAGCAGCACACCTCATCAATTTTTTACCTAGGCGCCTTGCATCTGACGTAATCTTGAAATTTATTGAAGAGACCGAATTCATTCAAGAGAAACCCACAACTTAACTTAACAACTTTAATCCTTACTATATATGGAAGCTATCATTTCGGCGTTTGGTATTGATGTACATTTGATTATTGTACAGATCATCAACTTCACCATTCTTATGGCGACGCTCGCGTATTTCCTGTATACACCGGTTTTGAACCTTTTGCGTGATCGCGAGGAGAAAATTGCGGCGGGGATTAGAGATGCGGAGGCGGCAGCTGTGGCAAAAGCTTCGGCTGAAACTGAGAAAGCTGCGGTGTTGACCGAGGCTCATCATGCAGCGGCTGAAGTAAATGCTCGCGCCAAAGTAACTGCTGAAGTAACTGCGGCCGAAATTGTTGCAGCTGCAGAAACGGCAGCACATGCCGCCAAGGCAAAGGCAGTTGTTGAGGCTGAACAGTTGAAAGCGGCAGCCATCAAGGCGAGTGAAGCAGAAATTGCCAAGACTGCTATTTTGGCAGCCGAGAAGATTCTCCGAGAGAAGTCTGCGTAATATCTATGGAAAAAGTTTACGTACAGGCAGTGATGGAATTACTCGAGAACGGCTCGTCTATTGAGACGGTGCTCGGTAATCTCCGTGCGGTGATGGAAAAGCGTGGGCATGCAAAAGCAATGCCGGCAGTTCTCCGTGCGGTCGTTCGAGCTCTCGAACAGGGAAGTGCTGAGAGTGTCGCGACTGTAACCATTGCTCGTGCGAGTGACGAATCTGCGCTCAAGGAGGATATTATGTCAGCCCTTGCAACACTCGGTGTGACACAGGCTCCTATTGTGACTGTGGACGATACAATTATCGGTGGCCTTATCGCTACCTACAACCATCGTCAAATCGACCAAAGTTACCGATCGAAGTTAACCAACCTTTACCAATCAATCACCAACTAACTTATCAACTACTAATCACTAACACTATGAGTACACCAATCATTGAACGAATTAAACAAGAAATTGCCTCACTCGACACGAGTGCTTTGCCTACTGACATCGGGGTTGTTACCTCGGTCGGAGACGGTATTGCTGCATTGTCTGGCCTTTCAGGCGCCCAGATGATGGAAATGGTTGTCTTTGCAGCAACCGAAGGTATGGCTCTCGAATCAGTGCTCGCGACTGATGCCGTGTTGTATGGTCTGGTCCTCAACCTCGAAGAGGATGCGGTCAAGGTGGTGGTGCTCGGTGAAAGTGGTTTGGTGCGTGAGGGTATGACGGTTCACCGAACTGGCAAACTCCTCTCGGTACCAGTTGGTGAGGGCATTGTTGGTCGCGTGGTTAACGCCCTTGGTGAAGTGATTGATGGCAAAGGTGCGTTCAGGGCAGACAAAGATATGCCAATTGAACGTGTCGCCTACGGTGTGATGGATCGCTCGTCAGTGAACGAGCCAATTCATACGGGTATCAAGGCGATTGACTCGATGATCCCAATCGGACGTGGTCAGCGTGAGCTCATCATTGGTGACCGTGGTACAGGGAAGACCACCATTGCGATCGACACTATCATCAACCAAAAGTACGAACCAAAAGAAAAACGCCCAATTTGTATTTATGTAGCAATTGGTCAGAAGCGGTCAAAGACTGCGAACATCATGGGTCAGCTCGAAAAGGCTGGCGCGATGGAGTACACGACCATTATTGCGACTTCAGCTTCTGAAGCGTCACCACTCTTGTTCCTTGCTCCATTTACGGGTATGGCCATTGGTGAATACTTCATGCAGCAGGGGAAGGACGTATTGATCATCCTCGATGACCTCTCGAAGCACGCCGTGGCGTACCGTCAAATGTCCCTCCTCCTTCGTCGCCCACCAGGACGTGAAGCGTATCCAGGAGACATCTTCTACCTTCATTCACGTCTCCTTGAGCGTTCCGCGAAGCTTTCCGAAGAGCTTGGTAGTGGATCTATTACGGCACTTCCAATCATCGAAACCCAGGAAGGTGACGTGTCTGCCTATATTCCAACGAACGTGATTTCAATCACCGACGGACAGATTTTCCTCGAGACTGATCTCTTTAACAAAGGTATCCGTCCAGCCCTCAACGTCGGTATCTCAGTATCACGTGTAGGTAGTAGTGCTCAGACCAAGGCGATGAAGGGTGTAGCTGGTAAGATTCGTCTTGAGCTCGCGCAGTTCCGTGAACTCGAAGCGTTCATGCAATTCGCGTCTGACCTCGACGCCGACACCAAGGCTCGTATCGACAGTGGTCGCAAGTATGTTGAGATGCTCAAGCAAACCCAGAACAACCCAATGCCGTTCTACAAGCAGGTAGTGTCTATTTATGGCGCGAACAACGGACTCTTTGACGGAGCGAAACCAGAAGCAGTGCGAGCAATCGAAGATGCTTACCAAGACTTCATGAATCGTGATCGAAAGGAGACTGTAGACGCTATCATGAACACTCGCGCTTTGTCTGACGAGGTAAAAGAAGCGCTTAATAAATCAATTGCTGATTTCAAGGAGGCGAATAGTACGTTGTATACAGCATAGAGAATTATGAAAGTTTTTAAATTGGTCATGTTTTGGAGAGTTATAATTGCAACTCTAATGGTGATTGCATACACCTCCACCCTGACAGATTTAAAAAAATATACTTATTGTATACAAGGAACTTGTTCACCAGCTCGTATTTGTGCAATGCCTACTCCAACCTGTTATCCAATTGCTTTGATTATTGCATACACTTTATTTTTCGGATATGTTCTATTTGAACTGGTCGCCGTTATAATAAAGCATTCTAGAAAGTCACCTAAGTAAATTTCATGGCACTCAAACAAATTAAAAACAAAATAATCTCGACCAAGAAAACCGGCAAGGTAACCAAAGCCATGGAGGCGGTTTCGGCCGTCAAAATGCGCAAGAGTCAGGCGCGCGCGTTTGATAGTCGTCCGTATGTCCATGCTGCGATGCGTATCCTTTCACGTCTCTCGCAGGCGGGTGACGTTACCTCGCATCCACTCGCACAAGTGCGCACGAGTGAACGCAAGCTCGTTGTGATGGTTACGAGTGACAAAGGTCTCGCCGGTAGTGTGAATAGTGCCATTATCAAACAAGTCGAGACTATGCTCCGCGCTGGTGAGCTGTTTGATGTGATTACAATTGGTCGTAAGGCACTTGAATTCGCACAACGTTCAAACCTCAAGATTATTGGTCAGTTCACGAACGTAAGTGATGATGTGGTTGTAGCAGATATCGCTGAAATGGCCCGTGAAGCACTGGGTGCCTTTACGGTTGATTCTACCTACAGTAAAGTCGAAGTCATCTACCAAAACTTCATCTCAACGTTTGAGCAAGAGCCAACGAAACGTCAGATTCTCCCGCTTGATCCGGCTGAAATTCACTACATCATGCAGGGCATCAAACCAAAGGTAGGGAAGTTCAGTAATGATGTTGTGACAGCGGATAGTGTCATCAACTACGACATCGAGCCAAACGCAACTGCCGTCCTTGACGTCCTCATCCCACAGCTCGTGCAGATTATGCTCTTCCACGCCCTCCTCGAGAGTAAGGCGTCAGAGCACAGTGCCCGAATGGTTGCAATGAAGAATGCGACAGATAAGAGTAAGGAGGTAACAAAATTCCTTACCCTCAAGTACAACAAAGCTCGTCAGGCGGCGATTACCGCCGAAGTGGCAGAAATCACTGGCGGTATGGAAGCGATGAAATAAGTATGAAAATTACTTCGTTAGATTCGTTTACAAGTAAGAAATTTAGACAAGTATTTTTGCTGTTGACGGTAATTTACTTGAGTTTCTATATTCTGTTTCCAGCTATTTCTTTGGTGCAGACAAATATTCCTGGTTCAGAAAGTGAGGGTATTCCTAAATATATATTGGCTATCTTTACGCTCCCCTACATACTCTTTTTCGCAATCGGTATAAAGTTGCATCTATTTAGCCTCTCAACGCTCTTTGATGGAAAAGGTTTTGGATATTGGTACGAGTATATATTTTTTATACTGTACATCATTCTGTTGATATATCTTGCAATTCGATTTCCTTTCTTTAATTTTTAAACCTTACGTCAGTAAAGACGTTAAAATCATCGAGTACTAATCGGTAGTGAGTGCCCAACTATGGACTTTCACTACTCAGTGGTACTGAGTCATTATAAAAAATTATCAAAATCAGTATGAACACAGGAACAATTACACAGATCATCGGTCCGATTGTGGATGTGCATTTTCCGGAAGGAGTGCCAGCACTTTTGAATGCCCTCGTTATTACCAAAGAAGACAAATCGACGATTACTCTCGAAGTAGCCCAGCACGTTGGTCTTGACCGTGTGCGTGCGATTGCGATGGAAGATACACAAGGTCTCACTCGCGGGATGTCTGTGGTAGATACCGGCAACGCGATTTCGGTGCCAGTTGGTGTCGAATCACTTGGTCGCCTCTTTAACGTACTGGGGAAGACCCTTGACGGTAAAGGTGAAATTACCAAAGCGCCGATGCGTGGTATTCACCAGGAGGCGCCAGCCTTTGTCGAGCAATCAACGAACACTGAACTCTTTGAAACGGGCATCAAGTCAGTAGACCTCCTCGCACCGTTCATCAAGGGAGGGAAGGTAGGACTCTTTGGAGGAGCGGGAGTAGGAAAGACTGTGCTCATCCAGGAACTCATTCACAACGTAGCGTCTGAACACGGTGGATACTCGGTATTTGCCGGAGTCGGTGAACGTGTACGTGAAGGAAATGACTTGTACCACGAAATGAAAGACTCAGGAGTGCTCGACAAGACTGCACTCGTATTTGGACAGATGAACGAAGTGCCAGGTGCTCGTGCTCGTGTGGGACTGACTGGTCTCACGATGGCAGAAGCTCTCCGTGACGAAGGTGGAAAGGACGTGCTCTTCTTTATGGACAACGTGTTCCGCTTTACCCAGGCCGGACAGGAAGTATCGTCACTCCTCGGACGTGTATCATCAGCGGTAGGGTACCAGCCAACTTTGGCTGAGGAAATGGGTAAGATGCAAGAGCGTATTACCTCAACGAACAAAGGTTCAATTACCTCGGTGCAGGCCGTATACGTTCCAGCGGACGACCTCACTGACCCAGCGCCTGCTACCACCTTCTCTCACCTCGACTCAACGGTTGTACTCTCTCGCCAGCTCGCTTCACTTGGTATCTACCCAGCGATTGACCCACTTGAAAGTAACTCGTCAGCGCTTGACCCAATGATTGTAGGCGCAGAACACTACCGTGTGGCACAAGGAGTAAAGTTGGTGCTCCAGCGTTACAAGGACCTCCAGGACATTATTGCGATTCTCGGTATCGAAGAACTTTCTGAAGAAGACAAGACTACCGTCTACCGTGCCCGCAAGATCCAGCGCTTCATGTCGCAGCCATTTAGTGTAGCCGAAGTATTTACCGGCGCTCCAGGAAAGTATGTGTCACTCGCTGATACCGTACGTGGTTTCGGAGAAATCCTCGACGGCAAACACGATGAGAAGTCGGAGCAGGCTTTCTACATGAAGGGGGGTATAGATGAAGTAAACTAACATCATCTGCGTTGTTGCTCGGTCGCTCGCTTTTCACCGTACGTTTGTACGGCTCATACGCTCACTCGGTCGCGCCTAGCATCTAACGTCATTTTCCTTCATCTATTGTGAGACTGACTGATATATTAGATTAGGCTATAATTAATTTCTATGAAAAAAACGGTTAAAAAAACATTGATACTAGTATCATCTATTCCGTTTTTGATTTTTGAAATTGTGGTGATTATAAAATTAAACTTAGCAAGTGAAGTTGGCTTTGTTACAGCAGTACTTCTCTGTTGTATTTGGCCAACAGTCATCGGTTATTTGTTTGGAGAAAAAGTCTTTATTGGTGGAAGTTCTCTAACAAAATATACAGGTGGTGAAGATTATCAAAATAATTCGTTAGTCATTCTTCTTGGTATAATCGCCTTAGTTGTAGTAGGAATTGCTGCATATATGTTTATCCTACCGAATCTGTAATATAATTTAACCCTATTATGTCAAAACTATTAAAACTGACTATTTCAAAAGTCGACGCTCCGGTATTTGATGGGGACGTTGTTTCGGTGACAGTCCCAGGTACCGAAGGGGAGATGACTATCTTGGCCGACCACGAAGCCTTGATCTCAGTCCTTCGTCCCGGTACCGTCACTGTCCGTCCGGAAACTGGCGAGACACAGACCTTCACCATCGACCAAGGCACCATCGAAATCAGTCACAATCACGCGACAGTCTTGATCTAAATAAGAGACAGTCAACACAAAACACCCCAATCGATTGGGGTGTTTTGTTTGTAAATATTTGGTGGACAATTAAGGTGTGCTAATATGAATATCAAATCTATGAAAAAATATTTTCAATTAATATATATTGTTTTAAGTGTTTATTTACTCCTGTATACATTTTTATTTTCATATTTCAGAATTCGCCTATTTAGTAGTTTAGCGCCGGTAGCTATTTATCTACTTGGACTGATTACACTGATTATCTTTGGTATTGTATTTGTTGGATGGATTAGAAGAAAACCATTTTTTACCCCATCTCTCCTAACAAAAATTTTCTATGCAAACACACTAGGATTTTTTATAATTTTTTTATACATTTTAAATATCACAGGTTTTATTCTGGGTTCAATATTCCCTATATGTAACACAGGGGGTATGCCGGGTGGTACGTATCAAAAATGCGACTGCTGGGGCATTACACTCAGAGCTGAGTCAAATATTGATTATGTTTCAAATGTTTGTGTCGGTTATGTGTCGAACACGACTATGATTCCACCTTCAATTTGAAGTTTGCCAACTTACAATCTTATAAAATTGAGAGAACTGTCTCTTTTAAAGATTGATTTTTATAATTGGGTGTTATAGCTGACAGCCGGGGCAGTGGTGGGTGCCGCGGCCAGCACAACGGATTTTCTTAAGGGAGGTTTAGTCTTCCTCAAGAAATCTACTCAGATTACGTGCTAAAATTATCCAGTTCACAGCTGGTTAATTTTGTTAGTAGTCTAATTTTCTATTATGTTTAATATTACAAAGAATTGTTTACGTAAAGTATTGTATACAAATCTTTTACTGTTTGTCGTGATGGTGCTTATACCTGTCGGGCATTTATATCTATCAAGAACGCCCCAGATATTTTATAGTCTTCCTTACTATCTACTTGGATTAATTATTATAGCTAATGTATATTTTGTGATAGCTTTAATTTCCCATTTTTTGAAATATACTCCAATCTGGCAACAGATTATTAGTTTAATTATCGCGATCGTGTGTGGTAGTTTCACCGCGCTTTTTTACTTAGTTGAAATGACCAGAAGCTATTAACGTTAATATTTGAAAAAGTTTTGAAACTTATGCTTGTTGTGTAAAGTTGTACTAATGTATGAAACAAAAATAATTGTTTATTATATTTTTAAATTTAAGTATGCGATCAATCAATTTAAAGTCAATTTATTTTTTGTAAGTGTCACTTTGTTTTTCTTGTACACATCCAGCTTACATGATTGGTTGCTTTGTTCTGTTTTTCCAATTTGTGATGGATATACCACGATAGAGGGTCGCACACTGACGTGTACATGTCGGGGGTATTTCTCTAAGGGTGGAGTCTAGAGTTGGTGATTATTCAAATATTTGTGTAGGGTATGCAAATTATAGAGTGATGTCACTTGCTGAATAGATTCCAGTTTAGAATACCCTAAACATTAGGTGCAGCGCAAACCTTCACCATCGACCAAGGCACTATCGAAATCAGTCACAATCACGCCACTGTCCTTATGTAAAGAGATTTCAAAAAAACTACCCCCTGGGTAGTTTTTTTGAAATTATATACAGAGTAGTACGTAGTAAAGGTTATAACAACAATAGAATATATATATGGATAAGAAAACAGTGCTGATTGCGGGTGGGGCGTTTTTGCTTGGGGCGGTCTCGGTTGGTTGTGTTGCGGGAATACACGCGCGGTATAGTACTGGGCACCAGTGGGGAATGATGGGTGATCGAAATGATGAACGTGCGTTCGGTAATCGTTTTGCAGATGGTGATACGAATGCAGATCGTGACGTAGCGAATCAAAACACGCACGGGATGATGGGGAGTTCGGATACTTCGATGGGGATGGATGGTATGCATGATATGCACATGATGGTCGCAAGTGAGCGAGAATTTCTACAAGAAATGATTCCGCATCATGAAGAGGCGGTCGCGACCGCGAAAGAAGTAGTCGCACGCGGCGGCTCAACGCCAGACATCAAGACGCTCGCAGAAAATATCATTACGGCTCAGGAAAAAGAGATTACTGACATGAAGACCTGGTTCAAGAATTGGTACGGTACCGATTATGTGGCTGACGGAAAATATCAACCAATGATGCGGCCACTCACTGATCTCTCCGGTGCTGCGCTCGACAAGGTGTTCTTGACTGACATGATTATACATCATCGTGGCGCCCTGATGATGGCAAATAGCGTATCGTCACACATTGAGCATCCTGAAATGACAACGCTCGTAGGCAATATAAAAACGACCCAAAGTGCAGAAATCACGGAGATGCAGAATTTGCTAAAGACCCTTCAATAAATTAAATCACAAAAGGTACCTGGTAACAGGTACCTTTTGGTGTATGTACGTGTTACTTTTTGCCGGAGAACTTTGTTTTAAAAAGATATGAAAATAAAAACATATATCATGAGTGGAGTAGCACTGAGTTTCGTTGTGCTCGGATTCTATTTTTTTTGGTTTCCGGCTGAAACTGAGTACCCGGAAGCACCACTCACTTCGTACATTGATGGCGCTACACCATCGTCTCCCGTTCTACATCCGATAAATCCCTAAGCTTTCGGTTGTTTGAAAGGTTTTACTTTTGCTTGCATTTAAAGTATATTTCACATTAGAAAACACAATGAGGAGGGGAAGATGAACAACGAAACAATCTGGATGACACCAGAATCGTTTGCTGAACGTTTTTTGGATAATCCAGCTTTGCTTAATGCTGTCGTCTGTGTCATGTACGACGATGACGATGACGTTGGCTTGGATGTGTCTTGCAAGGTTGTTGCTCGAAAACTCATTTCATTAGAAGAGCTGAGATCAGTTCGGTTCGGGTGGAAACATCGCATCAGTGGAGTTACGACCCCGGGCAAGTATGTGGCAGCAATGCAATCAGATGGCTCTTGCTGTATTGAGCGTCCGTTCGTTGATAAAAAGCATGGACTGATGTTTGATGTAGGTAATGGTTCACATGAGAACCTTGCCGCAGACTTATTTGATGCGTATGAGGGTAGTGGCGCAGCTCCTTACGGAACGCAGGGTGCGTCATATATTCTGAAAGGCTATGGCTATTATCTTTCAAGTATCTGTAAGCACTTTTATGTTGGAAAAGCGCTCTTCTCCAAGGAATTGCTGGATGCAGACGATGCTTTTATTCTTCAAAATCGCATTGGAGTTGTTGAAAGCCTTGCGGATTATCACCGTATTCAAAGTCACGGTCTTTGATCAGTCCCCACAAACGAAAAGCCCCGCTTTCTGTTTGTGGGGCTTTTTGCATGTGAGACTTTATTTTTGGCAGCCGGGACAGTAATGCGTCCCGCGACCAGCGGCTCGAATCTTTTTTATGTCGGTACCGCACCGGGGGCAGGAGGTGCCTTGTTTGCCGAATACTTGCAGATACTGGGTGAAGTTTCCGACGTCGCCATCCGTGTCTGCAAAGTGTTGGAAGGTAGTGCCGCCGACTTTGATGGCTTCGTTCATCACGTCGCGAGCTGATGTTGCAATGAGTGTGGCCTCGGCTTTCGTGATGGTGTTCGCACGTCGTGTGGGACGCACCTGGGCACGCCAGAGGGCTTCGTCGACGTAGATGTTGCCAAGGCCGGCGATGAATGACTGGTCAAGGAGGGCGGCTTTGACGACCGAACCCTTTTTGCGAAGTGTTGTGACCAACCAATCAGTATCAAAATCAGGATCAATTGGTTCTGGGCCAAACCCCTTGCGGGCGAGGGCTACCATCTCGGCATTCGCAATTTTCGTATAGCCAAACAGTCGCATGTCATTGAAGTAAAGGTGGCTGCCATCCGTAAACGCAAATGCGACCCGGGTGTGGCGACCAGGGAGTTCACGAGTATCCGCCGCGGTCATCGAGTGTCCGCCACCTATAATCGTGTTTGTTTTGTCGACGTAGAAAAATTGCCCGGTCATTTTGAGGTGGGCGAGCACAAAGGTATCTGCCGCACCTACGAAACTGAAAATGAGCAGTTTCCCAATCCGGTCAATATGCTCAATGGTTTTACCGGTTAGATGAGTAGCAAAATCGACATTATGTTCAACTGTCTTTTGGTGAAATACGTCAATGTGGGCAATAGTTTTTCCAACTACTTTACGGAGTAGTTGGAGGCGTACCGTTTCGACTTCAGGTAGTTCTGGCATAGGTAAACCCCAGTATACGCATTTCACCACCAAAAACAAAACCACCCTGTAAGGGGTGGTTTTGTTTATAAAACTTTTAGAATCTCTGTTCAATAACCTCTCAGATACTAGGCGCGCAAGGAAGTTATGGCGAGGTGTACTAGACGTACGATGAATCGCAACTTACCGCAGTCGCAACGATGTAGATGAGGGGTTAGTGGACAGAGATTTAGCCTTCACACGCGACACAGATGGCCTCACTCGCCATATGAATACGAGGCTTGGACGGGGTATTAGATGCGACTTCTGGTAAATCAAAATCAACAGTGAATGTGTTGTGTGCCATAGAAATATATTTTAACACCGACACAAAGTGCAGAGATGACTCCTACTACCACATCCTGTGTATAGCGAGGTCGTTGAAGTGAAATACTCGAATAAATCGTACAAAAGATGACACGAGAAGCGCGGTGTCAAGAAAAGTGACCTCTCCGTCTGTTTTATAATCGTGCAGATCAAAGGTAGACGACTAACGAGAGGCTTTAAAAGCGATATAAATACCAATCAGTGCACCAACGGCATTTAAAATGAC
>Ga0228698_1001373_pt1 | contig 12111 bp, 10 predicted proteins | sample McNCre117_Aug_MG_FD_178015 | JGI IMG/M metagenome (GOLD analysis project Ga0228698, IMG submission 178015) | Freshwater microbial communities from McNutts Creek, Athens, Georgia, United States - 1-17_Aug_MG | ecosystem: Environmental > Aquatic > Freshwater > Creek | place: USA: Georgia...
GCCCTTGGGGAATTCGGTCAAGTAGGCCTGGTAGGCCGGCAGCGTGCGCACGGATTCGGCGGCCTGCCAGGCGGCTTCGTCAGCGTTGTTGGGCGGCGGCGCGGGCTGCACGTTGACCGTGGCGCCAGGGCTCACCACGAAGTAGAAGTCGCCGGTCAGGCTGCCTTCCATCCAGGGTTCCTGCTTGCCCTTGGTGGCCTCGCGCACCTGGATGGTCACGCGCTTGAGGCTGGTTTCTATCGGCACGCCTTTTTCGTCGATCTGCGTCAGCAGTGCTGCGGTGTAGGTGCCGTGTGTGCCCGCGCCGTCTTCGGCCGTGCTGCCGGGGCGCGTGGCGTAGTGGATCAGCGTGCCGCTGGGAGCCTGCACACGCGCCAGGCCTTGCGGCGCTGAACGGAAATTGCGCTGGAAGGGGTTGTTGCGGCAGGCGTCCAGCAGCACCAGGTTGACGCCGGCCTTGCTGTCTTCCATCGCGTTGAGCACGGAAGACAAGCTCAGGGCCTGGTAGGGCACGTCTTCTTCGGTGGCCAGTTCGGCGTCCACCGTGGGCAGGTAGTTTTCGCCGCGCACCTGCAGGCCGTGGCCGGCGTAGAAGAACAGGGCCACGCTGCCGGGGCGGATGGCGGTGCGGAACTCGCGCAGCACGCTGCCCACCTGCTTCACCTGCAGGTTTTCGTAGTAGACGATGTGGAAGCCCATGCGCTGCAGCTTGTCGCGCATGGCGCGAGCGTCGTTCACTGGGTTCTTCAGCGGCGACTGCTTGTAGCTGGAGTTGCCGATGATCAGCGCCACGCGGTGTTCGGAGGCGGCCGGGGCACCGGCGGCGGGCAGCGTGGCCGCGTGCGTGCCGGTGTGCGCGGCCAAGCCCGCCAGTGCGGCGGCGCAGGCCAGCGCGGCGGCGAGGGGACGAAGGCTTTGCATGGGGACTCCTGCGATGCAGGTCACCATTGTCGCGCGCTCCTCCTCCAGGCGGAGGTATCCCGAAGGGTCAGCGCTCAGCCACGGGCATCAAATTGGGCAATCGCAGCCGGGATACCGTCCAGCGGCATCACCTGGTCCACCGCACCCAGCTTGATGGCTTCCTTGGGCATGCCGAAGACCACGCAGCTGGCCTCGTCCTGGGCGATGGTGCGCACGCCCAGGTCGTGCAGCTGCTTCATGCCGCGGGCGCCGTCGTCGCCCATGCCGGTGAGCATGATGGCCAGCGCGTCGCCATTGGTGGCGCCGGCCAGGGACTTGAACAGCACGTCCACGCTGGGCTTGTGCCGGTTCACGGGCGGGCCGTCGGCCACGGCGGCGTAGTACTGGCCGCCGTTCTTGCGCAGCTGCATGTGCTGGCCGCCGGGCGCGATGAGCACCACGCCGCGTTCCAGCCGGTCGCCGTCCCGGGCTTCCTTGATGCGCATGGCGCAGATGCCGTCCAGCCGCTGGGCGTACATGGCGGTGAATTTCTCCGGCATGTGCTGCACGATGGCAATGCCCGGTGCGTCGCTGGGCAGCGACAGCAGGATCTGTTCGATGGCCTGGGTGCCGCCCGTGGAACTGCCGATGACCACCGGCTTGTTCACCGACAGCGCATGCAGCCCGGGCACCACCGCCTGGCGCACGCTGGCGGACGCGGCGGCGGGGCGCGGCGCGCTGCCCAGTCGCGGCTTGGCGCGTGCCGCGGTCTTCAGCGCGCCCACCAGCTCGCGCCGCGAATCTTCCAGGAACTGCTTCAGGCCCAGCCGCGGCTTGGCCACCACGGCCACGGCGCCTGCAGCCAGCGCGTCCAGCGCGACGCGGCTGCCTTCGGTGCTGAGGGACGAGCAGATCACCGTGGGGATGGGGCACTCCGCCATCTGTTGGCGCAGGAAGGTCAGGCCGTCCATGCCGGGCATCTCGATGTCCAGCAGCAGCACGTCGGGCTTGTTCTTGCGCAGCATGGGCGCGGCAATCAGCGGGTTGGGTGCGGCGCCGGCGAATTCAATTTCCGCGTCATCCTGCAGCAGCATCTGCAGCGTCTGCCGCACCACGGCGGAGTCGTCCACCACAAAGACCTTGATCATCGCAAAGCTCCTGTCGTGTCCGTGTCCGCGTCCAGGGCCATGTCCGTGGCCACGGCCTGCAGTTCGGGCTCGCCAGGCCCTACGGTCCAGCGCAGTTTTCGGTAGGCGTTGCCGCCCAGTTCGCCACCGATCACCTGGATGCCGGCATCGGCCATGGCCTGCACCGCCCAGGCCGCATTGGCCGCGCCCACGTTGCCTTGCGCGGCGGCGGCGCCGACACGGTCGGGGAACATGTTGCCGCCGCCATAGATCCAGGCCTGGCACAGGCGCGGTTCTATGCCCTTGGCGCGCAGCATGGCAAACAGGCGCTGCAGCGCGCCGGCGCCATGCAGGGTGTTCTTGGCGCTGCCCTGCAGCGGCGGCCGCGCATGCACCACGTGGCACATGGCGCCCACCGTGCGGCGCGGGTCGGTCAGCACGATGGACACACACGAGCCCAGCAGCGTCTCCAGGCGTTCGTCGCGGTCCACGCAGGCCACGTCACCCGGGTGCAGCGTGTGCACCTGCGGGCCCGCGGCTGCGCTGGGCAGCCAGGCCATCAGCCACCGGCCTTGCGGAAGGCGCCGGGTGCCAGCACCGTCAGTGGCGTCTGGCAGGGCACACGGCCTTCGGCGGTGCCTATGAAAAACAGGCCGCCCGGCTTCAAGTGGGCCAGCACCCGATCCACCACCGCGCTCTTGGTGGGCGGGTCGAAGTAGATCAGCACGTTGCGCAGGAAGACCACGTCAAACGGCCCCAGGCCGTCGATGGCGGCGCACAGGTTCAGCTGGCCGAACTTCACGCGCTCGCGCAGCTTGTCCTGGATCTGAACCAGCCCTTCGCTGGCACCGTCGCCACGCAGGCAGTAGCGCTTCAAGCGCTCGGGCGAGACGTCGCGCAGCCGGTCCGCCGGGTAGACGGCTTGTGTCGCACTCTGCAGCACGCGGTCGCTGATGTCGGTGCCCAGGATGGACCAGTCCGCGCCCACGCGGCCCTGCACCTGCATGTCGGCCAGCAGCATGGCGGTGCTGTAGGCCTCGTCGCCGAAGGACGAGGCCGCGCTCCACACCGCCAGGTGCTGCGGCCGCATGCGTGTCAGCTCCTGTTCCAGCAGCTTGTAGTGCGCGGGCTCGCGGAAGAAGTAGGTCTCGTTGGTGGTCAGCAGGTCCACCGCCATCTGGAATTCGCCGCCGTCGTCGGCGCTGTCCAGCAGGTCGGCGTAGTCCTTGAAGCTGTGCAGCCCCAGGCGCTGCACACGCGAACTCAGGCGCGACGACACCAGGGACTTCTTGCTCTCCGCGAAGGACAGGCCCACCGCACCGTGCATCAGCGCGGTGATGCGCTTGAACTCGGAGTCGCGCAACTGCAGCGTCGTCATGGGGTCGTGCGCTGCATTCAGGCGGCCAGCGCCATCTGGCGCGCTTCGCACAGCTGGGCCATGTCGGCGACGTCGAAGGCACGGTCGGCGTCCAGGATGATGACGAAGCGCTCACCCACCTTGCCCATGCCGCTGATGAATTCACGCTTGACGGCGGCGCCGAAGTTGGGCGGCGCCTCGATGTGGTTGGCCGCGATCTCGATGACCTCGCTGACCGCGTCCACCATCAGGCCCAGCTCCACCCGTTCGCCGTCGCGCAGCGAATCGAAGATGACGATGCAGGTCTTCTTGCCCACGCGTGCGGCCGCCCGGCCGAAGCGGGCGTGCAGGTCGATCACCGGCACCACGGCGCCGCGCAGGTTGATGACGCCGCGCACGAACTCCGGCATCAGCGGCACCGTGGTCATGGCGCCGTGCTGGATGATTTCGCGCACGGTGCGGATGTCCATCGCAAACACCTCCTCGCCCAGCGAAAAGGTGAGGAACTGCGTGGCCGTGGCCGGGGCGCCGCCGGCGCCGCCGCTTTCACTGTCGTTGCTGCTCATGCTGCACCTGGCCGTTCAGTAGGGGCGGAAGTTGCCGTTGGTGCCGGTGGCCTTCAGCGGCACGCCAGCCAGCTTGGCCGCAGCCGGCTTGGTGCTGCGCAGCGGCGAGTTCGGCGCGCGGCGCTCGACCGCGACGCTGTCGGCCTTGGTCTTGCGCCCCATGTCGGTGTTGAAGAAGGCCACCGACTGCTGCAGCTGCTCGGCCTGGCCGGACAGTTCTTCCGACGTGGCCGCCAGTTCTTCCGAGGCCGACGCGTTCTGTTGCGTGGCCTTGCTGAGCTGGCCCATGGCGCCGCCGATCTGCGTCACGCTCTGGCTCTGTTCCTGCGAAGCCGCGGCGATCTCCTGCACCAGCTCGCTGGTCTTCTGGATGCTGGGCACGATCTCGTCCAGCAGCTTGCCTGCACGCTCTGCCGTGCTGACGCTGCTGCTGGCCAGGTCGCCGATCTCCTGCGCCGCTTCCTGGCTGCGTTCGGCCAGCTTGCGCACTTCCGCCGCCACCACCGCAAAGCCCTTGCCGTGTTCACCGGCGCGCGCCGCCTCGATGGCTGCGTTCAGTGCCAGCAAATTCGTCTGGTAGGCGATGTCATCGACGATGCTGATCTTCTGCGCGATCTGCTTCATCGCCGCCACCGTCTGCGTCACCGCCGAGCCGCCTTCGCCGGCTTCCTTGCTGGCCTTGGTGGCCATGCCATCGGTGACCTTGGCGTTGTCGCTGTTCTGGCTGATGCTGGCCGACATCATGTCGATGGAGGCCGTGGTCTCTTCCACCGAAGACGCCTGTTCGCTGGCGCTCTGGCTCAGGCTCTGCGCCGTGGCGCTGACCTGGTTGGCCGCACCGGTGAGGGCGTCGGCCGCGGCGCGCACTTCTTCGATGATGCTGGCCAGCTTTTCGCTGGTGCTGTTGGCGTCGTCCTTGACCTGGTTGAACACACCTTCGGCGTCGCGGGTGATGCGCTGGGTCAGGTCGCCGGCGGCCAGGGCGCTGAAGACACGGCCGACGTCGTCGATGATGGCCGACAGCTTTTCGCTGGTGGCGTTGGCGTCGTCCTTGACCTGGCCGAAGGTGCCTTGGTAGTCGCGGGTGATGCGCTGGCTCAGGTCGCCGCCCGACAGCGCGCCAAAGACCCGGCCTACGTCGTCGAAGATGACGGCGGTGGTCTCCATCAGGCCGTTGACGCCGTCGCACAGCGCGGCGATGGGGCCGCTCTTGCCCTCCATGGGGATGCGCTGCGCCAGGTCGCCGTCGCGCGCCGCGGTGGCCACCAGCTGCGCCTGCTCCACGGCTTGCTTGAGCATGTTGGCCGCGGTGACCTGGGCCGTCACGTCGGTGGCGATCTTGACGATCTTCACCACGCGGCCCATCTCGTCCTTCACCGGCGCATAGACGGCCTGGATCCAGATGGTTGTGCCGGCCTTGGTGACACGCTTGAAGGTGTCGTTCTGCGGCTTGCCGGCGTTGAGGTCGGCCCAGAACTTGGAATAGTCATGGCTGGCCGCGTAGGCCGGGTCCACGAACATGCGGTGGTGCTGGCCCTTGATCTCGTCCAGGCTGTAGCCCAGCGCGGCCAGGAAGTTCGCGTTGGCCTGCAGCACATGGCCCTTCAGGTCGAACTCGATGTAGGCGTAGCTCTGGTCGATGGCCGCCAGGATGCCGCGTGCGTTCTGCCGCTCCAGTTCCTGCTCGGTGATGTCGTAGCGCACGCCCAGGTACTTCATGGGCTTGCCGTTGTCGCCCAGGATGGGGGCGATCACCGCGTCCACGTAGTAGGGCGTGCCGTCCTTGGCGCGGTTCTTCACCACGCCGCGGAAGATCTCGCCGCGGCCGATGGTGGACCACATCTGCTTGAACACCTCCTTGGGCATGTCGGGGTGTCGCGTGGTGTTGTGGCCATGGCCGATCAGCTCGTTCTTGGGGTACTTGCTGACCTCCAGGAACTTCTCGTTGACGCTGAGGATGTCACCCTTCTTGTCGGCCTCGGAGACGATGCTGGTGACGTTCATGATGTCCGTGCGCACCTTCAGCTCGGACTCCACGGCGCTCAGCCGTGCATTGATCTGCGCCAGCGTAGCCTCGGCTTCGACCCGGGCCACCTCGGCTGTGGCGCATGCGGCCACGGCCTGCTCGCGTTCGGCCTGGGCCTGCTGCAGCGCCAGGGCCTGTTGTCGCAACGCTTCTTGCGCGGCTTGCAGTTCAGGGCCGGCCACCAGGCGTGCCATCCAGGAGGGTTGGGCCATGGGTTGTGCGTTTGTCATGATGCGAGTCCTTCGCTTTGGGTGATTCGGGAACGGTCTTGTGGGTGGCCAGACGGCTCGGCCGCCATCTGGCACAGGGAATGCACGTCGAAGATGAGAGCCACTTCGCCGTTGCCGAGGATCGATGAGCCGGACATGCCACGCAGGCTGCGGAACATGCGGCCCAACGGCTTGATGACGGTCTGGTGCTGGCCCAGCAGGGCGTCCACCAGCACGCCGTAGCGGCGGCTGCCAGCCTGCAGCACCACCACGCTGCCGCGTGCGGGTTCGTCGCCTTCCAGCGCATACAGCGCACGCAGGCTGACCACCGGCAGCACCTGGCCGCGCAGTTCCACCACGCCGCGGCCGCGGCCGTCCAGCTGTTCGGGGCGGGCGCGGTTGGCGATGACTTCCACCACCGCATCCAGCGGGAAGATGAACTTGGACGCGCCGACGCCGATCAAGAAGCCGTCGATGATGGCCAGCGTCAAGGGCAAGCGGATCTCGATGCTGGAGCCTTTGCCTTCGGTGCTGCTGAGCGTGACGCTGCCGCGCAGCGCTTCGATGTTGCTGCGCACCACGTCCATGCCCACGCCACGGCCGCTGAGGTTGGTGACCCTCTCGGCGGTGGAAAAACCGGGCTCGAAGATCAGGCGCAGGATGGCCTCGTCATCGGGCACCACACCGGGTTCGACCAGGCCGCGGTCCCAGGCCCGCTGCAGCACCTTCTGGCGCTGGATGCCGCGGCCATCGTCCTGGATGCCGATGACGATGCTGCCGGCTTCATGTCGGGCCGACAGGCGCAGGCGGCCTTGCGCCGGCTTGCCCGCCGCCAGGCGCTGCTCGGGCGTTTCCAGGCCATGGTCCAGCGCGTTGCGCACCAGGTGCATCAGCGGGTCGGCGATGCGCTCCACCACCGACTTGTCCAGTTCCGTTTCGCCGCCTTCCAGCGCCAGCGCCACGTCCTTGTTCAACTCGCCCGCGGTGTCGCGCACGACACGGCGGAAGCGCGAGAAGGTCTCGCCTATGGGCACCATGCGCAGTTGCAGCGTGCCGTTGCGGATCTCCTCGATCAGGCGGCTGATCTGCGCATTGGCTTCCACCAACTTGCGCTGTTTGGTCTGTTTGGCCAGCAGCGCCGCGCCGGCGCCGGCAATCACCAGTTCGCCCAGCAGGTTGATGACGTCGTCCAGCCGGTTGGCCTGCACGCGGATGAAGCGCTGGTCGTCGGCGGCCGTGACGGCACCGGAGTCGCGCACACGTTGGCTTCGCTGCTGCTTCTTCAGCGCCGCGTCCACCACCGCAGGCGCCACGCCCACGGTGTCACTCAGCACCTGGCCCAGCGGCGTGTTCAGGCCCTGTTCGGCGGCGGCCGTCTGGGCGCGCAGGCCCTGGCGCAACTGGGCATGGGTGATGGCGCCCGCAGCGACCAGGATCTCGCCCAGCCGCGGGATGTCCGGCATGGCGTCGATGAGATCGGCAAAGGCCGCTGGGGACGCGGCCGGCGGCAGCACATGCAGCCTGCAGTCGTCGCGCACGAAGCTGAAGGCGCCTTCGATCTGCTGCTGGCTGGCATCGGAGACCAGGCCGAACTCGAAAGTGAGGTGGCAGCTTTCCGGGTCCAGGCGGTCCAGCGGCGGAATCGCCTGCAGGTCGCAGACCACACGCGGCACCTCACCCAGGTCCTGCACGTAGCTGAGCACGGTCAGCGGGTCCATGCCATTGCGGAAGGTGTCCGCGCCGAAGGCCGCCGAGATGTGCCAGCGCCGGCCCGCCGCGGCAGGGCCGGGCTCGTGCGCCGCCAACAAGGCCTCCGCAGCCGTGGCTGCGGGCTGGGTGCCGGACGCCGCCTGCAACTGCGCCACCAGTTCGGCGCGGCTGGCCTGCTGCGCCTCGTCGTCTTGCTGCGCGCCCTTGGCCTGCGCGATCAGCACCAGGATCTGGTCGTTGCAGCGCAGCAGCAGGGTGCTCAATTCGGGCGTCAGGCCGACCAGGCCTTCACGCAGCCTGGACAGCAGCGTCTCCACGTGGTGGGTGAAGGCCACGACACGGTCCAGGCCGAAGATGCCGGCCGAGCCCTTGATGGTGTGGGCGCAGCGGAACAGCGCGTTGAGCAGGCTGGCGTCCTCGGGCGCGTCCTCCAGCTCCAACAACAGTTGTTCGAGCATTTCCAGCTGCTCTTCGGCTTCGCTGATGAAGGCGGGCAGCGCTTCGGCAACGAAATCGACTTCGTTCGGGTGCTTCTTCATGCCGCGGCTCCTGCTTGGGTGGGCTGGGCGGCCTTGGCGGCGTGGCCGCTGCCGGCCAGCCAATCGACCAGGCCCAACACCCCGCAGCCCTGCCGCAGCGCTGCGCTGGGCTCGTTGATGCGCAGGCGCACGCCGCGATCGGCCAGGCTGCGCTCCAGTGCCACCAGCAGCTGCAGGCCGGCTGCATCGACCTGGTCGACCTCGTTGGCGTCAACCTCGGCCTCTTCGCGGCCGGCGGCCGTGGCCAGCCAGGCCAGCCATTGCGGGTGCAGTTCGCCGACGGCGTAGATGGTCAGCTCCTGCGGCAGGCGCAAGGCTGCGGCGGCGTTCGTGTCTTGTGGGCTTTCCGGGCTCATGGCCGCTCCTTAAGGCAGCACCAGCTTGGACACGGCGTCCAGCAACTGGGGCGGGTTGAAGGGCTTGACCATCCAGGCCTTGGCGCCGGCCAGGCGGCCGCGGTTCTTCATGTCGTCCTCTCCTTCGGTGGTCAGCATGACCACCGGCGTGAAGCGGTGCTTGGCGTGCTGCTTGACCTGGGTGACGAAGGTGATGCCGTCCATGTTGGGCATGTTCACGTCGCTCACGATCAAGTGCACCTTGGCGGCCTTGTCCAGGGCCTTCAGGCCTTGCACGCCGTCCTCGGCTTCCAGCACCTCGTAGCCGGCGCGCGTGAGGGCCATGCGCACCACGGTGCGCAGGGAACTGGAGTCGTCGACGATCAGGATGGTTTTGGCCATGGCTTGCCTGCGTTGCTCTTGTGGTCGGTGGTGGGGTCAGAAGAAGGTGGTCTCGACGGCGGCCTGCGGCTTGGCCAGCACGGTGGTCCCGCGCGACACGGCACGCTGCTCGGCGGTGGTGTAGCCCGTGTCCAGCAAGGCCTTCCAGGCGTCGGCGTCGGGGATGCGGCCCTGGCGCAGGTCGCTGTTCAGGGACTCCACGGCGGCGGCCATGGAGCCGCGCAGCTGGTCCATGATCTGGTGCACCCGGTCCTGGAACTGGAAGGCGATCAGCAGCCTCTGCACCTGGTCCTTCACGAGTTCGCCTTGGGCCGTCTGCTCGGCCGCGCGTTCGTGCAACTGGCTGACGGCGCCGTCCACCTGCTGCACCACCTGGTTGATGGTGTCTTCCGACGCATGCATGGCGCGGGTGTCGGCCTCGGTGGTCTGCTGGGCCTGGTGCAGGGCCCGCTGGATGGCCGTGCTGAAGTCGCTGACCTGGCTGCCGATGCGGCGGCCGGTTTCGCCCGACTCGGCCGACAGCCGCCGCACCTCGGCGGCCACCACGGCAAAGCCGCGGCCGCTGGGGCCGGCGCGGGCGGCCTCGATGGCGGCGTTGATGGACAGCAGGTTGGTCTGGCGTGCCAGCATGGACACGTCCTCGGCCATGCTGCCGAGCTGGCCGGACGCCTGAGTCAGCGTGCGCACCGAGCCCAGCATGGTTTCGCGTGATTGCACGAAGCCGTCGAAGGTCTGCAGCAACTGGCGCAGTTGCTGTTCGCATTGCGCCAGCATCGCGGCACGGCTGTCGTCGCTGCGGTGGACGCCGCCGTGGCCGTCAGGGCCACCGATCAGGGTGTCCAGCTGGACCAGGATGTCGTCAAAGCCGCGCAGCAGGTCGTTGATGGCGTCGCGCATCTGCGTCTGCGCGGTTTGCAGGTGGGTGCACCAGGTGCGCGAGGCATCGTCCAGGCGCAGCAGCAGGTCGGCGGTGAGGCTCGCCGGCAAGGGCGCAGTGCGGACGCCGTCGGCGGCTGCGACGGTGCCCGACGGCGCCTGCTGCCTGCGAGCCTGGGCCCAGGCCGTCGCGCCAGCGGCCAGTGCCAGGCCCCAGAGTGCCCAGGACATGACCGTGCCGCCCCAGGCCAGCGCAGCCGAACCGGCCAGCGCGGCCACCAAGCCGCCTGCGGCTCGGCGGGCGGAGCCAGGGCGACCCAGGAACGCCTGGAGGCTTGACCAGCTGGAGCGGGTTGATAAATTCATATCGACAGTGTCAAAACGGGCTGTTGCTGTGTACGGCGCTGAACAGTTGCCTTGGGGCCCAGCCAGTCTGGGGAAGCTCGGCCCGGGCTGAAACGCGGAATTGGGGCAACTAAACCGGCTTGTCGGCGCGTGGCGAGCGCAACCCAAGCGCGATCCAAGACCTCCCGGCGCAACGACCAAGAACTCCCCGCAGCAGCGGTTTTGCCCAGGTACTGGACGTGTAGCCCATGCCGGGTCGGCCCGGCCGTGGCCAGGCTGCCGCGAGTCAAATGGCAAAAATGCTAATACTGGCCTAAAGGGCGGTATTTGGACCTCGGGCGGGCGCAGTGGGCGGCAAGGTCTCGTGCCAGCAAGCGCGGCGGAGCCTGTACGGTGGACCGGGTGCGGCGCGTCGGCGAAAAGGGGGGTCAGCGCAGCAGCCGAGGGCGCACCGGGCGCCGGCGGCCGGGACAGCGCGTTGGGGCAGCGCAGGGGCAAGGCGCCACCAGCAGCAGTGTCCGGTGGCGCGCAAGCGGCGCCGTGTCGGCCACGACGCCAGTGTGCTTCAGATCGTCAAAGGTGCAGCGCCGCGGCCAGGCCCAGCAGCACGCCCAGGCCGGCGACGCCGTACATGCCCCATTCCAGCCACTTGCGGCCGGTGAGCAGCGCAATGGCGGCCAGTGCGATGGCGATCTGCAGGGCGGTGGTGGCCTGCGCCCAGCGGTGGTGGTTGTGCAGCTGCGCTTCGGACTGGTCGTCCCAGCTCTTGGATTCGGCTTCCAATTTCTCGGCCGCCAGCTTGATCTCGGCCTTTTCCTTCTTGTAGCGCTCCACCTCGTCCTTGTAGCCGGCGCGTTTGTCTTCAGGCGCCAACACCACGGCCAGTTCGGCCAGGTTCTGCTTGCTGCTCTTGGCCTGGTAGTAGTTCCACTGGTTGGACGCTTCCGTCTTCTTGATGGCCGCGTTGTTCTTGAACAGGCCGGCGTTGGCCTGGGTGGCACCGCCCATGTAGGAGAACAGCGCACCCACCGTGGCCAGGAGGGCGGTGATGACGGCGATCAGGCCGCTGTTGCTGCTTTTGCCCGCGTGTTGCGCAGCGTGTTCGAGTTCGTGGTCGTGGGGACCGTGGACGTGGAAGCCGTGACCGGACATGGGTGTGGACGCGTCGAGTTGAGACAGCGCGAATTGTGTGGCAACCGGATAATCCCCGGATGACAACCAAGCACCGCGTGGTGGTCGGCCTTTCTGGCGGCGTGGACAGCGCCGTCAGCGCCTGGCTGCTCAAGCAGCAGGGGCATGAAGTCGTCGGCATCTTCATGAAGAACTGGGAAGACGATGACGACAGCGAATACTGCTCCAGCAACATCGACTTCGTGGACGCCGCCGCCGTGGCCGATGTGATCGGCATCGCCATCGAACACGTCAACTTCGCTGCCGAATACAAGGACCGTGTCTTCTCCGAGTTCCTGCGCGAATACGGTGCCGGCCGCACGCCCAACCCGGACGTGCTGTGCAACGCCGAGATCAAGTTCAAGGCCTTTCTGGACCACGCGCTGCGGCTGGGCGCGGAAAGGATCGCCACCGGGCACTACGCACGGGTGCGCGAAAACCAGGGTGTCTTCGAGCTGCTCAAGGGCCTGGACCCGGCCAAGGACCAGAGCTACTTCCTGCACCGCCTGAACCAGGCGCAACTGGGCAAGACGCTGTTCCCGGTGGGCG
>Ga0228698_1001374_pt1 | contig 12085 bp, 8 predicted proteins | sample McNCre117_Aug_MG_FD_178015 | JGI IMG/M metagenome (GOLD analysis project Ga0228698, IMG submission 178015) | Freshwater microbial communities from McNutts Creek, Athens, Georgia, United States - 1-17_Aug_MG | ecosystem: Environmental > Aquatic > Freshwater > Creek | place: USA: Georgia...
GGTCCGACCAGGCGCGCTGCAGCTCGGCCAGCAAGCGGCGCAAGGTGTCATGGGACAACGCCCCCTCGAAAAGCACCGACATCTCGCGCAGGCTCAGCGGCTCGGGCGCGCAAATGAGGGCAGTTTCGAGGATGCGGCGGGCATCCGCGCTGTTCATGGGTGGTGGGAGCGAGATCGGGCTCGAAAAAACAGACAGGCCCGCAGCATGTCGGGCCGGCTGCCGGCGTAGCGGCACAAAAATGGGATGGACGGGGCGCAGGAACTCAGTCAGCCTGCACCTGCCACAGATGGTCGAGATTGTAGCTCAGGCCGGCCAACTTGACAGCTCCGGCCAGGTCGGGCGGCAAGGGGCACTCGAACTGCAGCGCCTGGCCGGTGATCGGATGGCGCAGCGCGAGCCGGTGCGCGTGCAGCGCCTGGCGCTCCATACCGAGCTGCGCCCGGCCGCCATAGGTCGCATCACCCACCAGCGGATGGCCGAGCCAGGACAGGTGGACCCGGATCTGGTGCGTGCGCCCGGTGTGCAGCTTGCAGCCGACCCAGCAATGGTCCGGCCCCTGATCGAGCAGCCGCACGCTGGTCTGGGCCGGCTTGGCGCCGCTGCCGCCCTCGCCCAGCACCGCCATGCGCAGCCGGTTGCGCGGGTCGCGCCCGAGCGCGCGATCGACCAGCAGCTCATCCTCGCCGCGCCAGCGGCCGTGCGCCAGCGCGACGTAGATGCGGTGCACGCGCCGCGCCGCGATCAGGCGCACCAGCGCCTCGCAGGCCTGCGGGGTCTTGCCGACCAACATCAGGCCGCTGGTGTCCTTGTCGAGCCGGTGCACGATGCCAGCGCGCGGCAGCCGCGCGGCGCCCGCGTGATAGGCCAGCAGGCCGTTGAGCAGCGTGCCGCTCCAGTTGCCCGCCGCCGGATGGACCACCAGCCCGGCCGGCTTGTCGATCACCAGCAGATGCTCGTCCTCGTGGATCACGCGCAACGCCATCGACTGCGGCAGAAAGGCCTGGGCCTGCGCGGTCGGCCGCAGCTCGACTGCCACGGCGTCGCCGGCCCTGACCTTGGCCGAGGCCTTGGTCACGACCCGGCCACCCAATGTCACCGCGCCGTCGTCGAGCAGCTGCTGGAAATGGCCGCGCGAGAACTCGGGACAGCGCATCGCCAGCAGCTTGTCGATGCGCAATCCATGCTCACCGGCGCCGACATCGAAGTCGCGCCGCTCGGGCACCTGCTCCAGCTCCTCGCCGTCCTCGGCCGCGCTGCACGGCACCTGCTCGGCCGCATTCAAGGCCGTCGATATAATTTCCCGAGTCAAATCTCTTGTTCCCGCTGCTGCAAAAAGGTGTACGCACGATGTTCCTGCCCCGATTATCCGCTGTCCCCCTGATGCGCACGGGCCTGAGCGTGGCCATGGCAGCAGCGCTGCTGGCCGCCTGCGCCAGCAGCAAGCCGGTTGACGAAACCCTGGGCTGGTCGCCGGAAAAGCTCTATGCCGAAGCCATGGAGCAGCGCAACGGCGGCCTGTATGACAAGGCCGCCACGCTGTTCGAGAAACTCGAAGGCCGCGCCGCCGGCACGCCACTGGCACAGCAGGCCCAGCTCGAAAAAGCCTACTCGCACTACAAGGCCGGCGAGCAGGCGCAGGCCGTCGTCACGCTCGACCGCTTCATCAAGCTGCATCCGGTGAGCCCGGCGCTGGACTACGCGCTCTACCTCAAGGGCATCGTCAACTTCAACGACAACCTCGGCCTGTTCGGCAACCTCGCGCGCCAGGACCTGTCCGAGCGCGACCAGAAATCGGCCAAGGTCTCGTTCGAGGCCTTCCGCGAGCTGGTGCGGCGCTTCCCGGACTCCAAGTACGCGCCCGATGCGGCGCAGCGCATGACCTACATCATCAACTCGCTGGCAGGCTCCGAAGTCAACGTCGCACGCTACTACCTCAGGCGCGGCGCCTACATTGCGGCCATCAACCGCGCCCAGGCCGCAGTGACCGAATACCAGGGCGTGCCAGCCGCCGAGGAGGCGCTGGCGATCATGATGCAGTCCTACGAAGCCCTGGACATGCAGGAACTGGCCCAGGACAGCCGCCGCGTGCTCGAAAAGAACTTCCCCGACAGCGAATACCTCGGCAAGACAGCCAAGGTCAAGGCGAATCCGTGGTGGAAGGTGATGTGAGCCCTTCTCGGGCCTGATGGCGGCTTGCGCTTCCAGCGCCCGCGATCAGCGCACGCTGATCATCGCTGCTCCCGCCGGTAATGGCACGGCGATCACGCTGTTTTTCGGGCTGCCATCGATCAGACGGTCCGAATAGGTCAGGTAGATCAGCGCGTTGCGCTTGCCGCATGTTGCGCGTAATAGTCCTCGTAGCGAGCCTGTAGCAGAGACAGCGTGAACAACGTGGCCAGACGCTTTTCTGCTGCGGGCTCATCAATCAGATCCTGCGCAGTATCAACCAGACAGCTGAAGCTGCCTTCCAACGCCGATAGCGCCTGGAAGTGCGGTCGATCCAGCTCGGACAGAAAGTAGTCCTTCAGATCCTCGATGTCAGGCGTCAAACGATTGATGGCTTGCCGAGCAGTGCCCAGAAAGCCCTCAACAGGAGCTAGCGCCTGACTCAGCTGGGGCAGCCAATAGTTGGACCACCAGTCGGACAAGGGGTGATCGGAAGGCAACTCGGGCAGCGACCAGGCGGCCAGGTCAACCGGATCGCCCCCGAGCTGCCTGGCCCACGCGGTCGATACTTTCTTGCGAATCGCGTCACCGTCCAGACCAGTCAGTCGATACATGTTCATTCCGGCAACGAACTCATCATCCTGGCGGGCCTTCAGCAACAGCGTCTTGGCGCGCTCCAGCACTTGAGCACTGGCACGCAAGCCAGGACGCAAGTCCCAGGCCTCGGGCCAGCGGCGCAAGGTTGCTACCCAGGGATGGCCGACCGGCTGTGCTGGCTGCTTCAACGGTTCGAGCAGACTGCGCCAGAATCCTTCGCGAAACTGCTGCAAAGCCTCTATGGACATGGCATGGAAATCGACACAGAACACATCCAGACTGAGCTCGTCGTCATCACGCCCCAGCTCGTTCCAAAGCCGATGAACCAGGTCGCGCGCCCTCTTCTCTATGCGCGAGGCATCGGCACCCGGACAACGGGTGATGACCAGCAGCAGCTTGGCCCGATCCATGTCAAGGAAATCGGCGTCGGCCAATGCCGACATGAAGTCACGCAGATGGTCCGCATTGACCACGCCGTCGAGCCGGCCAGCCTGACTCACATACACCAGGGCCAGGTTGTGATAGCCGGTCATCAGCGCTGATGCCTCTTGCTCGGCAAGCTCGTCATCGCCCGAGCTCCATCCCGGCGTGTCGATCAGGAACAGGCGCTTGGGACTTTTATCCTCGTTGTAGCCATCACCTTCATGCAGGATCAAACGCGGCTCGTTGACGGCCAGGCGAAGGCGATAGCGCATCGGATCGAGATCGGACAGTTTCTGCCGGTCGGGAAATTCGCTCAGTTGCCTGACCACATGGGCGGGCTGATAGTCCTGTTCGCGCTCGACCAGGGACAACGCGGGCGCATCACCATAAGTGATTTCGAGTTGCAGGCGGGTCTGGGGTTCGAGCGAGCTGATCGGCATCAGCGACTCAGGTATCTGGTGACCGAACAGTTCGCTCAGCAGCCGGGTCTTGCCTGCGGAGAATTCACCAACCACACGTGCAGTTAGGAGGCCATCAGTTAGATTAGAGTCAAGCTGAATTTTTTTAGAAAAATATTGAAGATTTTCAGAGAGTGCTACAAACCGAGGAAAATCGGTAGAAACAGAGACAGTCTTGCTCAGAATGGTTGTATTTGAAATTGATAAAGAAGCAATTTTAGATTTATTAGAAGCTAAAAATTTTTTACGCGCGGTCATCTTCACTCGATTCGTCTTAACCTCAGTCGGAGCCTTATAGCGGAATTCCTCCAAATTCTTGGCCGACTCGACCTTGACCTCATTTTTCTCGTCAATTTTAGCTTTGACCTCGGTTTTAGTCTGGGTATTAGCGGAGGGAAGCTTCACCGCATGCTCGACCTGCTTCTTCCGATGGGGCTCGGCCTGCTCGGCAGCTGTGCGTGCGATAGCCTTCAAATACTCGGCATCGCAGCGAGCGGCAGCCTCCTCAGATGCGCTGCCAACGGCTAAAGCGGGCTCATCGTTTTTATTAATAAAAGCTCCCTTTTTGCGCATTTTAATCTGAATCGTTCGCAGGCGCCCGGTGGCATCGGCCTGCCTGATCTCTGCAGTCGAATTTTTGATTAAAGTAATTTTTTTACGCTCAGCCAAGCTAGCCTCATGCGAGGCCTGCAGATAGTGCAGGAGCCTTTGCTTATCAGTTTCGGTCAGAATTTCGTTGCCTGCACGCTTGTGGACACCAGCATTATTAAGTTGCTTTAGAAGCACGGAAGTTGATTTTCCGAGTTCGGCAGCAAATTCAGAAACAGTCTTACTCATAATTAATAAAAATTATTTTACAAGCCATCCAGCAATTGATGGGAATTCCAGATAATGCGCTCAACCACACCTTTCCAGCCGCTTTGACTCAGCAACTCTAGTTGTTCGACGCCAAGGCAATCCGTCAGGAATTGAAAGAATTTGGCGTGCATCGATGCTGAATAAAATTCACCCTGACGCCACTCATCACCAGCTTGCACCAGAGCAATTAGCGTCGACAAACCTGACCGGCACTTCCGATATTTCGGACTATCACAAGACAACAATAATGGAATAAGCAACAGATGATGATTCTTTGGCCCCCAGAAATTTGGGTTGCGCTGACGGTCATCGATCTGTACCGCCGCAACGGCTTCAGCGATCAGCACCACGGCTTCGTTCGCTACGGCGGTCGGAACCAGCGATCCGATCCGCTGCACTGCCTGCCAGAACATAGGCTGCGCGCGCAGCAAATTTTGGCGATGAATCAGGGCAGCCTCGTCGATTGCATCATCAAGCACGCGCGCATACAGGTGGATACGCGCGCACTCGCTCAGCAGCATGCGCTGCTGTTCACCAATTTCTGAGCACAGCCAGGGTTCGGCCAACAGACAGATAAAAGACGGCGCATGTTCAGCCACGGCCTCCAGACGCCGGCCAGCCGCGAGCGCGACATCACTACCATCCGACTGGTGAATGTGCTGGATGTCGCGGTGCAAAAGTTGCTGCAAATTGGCAATCAAGATTTCATGCATGGAATTATTTTCACAAAACTATAATTTTCTGAATTTAATTGATTTAAAACTGCACGCCCACGGCTTCAATCAGATTCAACGCCCCAAAAACCTAGTAAAATTTGCTTTCTAGAATTATGATATTTATTTCGGCACCATATAGCAAAAATCATTTTGGAAATTATTTAATAGCCAGATAAAAATCTTCCATCCGGAAAAAATCTCTCAATGACAATTCCATCTACAGGAGATTGTATGCATTTACGCTCAATACTTGAATCTTTAAAAGGGTCGCAATATGCTATTACTTGATTCTTTCTTACGTATTCACCCAAATTAAATCTCCATGTTAAATAATGATTAGGAAGACCCTCAATGCTCACATTTCTAGAACCATCTTTAATAAAACCAATTTGAAAAGAGTTAGAGTTATTTTTGCTGAACTTTATCTGATTTCTTATTTCAGAAATCTTATCTTCGTGATCTTCTATTTTCCTCCCGATCTGAATCACACTGCTTTTTAATTGTTCGAGTTCTTCCTGAAGTAGACTGTTGCGCTGCTCGCAAGTCTTCGACCAGGAAGCAAGCTGCACTGTGTTTTCGGCTAGGCGACTCAGGTAGCGGTCGATCACGCTAGCATCCACACACTGCGGGTCAAAGAGATTCATGGGTAGTTCTCGTGAATATCAGTAGTCAAAGGGCGCCACTGGATCGTAGACGGACGACCCAGTGACAGTGGCTGGCTTAATTCAGTTTAGCAGCTCCAGTGTGTGCTCAATCGCTGTGGCTTCTTCGCGCAACTGCGCGAGCCGCGCACGCTTGTCGGCTGCACTGGCCTGAGCTTGGACGTCAAGCCGTCCGATCTCCTGCAGCCGCTCATCGATCAGCGCCGCAACGCGATCTTCCCAATGGCTCTTGACTCGCGCATGCAGCAGTTCGGTCATCGCGGCGCTTTGGCGGTCAAAGCCGCGCAACCATTGCGCCACGGCACGTTCGGCGCTGTGGCGAATCTGGTTCTGGCGGTCCTGCTGCAACTGCTTCTGGGCGTCGCGGTGCTTCTGATCGGCCTGCGCTTTGAGTCGAGCCAGCTCGGCCTGCAACCGTGCCTGCTCCTTTCGGCTCTGCTCCAGCGCCCAGCCAGTCAGATGCCGCTCGTTGGCGATGTCCTCGTTGCGCGCCAGCGCCCGGCGCAAGACCTGACTCTGGTTTTCGATATCGGCGAGCGCGGCCTCGCGCGCCGCCACAGCCTGGGGGTTGACAACCTCGACATCAACCGGACCGCCGAACATCGATCCGATGCGCTCGCCCCAATAACCGAGCGAAAGCATTTCCAGCATGCCAATCTTGTTGGCCAGCTGTGGGGGCAATGATGAGGTGGTGGTCGGCAGGCCCTGTATCACCTTAACGCCGGTACTGACGGCATTGCCAACCTTGGCAGTATTGGCCGCGACATTCGCAATCTTCGCACCCTTGCCAACAATTGCTGCCCCCTTGCCGACAATCGCCGCCGCCTTGGCGCCAACGACTGTCGGATTAACAAATATCAACCCGATATCAGCAATCTCCCCCAGCATGCGGCCAATCTGTGCACCATTGCCTTCCTTGACGCGCTCGATCACCGTCGGCAGCGATTGGGCAGCGATCGTGTTCTTCTGCTGCAGCAATTCACGCAGAGCCTGCTCGTTCTCGCTCATGTCGGCCACGTTCATCGTGGCGCGCTTTTGCTCGGTCGCGGCGAACTGCTCCTGCTGCTCGATCAGTTGCTGTTCCAGCTGGCTCAGCTTGCCGACATCAAGAAAATCATCGGCACTAACCGTTTCCGGGTCGGGCAAGCGCAGATTGAATTCGGCCACCTCAGCTTCGGGCAGTTGCAACGCGCCATAGTTTGATGACAAGCCGCTCAAGGTCTGTGCCAATCGGGCAGTCGCGATGCGCACCAGCTCACCGCCCTGCTGGCCGAAGGCATTCCAGCCCGACTCACCGGCAAGTTCGCTGGCTTGTGCGTCGAGCCGTACCTTGAGCTGCTGGCGCTCGGCCTGTACCGAGGCTGTAGCAGCTTGGTCGATGCGTTGCCGATCCTGCTGCTGCTCTGCCTGCTGGGTGGACTTGAATTCAGACAGCTTTTGCTTGCGTTGCAGCAACTCCTGGTGAAACACCTGTGCCTCGGCCTCGGAGTCAACCAAGCAACTGCCTTGCTGTTCGGCGTTGTACCCGAGCGCATTCTGCAAGATGGGCTGGAGCTCGGCCTGAAAACGGCGCAGGCGTATGCCGTCCAGATCGGTACGGGCGCGCTGCACGAAATCGATGATCTCGTCACGACCAAGCCCGTCGCGGTGGCAGGGGACAAGCCGCGCGCGCAAGCCAGTCGCCTGCTCGATCTGAGCCGCCCACTGCTCCAGCGAGGGCATTTTCTCGCCGCGCGCGACCGAGGCCTCAACCTGGTCCCAGCGCGTCACCATGATCTTGATTCGCTTACCGGCTTGCTGAATCAGCGCCAGCATCTCGACATCGGACTTCGACGGCCCGGTTGGCGCCAACAGATAGAGCACGACGTCGGCCTGACGTATTTGCGCCATCGTGTATTCACGGTGCGTCTTCGATACGCTACCCAGCCCGGGCAGATCGATGATAGAGACGCCTTCGAGCCATGACAAAGGCAGCGCCAGCGTCGCACAGGCTGCTCCTTCAGGGGCCTGGGTCGTGGCCTCGGCAAAGCCAACCTCATCGAGCGGCAGGCAGCTGCCATCGTGGCCAACCAACTGCATCTCGCGCGCAGCGCCGTATTCGATGAAGGTCGGCAGCGCGGTCGTTTCCTCCAGCGCCGTCTGCAACAGCGGCTCCTGCAGCAGCATGTTGAGCAGGCTGCTCTTGCCGACCGAGAAACCGCCCACCAAGATCAGACGCAACGGCAGGTCGGCCTGCAACGTCTCGGTCGCAAGGGCTCCGACCGTCTCTTGCCAGGCTGGCGGCAACACGGCCTGGATTTCAGCCAGAAAGGTATCAGATTGACTCATGGGAAGACTTTCAGGCTTGCAGTGCGTTCTGGGTCAGCGCCAGCAGATCGGCGACATCCTTGCGCGCTTGTTGCAGGCTGACGCGGCGCTGCGCGATCTCGGCCTCGCCCTGGCGCAGGAGCTGTTGCAGTTCCTCGCGCTTGGCGCGCTTGGCATTGAGCGGTTCGAGGTACTGCTCCTCGACACAGGCTTGCAGAGCCTGCAACTGGTCCATGAACACCTTCTGGATTGCATTGGAGGCATGATTTTCCAGGTAGCGAATGCGTTGCTCCAGCTGGCCAGCAGTGCTCTTGATCAGGCGCTGGGTGATTTCCTGCACCATGTCGCCCTCGGCTGCCTTGGCCTGCTGTGCGGCCTGAATTTTCATCTTCTCGACTCTGGCAACTTCACGCTCGTGCTTTTTTTGCTCTCTTTCCAGCGACATACGGATCCCGGTCTTGCGTTCCTCATCAGCAGCAATATGGGCTAGGCGCGCTTCCTTTTCATCTATTTGATTTTTTTGCATATCGCGTTCGGCCTGCCAAGCTTTTACATTATTGTCATCATAGTAAACTTTATCGCGATACTCATCACTACCCCACATACCGCCATCTTTGACCTTTTCTCGGCGGGAGCGTGCTTCGGCTGCAGGTTGCCCTCCCAGTTGCTCAAGCATGCGCTCGGCGCGCTGAAGTGCTTGGCGCGCCATTTCAACCTTGACCGGATTCGCTGTGTTTTTTGATTGTTCAGTTTCGATTTCGTTGATCTGCTCGTTGCGCGCGGCGATTTCATGCTCCAGAGCCCTCGCCTGCTGGTGGTACTGCTCAATCGTACTGAAATCAGTTTTGAAGCTAATGTCAAGCGAAGGCAGCTCGACGTCCATTTTTCCCAGCTCGGCCTTGATATGACCGGCGTGCTTTTCCATCTGCTTGCGATAGTCAGCGCTCAGACCTTCAAGCGCCCGGGCCATTTCCTGCTTCTTCGCGTTCCAAGCCTGGTTGACCTGCTGCGAGACCAACTGGAACTGTCGGTGCAGGTCTTCTGGCAGACCAATTTCCTTGACGCGTTTGTTGATCTGGCGAAGCACATAGTTCTCATCGACCTGGTTCTCGATATCGATCTTGAGATCGGCCAGCGGAATGACCAGATCGTGCCTGACTTTCTCAACCAGCACGCGCGCGTTGCGCTCGTGTTCACCACGGGACTCGATCGCGACCGTCTCAGCCTCCTGCCGAAGCGACGTGATGTCTTGCTCAAGCATCTGCAGATCCCGCGCACGTTCCTCCAACGTCTTGTCCGAATCGAGCTGCTGCAACTCGTCAGTCAGACTTTCAGCGAGCTGACGCTGGATATGCGAGAGCTGCTGCAGTGGCTTGCCATAGATCTGCTGGATCGCCTCACCGCTGGAAAGCATCTCGGCGATACGGCGCGACAGCCGGTCGATACCCGACTGCGCCTGCTTGTCGGGGTCGCCGCTCATCGCCCAATGCGCGCTGACCGGGATCAGGTGCTCGGGATTGGTCAGCAAGGCGAGTTCGTCCTGATCTTCAACATGCCTTTCGAAGTTCTGCTTGATGATGTCAAGCTTTTCCTTCACTCGATCTTCCAGCGGCTTACGACGGTCACGCGCGTCTTCCGGTGCCAGCACCTTGTCCCACCAGCCGATCACGGTGATGAACTTGCGGAAGTTGTTGCGCAGCGTATCGGTCAGGAACTCCCATTCGGTCGCGGCGCCGCCAAGCTGGGTCGTGTTCTGTACCCAAAGCGCGATATGGGCCTCGGCGATTGCCTTGCGCGTGATCGCCTCGTGGTGCTCCATCACCGCCTGCAGGCCGGGGGTATCGACCAGCACCAAACCCTTGGCCAACAAGGGGTGATCCATGAAGGCCTCGATGTAATCGATTGTCTTGCGCACATCGGCATGCTGCTCATCAAGCTCGGTACCCCAACGTTCCAGCGTGGCATCGTCTTTCCACACGACCTCCTCCGCTGACCGCCCATCTTGGAAATGAATACGGATGAAGCGCTCGCTGCGGTCGGCCGGCAACATGCGCACAAAGGTATTGATCGCGGTAGTTGCTTCCAGCGATGTCGGCAGCAGCTCGATGCCCAGCAGCGCATTGACCAGGCTGGACTTGCCGCGCGAGAATTCGCCCAGCACCACGAGCCGGATCGCATCAGCGTTCAAGGCGCTGAGCAGCTCATCAAACTTGGCGTGCGAGGTCTTGAGTTCGGCACTACCAAACTGGTCGAACAGCTGCTGCGTCCGGGCGAGAAAGTCCTTGGCGACCTGAACTTTTTTCTGGCGGGTTTCTAGGCTTTGATTGAGGATGTCGGTCATTTTTATCTCGATATCGGTTCTTAACGGGACACTTGATGCTTCAGATAACTTGAGAGTTCTTGCTCCATCTCCCCCTGCAGCCCCTCCGGGCTGATAATGCGGACATGGGGAATCCAGTAGCGCACGATCGGCAGGATCTGGTTCGGGTGCGCGATCTTGGCCGACACCAGCAGACCGCCGTCCTCCAGGTCTTTCTCGATCACCTGATTGACGATCAGCTTGCGGCGTTTGAAGTAGCTGGCTACTTCCTTGCCGATCTTGAGCACGACTTCCTTCTTTTCCTGGCCGAGCCAGATACCATCCTCCTGCTGCAGGCGGGGTTCGATGCTCGGGTCGGGCTGGAAGACGGTGCCCGACACGTTCAGCCGGCCGATCTTGCCGAAGCTGAAGGCCTTGAGCTTGTCGCCGTCCTGGGCCGCGAGGTACCAGATGCCCTTGTGATTCAGCAACTTGTAGGGCTGGACTCCGGCGTAGGATTTCAGACCCTCGGGCTTGCGGTAGTCAAAGTCGATCAACTGCCGGGCGCGGATGGCCTGCTCCAATTGCTGGAAGTCGGACTCACGCCCGCTGAGGTCTTCGTAATGATGGCCCTTGACCAGCAACGCCCCTTGCATGCGGCTGTCGAAGATGTCGCGCAGGAAGTCGGTCGAGAGCCGGGGAAACAGGCCCTGCACCCCGGCCAGGCAGGCAAAGCGCTCGATGTCCTTGCCGTTGAGCTGGCCCAGCACGGCCGGATCGAGGGCATAGCGCCCCTCGATCTTCTGCAGCGGCAGGTAGGACAGGCGCTGGTTGAGGTCGCGCTGGATGGTGCGCAGGTTGACGCCGAACTCCTTGGCCAAGGCCTGCGGGTCGAGTTGCTCACCCTGGTTGAGCTTGAGCAGCATCTGGGACAGGCGAACAACCAGGGTATCGTGCGAGATTTGATTCATTGATGACGACAGTGACAGCTTCTGCAAACATCTTACAAAAGATGAGCGACAGGTCATGTCGTTTCCGCAGAATTGTTGAATTTTTTCAGAGCTGCGAAAACCTGGATCACCCGATTGGAGATCGGGTATTGCTCAGTATTCGGTAGCCGAATTCAGGTGCCTTCGATCTCGGCCGGAGGACCGTAGCGGGACACCATCTGCTCCACGCCTTGAGCATCGATCAGCCACAGCCACTTGCTGAACTCCCCGGGTTTGAAGTTCCAGTCCAGACCGTGGACAACTCCATACTCCCCCGAGTTCTTGAGGTGTTCCACGGCACCTGACACGGGAGCGGAGAAATCCGGGCTCAGCTCGCTGCAATCGAACATAACCAGCATGCCGGAGAAGCGGTCTCGGGTCTGATTCAGCAGATTCAGGTTCTGATGCAGCTGTTGCCTGCCCTTCTTGATGCTGGCCTGCGAGGTGCTGGCCTTGACTTCCAGCAACATCGAGCCCCGGTCGAGCTTGAAAATCCCGTCCGTTTCCCGGTGCTTGCTAGCGTAGTGGCCGTAGACATTCAATTCCTCCCAGGAAATGATGTTGCGCTTGTCCTGCTCGTAGTGCTGCTGGACGATATGGCAAGCGACC
>Ga0228698_1001375_pt1 | contig 12072 bp, 6 predicted proteins | sample McNCre117_Aug_MG_FD_178015 | JGI IMG/M metagenome (GOLD analysis project Ga0228698, IMG submission 178015) | Freshwater microbial communities from McNutts Creek, Athens, Georgia, United States - 1-17_Aug_MG | ecosystem: Environmental > Aquatic > Freshwater > Creek | place: USA: Georgia...
GCGGCCATCGCCGCCAGCGGTATATTCTGTGCCAACGGTGCAGCCAACAGCACAATCAGCAGCAAGGTGGCTGCATGCACAATGCCCGCGATGGGTGAGTTGGCACCGCTTTTGATATTGGTTACGGTGCGCGCAATCGTGCCGGTGGCCGGCATGCCGCCAAAGAATGGCGTGAGGAAATTGGCAATGCCTTGGGCCATCAGTTCTTGGTTCGGGTCGTGCCGGTCATCAATCATGCCGTCGGCAACCCGGGCACAGAGCAGCGACTCAATCGCCCCCAGCATTGCCAGCGTGGCCGCTGGCAGCATCAAAAAGCGTGCGGTTTCCCAGGAAGCGTTTGGCCACTGAAAGGCCGGCAGGCTGGACGGGATTCCACCAAATTTGCTGCCTATTGTGGCCACCGGCAAGTGCCAGATCGACACCACCGCCGTCGCTACAACCAGTGCCAGTACCGAACCCGGTAGCTGCGCCATGGTGGCAACCCAGGGCGCATTGCGAAAGGCCTTGGGCAGAACAAATTGCCACAGCACAATCAGTCCCAGCGAAGCGCTGGCGATGCCAGTGGCCAAGGGGCTGAAGCTGGGCAAGGCCTGGGTGAGGGCCTGCGCCATGCCAAAGAAATTGGCCGGCAAGTTTGCAATCTGCAGACCCAGGAAATCTTTCACTTGGGACAGCGCAATGAGTACCGCAATGCCATTCGTGAAGCCAATAATCACGGCCACCGGGATGAAGCGCACCAGGGTACCCATTTTGAACACGCCCATGGCAAACAGCATGACACCCGACATGGCGGTGGCAATAATCAGGTTGCCCAGCCCGTAGCGTTCGACAATGCCGTACACAATCACGATGAAGGCACCCGCCGGGCCACCAATTTGAACCCGGCTGCCACCCAGTGCCGAGATCAGCAGGCCGGCAATGATGGCCGTAAACAGGCCGGCTTCGGGTTTCAGTCCGCTGGCGATCGCGAAGGCCATGGCCAGCGGCAGCGCCACCACGCCCACCGTGATGCCGGCGCCGACATCGCGCGCCAGCCGCTGTTGGTTGTATCCCTTGAGCGCTTGCTGCAGTTTGGGGCGAAAGACAATCATGGGCATGGACCGGGTGCGGTTGCTTTAGTGAATGCGCATGCCGGGTGTCGCACCGGGCCACGGCTCCAGAATGTGAATGCCGGGGTTGGACTTTTCGTCGGCATGGCTGGCGGCCAGCACCATGCCTTCGGACACACCGAATTTCATTTTGCGCGGTGCCAGGTTGGCGACCAGGACGGTCAGCTTGCCCACCAATTGCGCGGGTTGGTACATGCTGGCGATACCACTGAAGACCGTGCGCTGGCGGCCTTCACCGGCATCCAGCGTCAAGCGCAGCAGCTTGGTCGAGCCGGCCACCGCTTCGCAGGCGTCAATGCGGGCAATGCGCAGATCGATTTTGGCGAAGTCGTCGATGCCAATAGTGGGTGCCAGGGCCTCACCACCCGGCAGTGCCAGTGGCGCTTCTGCCGCAGCCGTCGCTGGGCTTGTCGGGGCAGGGGTTTCGAACAGGGCTTCCAGCTGCGCCGGGTCAACCCGTTGCATCAGGTGTTGGTAGGGGGCAATTGCCTGCACCGCTGTCTGATCGTGCCAGTTGCCAAGGTCGGCGCCGGCAAACGCCTGGACTGCCTGGGCCACGCCAGGCAAGACCGGAGCCAGGTAGCGTGCCAGTACCACAAAACTGTTCAGCAACACCGAACAAACCTGGTGCAGACGGGCGTCGTTTGCAGCATTTTTTGCCAGTTCCCATGGTTTGTTCTGGTCTACATAGGCATTTACCTGATCGGCCAGCAGCATGACTTCACGCGTTGCTTTGCTGAATTCACGGGCTTCATACAGGGCAGCGAGGGGCGTTGATGCGCCGCGCAGTTGTGCCAACAAGGCATCACCGGCCGCGTCAAACCGGTGGCACAACTGGCCATTGAAGCGCTTGGTCAGGAAGCCGGCGGCGCGCGAGGCTATATTGACAAATTTACCAATCAGGTCGCTGTTGACCCGCGCCATGAAGTCATCTGCGTTGAAGTCGATGTCTTCGTTGCGTGCCGATAATTTGGCAGCCAGGTAATAACGCAGCCATTCGGGGTTCATGCCCAAGCGCAAATATTTCAGTGGGTCCAGGCCCGTGCCACGGCTTTTGGACATTTTTTCACCGTTGTTGACGGTGAGAAAACCGTGGACAAAGACGTTATTGGGCGTCTTTCGGCCGCTAAAGTGCAACATCGCCGGCCAGAACAGCGTGTGGAAGGTCACGATGTCTTTGCCAATAAAGTGGTATTGCTCGAGTGCCGGGTTGGCCATATAGGCGGCGTAGTCTTCTCCGCGCCGGTCCAGCAGGTTCTTCAGCGAGGCCAGGTAGCCCACCGGAGCGTCCAGCCAGACATAAAAGTATTTACCGGGAGCGTCGGGAATCTCAATGCCAAAGTAGGGTGCGTCACGGCTGATGTCCCAGTCGCCCAGGCCTTCGCTGGTGGTGCCGTCCGGGTTGGTGCGCACGCTGAACCACTCTTTTATTTTGTTGGCGACTTCGGGTTGCAGCTTGCCGTCCTGCGTCCATTGCTCTAGAAAGGCCACACAGCGCGGATCGGACAATTGGAAGAAAAAGTGTTCCGATTCGCGCAATACCGGTTGCACCCCGGACAAAGCCGAGTAAGGCTTGATGAGATCGGTTGGGGCATACACCGATCCACACACTTCGCAGTTGTCGCCATACTGGTCTTTGGCGTGGCAGCGTGGGCATTCGCCCTTGATAAAACGGTCCGGCAAAAACATGTTTTTCTCGGGGTCGAAAAACTGCTCGATGGTTTTGCGGCCGATCAGTGTGCCCTCGCTGCTGTCACGCAGGTCGCGGTAAATCTGGCGGGCCAGTTCGTGGTTTTCCGGGGCGTCGGTGCTGTGCCAGTTGTCAAAGCCGATGTGAAAACCGTCCAGATACTGTTTGCGACCGGCGGCAATGTCGGCGACGAATTGTTGGGGGGTTTTGCCGGCCTTTTCGGCGGCGATCATGATTGGCGCGCCGTGCGTATCGTCCGCGCCGCAAAAATTCACGGCATTGCCCTGCATGCGCTGGAAACGCACCCAGATATCGGCCTGGATGTATTCCATGATGTGGCCGATGTGGAAGTTGCCGTTGGCGTAGGGCAGGGCGGTGGTAACGAACAGTGGGCGGGTCATGGGGCGCTAAACGTGAAAGGGGAGGCTGATTTTAGTCGCACGCTGCCAGGATTTGGATGCTTCGCTAGACTCGGAGGTCCAACAGGAGAATTGAATGGGAATTTCTGAGCAGGCGGTCTTGAACGCCCTCCAAAGTGTGATCGACCCGAACACGGGGCGCGACTTCGTTTCGGCCAAAAGCATAAAGAATCTGAAAGTGAGCGGCGGCGCAGTGCAATTCACGCTGGAAATGGCGTATCCCGCCAACAGCCAGGTAGACGGTTTCGTGGCAGCCTTGCGCAATGCCGCGCTGGGTGTCGCCGGTGTCCTGGATGTCCAGGTACAAAGCCAGCTCAAGATCGAAGCCCATGGTGTGCAGCGCGGTGTGCAGCTGCTGCCCGGCGTGAAAAATATTGTGGCCGTGGCGTCCGGTAAAGGCGGCGTTGGCAAAAGCACAACGGCAGCCAACCTGGCGCTGGCGCTGGCCGCCGAAGGTGCCCGCGTGGGGTTGTTGGATGCCGACATCTATGGCCCCAGCCAGCCCATGATGATGGGCATTGACGACCGCCCCGACTCGGCTGATGGCAAAACCATGGAGCCCCTGCGCAACTACGGTGTGCAAGTCATGTCGATTGGTTTTTTGGTGAACCGCGATGACGCCATGATCTGGCGGGGCCCCATGGCCACCCAGGCGCTGGAGCAGATGCTGCGCCAGACCAACTGGGACGACCTCGATTATTTGATTGTCGACATGCCACCGGGCACTGGCGACATTCAGCTCACCCTGAGCCAGCGCGTGCCCCTGACCGGTGCGGTGGTGGTCACCACGCCGCAGGACATCGCGTTGCTGGACGCCCGCAAAGGCATCAAGATGTTCGAAAAAGTCGGGGTGCCGATTTTGGGCGTGGTGGAAAACATGGCCGTGCACGTGTGCACCCAATGCGGTCATACCGAGCATATTTTTGGCGCCGATGGCGGGCGCAAAATGGCGGCCGAATTTGGCATGGACTACTTGGGTGCATTGCCCTTGTCGATGCAGATTCGAGTGCAAGCCGATGGCGGCACGCCCACGGTCGTGGCCGAACCCGACAGTGACGTTGCCGGAATTTACAAGTCGGTGGCCCGCCAGGTGGCGGTGGCAATTGCGGCCCGCAATAAAGACTACAGCAGCAAGTTCCCCACCATCACGATCAGCAAGTCCAGTTAAACCCGCGTACCCGGCTGCCCATGAATCTTTCTGCCTTGCGCTATCTTGTGGCGCTGCAAGAGCACCGGCATTTTGGCCGGGCTGCCGCCGCTTGCCATATTACGCAGCCGGCCCTGTCCAACGCCATACGGGCTTTGGAGGAAGAGCTCAGTGTGGTGATTGTCAAGCGCGACCGCAGTTTCTCCGGGCTGACGCCAGAAGGTGAGCGGGTACTCGAATCGGCCCAGTTGATGCTGCACGAGGCCGCCAATTTGCAGCAGGCGCTGGCCGGTGGCACCCATCTGCCCAGCAGCCCGCTGCGAATTGCAGCGGTGCCCACAGCGATACCGATTGCAGCCCGTTTTGCGGGCATGTTGCAGGCCCGCCATGCAGCGGTTCAACCGGTGGTTCTGTCATTGAGTTCGTCTGAACTCGAATTGGGGCTGCAGGAGTTGTCAATCGATATGGCCCTGGGTTATGTGGACCGCTTGCAGGCCATCGATAAGAAGTTGCGGTCTCTGCCGCAATATACCGAGCATTACTTTTTGCTGCGGCGTGCCCCCGGTCCGGCAGCGCAGGCGGGTTTGCAGATCGGACCCCCTATGCCCTGGAGGGCCGCAGCGGCCCTGCCGTTGTGCCTGCTGACGCGCAGCATGCACAACCGGACGTTGGTTGATGCCGCTTTTGCCACCGCCGGAACCCACGTGGTGCCGGCGATGGAAACCAACTCCATCATGACCATGATGCTGAGTGTCGTGGCGGGCCAGGTTTGCAGTATTTTGCCGGGTGCGCTGGTCGACACCGTGCGCAGTTACCCGGGCCTGGAGGCCTTGCCCCTGACGGGGCCCGAAATGCAAATCAAAATCGCATTTATGGCGCACGCCCATGTGCGTCCCTCGCGTGCGCTGGAAGCGGCTTTGGCACTGGCCCAGGACGCGGCGTGGCTGCGGCACGCTGCAGCCCACAGCGGTTTATTGATGGCCAGCTAACGCCCCGCGCGGGCAGTGCAATGCGGCTTGGCTACCACAGGGTGGCAGACAAAAAAAGCGATTCCCCAATAACCGTCTCGCATGGACGCGATTGCAGCTTTTTATTCGCCTGCATTGTGTTAGGTTCGCACGTTGTTGCGTCGCGTCATTCAAGAAATGAATGAGACGATGCCGCAATGCAATTGGACGTTCGCAGTTCTGCAATCCACACTCCGCCCCGCGATTAGGGCATTCTTTTTAATAAAAACAGTCGTCAGGAGACACCTATGACAAGCAATCGTTTAAGTTGGTTAGATAAAGAGCACATCATTGCCGGCCCGGGCTTCAACCGGTGGCTGGTACCTCCCGCCGCGTTGGCCGTGCATTTGTGCATTGGCATGGCCTACGGCTTTTCTGTTTTCTGGTTGCCGCTGTCCCGTGCGCTGGGCATCAAAGAGGCCATTAAGTGCGACGCCAGCGTGGGTTTTTTCGGGCAGCTGTTTACCACGGGCTGCGATTGGCAGATTTCCACTCTGGGCTGGATGTACACCCTGTTTTTCGTGCTGTTGGGTTCAAGTGCAGCAATCTGGGGTGGTTGGCTCGAGCGCGTCGGACCGCGCAAAGCCGGCGTTGTGGCGTCTGTGTGCTGGTGTGGCGGTATGCTGATTTCTGCGCTAGGGGTGTATTTGCACCAATTCTGGCTCATGATTCTGGGGTCCGGCGTGATTGGCGGTATCGGCCTCGGACTGGGCTATATCTCGCCGGTCTCAACCCTGATTAAGTGGTTCCCGGACCGGCGCGGCATGGCCACCGGCATGGCTATCATGGGCTTCGGTGGCGGTGCCATGATTGGTTCGCCGCTGGCGGCCGATCTGATGAAGTACTTTGCGTCGCCCTCCAGCGTCGGCGTGATGCAGACTTTTGTCGTCATGGCTTTGATCTATTTTGTCTTCATGATGGCCGGCTCGCTGGGTTATCGCATTCCCGAAACCGGCTGGAAGCCGGCCGGCTGGACCGCACCGCCTTCGGTAGCGGCCAACACCATGATCACTTCCAACCATGTGCACGTCAGCAAGGTCTGGGGCATTCCGCAGTTTTGGTTAATCTGGATGGTTTTGTGCATGAACGTCAGTGCGGGCATTGGCGTGATTGGCATGTCCTCGCCGATGCTGCAAGAAGTGTTCGGCGGTTCACTGATTGGCGTCGGTAAAAAATTCTCTGAACTCGACAAGCCCCAGTTGGCAGCGATTGCCGCCGTGGCGGCCGGCTTCACGGCGCTCTTGAGCCTGTTCAACATTGGGGGGCGTTTCTTTTGGGCCAGCCTGTCTGACCGTTTGGGCCGCAAGCTCACCTACGTGGTGTTTTTCGTGCTGGGTGGTGCCATGTACCTGAGTGTTCCAGGCAGCGCCGGTGCCGGTAGTATTGTGTTGTTTGTGTCGGCCTTCTGCGTCATTCTGAGTATGTACGGCGGCGGTTTCGCAACCGTGCCAGCTTACCTGGCGGACATTTTCGGCACACAAATGGTAGGCGCCATTCATGGCCGCTTGCTCACGGCGTGGGCCACTGCGGGGGTGCTGGGCCCGGTCATCGTCAACTACATGCGTGAATACCAACTGGGTCTGGGCATTCCACGTGAGCAGGTTTACAACCAGACCATGTACATCCTGGTTGGCATGCTGGCGATTGGCCTGATTTGCAATCTGCTGGTTCGCCCACTGGACAAAAAGTGGTTCATGACGCCTGAAGAACTGGCCCATGAGAAACAACTGGCCCACGAAAAAGCCAGCAATGCCACGCTGCACCGCGAAGCCGGTGCCGGCAACGACAGCGTCAGTCCGGCCTTGGTTGCGGCAGCGTGGTTGGCGGTGGGCATTCCCCTGATCTGGGGCATTTACCGCACTTTGCTGAGCGTGGCCAAATTCTTTGCTTGAGTGGACAACTGATATGAACCCGACAACTTCGTCACATTCCGCACACCAGCCGGTCCCGGTCGTGCTGGCTTCGGTTGATGACATGCGCGTGCGCATTCGCAATAAAGGCAAGCTCAAAGGCCGGCAGACCGATCCACAGTCGGTACAGGAAGTGGCGGCGTTGGTTGGCCCGGCGCCCTTGCGTCGGGACTTGCTTATCGAGTACCTGCACCGGCTTAATGACCAGTACCAAGGGCTGCATGAGCGGCATTTGGTGGCCTTGGCTTCGGCCTTGCGCATCGGCATGGCCGAGGTATTTGAGGTCGCAACTTTTTATCACCATTTCGAAATTGTTAAGGATGGCGAGCCCGGACTCCCGACCACCATTCGGGTGTGCGATGGCCTGAGTTGCGAAGTCGGCGGTGCCGGTCCTTTGCTGCAAAAGCTCAGCGATCTGCTGGGTGATGACGCCAGCGTCCGCGTGGTCTCCGCGCCCTGTATCGGCCGTTGTGAGCAGGCGCCGGCAGTGGTGGTACACCACAACCCGGTACCCTGTGCAACGCCCGAAGCCGTGCTGGCGCAATGGCAGGCAGAGCGCACCCGGGCACCATCGGGCGCGTCCAATGCGCCCAGTGATACGCAGCCGTGGGTAGAGTCGAGCGTCAGCCCGGCGCCCACTGCGGTCGAAACCTGCGCGGCGCCCGCCTATGCCGGCTACGCCACGTATCGGGCCAGCGGTGGCTATTCTTTGCTGCAGTCGGTGGTGCGTGGCGAGCGCGACATCGAGTCGATTGTGCACGACATGGAATCGTCGGGTTTGCGCGGTCTGGGCGGGGCCGGATTCCCGGCCGGTCGCAAATGGCGTATTGTGCGTGCGCAAGCGGCCCCGCGCCTGATGGCGGTGAACATCGACGAGGGTGAGCCAGGCACCTTCAAAGACCGGACGTATTTGGAGCGCGATCCCCATCGCTTTCTGGAAGGCTTGTTGATTGCAGCCCACGTGGTGGGAATCGATGCGGTCTATATCTATTTGCGTGACGAATACCACGGGTGCCGTGAATTGCTCGAAGCCGAACTGCAATTGCTGCGCGCCGATCCGCCCTGTCCCTTGCCCCCCATCGAACTGCGGCGTGGCGCCGGTGCCTATATTTGTGGCGAAGAGTCGGCCATGATTGAAAGCATCGAGGGCAAGCGCGGCGAGCCGCGCATGCGCCCCCCCTATATTGCCGAAGTGGGACTGTTTGGCCGGCCCACGCTGGAGCACAATTTTGAAACCCTGTATTGGGTCCGTGACATCCTGGAAAAAGGACCACAGTGGTTTAGCGGCTTTGGTCGCAATGGCCGCAAAGGCCTGCGTTCTTTCAGCGTCAGCGGGCGGGTGCGCTATCCCGGTGTCAAGCTCGCGCCTGCCGGCATCACTTTGCAAGAGCTGGTGACCGAGTATTGCGGTGGCATGCAAGAGGGTCACGAACTCTATGCCTACTTGCCGGGCGGTGCATCGGGTGGCATTTTCCCGGCCCGCATGGCCGACATTCCGCTGGACTTTGACACTTTGCAGCCGCATGGTGGCTTCATCGGTTCTGCCGCCGTGATTGTGCTCAGTCAGCACGACAGTGCGCGCAGCGCAGCACGCAATATGATGCGTTTTTTTGCGCATGAAAGCTGCGGCCAGTGCACCCCCTGCCGGGTCGGTACGCACAAGGCGGCGCAGCTGATGGAAGCCCCCCAATGGGACCTCTCCACGCTGGACGATCTGGCTGCCGTCATGCTCGACGCGTCGATATGCGGCTTGGGTCAGGCTGCGCCGAATCCCCTGCGCAGCGTTGTGAAATATTTCTCCCACGAGGTGGCTTGATATGAATGCACCACTCCATTCCGACGCGTTGGCGCCTGCCATCGTTGACTTCATGCTGGACCACAAGCCGGTCCAGGCCTTTGCCGGTGAAACCATTCTGAAAGCGGCACAACGGGCCGGTGTGGAGATTCCGCATCTGTGCTATTCGGACGGTTTGCGCCCCGATGGCAACTGCCGCGCCTGTGTCGTCGAAATCAAGGGCGAGCGCACGTTGGCGCCGAGTTGCTGTCGCAACGTAACGCCCGGCATGGAGGTGCAAGTTGACACCGAACGCGCTGTGAAAAGCCGCAAGATGGTGCTGGAAATGCTGCTCTCTGACTTGCCCGAGCAAGGCTACAAATGGGTTGATGGCGATGCCGCACGCCCACACGGTGCGCTCAGCGACTGGGCTTCTCGGCTCGACGTGGTGGTGCGTCCGGAACTGCGTGCCTTGCAGCGCCCAGCGCCTGCCGCCGACATTTCACACCCGGCCATGGCCGTTAACCTGGACGCCTGTATTCAATGCAACCGCTGCGTCCGCGCCTGTCGTGAAGAGCAGGTCAACGACGTTATTGGTTACGCCAGTCGAGGGGCGCACAGCCAAATTGTTTTTGATATGAACGACCCCATGGGCACCAGCAGTTGTGTTGCCTGCGGCGAGTGCGTGCAAGCCTGCCCAACGGGCGCATTGATGCCCAAAACCTTGATCGGTTCGCAGGAAGTCGACAAAAAGGTCGATTCGGTCTGCCCATTCTGCGGTGTTGGTTGCTTGCTTACCTACAACGTCAAGGACAACAAAATTGTCAGCGTTGAAGGCCGTGACGGCCCGGCCAACCACAGCCGCTTGTGCGTCAAAGGGCGCTTCGGGTATGACTACGCCCAAAGCCCGCAGCGCCTGACCGTACCGCTGATTCGCAAGGCCGGTGTGCCCAAAGACCCTGAGGCTTTGCAAAGCCTCAACCGTGACACTGCCGACTGGTCGGCAGTGTTTCGTGAAGCCACATGGGACGAGGCGCTGGCGTTGGCCGGCGGTGGCCTGAAAAATCTGCGCGACCGTTACGGCAGCAAAGCCCTCGCCGGTTTTGGCTCGGCCAAGGGCAGTAACGAGGAAGCCTACTTGTTCCAGAAGCTGGTGCGCACGGGCTTTGGTAGCAACAACGTAGACCATTGCACCCGCTTGTGCCATGCCAGCAGCGTGGCCGCTTTGCTTGAGGGCGTGGGCTCGGGCGCCGTGAGCAACCAGGTGAACGATGTCGCGCAGTCCGAGCTGGTGATGGTGATCGGGTCCAACCCCACCGCCAACCACCCGGTAGCAGCCAGCTGGATGAAAAATGCAGCCCGCAAAGGCACCAAAATTGTGTTGGCCGACCCGCGCATTACCGACATTGGGCGCCACGCCTGGCGTACCTTGCAGTTCAAGCCGGACACCGATGTGGCCATGCTCAACGCCATGATCCATACCGTGATCGAGGAGGGCCTGGCCGACCAAGACTTTATTCAGCGCCGCGCCAGTAATTTTGAAGCCTTGCGCGAGAACGTGAAAGGCTACAGCCCGGAAGCCATGGAGCCAATTTGTGGCGTGCCAGCACACACCATTCGGGAAGTGGCACGGGCTTTTGCCAAAGCCAAAGGTGCCATGATTTTGTGGGGTATGGGTGTCAGCCAGCACGTGCACGGAACCGACAATGCGCGCTGCCTGATTGCCTTGGTCACAGTGACGGGCCAAATTGGCAAGCCCGGTTCCGGCCTGCACCCTTTGCGGGGGCAGAACAATGTGCAAGGTGCATCCGATGCCGGTCTGATTCCCATGATGTTCCCGAACTACCAGCGCGTCAGCAATCCGTCCGCGCACGCCTGGTTCGAATCGTTCTGGAATACCCGGCTGGATGCCCAGCCCGGTTACACCGTGGTGGAAATCATGCACAAGGCGCTGGCCGACGATGCCGATCCGCACAAAGTGCGCGGCATGTACGTCATGGGTGAAAACCCGGCGATGAGTGACCCCGATTTGAACCATGCACGGCATGCCCTGGCGCATTTGGAACACCTCGTGGTGCAAGACATTTTCATGACCGAAACTGCCTGGCTGGCCGATGTCGTCCTGCCGGCTACGGCCTGGCCTGAAAAGAACGGAACCGTCAGCAATACCGACCGCATGGTGCAGCTCGGCAAGCAGGCGGTACAACCGCCCGGCCAGGCCAAGCCGGATTTGTGGATTATTCAGCAACTTGCCGAACGGATTGGCGCATACGCCCCAGACAGCGGGGCACAGCCGAATGGCCCCGAGGGTATTCCTGCTTTGGCGTGTGGTTACCCAGGCCCAATGGACGGTGTAGCGGCGGTCTATGAAGAAATGCGCCAGGCCATGCACGGTGCCATTGCCGGCATCACCTGGGAGCGTTTGCAGCGTGAGTCCAGTGTCACTTATCCGTGCCTGAACGCTGAAGACCCCGGCGCACCGATTGTCTTTATTGACCGCTTCGACACCAGCGATGGGCGTGTCCAGCTGGTACCGGCCGACATCATTCCCGCCAATGAGCGGCCCGATGCCGACTTCCCGTTTGTCTTGATTACCGGACGCCAGCTGGAGCACTGGCACACCGGCACCATGACCCGGCGTTCGGTGGTGCTGGATGCGATTGAACCAATGGCCACGGCGTCCATGTGCGGTGCCGATATTCAGGAACTGGGATTGCAACCGGGCGATGTCATTACGGTTGCTTCGCGCCGCGGCCAGGTGGCCATCCATGTGCGCCAGGACGATGGCACGCCGCGCGGTGCCGTATTCATTCCGTTTGCCTACTACGAAGCGGCGGCCAACTTAATGACCAATGCGGCACTCGATCCGTTCGGCAAAATTCCGGAGTTTAAGTACTGCGCAGTGGCCATCCGGCGCGGCGGCACGCCACTCTACCAGGGCGGATTCCAGGCCAGCCAGCGGTGAATTCAATATGGTCCATTTGAGTGCCGCACAAGCCCCGCTGACCCATAGCGT
>Ga0228698_1001376_pt1 | contig 12072 bp, 20 predicted proteins | sample McNCre117_Aug_MG_FD_178015 | JGI IMG/M metagenome (GOLD analysis project Ga0228698, IMG submission 178015) | Freshwater microbial communities from McNutts Creek, Athens, Georgia, United States - 1-17_Aug_MG | ecosystem: Environmental > Aquatic > Freshwater > Creek | place: USA: Georgia...
GTCAAGGGCGAGGACGATTACAACGGCCAGAAGGATTTTGTCAACGAACTGTGCAGCATCGCAAACGATCACGAGGTTCATATTCATCTTGTGCACCATATCCGCAAGCTTGAAAATGAAGCGAAGCAGCCTGACAAGATGGATATAAAGGGAAGCGGGTCGATAGCTGATCAGGTTGCAAATGTGATGATGGTATGGCGCAATAAGGCAGAGAACAAAAAAGATACCGACCCAGATGCGCGCGTGATATGCTGCAAACAGCGGAATGGTGAATGGGAGGGCGCCATAAACTTATGGTTTCACAAGGACTCACAGCAGTACCTTCCAGAACTAGATTCAGAGCCGATAAACTGGGCAAGGAGATGCGCATGACCGACGAAGTGAAAATGATCCCTGTGGCCGCATACCGCACGCCAGACGGAAGCCCGACGTGCGCCCGTGATTTCAACGACGGGCATGTCTGCAGATTTTTGACGACGCGCAAGCTTGGGCTTGTCGAATGCTGCGGCTACCTCGGCATGGATCTTGGGCGTGAAAACGGCGATGGATGGCTCAACCCTCTGCCGGACTGCCCGGTGTGGATTACGACATGACAGCGAAACTTTCCCGCCCGCAGCGCCGGGCACTCGAAGACCTGGAGCGCGGCACCGCGCTGGCCGCGACGCGCCCGACTGTGATCGCGGCACTCTGCCGGCGCGGCCTGATCGCTGAGCACGATAACGGCGACCGACACGAGATCACCGACGCCGGCCGCGAGCGGCTGTGCCTCAAGCGCGGTCGCAAGCCGGGAACAGGGCCGGCGCAGCGCGCAGGGCGGGCGTTCCTGGCGCGCCAGATGGTGCTGCCGCTGGAGGCTCCGCGATGAGCGCACGCTACGAATTCGCTGCGCTGGTCTGGGTCGCAGGGTGTCTCGCTCAGGTGGGCTGCTACTGGATGTCGGCTGCAGCGGCTGCCATAGCCGTTGCGGTCGCGTTCGTGGCGGATTTCTGATGATCTGCGCAACCTGCCGCAACTGCACGCCGAACCGCAACTGCGCAGTGGCGCTGGCCGAGCTGGGCTGCATCTGGTGGTGCGATCTGGAGCAGCCGGAGCGCTGCAGGCATTACGAGGCGGGCGTTTGGCGCGTGGACGGCTACGGCAGGCGCCAGGACGGCGCAGGATCGGCGATTGCACCAAAGGTGTTGCAGGGGTAGCAAGAAAAGAAAAGGCCCGCTCTAGGCGGGCTTTGTGGCGTTTGGCGCTGTCACACGCTCTTGTTGATCGCCCGCAGCGCCTGGATGCAGACGCGGATCAGCTCGCGCTTGGCCGGCTTCGACCGGGCAGGCCACAGCTTGCGGATGCTGGCCCGGCATAGGTCGCGGTGGCGGATGATGTCGGCGGCGCTCATGTCAAAAGCTCCAGGACTTACCGACAAAAATGCCGCTAGGAACAGGCGCCAATATCACGCCCAGCTTCGCGCCGGCTGCGGCACCGATGCATGTCACGGCGGCGTCTTTGTAGCTCGGCGTGTGCGTTGGGCTGCGCATGTCGTTGACTTCCTTAAGTGCGCCGACAACACAGCCGGCAGCAGCGCCAGCGGCCCAGGAGTCAGCCAGCGCGCCGACTGTCAGGCCAATCGATGCGCCTGCGATCAGGTGCTTAGCCTTGTCCGGGCCGGCCCAGGAGTCAGCTGCTGTCATGCCGGCGGCACAGGCGGGGACGGAAAGCGCGCAAGTGATGATGGCTGCGGCAATCTTGATCATGGTGTTACTCCTGGTGGTTGATTGGGCCGCCTGGCTCCGACTGCTGTCCCGGCTCGCGGGGCAGGGTGTCGGGTCAGATGGTTTCGATCCAGTCATTCACCCATTCGGCAGCGATTTCGTCATCCATTGGCATGTCGGCTGTCTGGAATGGGGTGTTTTGCATCTCGCCGTCGTCATATCGATATGTCACCGTGGCCGTCTGGTCGGCGCGGTTGATGTAGACGGTCAGCAGGTCGTCGGATGTGCAGGTGATGGCGGTGCTCATGATTGTTTCCTTGGTTGCTAGGGGTGTTCGGGCCGTCTGGCACCGACTACTGCCCCGGATCGCGGGGCGGGCGTCGGGTTCAGTTCTGCTCCCACGAGCCGTATCCGCGCTTGACGGCGACAAGCTCGAAGCGTTGTTGATCGCCAGTACCAACAACCTCGGCAACCTCAATTTTTCCGAATGCCGCCGGGCTGTATGTCCTGCTGGCGATGGTCTTTGCGCCGCGCAGGGTCTTTGCGCCGGTCTTGGTCCAGTACGCATCAGATCCGCCGCAGATGACGTATTGGCCGGTGGCGTAGGTGGTGCTCATTTCGTTTCCTTCGGGTTGCTGGCTCTGTTTGCTGAGCCGATGAGTTAATGTAAGACATAGATGCCACCTGTGCAAGCGATTTTTTAGAGCTTTGACTCTAAATTTGTCTTACTTTGTTTCCGTTTGCGTGATACACTAATGCTACACAACAGGAGAAGGAATGATCAAAGAACGTAAGCGACCAGGGCCGAAGCCGAAGCCGGCCGAAGAAGTGCGGAGCGCGTCGGTGACGATGCGCACGTACCCGCACGTCAAAGCCGAGATGCAGCGCATCGGGACGGCTGAGGTGGAGCGGCGGGTGATGCTGGGGGTGGTGAAATGGTTACGATCGGAATAGACCCGGGCACGCACACCGGTCTAGCCATCTACCGCGACGGAGAGCTGATCCGGTGCGCCAGCCCTGCACCCGGCATCATCGAAGCGATTGAGATAGTGACTGAGGTGTGCCGGTCGGAGCCTGGCCGCGTGCTGGTGGTGTATGAAGATGCCAGGCTGATCGGCGGCATCGGAGGCGCACAGCGCGGCAGCAAAGCCGATCTGGCGCGGCTGCAGGGTGCCGGCAGCGTCAAGCGGGACTGCGCGATCTGGGCCGAGCTAGTTGAGCGCCTGGGCGTGCCGTACCGACAGGTGAGCCCGAAGGGCAAAGGCGCCAAGCTTGACGCTGGGCAGTTCGAGGCGCTGACTGGGTGGAGCGCGCCGACGAATCAACATGGCCGGGACGCGGCAATAATTGCATGGCCCTATAGACATACTCGCAGTATGTGATATGATGCAGACATTCTTAGCCATCCGGCAGCAATGCCGCTAATGCACTCCTAGGATGGGTATGGGGTGACTAAAGCTGCACTAGTAATTGCGGGCTGTTGTAAGCTCATGAGGCAGTTAATAGCATGACACGCGGGAAAGACCGCGAAGAATTCTTGCATCCGGAACCGGCTTGTCCGGGATTTGCCTTGGCGCGTGAAACTTAGACCGGATAACCGCGCCGCAGCACCAGGGGCTGGTAGACCTGCACGGAAGGTAGCTCTGGACCGTGTGACACCCCGGAAAGACGGGGCTATCAGATCAGCCGGCAAGCTTCGCCCGCCAAGAACCAAGCGAGTGCGGGACGGCTATACCTTGGACGCCGGCTGATCTGATGGCGCTGCCGGCTTAGCCCCGGGCAGCAGAGAGAGTGCGCGGACGACAGAAGAAACCCAGCTTCATGGGCCGCCATCAACACATCAACAGGACAGCACATGGATATGATGATTACAGACGAGATGGCCGCCGAAACGCTGGCGGCCGACAACACGCCTGAGGCGCTGGCAGAGCGACGCGCCGCGCTGGCCGCGCAGCTGGCCGAGGTGGACGCCCGGCTGGCGGCCGAGAAAGAGGTGGAGCGGTTTGGTGCGATCAAGCGCATCGGCGAGTTGATGCAACAGTACGTCATCACGACGGACGAGCTGACCGGCAAGCCGGCGACGCGCGCAGCCAAGGGCGAGCCGCGCCCGAGCTCGCTGACCGGTAGCAAGGTGGCACCGAAATACCGCGATCCGGCGACGGGCAAGACGTGGACTGGCCGGGGACTGCAGCCGCTCTGGCTGAAGAGCGCGATCGCGGCGGGCGCCGAGCTGGAATCGTTCCGGATCGGGGGTGCAGCATGAGTGGGGCGATAATGACGTTTGGCGACGCAGTCGAGGCCCTGAAGCGAGGCGAGCGTGTTGCCCGCGCCGGCTGGAACGGCAAAGGCATGTGGCTGGCGCTCGTGCAGGCTGCTCAGTGGCAGGTGTCGCCGGATGTGCCTGGTATGGATGATATGGATTTGCTCACGCTGCCGTGGATCGGCGGGAAGACGGCCGACGGCAAGTTCGTGCCTTGGCTCGCCAGCCAGACCGACATGCTGGCGGATGATTGGATGCTGGCATGACAGCGCTTCGCGTCAAACTCGGCCCGGGCGCAAAGATGCCGACGCGGGCCACCGATGGATCGGCTTGCCTGGACATCTGCGCCAGCGCGCCGGCCACTGTGCACGCAGGCGAGTGCGCACCAGTCAGCACGGGCCTGCATGTGCAGATCGAGCCGGGATGGTGCATGCTGCTGTTCAGCCGCTCTGGGCATGGAATCAGGCACGGAATCCGGCTCGCAAACAGCGTCGGCGTGATCGACAGCGACTATCGCGGCGAGATCATCGTCGGTCTGCGAAATGACACCTGGATCCGGTTCGACATCAGGCCGGGCGACCGCATCGCGCAAGCCCTGCTGGTGCCGGTGCATGAGGTCGAGCTGGTCCAGGTGGCCGAGCTGTCGGAGACGGCGCGCGGGACCGGCGGGCTTGGCAGCACGGGGGCGTGATGGATTCGACGCGCGATTACATTGAGGAGCTGGCGGCGGCTGTGCGTCAGCATCAGCGCGAGATGGCCGCGCAGCGCAAAGGGGCGTGATGGCTAGACCATCAAAGCTGAGCCCTGGGTAGTGGACGGAGGTAAAGTGAAGCAACAAATCGAACACATCCAACTGGATGTACTGTTCCCTTATGCCCGCAACTCGCGCACGCACAGCGACGAGCAGGTCGCGCAGATCGCCGCCAGCATCAGGGAGTTCGGTTTCACGAATCCGGTTCTGATCGACGGCAGCGGAGGGATCATTGCCGGCCACGGCCGCGTCATGGCGGCGCGCAAGCTGAAACTTTCCGAGGTGCCGTGCATCCGCCTGGGGCATCTGACCGAGGCCCAGCGCCGAGCCTACGTGATCGCCGACAACCGCCTCGCCCTGAACTCGGGCTGGGATGAGGCAATGCTGCGCGTCGAGCTTGCCGACCTGCAGCACCTGGACTTCGACTTGCAGCTGCTGGGGTTCGAGGCGGATGAACTGGCGGGCCTGCTGGCTGCCCCGGAGATCGAGGAGGGAGAGTACCAGGGCGACCCGGACGCAGCACCAGAGCCGCCCGTTGACCCGGTGACGAAGCCGGGCGATGTGTGGGTGCTTGGCGGGCATCGGGTGATGTGCGGGGATTCCTGCAGCATTGATTCGCTGGAGGCATTAACAGCCGGGCAGCTGGTGGATATGTGGCTGACGGACCCGCCATACAACGTCGCGTATGAAGGCAAGACCAAAGACGCCCTCAAGATCAAGAACGACTCAATGGCAGACGGCGACTTCCGCCAGTTCCTGCGGGATGCCTGCGTAGCGGCAGACGCAGTCATGAAGGCTGGCGCGGTGTTCTACATCTGGCACGCCGACTCGGAGGGGTATAACTTCCGAGGCGCCTGCATGGATGCGGGCTGGAAGGTCCGACAGTGCTTAGTCTGGAAGAAGCAGTCGCTAGTCATGGGTCGCCAGGACTATCACTGGAAGCACGAACCCTGCTTGTACGGATGGAAGGAGGGCGCAGGCCATCTGTGGGCCGCTGACCGCAAACAGACCACCGTCCTGGAGTTTGATCGGCCGTCGCGCAACGGCGAGCACCCCACCATGAAGCCGGTCGCGCTGTTCGAGTACCAGCTGCTCAACAACACAAAGGGCGGCGACATCGTGCTGGACAGCTTTGGTGGGTCTGGAACCACGCTGATTGCCGCCGAGAAGAATGGCCGCGTCGCTCGCCTGATGGAGCTAGACCCGCGCTACTGCGATGTCATCGTGCGCCGCTGGCAGGATTTCACCGGCAAGACGGCGACCCTGGAGGGTGATGGTCGGACGTTTGCTGAGGTGGCGGGATCGCAAGGGGCTGCTGATGCGTGACTGGTCCCCAATCGAGCAGGAGTTCGTGCACGGCAGCATGTCGCTCGCCGACCTTGCTGCAACGCACGGCATCAGCGACAGCACCATGCGCAGCCGGGCGCATCGCGGCGAATGGCAACGCAAGCGGGACGAACTGCAGCAGATTGCAACGGCGAAGGCCAACGCCGAAATGGTGGACCGCCGGGCCGATGAACTAGCGAAGTTCAACGAGAACGACCTGAAGATGGCAAAGGCGATCCGCGCCAAGGCCGCGCAGCTACTCAACAGCGTTGGAAGCCCGCAAGACCTGCGTTCGCTGGCGTCCGCGCTTGATACGGCTCAGCGCGTCGGTCGGCTGGCCCTGGGCGCGACCACCGAAAACTCGGGCATTAGCTCGCCCAACGGCGGTCCAGTCCAGACCGCCAACGTCACCCCTGCCGAATTTGCGGAGGCGGCGCGCAGGGTTGCGGGTCAGGTGTGAGCCAAGCGTTTTCGCTAGTCGAAGTTATGGCTGCGCGTGAGATGGCGCGCCAGGATCTGTACTTCTTCAACCGCTGGATGTTTTTGCACCGCAAGGGGTTTGCGTGGCAGCGAGCACGGCAGCACAGGGTTATCTGTGATGCCCTAACGCGGGTCTTCCTGGGTGACTGCAAGCGGCTCATCATCAATGTTCCCCCGCGCTACAGCAAGACGGAGCTTGTTAAGGGCTTCGTGGCCTGGGGGACGGGTCATGCGCCGGATGCTGAGTGGATTTACACCAGCTATTCCGGGCGGCTGGCTGCCGCGTCTTCTTGGGATGTTCGCGGGGCAGTCAGAGAGCCGGAGTATCAGGCCATCTTTCCGGGCGTCTCTCTGCGCAATGACAGCCAGGCAAAGGATGAGTGGCGGACAACTTCTGGTGGGATCGTGTATGCAGTCGGGGCGGGCGGGACGATCACCGGATACGGCGCAGGTAAGCACCGCCCAGGGTTTTCTGGGGCGCTGATCGTTGACGACCCGCACAAAGCCGACGAGGCCCGGTCTGATGTCATCCGCCAAGGTGTTATTGACTGGTTTCAGAACACCCTGGAAAGCCGAAAGAACAGCCCAGACACCCCCGTCATCGTGATCATGCAGAGGCTGCACGAATCAGACTTGGCCGGGTGGCTGTTGGGTGATCGAGGTGTTGATATGCAAGGGCCGCCCGTAGCAGGCGGGAACGGCGAGGCGTGGGAGCATGTACGCCTGGATGTGTGGCAGCGCGATGAGCAAGGCCGAGAGGTGCCGCTATGGCCCGAGAAGCACAGCGCCGAAGACCTGCGCCGGATGGAGTGCGCATCACCATATGTGTTCGCCGGCCAGTACCGCCAGCGTCCCGCGCCGCTTGACGGCGGCCTGTTCAAGCCGCACATGATCCAGACCATTGACACCGCACCTGCCGGCACTCATTGGTGCCGAGGGTGGGACTTCGGCGCCACAACGGATGGCGACCCGACTGCGGGCGCGCTGATCGGCCGGGCACCTGACGGCCGGTTCGTGATCGGTGGCATGGAGTGGGGCCGGTGGGGGCCGGATGAGCGCGACGCTTGCCTGGTCAACACCGCCAGGCGCGACGGGCGCGGCGTGCGCATCAGCATCCCCCAAGACCCGGGCCAAGCCGGCAAGACGCAAGGGATCTACCTGACGCGCCAGCTGGCGGGCTACCGGGTGACATGCACGCCGGAGACGGGCGACAAGGTAACCCGGGCCGAGCCCTTCGCGGCCCAGGTCAACGTCGGGAACGTGCTCATGGTGCGCGGCGACTACAGCCAGCGCTTGATGGACGAGATGCGCGTGTTCCCGAACGGGACACATGACGACCAGGTGGACTCGTGCGGCCGAGCTTTTGCCGAGGTGATGCAGCCCGTCCGGCTGCAGATCAATCAAGCCGCTATTGACAAGGCTATGAGCAGCAGGTAGGCGCGATATACTCACGCGCAACCAGGAGCGCAACCAGTGCGACGGAAAACACGGCGTCCAGCGCCACAGCAGCAGATCGAAGCGCCGAAGCTGGCAGGAATGGGCTTGCGCCGTGCCGCCGCCCGCGCCGCCGAGTCCGATCGGCCCGAGAAATCCTACGAATGGCCGGTTCGGCCGCCGCAGCTGCTGAGGGGTGTTGTGCCGGCCGGCGTGACCGCGCCCGTGATGGCGCAAGACTCACCCGCCTACACGATGGCCGCCCAGGCCTGCCCGGGCGGCGGTTTCCCGGGCTTCGCCTACCTCTCTCAGCTCGCCACCAGGCCGGAGTTCCGGCAGATGGCCGCCGCGCTGAGCACCGAATTGACGCGCGAATGGATCGAGTTCACCAGCTCGCAGGATGATGGCGCCGGCAGCGCTGACCGCATCAAGGCGATCGATGCCGAGTTCAAGCGCATGAATGTGCGTGGCGTGATCCAGCGCGCAGCCGAGCACGATGCATTTTTCGGCCGCGCTCAGGTGTTCCTTGACATTCGAGGCGCCGACCGAGCGACCCCGCTGATTCTTGACCCGCGCACCATCCAACCAGGCAGTCTGCAGGGCGTGGCGACCGTGGAAGCGGTATGGACCACGCCGGCCACGTACAACGCGCTCGACCCGGTGGCGCCTGATTTCTACCGGCCGCCGAAGTGGTTCATGTTGGGCCAAGAGGCCCACGCATCCCGCCTGATGACGGTGGTCACCCGGCCACTGCCTGACATCCTCAAGCCCGCATTCAATTTCGCGGGCATGTCGCTGTCGCAGCTGGCCGAGCCATACGTGGACAACTGGCTGCGCACGCGCCAGAGCGTGTCGGACCTGCTCAACAATTTCAGCATCACCGCCCTCGCCACAAGCATGGACCAGGTTCTGCAGGGCGATGACGACGGCGCATCGCTGTTCGCGCGCGCCAAGCTGTTCACGGCGACCCGATCGAACAAAGGGTTGATGCTGCTCGACAAGGAGCGTGAAGAGATCGTCCAGATCAACACGCCGTTGTCAGGGCTGCACGAGCTGCAGGCGCAGAGCCAGGAGCAGATGTGCAGCGTCAGCCGGCTGCCGTCGGTCATCTTGACCGGCATTTCGCCGAGTGGGCTCAACGCATCCAGCGATGGCGAGATCCGCATTTTCTACGACTGGATTGCGGCGCAGCAGGAGGCGCATTGGCGCGCGCCGATCGAAGTGATTTTGAAGGCTGTGCAGCTTTCGCTGTTCGGCGAGATCGATCCGGACATTGGGTTCGAGTTTGTGCCGCTGTACCAAATGACGCCGGCCGAAGAGGCCGACATCCGCGCGAAGGATTGCGCCACCGCGTGCGCCTACGTGGACCACAGCATTCTCGATCCGTCCGAGGTCCGGCAGAAGCTTGCGCGCGATCCGGCCAGCGGTTACCACGGGATCGATGCGGATGCGGAGATCGTGCCGCCGCCCGGGCCGGGGGATGAGCCGCCAGACGGCGGCCCAGATGGCGCGGATGGGGCCGGGTCGGACGACGAGGCGAACCATGGCGACGAAACCTAGGCTTGCCCGCGCCGTGCACGCAAATCGCGGCGTTGAAGCCGCGTACCGCAAGGCGCTGCAATCGCTCATCGCCGAAATGCACGGATCGGTGCAGTATTGGCTGACGGCCGCGTACCGCAAAGACCCGCCGCGCATCGCCGAGCTAGCCCAGGACGCCACACCGGCCAGCAAGCTGCGCCGTGTGCTGGTTGCGCTGGCCGACCAGTGGACGCAGCGCTTCGATGAGGCCGCCCCAAAGCTGGCCCGCCACTTCGTCAGCCGCGCCACCAAGTCCACCGACGCGGCATTCCGCCAGGCCCTCAAGGATGCTGGGTGGCCGGTGAAATTCACGATGACGCCCGAGATGCTGGACGCCTTCGATGCGGCGCTGTTTGAAAACGTCGGCTTGATCAAGTCGATCCCCGCGCAATACCTGCAGCAGGTCGAAGGCGTCGTGATGCGCTCTTACAGCGCCGGCCGCGACCTTGAGACGATGGTCAAGGATCTGAATGCGCTCTACCCTGCCGCGAGCCACCGGGCTGAGTTGATCGCCCGGGACCAATCGAACAAAGCCAACGCCGTCGTCAGCCGGGCGAGGCAGATGGAACTCGGGATCGAGGAAGCCGTGTGGATGCACAGCCATGCCGGCAAGACGCCGCGCCCCGATCATGTGGCGGCGAACGGGAAGCGGTACAAGATCGCTGACGGATGCTTGATTTCGGGGGAATACATACTCCCGGGAACCGAGATTAACTGCCGGTGCACGAGCCGGGCAGTATTGCCGATCTAATTAAGGGGCACCATGTCTCAAATACTAGGCCCAATCAATTCGCCGACCCGGCCGCCGATTGCAAGACCAATTTCAGCGGCGCCCATTAACCGCGCCTCGGCCGCGCCTGCGCGCACCTGGGCCGGCGTGAGCACTGCGGGGTGGACGTGGAACGGTCAGAGTACGGCTGGTTGGACTTGGAACGGAGTGTGATATGACTGATTTTCTGACGGCTGCGCAGAGGACTGCCGGGGCAGGGCACGATCTGGTTCCTTTAGTGCAAGACACTGTTACCGGGGTGATCTACGGTAAAGATGGATCCCCGGTGTCAGTAGATGTCGCGCGCGCAGCTCATCTACCCGCCATTTACCGCAGCAATGAGGGGGCGCCAATTTGGTTTGGATCTCTAATCAGAGGAGTAACTTTTAATCAGACTGCCAGCCTGTCAACCGTAGACGCCACATATGGGCTAAAAATCGAAGCGGAGTCCGATTTTGATGCCGTTGCAGTGTGCTGGCGCAATCGTGGTGCAAACCCAATGACAGCATGCAATGCAATAGTTGGGGTGACTGAAACAGCAGACACCACAACCAATGCCAGTATTTCTCAGGTGGTCATCGGCGGGATAGCGTATGGACAGCTTGCGCCCGCCGGCTCGGTGCTCGGCTGGCGGCCTGTCACATGGGGGGGTAATGCAACTGTAACAATCGGGTCTGGCGCATCTGCGGTGCAATGGGCAGTATCTGATTTTATACCGCTATCTAGTATTCCAAGAGCGGATGGCGGGACAAGGCCATTAGTCATGATCCGAGCGCATCATAATGGTGTGGCGGAGCCGCACGTTTTTATCGATTCCACCACCGGGCAGGCCGCACGTACTGCAACATACGCAAATCGTGGCCGGATTGCTCAGATAAGTGATGTGACAAACGGCGTTACAAATCCAGCAGCAACAGGCGGGTTAACTGTTGCTGGGTTTGAAGTATTCCCGATTTTCCGTTATCGGAAGCCCTGCATTAATGTCATGTGCTGCGGCGACTCTATCCAACAAAACAATGCACTTGTGGCGGATTCGGTTTCATCAGCCGGCTGGCGAGCCAGCGCGGACGCATCTACCCCAAGCCGACCTGTGCACTATCAAAATCTAAGCGCGAGCGGAAAATCGTTTGATGAGTATTGGGCGCGCGGTAAAGAGCTGATAAATGCAGGCGTGGTGCCTCAAGTGCTAATCATAACACCGTGGTCAATTAACGATGGGTTTACGACGCCGGACCGGCAAATTGAAACGGGTCGCAGCCGTTGCACTGACATTTTAAAATACGCGTATCAAAAGGGGATTGAGTACGTGGTGTGGTTTCCGATCCTGCCATTTAACACGATGACATCTGCGCAGGACGGATTTCGCAAATCTTACAACGCATTTTTGCAGGCAATGGCAGCCGACAACTTTGGCACAAAAGCGCTCTCATTCGCCGTAGGTAATGGCGCAACGCCGGAACAGTGGATTGCGGGTCTTAATTTTGGTGATGGGACACACCCAAATGAGGTATGTATTGACACGGTAATGGCTCCAGCAATGACGCAAATCATCAGAGCGCTTCCCTAAGCCAACCCCCTGCCGGTGGGTATTGATCTGCTGCAAAACATATGGCCACTGTAGCCTGCGGGTGTCCCGCTCGCTAGAACGAGGTGGATGTACTACGCTGCGGGTGAGGTTCCTGTAGAGGCTGACGCTTCGGGGGCGATCCGGGTATTTCGTGGTAAGGATGAACCTCTCGATCCGAAAACAATTGCATCCATCGTCGGAAAGCCT